>VAPK010810806.1_pt1 | contig 18602 bp, 16 predicted proteins | sample 3395031 | NCBI WGS metagenome assembly VAPK01 (sample SAMN08290443, study PRJNA428436) | hydrothermal vent metagenome | isolation source: Deep-sea hydrothermal vent chimney 1 | place: Pacific Ocean: Juan De Fuca Ridge
AGTGTTAAGTGTTAAGTGTTAAGTGTTAAGTGTTAAGTGTTAAGTGTTAAGTGTTAAGTGTTAAGTGTTAAGTGTTAAGTGTTAAGATAAAAATTTCTTTTCTCTATTTTCTGTTTTCTCCAAATAAAACCATACAAAAATTGTAGACAAAATAAAATCAACCAACTAAATCAAGCCTTATGAAAAAAATTCTTTTCCTAATCTTATTAAGCTGTACTATTACTTTCAGTCAACAAAAATCTAAAAATAAAACCGAAATATTATGGGACACCTATGGGGTTCCTCATATTTTTTCAAATAATGAGTTCGATCTATATAAAGCCTTTGGATGGGCACAAATGAAAAATCACGGTAATCTGATCTTGAGAATCTATGGTGAATCAAGAGGAAGATCGGCCGAATATTGGGGAACCAATTTTGATAGAGATCGCATGTTACATTTAATGAACCTGCCAACTACTGCAGAGAATACCTATAAGGATCTTACCAATAAAGAAAAATTAATTATTGAAGCGTTTACCAAAGGAGTCAATGAGTATGCAAAAGCAAATCCGGATAAAATTGGGGAAGATTATAAAATAATATTACCTATTAAACCTGTCGATGTCTATGCCCATATGCTTAGAGGAATGTACTATGAATTTTTGGTACAAGGCGAATTCTATAAAGGTAAAAAATGGAAAAAAGGTTCTAATGCCTGGGCTATATCTCCAAAGAACACAAAAAATGGAAATGCACTTTTGTTGTCAAATCCACATTTGCCATGGACAGATAAGTATGCATCATATAAATTCTTTGAATGCCATTTAATATTAAATGATGAAAATCTTTATGGAGTTACTACTATAGGCACTCCTGTAATTGCTATAGCTTTTAATGACAATTTAGGATGGACTCATACTGTTAACACATTAGATAATACAGATTTATATGAATTAACTATAAAAGATGACAAATATTTACTGGATGGAGAATATTTAGATTTTAAAACAGAGAAACGCATAATAAAAACAAAACAAAAAGGCGGCAGTTTTAAAATAGATACGCTGGAAAGAAAAGTATCTAAACATGGAGTTGTTGTTTCCGAAAAAAACGGGAAAGCCTTAGCACTTCGTTTTCCGTATATGGAAAACCCACCGCATATGACACAACAATGGTATGACATGGGGAAAGCAACCAATTTTAAAGAATTTGAAGCTGCCTTAAATGAAAATGCGATTCCGTTATTCAATGTTGTTTATGCAGATAAAAAGGGAAATATATTCTATTCATTTCTCGGAAACCTTCCAGATAAAAAAGGCGAATGGAAAGATTGGGGAGGTATTGTTTCGGGAGATAAAAGTGAACTAATTTGGGATAAATACCATTCTTATGATGAATTTCCAAAACTACTGAATCCCAAAAGTGGCTGGTTGCAAAATGCCAACGAGGGGCCTTTTACGTCAACCATACCTCAAGAGATTGATTATGAGGTATATGATAAAGATCTTTCTATAAATAATATGACCTTTAGACCACAACAATCTGCCAGTTTATTAATCGATAAAAAGGAGTTAACACTTGATAAACTTGTTAAACTTAAACATTCAACCAGCTCGTCATTTTTTAATCGAATAAAAGATGATTTGGAGGCTTTACGAGCTATAAATAAAGATAGCCTCACTACAGTTGCCTTAGACGTTTTAAAAAATTGGAATGGCGAATTCAATAAAGACAGTAAAGGTGCTGTTTTATTTGTCAATTTGTATTTTTCATTTGATACAGGAAATTTATTTAAGGAAAAGTGGTCTTCCGATCATCCTTTAAATACACCGGATGGATTTAAAAACCCAGAAGAAGTTCTTGCAAAATTGCAGGGCACATCTCAATTTATGATAAAAACATTTAACTCTTTAGAAGTTCCGTATGGAGCTGTATTTAGAATCAAAATTGGTGAACATGAAATTCCGGCCAACGGTGGTTTTGGCAGTATGGGTGTGTTTAGAACTTTGGCTTTTTCAAAAGGTGAAGATGGAAAATTTTATGCTTTCCATGGTGATGGATATGTTTGTGCCACCGAATTTGGTAAAGAAATAAAAGCAAAAGTAATTCTAGGATACGGTAATGCCAGTCAGCCGGGAAGTAAACATATTGGCGATCAATTGGTTTTGTTTGATAAAAAAGAACTACGAGATGCATGGCTAATAAAAAGTGATATCGAAAAAAATCTGGAAGAAAGAGAAGTCTTCAATTAGATCTTTTGTCTTAATTAAAATTTGACTCAAATGAATAATAACATGGGGATATTCTGCAAAAGAACTAAATTTCAACTTCTCATAATTTTGTAATTATTGATAAGGATCTCAGAAAAATTGACCCTGTTGAAATTAAAGATGCAAAAGTCTTGCAAACCTGGGTAGGTGGTAAAAAAGTCTATGATATTAACAAAGAGAATTGAAAAGGAAATTTATGTAGAAACCGAAAATAAGAGTATTTTCAGATTCGACCAGAACTTGAAAAAGCATGTGGGTGCTCTCACACTATTAAAATAGGGAATGATATAAAAATTTCAGGGCTGTACTTTTGACGATATATTCATAATAAATATTTTTAATAATAATATGCCATTATTTCTTGAGAACAGAGCTTACCAAAATGAAATTTATACCAAACAATTTTCAACAGGTTCTTGACTTGGAGTTAAAGAATAGGCTCTAGCAGAATTTATGATTGAAATTGAATTAGAAGTTCATAAATCTGAATTAAAAAGCAATACATTTAAGAAAGATCAATAAAAACTACCATCAAAACTCTGAAAAAACATACATAGCTAGTATATATTTTCTGAGGCATTTTCGGTTTTGTTGCAAATCAAGCTTATTAATACAAACAAGTTTAATCAAAAAAGATATCACCTTTTGGTCTTTTTAATTTTCTGTTTCCTTAATGGTCGCAATGAATTCATCTAATTGCATACCGTATTTAGAGCTTTTAATTTCGGGTGTTAAAGATTTATTAATTGTGTCTAAAAGTTTAATATTGGCATTGACCAATTCCGTTAAGGCAATATAAGGAGCAACTTCATAATCTGAATTATTAACTGCAAAATTTGTAGTATATAAATACAACCTTCTATTTAAATTTTTTAATTTTTTATTAATTATATCTAACGAATCCTGTACCCCGCTTTTTCTTGCTTCAAATTCTTCTTTGATCAAATCTAAATTTTGATTGCTGAACTTCTTTTTGATATCTAAATAATTATCCAATAATTCCTGATTTTTCGAACCTGTGATTTTGGCTTTAAATTCGAATTTATCCAATCTTGAAGAAATATTTATTGTATCTTTTTCACCAAAAAAAGCAATTCTTTTATTCCCGCTACCCAACGTTAAAAAGTACATTTCAGGGCTCAATACCACATCCCTTAATAAAAATTCATCTGTACCATTTACATGGATCGAATCTACAGAAATTATGAGTGAATCCATTTGTTTTTGAAGATATAGAGTGCCTTTTTTAAGACCCTTGATATTTCCTTTCACATACATTGTATTTTCACTTTCCTTAGTACAAGAGTAAATAAGTACTATTCCAAATACAAAAATCAATATTTTTTTCATCATGCTGTTAATTGGGTTTAACCGAGCGCAAATATATTAGAATAATTGGGAAATTCAGTTTAGAATATATTTTTTATGGCGAAACAATTCGCATCAGTTCTGCAGTCAATATCGCGCCATAGGTACCAACAACGTATCCAAATACGGCCAAGAGTACGCCAACCGTTGCCAAAGATGGATGAAATGCCGCTGCAACAACTGGTGCAGATGCTGCACCTCCAACATTTGCCTGACTTCCCACGGCTAAGAAAAAATAAGGTGCTTTGATTAATTTGGCTACTATAATCAATAAAATAAGATGAAAGAGCATCCAAACAATTCCGATAAGTATCAAACCCGGATTATCAACTACTTTACTCAAGTCCATTTTCATACCAATAGTAGCAACAAGAATATAAATAAAAACACTACCTATTTTACTTGCACCTGCTCCTTCATAATTTTTTGCTTTGGTAAATGAAAGCAAAATTCCTATTGCTGTAGCAATAGTAATCATCCAAAAAAACTGAGACCCAAAGGAAGAGAAGGCTGATGTTTTATCACTAACTGCAGCTATATTAGATTTTAAAAATTCGGAAATACCATTGGCACCAAAATGAGAAAAGCCAACTACACCAAAAGCTAGACAGGCTATTATCATATAATCGGTTAAGGATGGTATTCTACTTATGCCATCAGCAAAACTAGATACTTTATCTTTTAACTTTTCTATGGCAGAAGTGTCTGCTTTAAGCCATTTATCAATTTTCTCAGATTTTCCTATTCCTATTAACAAGCCTGCCATCAATAAGTTAGCAACTACTATATCTACCAAAACCATACCGCCATACAATTTCGGATTGTATTCATAGATCTCTAACATCGCGGCCTGGTTTGCTCCTCCACCGATCCAACTTCCTGCCAAGGTAGCCAAACCTCTCCAGGTTGCATCAAAGCCTGCACCTCCAACCGTTTCGGGAGAAAAAATAGAAATTATTAATATAGCTATTGGACCTCCAATTATAATACCAACTGTTCCTGTAAAGAACATAATCAATGCTTTTGGGCCTAAATTAAAAATAGCTTTGAGGTCAATGCTCAAGGTCATTAAAACTAAAGAGGCCGGTAATAGATATCTACTTGCAATAAAATACAGATTAGAATGTTCATCAGAAATAACTCCTGCTGAATTCAAAATTGCCGGAATAAGATATGCCATTAATAATGCCGGAACGATCTTGTAAAATTTATACCAAAATCCTTGTTTTTTGGAAGAAGTGTAAAACACAAATCCAAGAGCCAGCATTAAGAGTCCGAAAACAATGGTATCATTTGTAAAAATTGGTTGGTTATCCATTTTATTTTATTTCAGGCTAAAATACCAAAAAAAAGACTTCATTTCTATTTTACTGACCAACCATAAAAACAGCATTGCTAAAAAGTAGTTTACCATTTTCCCAGAAACTTCTAAATAATGGATCATCTACAAGGTAAACAACTGTACCCCTGCCCTTTCGCTCCACTCCATAGACCAATGAATTTTCAATAGATACCATCGCATTTTTACCTGCAAAACCACTTATTTTACTGTCCTTATTTTTAATTACACTTACATTATATCCATTTTTTAAATAAGTATATTTTTTACTATTCGTTTTTAAGGTATAATAATGGTTGGAATAACCAAATCCAAGTGGGTTGGTATTATCTAAGGAAGCTTTGAAAATACTTCCGGTGATATAATTAGAAATACTATTTCTTTCTCTGTCGTCAAAAGCCATTAGCCTTTGTTGCTTTTTAAGAGAATCTTTTGATTTTTTAACTGCTTTTTTCTCATCATCACTTTCATAATTAGATATATCAAAATCATCACTATTGGCAAAAACAGAAATAGCAGAATTAATAGCGATTATTTTACCTCCTTTTTGAACCCATTTGTTTAAAACACCAAGTTCATCTTTCGAAAGAACAGAACTGTAATAACCATTTGGTAGAATAAGCACATCGTAATCATGAAGGTCTATAGAATTAAAATAATCGGTATCAATTACGTTTATCTGATACGCTATCTGTTGTTCAAAAAAGTGCCATATCGCACCAAAACTTAGTGAAGATACTCCATCACCCGATAACACAGCTACTTTAGGTTTTTTTAAATAAGATACCTTACTTGATCCAAAATCATAACCCGAATCTACAAAACCTGATGCTACTGCCAATACGTTTCTATTGAATTTTTTGGAGGCGCTTTTAACGATCTTATCAAAATCTACATTCTTTTGATTTCCGGCTCTGGTAATAACCAACGATCCTGCTGTAAAATTTTTATCTCCAATGGAAAATGGTTTTTTTGAAAACCTAACTTTAACCTTTTTTTGTAATAAATACGATAAAAAAGAAACATCTTCAATACTATTCCATTTTGTTATATATGCATAGGGTTTTTCTACACCATCTACCCTAGCCACTTTATCCACACTTTCTAAAGGAACTACAGGGATTTTAACGGTTGAAGCATAAGCCTCCAAGCCTCTTGCATAAGGTAAAGACCATGCTGTAATATCGTAAGTGAGTGAATCGCTTAATTTGGTTTGTGGTTCAAATAAAGCTTTAACAAAATTAGATTTTGCCTGGTAAGCGCTAATTACCAAATCACCTTTGGTTACTTTCACTTTACCATCATTGGTATTTTTTATATAACTAAAACCTTTTACACTAATATCCTTATTTACAGTTCCATATTCAATCTTATGTCTATTTAATAATTTCTTTAAACTATTAATTTTATCTCTGTTATTACTTTTAATAACATAAGCCTTATAATTACCAACTGGATTCTCTTGTGCCTTTTTAAAATACGAATTAAATTCGGATGATAATCTCTTTGCATGAACTGAAGTCATCTCAATAGTTGACATACTACTGGTAAAATGATGCGCAATTCTGTCTTTTAATGACAATTCATCTCCTTCCTTATTCATAACTCCTATTCCGCCTCTACCGCTGCCTCCTTGTTCATAGGTCATACCAATTGCTCCATTGAACATGGGATAGGTATCACCGTAACTTGGATAAAGCAGATCAAATACTTCTTTTGAAAAATAAAGCCAGCCATTCTTATCGAAATACTTCGCATGATTTTTACCAATTGTTATTTGAAACTCTCTTTGAAAATTACTTATAACCTCATGATAAGGTTCTGCAGCCGGTGCAAAATAATATGGTGAATTAACACCTTGTTCATGAAAATCAACATGTACGTTGGGCATCCAATTATTATAAACAACCAATCTATTTTGAGATTCAATCTGTGTGGCCCAGGCCCAATCTCTGTTTAGGTCGAAAAGATAATGATTTGCTCTTCCACCCGGCCATGGTTCATGGTGTTCGGCAGCATCTGGGTTTTTATTATACGGCAAATTTCCTTTTTGATAATACCAGTTTACATATCGACCTCTTCCATCAGGGTTGATACAAGGATCAATAATAACAACCGTATTTTTTAACCACTCTTTGGTTTGTTTGTTATCAGGATTTACAAGTTCATATAAGGTTTTCATAGAAACTTCTGTGCTTACCGCTTCATTTCCGTGTACATTATAACTTAACCAGACAATGGCTATTCCATTGTTCACCGGATCACCATCCAAAAGGCCTGCAGATTTTAACTGATTGGTTCTTATTTCCTCCAGTTTTGAAAAATTTTCGGGTGAACTAATAATAGCCAATTGCAAAGGTTTTTTTTCGTAAGTAAATCCGTAATTTATAAACTTTACGTTAGAATTATTTTTAGCTACATAATTGAAATAATTCATAACCTGATAATGCCTGGTAAATTGATTACCAAGTTCGTATCCTAAAAATTCATCGGGTGACTGGGTTTGTGAGTTTCCAATTTTAACAAGGCTCAATGCTAAAATGATGAGGGTAAATAATTTATTCATATATAGAGATTTAATGATCTCAAATATATAAATAAATCAATCTATAACAGGCATTTCTATATATAAAATTAAATATTTATCCAATAGGAAAATTTAAGAAATAAAGCTCTACTTCTTGGTGAAAAAATGGTTGTTTGGTAGTTGTCATTATACACAATAAACAAATCAGAAAGAGGTTTAAATCGCCACTGAATTCTCGAGTTCACACTAAAATTTTCTAATTGTGTACTGTATTGAATAAAGGTTGACCAATACAGGTTTTTAGTAAAGGTAAAATCAATTCTTGGTCCGATGAGCCAAATTGATTCGGTGGGGTGAGGGTCTGGCAGTTCAACATAATTATAATTCACGCGTAAAGATGCTGTAAAATAGGGTTGGGCTCTAACACCTAAATCTGCTGAAAGAGAATATCTTGTACCACTAAAAAATTCTCCATAGGATGATCTAAACCGATAGGTAAATGCTTTTCTTCTATCGGAGCTATATCCTACATCTATCGCAGTATAATTGTAGCCCATATCTCCCGGGAGAGGGACTCCACCCGATCCGGTCGGATCAAAATCATCAAACAGAAAAGTGTATTTTGAATTAACTGCTACTTCAAAAGAGGTTTGATTCTCGAGTTGCACATTCCATTCTAAATCAATAACATAGTCTGTATTCATAAAATCCAATTCTGGTTTCCAAACTGCTGAAGATCTTAAGATAAAACTATACTTATTAATTATTTTACTTTTTGGATAAAATATAGCTTCAATTCTTGGGTCAATCTTAAAAACATCTGTTCTTCTTATAAAACCCAAATCCGATTTAAAATCTTCGCCAACAAAGGTGGCACCGAATCTTGCTTTAACTTTTCTCTTGCTATATTCTAAAAACCCTCCAGACGAAAAATCATTTCCATCTGCTTCCGGTGTAAAGGATTTGTGTAAATAATACTTACCAACCCATGTATTATCTTCGGTTGCTAAGTTAAAATCAAGTCCCATAACCCGATTGTATTTCTCAGATTCTTCAACAAAATCTCTATCGTTGGTAACTTGTCTGTTTACAAAAACAAAACCAATATTCGATCTCGAAAATAATTTTTGTTGTAAAGCAATTACGGTATTATTATTTGTAGGGATCTCATTTTTTTTATCTTCCTCTGTTTGAATATTTAACAAGCCAATTCTTAGATCATTTGTCAATTTGCCACTTAACCTTAAGCCTGCAATAATTGGATTTTCAATTGTATTTCCATCCTTATCGGAAGCAATACCAATTCTTCTCGAAAAAAACGGATTTGCTTCTCCATTGTTTCCGAAATCTGCAAATAGATCACTATTGTCAATGAAAAATTGACGTTTTTCGGGTAAGAATAACTCAAATCTAGTTAAGTTCACAATTTGTTCATCTACTTCAACCTGAGAAAAATCTGGATTGATTGTCAGATCTAAATTCAGACTGTTCCCAATTGGAATTTTAGCGTCACCTCCAAATTTAATTTTAGAAACTTTACTCCCATCTTCGAAATTCTTTGATAGTTCGGAACTCACATAAGGGATTATAGCAAAAGGCACTCTAGATTTTCCCAAAGGTTTTTCAAAGATCATATCCCCCATGAAGGCAAGGTTAGTAATGGTTTGATTCTGGGGTATATTTACCCAGGTACTCCATTCATTAGACTGAGTATCAAATCTATAACTATTAAATCTCCACTTTTTAACTCCATCATTAAATTTAAAAGAAGAAATTGGAATTCTCAATTCTGAAGTGTAATATTTATCAAATATTTTTGATTCGCCTATCCAGGCTATATCCCAATTTCTATTAAATTTTCTAAAATCTGCACCTCCACCAGAAATAAATGCCTCTCTTCTCACTCCGTATGGATTAATTCCAAAAAAGAACGCATTAGAACCATCATTAAATGTATCAAACAATAAATTTATATTATCATTACCTCTTGCACTATAGTCTCTTCTTAAAGAAGGGATAATAAAATCATCTCCAGCTGCATAAACTGTGATTCCTATATATAAATACTTATCATCATAAAGCATTTTTATCTCTGTTTGTTCTTTACTCAGTACGCTATCGGAAGGGAAATATTGCCAAAAATCTTTTGCTGGACTTGCTTCTTTCCAAATAGATTCATCAAGAACTCCATCAATCTCAATTTTACTTTCAATATAGTTAACATTTAGGTGCTTATCCTGCCCATATGATTTACCAAAATAAAACAGACTAATTGTTAAGGCCAATAAAATATTCTTTTTCATCTTATTTGTTCAATTTTTCTCTAATGATTGCTTCCATATTTTTTTGATTCTTTATGGCCAAATGGGCAAAAGTAAACAAACTTAAACAACGATCTAAATTTTGATTATCATAACTGACCTTATAATATCTGTTATTCTCTAAATAATCTGTTAAAGCTCTTAAGCCGTGTAAAAAAGGCATTAAGATTACACCAAGTGCTAGTAACTCTTTTTCTTTTTTAGTTAAAACCTTTCCATAAAGAGATAAGCCTTCAACCATAGATTCAAACATCTCTAAACTGAAATTTATTTTAGCAAGATCTTTTTCATCTTCTTTTGCTGAATTTACTGTTGTTCTTACAGCGTCACCAAAATCATATAAAAAGCTTCCTTTCATAATGGTATCTAAGTCGATCAAGCAAAGTGCCTTATCGGATTTGTTAAACAATATATTATTTAACTTGGTATCATTATGACAGGTTCTTATAGGTAATTCATCAATTGGAATTGACAATAATACGGAAATATTGTTTTTTACAAAATCTATAGCCTTTTTTGCCTTTAAAATTTTGTCTGAATTGGCATGAAGCATGGCTTCTTGAAATTGATCATATCTAAAAGAAAGCTTATGGAAATTAGGCAAAGTTTCTTTCAATTTATAAATATCTATGCTCTTTGTCAACTCGTGAAACAAGCCTATTATTTTACCAACTTCAAATGCAATATCATTATTCCTGGTTGTATTGTAAACAAGACTATTTTTGACAAAAGTCATTAACCGCCATACTTCACCTTTTTTATTTTCAAAAAAAGAATTACCAATTTTTGATTTAATTATTTTAACTTCCTGATATTCAACACTTTTTAATACTGGTAACACCAATTCTAAATTAAAGATCAAAGCGTGAATATTTGAAAAAACATTGGTATTTACACGTTGTAAAATGTAGCGACCTTCATTATTCAAGGAAACCATATAAGTATCGTTTATAAAACCATTTGACAGAACTTCAAAGTTGTAATCAAGATCTGGCGCTTGAAATTCATTTAAAATTACTTCTAATTTCTCCATAAAGGTGAAGGATATAAACCGTTAGTACACAATTCTTCCAAGTTCCTTACAACATCTGGTTTGTCATTTGCATAGGTCATGCCAAACCATTTTGATGAAGTGTGATTTAACTCGACTTCAATTTTATTGTTTTCTATCATTTTCTGAATTAAAATTGGAACATAGATCTCCTTTTTAAAATTTGAAGATCCATCAGAAATAAAATTTCTAAGCTGCAATTCAATTTCTTCAAAAATATACGGATCGCATATCCAAAAATTCATAGAAACAGATTCATTTCCATTAAACATTACTTTTTCCCTTTTGTCGAGAATAGAATTATTCTCAATTTCAATTTCTTTGTATTCATAGATACTTTGTAAAAGTTTTCCATCTACCTTACATATACCTCTTGATACAGAACCATTTTTCGATAGAGTTTCATTTAAAGAGTATGCAATAATCCCGAATAATTTTCTCTCTCCTTTATTTCTTATAAATTCTGAAGCCATTTTAAAGGCATCATTCCCATAAAAATCATCGGCATTGATTATGACAAAATTATTAGTGATTAGGTTTCGAGCAGTCCAAACTGCATGAGCGGTTCCCCAGGGTTTTTCTCTATTAATTTGATTCTTCAATCCATCAGGTAAGTCAGTCACCTTTTGAGCAACAACATCAATTTTAACACGATCGGGTAATTTATTTTGCAAGTATAATTTTAGTTCGCCAACAAATCTTTTATTGGTAACGATTACAATATGAGAAAAGCCATTTTGAATCGCATCGAATATGCTAAATTCAAATAAATATTCACCTGTCGGACCTAATTTTTCAAACTGCTTTAACGCTCCGTATCGGCTGCTCATTCCAGCTGCCATTATTAATAATGTCATAGATATAAAAAACAAATTGACTTCAAATGGAATTCGTAAAAGTAATTTATATACATTAAATTAAGATGATTTAAATCACAATTTTTGACAAAATAATTTTCAGATTATTTAAAAATTGTATATTACGCAAACATTTATATTTTCAATATATCCAAATATTATTTTTACTGTTGAAACATCATCTTAAAATAAAATTCATTTTAATTTTTTTAATAATTATTCCTTCTTTCATTGTTTCGCAAGAATCAGAAATTGTTGATCACAGCGAATATTTTGAAGCTATGAGAGACAAGTTAAACGTAAAATTAGAATTTGATAATGATGTTGAAGAGTTTCAATTTAGTGATGGAAGGTTAAGTTTTGACGTTATTCCCAACACTAATTTAAGGACAACTATATCGGTCAATCATGACTTTTTAACCTTAAAAGTTGGATACTCTCCAAAATTTTTAGCTGGAGCCAATAATAAAGAAAAGGGAGACACCAGAATATTTAAGCTAAAAATGGATATGTTTATTAAAAACTGGATGCAAACTTTTGAATTCTCATTTGTTAAAGGTTATTTTTTAGACAATATAATCGATCCAGACAATATATTTGAAGGTTTTGAAGGCGAGTATATTACTCTTCCTAATTTAAAAACCTCAATCGTTAGAGGAACTACCAGATACAAACTAAACAGTAATTTTTCATTAAAAGCAATTACAAACCAATTTGAAATTCAGAGAAAAAGCGCTGGGAGTTTTGTTCCTAGTTTAAGTTATGGTTATTTTAAGTTTTCCGATAATTCTAACCCACAAGACATACGAAGTTTTAGTGTTAATTTAAATACCGGCTATTTTTACACTTTTGTGATAAATCGAACCTGGTTTGCAAATTTGAGTATTTCACCGGGTATTGGGTTAGAGTTTAATAAATTAACAACCAAAACTGAAGAAGAAATTACTATTGACAGAAATACAGATGTAGTTTTTAATATCAATACTAATTTGGGACTTGGATACAATTCAAATACTTTTTTTGGAGGCTTGGTTCTGTCTGGAGTCGCGATAGAAAGAAATGAGAATTCAAATTTGAATTTTAACAATGTAAGAGGTATTATAAATTTTTTTGTTGGTTACCGCTTTAAATCCCCAAAATTTGTTGAGAATACATTCGATTGGTTTGACGAAAAAAATCCGTTTAAATAAGTTAGTTAGAATTTTTTGACCTACCTGGGTCACGATGTGCATCCTTTAAACATTTATTTAACATCCATTCTAGCTGCCCGTTAGTAGACCTGAATTCATCTGATGCCCATTTTTCAACAGCCTTCAAAATATCTTCATTTATACGTAGTGCAAATGCCTTTTTCCTTGTCATTTTAATTTCAATAATTCTTTTGTGAATTATCATTTAATTTATCAGAATAAAATTCAATAATTCTTTTTGCATTTTCTGCTTTTTGGGTTCCGATCAACAATTGACCCCCATCTTTAAATTCCAATTGAATACCCATATCACCTGCAATATTCAACGCTTGTCCCTTTCCTTTTAAATCGAATACACCTCTTCTGGCTAATCCTCTTATTCCCCAACCACCAAACTCCGTTATAGGTGCGTATTTTCGAACATAGCATTTCTTTAATTGTGTCCACAAAACTTTTCTTGGTTTTAAATGAATTGGAATAAATTGATAGGAAATTCCATTTTCATCAATAATAGTTTCCAGTTTAATAAAGTGAATAAAAGCAAAAACCAATACTACCAGCCCACCACTCAATGCAATTGCCAACAAATTATCGTGTAAACCATTTTTATATTCTTTAAAGAAGCTAATCGTCATGATCAGAATAACTACAACTTCTATCATAATGAACCACCATTGATTGAATTTTTGTATTTCTTTAAAAATTTTCAAACCTTTTAATTTTATTTTCAATTAAAATAAGAGAATGGATAAGCTTTGCATAAAAAATCAACTAGTTGCTCTTTTAAGAAGAATCAATCTTCTTTTTTATCGCGTTCAATAACTGCCTTCAATATACCTCTGTGTGCGCACATATTGATTAACTTCCAATCCATTTTAGCATAGCTATTTATCAAGTCTTCAAAGTTTTGTTGCGATTTTACAGCGGTTCCGGTTTGCTTTATGATCTTGTATTCCTTCATTTTTTAGCTTTTAAATTTTAATGATTTAAAGTGCCTGCATTGATAACTGGTGCAGCATCTTTGTCTGAGCACAAAATTACCATTAAATTACTTACCATAGCCGCTTTTCTTTCTTCATCCAGATCGACAATCTCTTTTTTACTTAATTCATGCAGGGCCATTTCTACCATACTCACAGCCCCCTCCACGATCTTATGACGTGCTGCAATAATCGCTGTAGCTTGTTGCCTTTTTAACATTGCATTCGCAATTTCTTGAGCATAAGCCAGGTAACCAATTCTAGCTTCTAAAACTTCAATACCTGCCATCGCTAATCTTTCCGATAACTCTTTCTCTAAAGCTTCACTTACTTCATTCACACTGGCACGTAAGGTTATTTCTTCTTCCATTCCATCGTCTTCAAAATTATCATATGGATATAAACTAGCCAATTTTCTTACTGCAGCATCAGATTGCACACGAACAAAATTCTCATAATTATCTACATCAAATGCAGCCTTAAATGTATCTTTTACTTTCCAAACCAAAATAGTACTTATCATAATAGGATTCCCTAATTTGTCATTCACTTTTACACGTTCACTATCAAAGTTACTGGCTCTTAATGAAATAGTTCGTCTTGTATAAAATGGGTTTGCCCAAAAGAATCCATTTTCCTTTATTGTTCCAACATACTTGCCAAAAAGCAAAATCACTTTTGAAGTATTGGGATTCACCAGGAAAAATCCTTTAATAGAGAATATTCCCAAAACCAAGGCAATTAAATACCACAAGATTTCATTTACTATTCCGTAAACTCCACCTACAAATAATAATAAGGTTACTGCTAATATTAAATAACCGTTAAAAACTTTAATGATTTTCTCTTCTTTCATGGTAATACGATTTTAATGATATTATATTGATATCACAAATATATCATTTTAATTTCACATTATCAAATTTATCTCCAATTAATTCAATTTTTAATTGATTTATTACAAATAATTACGTTTAAAATTATTATACCCTATTTTTAATAGGGTATAAATTCATTTTTTATCATTTTTTATTGTTTATACTCTATTTTTTTTAGGGTATAAATATTTTAATATACTTTTACATGGATTAATCATATCATTATTAGCTAATATTTATTCTACAATTAATTAAATAATAAATATTATGACAATTAAAACTAACTTAAAAAATGTATTAACAATTATCGTTTTAACTTTTTCTATCTATTGCTTCTCTCAATCGGTAGAAAAAGTAAAATTTAAATCAAATTTAGACCTGGGAGCCGATTTTAAATCTAGGTATATCTGGAGAGGAATTAACTTAGGGGGCAATACGCCTAGTATTCAACCTTTTATAGAATATGCTTTTGCAAAAGGCTGGGCTTTTGGTAGCTGGGGTGCTTTTTCTTTTGGAGAACAAGCTACGCAAGAAGTAGACCTGTATCTCACCTACTCTACACCCAATGATATGTTTGGTTTTATTTTAACCGATTATTTCTTTCCGGATTACTCTGTCAGACAAGGTCACTTTTTTCAATTAGATGAATCATCTGGTCACGTTTTGGAATTGGGTGTATCATATAATGGAACAGAAAAATTTCCAATAGTTTTTGCTATATATACAAACCTATTTGGAGCAGATAAAAAAACAAATGTCGAAGGTTTAAAAAATGATAAACAATCTTTTTCTACCTACATAGAAGCGAATTACAGTACTAGTATTAAAACTGTAGATCTAAATATTTTTGCCGGCTTTGTATTTAATAATAAAGGAGGATATTACGGTTCGACAGATTCTTCATTTATCAATCTCGGACTTACCGCCTCAAAAGCAATAAAAATATCAGAGCAATTTAGTCTTGCCATAGACTCTTCATTAATATTTAACCCAGATGATGAAAACGTATTTCTAGTTTTCGGAATAACAATTTAACCCAAATTATGAAAAAAATTGAAGCAATTATCAGAAAATCAAAATATTCAAAAGTAAAAAAAGCCTTGCATGAAAAAGGAATAAATTTCTTCACCTATTGGGATGTAACCGGTATAGGAAACGAAAAACAAGGTCATGTATATCGAGGTATAGCATTTAGCACCAGCGATATACAAAGAAGGTATCTATCTATTGTTGTAAACGATGATTTTGAAAAAATAACCATAGACACCATTTTAGAAGCGGCTAGAACCGGTGATATAGGTGATGGAAAAATATTCGTATCAGATATCAAAGAAGCCTACAGAATTAGAACATCGGAAAAAGGAGGGGAAACTTTAAAATAAACTAAAAAATTAAATCAATTATGGAAATGTTTACAATTAATAATGTGTGGATGATGGTATCTATATTTCTGGTATTTATTATGCACCTGGGGTTCGGAACATTAGAATCTGGATTAACAAGATCAAAAAATACGATTAATATATTATTTAAAAATGTAATGATAGTCTCAATAGGCCTTCTAACCTATTCACTTATAGGCTTTAATTTAATGTATCCCGGGGAAGAATTCGCAGGAGGTTTTTTTGGATTTTCTGGATTTGGATTAGATCTTCCGTCTAACGGATTAACCGCCGATTACAATAAAGGATACACCTACTACACAGACTTTTTATTTCAAGGTATGTTTGCAGCAACTGCGGCAACTATTGTTTCCGGGGCTGTAGCCGAACGAATAAAATTAAATTCATTTTTAATATTTTCTGTAATTTATGTAGGATTGGTATACCCTATTGTAGGTATGTGGAAATGGGGAGGTGGATTTTTAGACAAGTTGGGATTTTATGATTTTGCAGGATCTACTTTGGTGCATTCTGTAGGTGGATGGGCAGCATTAATTGCTGTAATCTTACTCGGACCCAGACTGGGAAAATATAATGGAGAAGCTAAAGCCATCGAAGGACATAACATACCGCTTGCATTTATAGGTGTTTTTCTACTCTGGTTTGGCTGGTTTGGATTTAATGGAGGATCGGTTTTAAGTGCAAACCCGGGAATCGTTTCTTTGGTGCTCGTAACCACCTGCCTTGCTGCAGCTGCAGGGGCAATTGGCGCATTTTTTACATCTTACGCCTTTTTTAAATCCTATGATATTACCATGGTTTTAAACGGAATCTTAGCAGGCCTTGTAGGAATAACAGCTGGAGCAGATTTGATGAGTGTTAATGATGCTATTGTCATAGGATTAATTGCAGGGGTTATAATAGTACTGGCAGTTATCGCATTGGATAAATTAAAATTAGACGATCCTGTAGGTGCAATTGCCGTTCACTTAATTTGTGGTATTTGGGGAACCTTAGCCGTTGGCATTTTTGGGAACAAAGCGGGAATGGATCAATTGATCTCACAACTAACCGGTGTTTTAGCCGTTGGTGCTTTTTGTACATCTAGTTCATTTCTAATTTTACTTATATTAAAGAAAACTATAGGTATAAGAGTCTCAGAAAAAGAAGAAATTGAAGGCCTTGATATGCATGAACACGGTATGAGTGCTTATGCAGATTTTAGGATAAATGAGCATTAAATTTTAACTCACCGGGTGACCCAAGTCACCTGGTGAATATAGAATACTAAGCCTAGGCCCCATTCTAAGTGGAACCCTTACTTTCTAAAATACAAATAAAAAAAATTTAATTTAATCTTACTTTTTTACTAATTTTGTAGGAAATAGAACATCATGCATCTAAAAAGTATTACCTCTCTTTTCTTTAGCTTATTATTTATAACCACTTTTGCAAACAACAAACCCAGCTGGGGAGTTACCGGCCATAGAACAGTTGGTAATATAGCTGAAAAACATTTATCTAAAAAAGCCAAAAAACAAATTTATGAATTGTTAGACAGTGAAGACCTGGCATTTGTATCTACTTTTGGGGATGAAATAAAATCGGATAATAAATACAAAAAATTCTATACCTGGCATTTTGTAAACTTTCCGTTTGATACCAAATACGAAGATTCAAATAAAAATCCGGATGGAGATATCGTAAACGGAATTAACTTTTGTATTGAAATATTAAAGAATAAGAACGCTAGTAGAGAAGATAAGATATTTTATCTAAAATTTTTAGTGCACCTCATAGGTGATTTGCATCAACCTCTGCATGTTGGCAGATCTGATGACAAAGGAGGAAATGATATCAAAGTGAAATGGCATTTTAAAAAATCAAATTTACATAGAGTATGGGATTCAGAAATGATTGAAAGCTGGAATATGAGTTATACAGAACTTGCCAATAACGCAAAAATTTTAAGTAAAGAACAAATTAAAAGTATTCAAAAAGGCTCGATCCTCGATTGGACTAATGAGTCACAAAAACTAGCTAAAAAAGTTTACGCATCAGCTGCTATGGATGAAAAGTTAAGCTACAGATATTCTTATGATCATTTCTCCACGGTTCGTACTCAACTGCAAAAAGCCGGACTGAGATTGGCTAAGGTTTTGAATGAAATATATAAATAGCTTTTGGCTATTGGCTTTTGGTTGTCGGTTGTCGGTTGCTGGTTTTTGGTTGTTGGAATCTGATAAAATTCAAAATATATTCTGACTTTTTCTTTTGTCTTTTGTTGTTGTTTGTTGGTAAGAAAATTTATGAATAATTGATATATAGCTTATACTTATCATTTCACTCAAAATGTGCAAAGTTTATTGCAAAGAGCACTAAAAATTCTATTTCATTGATTCATTAACTCATTAGAAGTTGGCTGTTGGCTGTTGGCTGTTGGCTGTTGGCTGTTGG
>VAPK010038471.1_pt1 | contig 18599 bp, 17 predicted proteins | sample 3395031 | NCBI WGS metagenome assembly VAPK01 (sample SAMN08290443, study PRJNA428436) | hydrothermal vent metagenome | isolation source: Deep-sea hydrothermal vent chimney 1 | place: Pacific Ocean: Juan De Fuca Ridge
AAGAAAGTATCTTTGATAAAATTATTAACAGAATGGTACTTCATGAACCTTTTACTTTTGAAATGATTAGGTGTAGCTAAATGTATAACTCAATAATTTTTATCTTCTTTTTCTCCGGTTATTTCCCTGATTCTTCTTATTTGATTAAGAATGTCTTCAATATTAATATCATCTTTCCCCAGAGTCGTTTTTAAATCTTCTTTGATTTTAGAAAAATTATCTTTTTGTCCATTTTCAAGAGAATCTTCAACTTGTGTAGTCAACTGTGCAATATTTGGTATTTCTAACGCAGTAGATGTTCCCGCACCAAAAAAGAATCCTATATTTTTTGAATAGGACAATTGATTCTGTAATTCTCTGATTTCCTTAATAATATTAACTTTATTCATTGGTTATTCCTTTTTCTTTGGGTTGCCGTACAAATTCCCAATAAACGTATGGTTTTTACCCCTATATATTTTTGATTATAATGTGTTTTGTTTACCAGGGATTAGTAAAGCATTTTTCTTTCTTAATTATAAAAAAAATACTAACTGTTGTTTAATTCACTAAACCTACAAATAATTTATTTAACATTAAAATTTACTATTCAAGTTCATCGGCATTTAACTTATTTTTTTAAGTTATTTTATATATGAAGAAATTTTCTCCTGCTCGCGGTGGTGAAGTTCAATTATAATATCTTCGTTTTTTCGCAAATGCTCTGCCAAAGATTCTGCACAGTAAACCGAGCGGAGAGGTTTAAAAATTTCTTCTTGTTTTAATTTTGCTTCAAAGATACGAAGTAATAAAAGCTCGATAATGTACTCCACGCGTTCTACCGGCGTACCGGCGGGACGGAGTTTCTTATGTAACCTTTTCAAAATTTTATTCGTTTCATTATTAGCGTAATGTACTGTTGATCGGCCCATAATTATTTTAATTTTTTAATAGTTCTACTTTCAAGCAAGGATCTCATTTGAGCAATTGCCATTTGATTTAATTTTTTAAGTCTTTTCGGTTGCGAAAGTCCTTGTCTTATAAGTTCGGCATTCATGCTTTCTAAATTTGCCAAACAAACCAATTGATAAACATCCGCATTGTCTCTGATATTCCCTTTTTTATTTTTATTCTTTTCTCGCCATTCTTTTGCCGTAATACCGAAAAGAGCAACGTTGAGTACATCAGCTTCATTGGCATAAACAAAATCAATCTGCGCTTGTGTTAATTTTGGAATTAAATGCTCTTTAATAGCATCGGTATGAATTTTATAATTCACTTTTGTTAACATTCTTTTTGCATTCCAACCAAGCAATAACCTCTCGTTTTCTTCTTTTTTTAATCTCTGAAATTCTTTAATAAGATAGAGTTTAAAGCCAGGTGAAATCCAAGAAGCAAATTCAAAAGCGATATCTTTATGAGCAAAAGTTCCGCCGTATCTTCCCGGCTTGGAAATTATACCAATAGCATTTGTTTTGGAAATCCACTGCTTACTTGATAATATAAATCCATTTGAGCCGGATTCATTTTTAATGTTACGGAATTCCGTAACATTAAAATTAGGATTATGTATTTGCTCCCAAATTCCCATAAATTCAATAGTGTATTTTGTGCTCATCCAATGAGAAATAACGAGTCCCGTAGCTTCTTTGTTTTTATACTTGGCAATATCAGTAAGCGAAATAAAATCTTCCTCTTTTTGAGAGAAAAAGTTGATATTTACGTTTTTTACTATAAGTTCTTTTTTCATGATTCAAATCCATTTTAATTCTTTCTTTTGGCGTAGGAATTGTTTTTATTTTTAAAGCATGTAGAAAAAAAATCCAATCAGATGTCAGATTATATTCTTTTTGATACAACAAAGTATCACCGCGTTTCCAGCCAAGTTTATAGAGTTCTTCTATAATTTTCAAATCTGTATCCGTTGCTTCGTTAATTTTCGCCATAAATTTATTCTCATTAAGTAGCTTTACTATATCTGTTATGCCAGCTAAATATAAAAAAGAAAAATTTTGTTTTTCTTTCTTAATTATAAAAAAAATACCGGCTGTTGTTTAATTCACTAAACCTACAAATAATTTATTTAACATTAAAATTTACTAATCAAGCCCATCGGCATTTAACTTATTTTTTCATATGTTTATATTTCAAATTACTATTGTCATTCCGTCATGCTTTTAGACGGAATCCCCGTACATTGTTTGAGATTCCGGCTATTCACAGAATGCTGCGCAAAAGATTGCCGGAATGACAGCCTTTCTATAATCATTCCTTTGTGTGTTTAAATCAATCATGAATGTTTCATCTATTTTATAGATGAAGAAATTATTTCCTGCTCGCGGTGGTGAAGTTCAATTATAATATTTCCATTTTTTCGCAGATGCTCTGCCAAAGATTCCGCACAGTAAACCGAGCGGTGCTGCCCGCCGGTACAGCCGAAATTTACCATCAGGTGATTGAATTTTCTTCTTGTGTAAACTTCCACAGAGTTATCAATGATTGCATAAACATTTTTCAAAAATTCATCAACGTTGCTCTTTTCGAGAAGAAATTTTTTAACTTTTTTGTCCATGCCGGTTAAAGCCTTGTATTCATCGTATCTTCCGGGATTATGAATTGCGCGGCAATCGAAAACAAATCCGCCTCCGTTACCCGAGTAATCTTCAGGGAGCCCATTTTTATAAGCAAAACTTGTAATTTGAACAGTTAGTTTTTCGGTTTCCGGTTTGTGTCCGTACTTTTTCAACTTATCGGATTTAACTAGTAACTTTAAAACCGTGAACAACTCGGGCAAATCAACATTGAACTTGATGTTGTTTAACAGCCATTCCAAATTTTCCAACGCCGGCGGAATGCTTTGCAGAAAATGTTCTTTTTTTTCGTAAAAACCGCGAAAACCATAAGCGCCCATTGCCTGCATAATTCTGATTAGAACATAACCCCAAAAATATTTCAAGAATTCAATTTCGTCATAATCAATATAATTGTGAAGCGTTTTAAGATAATGGTCAAGCAATTCACGTTTTACCGAAAACGGAATATTCGCTTTGGCATCAAACAACAGCGAAGCCAAATCGTATTGTAATGCACCTTTTCTTCCGCCTTGATAATCAATAAAATAAGGAGTTCCGTTTACAATCATTATATTCCGCGATTGAAAATCGCGATACATAAAATAATCTGTCTCTGCTTTCAACAGAAATGCAGCAAGTTTTTCAAAATCATTTTCCAGCAGTTGTTCATCGAAAGGAATTTTTGCAAGTTTCAAAAAGTAGTACTTAAAATAATTCAAATCCCACATCATTGACTGCTTGTCAAACTTTGCTCGCGGATAACAAACTGAATAATCTAATTCTACTGAACTTTTGACTTGGAATTTCGGCAATTCCTCAATTACGGCTTTGTATAATTTCTTAATTTTATTCGGAAAATTTTCGATCTTTCTTTCATCTGACAATAGCTTGAAAAGCGTTGTATCGCCCAAATCTTCTTCAAGATAAATATTCTCGGAAATTTCCTCCGCCAAAATTCTTGGTACAGATAACTTTTGTTTGACAAATTCTTTTGTAAATGATAAAAATGCAATATTCTCTTTTAAGTCCGAGTTATAAACACCGATTGCGGATTTTTTTCCACCGGTAATTCTGTAGTATTCCCTGTAAGAGCCGGATTGCGGAAGTTTAACAATATCTTCTTTTGGTTCTCCGGACCATTTTTCAAAAAGCAATGATAACTTATTTTCCGTATTCATAATTCCAATTGAAGTAAATGTTGATATTTAAAAGTACAAACAAAATTTCCGAAATCTCAAAACATGAATTACTTAAACCGGATCAAAATTTCAAAAATTATTATATGGCTCGTTATTTCTGTGTCGGAGGCATCATTCCATGCCCTGCACCCATTTCAGTAATTTTTATACTTTTGGGGATTTCAAATTTACTTGCAGGAATTTTCACATCCGTTTCCACGGAAGTAGCTACCTGATTCATTTCAATACCCATCATTTTTACTTCTACTTTTAAAGGAATTGAGTCCCAAACCCACAATTTGGTACCTGCTTTTTTAATCTCCCAAACATCACATTTCTTGCCCAATACAGTTCCGGTTCCTGTTTTTTCAGCACCCATATTCTGCATCATTGTTTCGCCGACATTCTTCAAATCCGTTCCTTTAGGAAACATAGAATATAACGGAGTTTTCATTTTAACAGCAGAACCTTTTTCCCAATCAACAACATAAGTGTCTTTACCGTCAAGAATTGTCAGCGTATTTTTTTTCTGCTTCATTCCCATCATTTCAATTGACATATCGGCAAATTTTGCTTCCTTCATTCCGTAATTGTCAAAAAACATTGTTTGTGTGCCTTTTGTCGCACCGCTAAGTTTGTATTCAACTTTACCTGACTTAAAATCGTATCTTTTAAAATCCTGTGCAGATAATGCTGCTGAAATAAAAACCAAAACAAGTAAAGTAATTGTAAGTTTCGACTGTCTCATTAGTTCTCCATATATTGAAAGTGAATTTTATTAATAATTGAAATTTAAATAAAAAATATTTTAATGCACTGCCTCGTCATATTTTTTTTCGCCGGCAGTGATTTTTAATTTAAGATAGTTTGATTTCGGCGGAAGCGGACAAGTTGCAAATTTTGTAAAATTACACGGCGGATTAAATGCCTTGTTAAAATCAAGTTCAACCTTTCCGGTTGCATCCGGTTTTTTTGCGTAAAGAAATCTTCCGGCTCCGTAAGTTTCAACACCGCTTGTTTCATCTGCAAAAATTATAAACAGTTCATCGCCTTCAGCAATGGGATCGAGCGTAAACGTTTTTTTATCTTTTATAAATTGAAGTGAATAATATGCCGTATCAATATCCGATGTTCCAATAACGGAAGGAACAATTATTTCTTTAGGCGGATTGTAAGGGACTACTTTTGCGATAATATTCCATGATGAATCAACAGGAAACCGTTCAACTCCTTTGAATTCAGATATTAACGGATTCGAATAATCTTTTAATCTTATTCCATAGCGGTTACCACGCTTTATTAAATACCAGTTGTAACTTCCGTATGTGAGTATTGTCTGCTTGCCGTTTAAGTCATCGGTCATTTTTAATTGTGAAACACCTCTGCCATTATTTGCGACTGTAATTCCGCCGTTGATTTCCACAACAACAGAATCAGAATCAAGGATAAACTTTCCTGTATAATCCGGCACGGAACCAAGTGGAAAAACAATGTCATTTCCTTTTGCGGTTCCGAAAGTATTTTCTCCGGATTTTAGCCAATACAAACCAACTAAACTCAGCCAACTGTTTTCTTTTTTAAGATTTGAAATTCTTTTCTGATGCCATTTGTTTACGGATGCAATATATTCATCAGTGCCTTTGTCTTTCGGTTTGTTGCTGCACCCGAATAACAGAATGGATAAAGTGAAGATGGAGAACAATACTATTTTATTTTTCATTGCTTGCCTTTTAATGACTTAAAAATTTACGGCTTAATATAAAATCCGGCGGATAAAAATCCAACCCAATGTTTATAAGAAGCGGGAGCAGTTGTTCCCAAATGTGTCCCTTTTATCGGAAGAACGCCCTCTGTCTTTGTATCGGAAGAACGCCCTCTGTCTTTGTATCGGAATATTTGAATAATTGCCCTTCAAGTTTACTTCCGTTTAATTTATGAACAATCTTATTAGCTGCCGTAAGTCCGAAAATTATCGGATAACGTCCGCACCAAAGCGGGATAACCTTTTCGTTGTCTTTTGATTTCCAAATTTGATGACTCAACTTGTTAATATCCGCTGTTGTTATTTCGCAATTAAAATGGCTTTCTGCAATTTCTCTATCCCTATGGGTCGCTTCCTTGTGCGCTTTTTTATCAAGTCCGTATGGGGAGTTGTTAAAATCCTCTCCATAATGATTAGCATCTGAAGAAATTAAAAAGAAAATATCTTTTCCTAATGTTAGATTATTCTTGATAATATATTCCTCAACAATTTTTGCAAAATTTCCGCTAACCTTGTCCACTCTTCCATAGGGCATTTCCGTTACCATAACGGGAGTAATTTTGATATCCCGATTGTAATACTGAAGAAAAGGAATCATTGCCTCAATTGAATGCTCAATTTTCTGCGCCTTATTACTTACGATAAATTCATCTTCCGGCAAATTGGCTTTTAAAATATTTCTTAACGGTGAAATATCAACGTTGCCGTACGGACCTTTCCATTTATCAAATTCATCAAATATTAAAATATTTTTGGGGTCATTCATCGCTTTGCGAACGGTTCCGTGAGTAACGCCGAAGATAATTATTTCCTTTGCGTGAATTAGTTTAAATAACGGATAGTAAATTCTGCCGGCGTATAAATAATCATCGTGCGGTGAGATTGCTGCAATTAAGTTTTCCGACGAAAAAGATTTATCACCCGAAGCATTTTTATGTAAAAATGAAATAACGCTGTCCATTTCTGCGGCTGTCCAGCAAAAACCCACATTATCTCTTATCGGACGAATGTTTTGTGCGTTTGTCTTTTCCATATTCGCAATAGCAATCAATACTATAAATAAAATTATTGTTTTCATTTTGAACCTTAAAATATAGGTATTACAAATTTTGTTATGAAACAGCCAAAACTAAAAATATAAAAAAATGATTATCAAAAACATGGTCATTCTATCGGCGTCGCTTTTCACCCGTCCGCCACGAACTACAATGTTGGATAAAAAACTACTGCCTAAAATTGTTAAAAATTATGTAACAGCACTATTGTCAAACTACGCACAGCGTTCTGCGAACAATTTTACACGAACAACGAAAACACCAGAAAACCTGCCCGGCGTAGTCCTGATGCTTTTTCGGGACGAAGAACGGAAGTCGCACTCCCGACTTGTCGGGACGGTCGGGAGCAAAAGCTGGTTATGTGTTTAATGATAAATTGACTCCAAAATTATTGACTTTAAAAAATATTTTATCCATATTTGTATTGCTAATGTCATTACATATATTCAGAGGTTTATTATGCCTAAATCAACAGTTATTCAAGCAAGAATTGACCCAGATGTCAAAACTAAAGCACAAAAAATATTAAGTAAATTAAATATCAGTATGTCCGAAGCAATTAGTTTGTTTCTAACTCAAGTATCGTTGAATAAAGGAATACCTTTTGAAATAAAAATTCCTAATAAATTAACAAGAGACACTCTTTTGAAATCTGAAAGAGGCGAAGAACTCCACGAAGTTTCAGATACAAACCAGTTGCTAAAGGAACTTAATAATTGAAACTAATTTACACAACTCAATTTAGAAAAGATTTCAAGAAAATAAAAAAGCAACAAAAGAAATTATCAAAATTAACTGATGTTATTGAAAAATTATTGAGCCATCAAAAATTAGAGCAAAAATACAAAGACCATCCATTAGGTGGAAAACTTAACAATCATCGTGATTGCCACATTGAACCAGACTGGATATTAATCTATCGAGTTACTGACGACTTATTAATTTTAGAAAGAACAGGTTCACATTCCGATTTATTTTAAAATTTTTCAGACACATAACTTGTTTTTAGACGGAATCCATATGTATGTTTTGGATTTTTTCCCGGTCTTTTCCCGAGTAATTACACTAATAGTTTATGGCAACAAAATATTGACACAATACAACTATAAGCGAGTAAGTATTTTTAATTCAACTCCGCTAAATTCAGGTTCGTAACGGCAAACACCGCCGACACATATATTGCCGGACTGACGTGAGCCGACCAATAAAGACAAATCGCTGTGCATTCCTATTTTATAGCCGAAACGAACAAATCCCCAAAATTTACGCAAGGTTTTGTCTTTTTCCAGTTGACTGGTTTTCATTTCCGATGCTATTGCCAAAGACAGTTTTGGGGAACGAAGATATTCTACAACTACAAAATCAGTGTAATAATTTTCTCCATTAAAAGTATTTTCTGTGTTTTGATGTTCAATTGTTAGTTTAAGTGTGTTTATTTTACCGAAATAATATCTGCCTTCAAAAACCGGTGTTAAATTTTTCGTGTTAGATGATAATTCTTCATTATATCCTAACCCCAATAATGTGAAAAATTTATCATTCCACGTTCTTTCCCATTCTGTAAATATTTCCTTAAACTGTGTTTGCGTCTCTGTATTTGAAGTTACATAATAAGAAGATTCGTCAAGTGTTTTTGTTATTCCGAAACTCATTTGAAAAAAATCTTTTTCAGAAAAGTTATAATTGGCTGAGAATTGGTATCCTTGTTCATTATTCGCATCCAAAGGTGATGGATGGCGGTTCAGCAAAGTAAAACTATAATCCTGCCGCAGTGATGGCGGGGCATTATAAACCACCGTTCCGTCTGACGAAATGAACGCATAATTATCATAATATTTATATTCACCTGAAAGAGAAAGATTACCATAGTAAAAATTTAAGTTGCCGTAAATTGCTCTGCCAACAAATTCCGTAGAACCGATACTTTTTCTTAAGTCATTATTCTTTTTTACACCGTATTCTAAATATGCGTCAAAATTTTTATAACTCGGCTGCAGCCTTAGAGACACAACACTCGTTTTTGCAATGTTGTCGTTATTCGGAATATTAAGAGCAAATGTTCCTCCCGCCGTTAAATATGAATTGAATTTATATTGTGCATCAATAGCGTGCAGAATGTCTTTTCTTTCATTTTTTGAATTTGCTCCCATTCCACTAAGTGCAATTAATTTCAAATTATGATAGCGGGTTTTAATTTTTATACCGAACAAATTATTATCAACTCTTATATTTCTATCTTCATAACTTTTTAAAATAACGCCTCTTCCGAATAATTGATAAAAATTACCGGCGGTTATTTCCATTGACTCGCGTAATCCACCGGTTTTAAAACCAATATACTTGAACGCAATTTCTCCGAACTTTTCTTTGCCACGACTAATTGACGGATCAGGGTCATTCGGCTGAAAAGTTTCAAACCGCAATCCGGAAAAAAATGCACCGTTTCTATAATCAAGCTGAAACCAATCTTCCAAAATTTCAAGATTTCGTTTTTGATCGTGCGAATATTCCAATTGGTTCGATAGCCTTAATCCGCGGGGCATTTTTGTTTTTCCGAAAATCCCCTGCGAATAAACTGCCGAACTTGAAAAAATAAAAATTACAATTACAAAAAGAGAAAATACTTTTTTCATTTTTAATCCGAATTACTTAAGCAACTTTTCAAAAATTTTTATTAATTTCAGTTCATCTCCTCTTTTATAACCGAGATTTGAATACACTATTTCGCCTTCGGTATTTACTAAAACTGAAAAGGGAACCGCCTGAGCATAATAATCTCTTGCAATATCACCGTTTGTATCGAGCAAAACTGTGAAAGAATAATGTTTCGATTTAATGTAAGGCTTAACTTTTGAAACACTTTTTTCGGCATCTACCGAAATAGCAAGAAACTGAATTCCTTTAGGATGAAACTCCTGATAAAGCTTTTGAATTTCGTCCATTTCCTGTCTGCATGGTTTACACCAAGTTGCCCAAAAATTAATAAATACCGGACCTTTTTGTAATACATCACTCAATTGAACGGATTCGCCATTAATATTTTCCAATATAAAATCCGAAGCCGAACTTTGTGCATACATAAAATTAGACAGAAACAATAAAATTATTACAGTTGTTTTCATCCGGCTATTTCTCCAAAATAATTTTACGCACGTCATGAAATTCATTAATTGTGTAACCAACAAAATAAACCCCTGTTGAAAAATTGTTCATTTCAATATTTAACTGATATTTTCCGCTTTGCTTATATTGATTAACCAACCGCCCAACTATCTGCCCCAAAGAATTATACAAATTAATCTTTACGGTTCCTGCTTTATAAACCGAATAATTAATCTTGGTTGATGGATTAAATGGATTTGGATAATTATACCCCAAAGAATAATTTTCAATTAAATTACCATTTTCTGTAATTCCAGTAACATCGGCATTAGCCGTTAATTCAAAAGAGTGTGATTCACTCGGCTGCATTGCATTTTTTACAAGCAAATTTACGTGTGCCGTCCCCTGATTTACCAAAGGAAAAATATGTACTGTAAATTCACGCATCTCCCCCGCACTTAGCGGAGAAGACCCGAAATCTCTTGTTGTTGAGATGCTGTCAACAAAGGGAGCAAAGCAAAGCGAAAAACATAATGAAGACGACCAGCTTTCCGGCAGCTCATTCAAGGTTCTAACAATATCAATTGTTTGATTTGCGGTTGAAAGGTTTGTTACCGAAAACACAAAGACTATTTCAGAATTTAGCGTATCGCTTTTGCTCACATCATCAACCGAAACCGAAAATGTTTGGGCTTGGATAACAGCAGTCAGAAACAAAAGCATTAAAATCGTTTTCATATTTTCACCTATTTTATCAGCATTAATTTTTTGACGGAAGAAAATTTATTCGTTTCCATTTTATAAAAATACATACCCGAACTTAATTTTTCGGCATTAAAGACAACCGAATGATGCCCGACTTTAAATGTTTTATTAACTATCGAATCAACAAGTCTGCCGAGAGAATCATAAACTTTAATGCTTACATTCATTCCGACCGGCAGATCAAATGCAATAGTTGTTTCCGGATTAAATGGATTCGGATAGTTTTGATACAGCTGATATTTTTGAGGCAAAGCTCCGGCTAATCCTTCATCTTTAACATCTGTAATATCTCCGAACCACGTAAGTATTCTTTCCAATAATAATGATCGCATATCATTTTGTGAAATTTGCTCAAGTCCGATTCCAAGATAAACGGTTTTGTAAACACCTGCATTGTGTGCAATTGCACCGTATTTTGAAGATCCTGTATATTTCAGAAAGTTTACGGAATGCCCCGAAAGACTTTTAATTGATTCAGGATAGCGGCTGTAAATATTTGAAATTGAAAATTGAATTCCGTCTGAAATAGGATCACCGGTGATTCCTTCCATACTAAAAATATTTGAATTATCGGCAACATAATCCGCGTCAAGAATATTATGATAAAAATCCTTTATCTTTTTGGCATTATTGTCTCCTTCAAAAATATCCCACCCAATATCCTGTCCGGCAATAAATAAATTTCCACCATCATTCAAAATGTTTACGATGAAATCAATATCCGAGCCGGTTACTGATGGAAAACCCCAGCCAGTACTCCAAATTAAAGTTGAAAAATCACTTGAATTATTACCTAATAACGTAGTAATAAATGCCTGTGGAATTGTGGTATATTTTAATTGAAGCTGATCTAAAATATCTTGATATTTTGTTTCGTATGAAGCTCCACCGTCATCATCAACTAATAAGATGTTGCCGCTGGGGATTAAACCGAAAAAACTCACGCTGAAACCATAACCGTAAGCATCATCGGAATTAGCAGCTTTTAATCTAATATCACAAGATCCGCCGTTATTTCCTGTAACTATTTCTAATTCAAATGTAAGCGAATCGTTTGGAGCAATTGCAGTATTTATGGAATCAGCAGCAATTCCATTATTTAAAAGTTGGATTGTCCAATCATCAGGTTTTTCCAATTTATCAAAACTAAGGTGAATATTTAACGTATCCACATTATCATTAACAATTGAATAGAGATAAGAATACGTGCTGTTCAATTCCAAAAATGAGGCGGCTGGGGAATTGGAATTGATAATAAAAGTCGGCAAGTTTATTCCTGATTGTAAAATATTTTTATTTGTGTCATTTTGCAGCCAAGCAACAACAGCAAGGTCTGAAGCATTCCATTGCGAATTTAATTCAGCACTAAAATTAAAAACCAAGCTGTCTCCAGCGGTCATATTATTAATATCTGTTCCTGCTGTGGATGTTAAAAATTTTCTCATCACATCATTAAAAACTTTTTCGCCGTTAGAACCCGGAGGCGAAGCGTATTCAATTTTTCGCTCAATTACCGAGACACGCATTTTCACATTGCTTGTGGTCATATCACCCACGGCATAAATTTTTACTACCGCGAAAATAGAATCGGCAGTAATTGATTTACCAACAACTATTTTAACCGGCGAACTTAGTGCAAGTCTTTCTTTCATCTGCTGATACATTGCAGCAGGGCTGGAAGGCTCACCATGATTAGTTCCATCCATCATATAATTCGGCACACCAGTAATTCCATAATAATTAATTCTATCTCTGTTTTCTCCTGTGTTAAGCGAGTACATAGGATCATTTCCTGGCCACCAGGCATGGTAGCGGACTGAAATAACGCCGCCGAAATAGTGTGAAAAAAAATCTTGAAGTTTTGGATTATTTGCAGCACACGGACCGCAAGATGCATTTGTTGCTTCTTCCATTAAAACAATTTTACGAACCTGAGCATTATTGTTGTTGAATACAAAAAATAAAGCGATTATAAAAAGTAACATTGTCCTTTTCATAAATGAACCCTCCGTTTTTAATTTACTGAATTTGCTTGATATACCTCTTTGCTTTCTTTGTTTTGAATAAAAACAACAGTCGTGATATTGGTTAAATTCCAATTGGATTTTAATTCCGTGCTGTAACTGTATTCAAATTTATCATTGGACGAAATATTCCCAAGCTGGAATCCATTTGGATTAGGAAGCATTTCTCTCATCACATCATAAAATTCTGTTTCGCCATTTGAACCCGGTGGTGTTGAAAATGAGATGACTTTTTCAGTTACTACTGCGTACAAGTATATTTTTGTTAAGTCCAGATTTGAAATGTTTATTGTTTCTAACTTTACTTTTATAAAATAATTATTGCTCCCAATCGAATCGGATACGGTTATATTAAATTTCGGTGTTTCGCTCAATCTATTATCAATATCATTTTTAATTTCTAACGAGTCAGTTGCAATAGGTTTATTGATTCCATCTATCCATATCGTTGGAGTTGAAAAAATCGAATAATTCATAATTCTTGTATTGCAGGCATTGGGATTAGACAAATAAAACGGATCGTTTGGCGACGGGAAATTCGTAGGATATTTTATCTTCACTAATTTAGTTTCTGAGTACTGCGAAGATATTTTCTCTAAAATTATGTTTGACGCAACGCAGGGGATACAGCTCACATTACTAAAATCCTCAATCAAAACAGTTTTCTGAATTGATGCAAGCGTCATTACAATATTTCTATTGATTGTTTGATTTTTCAAAATGCTAATACTAATTGGAGAAGAAAAATAATTATCTTTCATAAGTTCCAATTCATGTTCGCCAACTGTAACTGTAATTGTATCCGGAGTAAATTTGCCGGTTGAATTTCCATCCAAAATAATTACAGCGCTATCAACATTAGCTGTAACATAAATTTTTCCGGTTGGTTGAATAATTGCAGGTTCAGTTGGTGGATTTAATTTGCATGAAAATAAACTTACTGCAAGTATTAGTAATAAAAGAGTGTGTCGTCTTGTCATTTAAATGTGTTTTTTTTATAGTTAAAATTAAACCATAATAAAGATATATACAATTAACTTTTTCAGCGATTCAGAGTCAAATAACGCAGCTTTCAATATTAAATTTTTATTGTAGAACAAACCTTCCGGTTTGTTCATTGTTAAATGTAGAAAAAACTTTGAAAAACAGCAGTAAAGTTTCTTTTAAAAAACAAACCGACTGGAAAGTCGGTTTTACAATTTTCATGCTGAAAAAATTAACCGGAAAAATCAGTCTTAAGCCGGATTCGGCTATTGCCGTAATATTTTTATTTAATGTTGTAAATAGTTGCTGCTGTTAGTTTTAATTTCGACTCTGAATTGCTGAACTTTTTTTAAAAAGAAGTTTTTGTACGTGCTTTTGAATAAATTTATTTTTAAAAATTATTAGAGATTATAAGAAACAGGAAATTTATGAGACATTTTTTAAAATCAATTTTATTGCTGACACTTGTTTTATTTCATTCAAATACATTTGCTCAAAAAGTAAATATTAAAATTGTTGAAACTACTGATGTTCACGGTGCAATTTATCCTTACAATTTTCAAACAGGTAAAAAATCTGCGGGCTCTCTTTCGCAAGTTTCAACTTATTTAAATGATGAAAGAAGCAATAAAAATCAGTCCGTTCTTTTATTGGATAACGGTGATATTCTGCAAGGAACTCCTGCCGTTTATTATTACAATTTTGAAAACCCGAATGAAAAACATTTGTATGCGCGGGTAATGAATTACTTAAAATATGATGCCGGCTCTGTGGGAAATCACGATATTGAAACAGGACACAATGTTTATGATAAATTCAGAAAAGAATTAGACTTTAATTGGCTGGCGGCAAATGCAATTGATGTAAGAACAAACAAACCTTATTTTGAACCTTATTTTGTTAAAACAATTAAAGGAATAAAAATCGCCGTTCTCGGAATGATTACTCCGGCAATTCCCCAATGGCTGCCTCCCGATATTTTCAGAAACATTGAATTTGAAGATATGGTTGAAACCGCAAAAAAATGGGTGCCGATTATTCAGCAAAAAGAGAAGCCGGATATTTTAATCGGTCTATTTCATTCGGGAGTTGAATATTCCTACGGAGGAAATACTGCCGATACTTACCGAAACGAAAATGCTTCCCAAGTGGTTGCTGAACGCGTTCCCGGATTTGACGTTGTTTTTGTAGGACACGATCATCACGGATGGAACAAATGGGTTACAAACACAGCCGGTAAAAAAGTATTGATTCTTGGTGCTACAAGTTCTGCACGCAATGTTGCCGTTGCCGACTTTCAAATTGAAAAAGGAAATCCGAACCCAAAAATACTTTCCGGTAAAATTATTTCGATGAAAAACTATCAGCCTGATAAAAAATTTCTTACTACTTTTCACAAAGAATTTGAAGAAGTTAAAAACTATGTTTCTCAACCGCTTGGTGTATTTACTGCTTCAATTTCAACCGGTGGTGCTTTGTTCGGTAACTCTGCATTTACTGATTTAATAAATACTGCTCAATTGGAAATTGCAGGCAGCGATATTTCTTTTACCGCACCTCTTGCATTTACAACAACAATTGATAGTGGTAAAATTTATGTGAAAGATATGTTTGCCCTTTATCGCTACGAAAATCTTCTTTACACTATGAAAATGACCGGACAAGAAGTAAAAGACTATTTAGAATATACTGCAGGATTGTGGTTCAACCAAATGAAAACCAAAAGTGATCATTTACTAAGGTTTAAAATCGATAAAAACGGAAAAACAATATATTCCCAAAGAACAAAGCATCCGGAATTATTTGACAGATATTATAATTTTGATGCAGCCGCAGGAATTAAATATACAGTCGATATTTCCAAGCCAATCGGCAGACGGATAACTATAAAATCAATGGAAGACGGGTCTGCTTTCGATTACAAAAAAGTGTATAAAGTAGCGGTGAATTCTTACCGTGGAAACGGTGGAGGAGGACATCTTGTAAAAGGTGCAAAAATTCCAGAAGCTGAATTACGAAACAGGATTATCCATTCAACAGAAAAAGATTTGCGTTTTTTAATGATGAAATGGATTAAGGAAAAAGGAACCGTTTCTCCGAAAATGATCGGAAACTGGGAAGTAATTCCCGCAGATTTATGGCAAGCGGGAAAAGACAGAGATTATAAAATTATGATAAAAAAATAAATAGTGAGAACGCCGATAGCTCTAAAGGCTATTTACGTTCTCCCCATATTTTGTTACGTATTAGATAGAGATTCTACAAAATAAAAATTTCTCAAGTATGGATATTTCACACAGTCTCTTTAGTGGGTGTGGATTGCTTCATAAAAACATATTGCTTTAACCGCATTAGCAGATGGATTATTGCTAAAGTCCAAGTATATCCGGTAATTAAATACTCTCGCTGCTGTTTCTAATATCTCATATAAGCATCTGCCGAATTTATTAATTTCGCCATTTCTTTAAGTGTGAGCGGAATTGCGTATTCAGGCATTTTTGTTGTGCCTTTTATTGTTTTTTCCACACTCGTCAAAACATTCCAAGTTCCGTTGACGTAAATTTTCGCACCCATATTTTTCATATATACAAGAAAATCGCCGAAGGTTTTTAATTTTTTCAATCCGTTATCTTTGAATTGCTCTTCAATTAAATCCTTCAAATCTGCAGGAATTGTATAACGGTCAAAATCATTTTTGTTATCCTTTTCAAAGAGTTTCAAATTCCACGCAGCATCGGCATCAAAAAGCATTACCACTTTATTACCGAGCATTATATTTGCGAATGCCATATCGAAAGCCACGCATGGCGGACCGTCATCCTTTTTAATATTTGCAACAAAATGAACCAAAACGGTTTTCTTTTTCGGGGCAGCATTTAACATTCCGTTAATAAAGAATGCGGAAAAAACAACAACTAAAATCATGTTTTTTAAATTGAAATTTTTCATTTATTTACCTTTAATTTTTTATAAATAATTGATCTAACTATAAATAATAGAAAACATTGCACAAAAAAAGCACAACTGCACACAAAATATTATCAATTAAACCGCACAGCACGAAAGTTTACCAACATCTTTGTTAAAACTAATTGCCGCAAGTTTAATTCCTTCCGAAAGCGTTAAGTAAGGATGAAGCATATTTTTTAATTCGGAAATTGTAACACCGTATTTCATTGCTACGGAAAGTTCCATCAACAATTCCGAACCTTCGGGTGCTAAAATTCTTGCCCCGATAAGTTTATCTGTGTTTTTATTACGCAGTAATTTTATGAAACCACGCATATCCTGTGCAGCAATTGCACGCGGAATATCTTTCAAATCAATTCGCGATGTTTCAAAATCAATTCCGTTTGCTTCTGCCTGTTTTTCATTCAATCCAACTCCCGCAACTTGCGGATCGGTAAACACAACCCACGGCAGCGGGTTGTAGTTTCTCGGTTTCTGTAAATTATCGACCGCATTTTCTGCGGCGAGTGCACCTTCATAAGCAGCAGTGTAAACAAACATGTTTTTACCAAGGACATCACCGGCTGCATAAATTCCGCTTGCTGATGTTTGTAATGATTCATCGGTTTTAATAAATCCATTGCCAAAAGTTTCTATTCCTATATTCTCCGGAACTAAATTCATAGTGTTTCCATGTCTTCCGGTTGCAACAAAAAGATGAGTTCCTTCAACAATTTTTTCAACTCCCGTTTCTATTAAACTAACCGAAATTTTTCCTTCTTTTTCCTTTATTGAATTAATTGATGTCCCCGTTAAGACTTCAATTCCTTCTTGTTTCAATAAATCAGTTAGATAATCTGATAAATCCGCATCTTCATCCGGCAGAATTTTCGCCGACCTTTGAATTACCGTAACCTTGCTTCCAAGCCGTGCAAACAGTTGTGCATTTTCCAAAGCAATAAATCTACCGCCGAGAATAATTAGATGTTCCGGCAATTCATTAATTTCGTAAAGTGTATCGTTTACGTAATAATTCACCGAATCAAGTCCCTGAATATTGGGAATGTAAGTAGCGGAGCCTGTTGCGATGAGAATATTTTCCCCTCGTATCATTTTACCGTTTACTTCTACGGAATTGTTATCGACTATTGTCCCGCGCCCTTCAATGATTGTAACATTTTCATCATCGGAAACCACATCAATATATTTTTTTGTCCGTAATTCTTTTACGATTTTTGTTTTTTGTTCAATTAAATTATTAAAATTTAAACTACCGCCGTTTGGTTTTACCGATTCAAAATTGGAATTATTCATATTGTGAAACTGTTCAGCTGCACGAATTAAAATTTTGGAAGGAACACAGCCTACGTTTACACAAGTGCCTCCAATCGGAAGACCATCATTAATAATTACCGCTTTTCTGCCGAGTTCGCTAGTTTTTATTGCTGCAGAAAATGCAGCAGAGCCTCCGCCTATAATTATCAAATCATAATTGTAGTTTCCTTGCGATAAATCATTTTTGCTATTTTCTATGTTTGTGTTCTCGAAATTGTTTTCAGTAATTTCATCAACAACTTTGTAATGTCCGGTAGAATTTATGATGGCGGTAATTTCGGATTTTGTAATTATCGAATTGTCGAATTGGAACTCACCGGCAGCATTTTTGTAACTTACCGATTTGCTTACTATTCCGTTTTTATTCTCAAACTTTTTTTCAATTCCTTTGGCACAACCATCGCATGTCATTCCCGTTATGCCGTATTTTATCGTTTCAATATTCATTGTTTTACTTCCTTTTGTTTTGCAGATATTTCATAATTTTTTACTTTGTATCCGGTTCGGTCGTTAACAGAATTTATAAGTTCTGAAATGTTTGCTTTCCTTTTGTCATATTCTACAATTGCAGTTCCTGTTTTATATGATGACGATGCAGACACAACGCCCTTTGTTGTTTTTAGCGAATAGTCAATTGTCTGCTCGCAACTTTTACACGTCATTCCTTCAATATATAAATTTGCTTTTACAATATTTTCTTTACTCGCATTTGCAATTGTCGTTACTTTCGGAAAAAGATTCTGAGAGTAGTACGGAAATGAAAGTAAAACTGCCGAGACAATTGTTATTGTCCAAAGGAATTTTTTGGAGTTTATGAACTTTGGCTTTTCATCGGACCCGCCTACCGAGCGAGCAGGTTCACAATCACATTCAACTTCCTTTTTCGGTTTGTA
>VAPK010330238.1_pt1 | contig 18599 bp, 9 predicted proteins | sample 3395031 | NCBI WGS metagenome assembly VAPK01 (sample SAMN08290443, study PRJNA428436) | hydrothermal vent metagenome | isolation source: Deep-sea hydrothermal vent chimney 1 | place: Pacific Ocean: Juan De Fuca Ridge
TTCATCATCAAAGAACAGATACATTCAATCAGCCACTTTAAACGGGAAAGCCCTGAATAAATTTTGGTTTAAACATAAAGATCTGGTTAAAGGTGGGAAATTGGTTTTGGAAATGGGATCCAAGCCAAATAAAGAATGGGCTGTAAATAGTGGGTTTCCACAAGTAATGGATATAGAACCGATTGTTGCAACTCCTTACATTACGGATACCGAAAGGGTATTTAAAAAAGAAAGAGAAGTAAAACTGGCATGTGACACAAAAGAATCAGAGATCTATTATACTATAAATGGGTCAGCACCTACGAATAAATCACTTTTATACAAGGAGCCATTTGTTGTAAAAAACAGTACTAAAGTAAGAATGATTGCCTACAAAGGAGATCAGAAAAGTTTACCTTCAATGGCAAGAATTACAAAAATCGGTGAAATAGAGAAAGTATACTTAAAAGATGTTCAACCAGGATTAAGGTATAAATATACGCATGGAATTTATCGAATGGTGAATGATATGTTAGATGTAAAACCTTTAAAAACTGGAATTCATCCCCAATTTAATATTGAATTAAGAGAAAAAGAACAATTCTTTTCTTTTGATTTTGAGGGTTATATAAATATCCCAAAAGATGGGGAATATACTTTTTATTTGGCAACAAATGATGGTGGACGATTGTATATTGACAATATCATGTTGTTAAATAATGATGGATTACATCCCGTTGTAGAAATTAAGAAACCCATCATGCTAAAATCAGGACTCCACCCGATCTCTGTAAAATATTTTCAGGAAGGAGGAAGAAACGGATTAAAAGTATCATGGGAAGAATCCGGAATTGAAAAGCAGGAGATTCCTGCTAAAGTTTTATTTCATAAAAAATAATTTAAATGAAAAAAATAAAATTACTATTGCTATTTACCCTGGTATTAGGCTGTTCTAAAAATAAAAGTGTACCTATCCAAGAAATATCAAAAGATATAACAAGTTTTGTTGATCCATTTATAGGAACGGGCGAACACGGGCATACATATCCCGGAGCAACTTTGCCTTTCGGGATGGTTCAACTTAGCTCCGATACCAGAGGTCCGGATTGGGATGGTTCAGCAGGATATCATTATTCTGACAGAACCATTATGGGTTTTAGTCATACACATTTAAGCGGTACAGGTGAACCTGAATTTTGTGATGTTTTGTTGATGCCTACAGTTGGTAATATCCAGATACAGGTTGGAGATGAGAAAAACAGCAGTACCGGTTATCGTTCCCGGTTCAGTCATGATAAAGAAGAAGCTTCACCCGGTTATTATAAAGTGTATCTTGATGATTATAAGGTTACTGCTGAGCTAACAGCAACAAAAAGAAGTGGTTTTCATAAATATATTTTTCCCGAATCTGAACAATCGAATATTATCATTGATTTAAAACACCGAGCCAAAATAGTAAATTCTAGTATCCGTATAGTAAATGATTCGGTTATTACAGGACTTACGCTCTCAACAGGGTGGGCAGTTGATCAGTATATTTATTTTTATTTGAAATTTTCTAAACCCTTTGAAAGTTTCGGTATCGCTGTTAATGATACACTCGTTGATAAAATATCGGAAGCGGAAGGAACTAACATTCAAGCATATGTTCATTTCAATACCAAAAAAAATGAAGAGATTTTGGTTAAGGTAGGTATATCGGCAGTTAGTGTTGAAGGTGCAAAAAAGAATTTGGAAGCTGAAAATCCGGATTGGAGTTTCTCTGATATTAAAAACAAAGCGAAAGAAGCATGGGAAAAACAATTTTCCATAATAGAAGTTGAAGGGGGAACAAAAAAACAACGGCACATCTTTTATACAGCAATGTATCATTCAGCACTTGCCCCGAATTTATTTATGGATGTTGATGGTCAATTTCGAGGAGTTGATAAGAATGTTCATCAGGCAAAAGGTTATAATAACTACACGGTATATTCATTGTGGGATGTTTTCAGAACTCAACTTCCGCTTTATACGATACTTTCTCCTTCTAAAATGAACGATTGGGTAAAGACTGCTATTGGAATGTACAAAATTAGCGGTCGATTGCCCCGTTGGGAAATTCAAGGCACTCTGTCAGGACACATGATAGGCAATCATGCGCTTCCTCTGATTTTGGATGCCTATAATAAAGGCATTCGGAGTTATGATGTCAAATTAGCTTATGAAGGAATGAAAAAATCCATGGAGGAAATCAAATATTACAATAATTTGGGTTTTATTCCTGCTGATATTGAAAATACTGGTGGATCGGTGGCTATTGTGATGGAGTATGCTTATAATTATTGGTGTTTGGCTCAAATGGCAAAAATATTGGATAAAAGAGATGATTATTTGTTATATCAACAACGCGCGCAGTTTTACAAAAATATGTTTGACACTTCTACTGGATTTATGCGCCCTAAAAATTCGGACTACACTTGGGTTGAACCTTTTGACCCTGCGGAACCAAGCGGCTATTATGTAGAAGGAAATGCATTTCAATATAGCACTTTTGTTCCACATGATGTAACTGGTTTGATGAGTCTTATGGGTGGGGATAAAAATTTTGAGAAATGGTTGGATACCCTTTTCACGTATCAAAGTGAATATGATAGGAATGTTGTGGATGCAGCCGGTCTAATCGGACAATATGCACATGGAAATGAGCCTAGTCACCAAATTGCATATTTGTATAATTATGCTGGCGCAGCACCTAAAACACAAAAATACGTTAGAGAAATTTTGAATACACTCTATGATGATACACCGGAAGGGATTAGCGGAAACGAAGATTGTGGACAAATATCGGCATGGTATATAATGAGTGCTATGGGATTCTATCCTTCATGTCCAGGTGAGCCGATGTATACAATTGGAAGCCCAATTTTTGAAAAAGTAACAATTAATCTTGAAAGCAAAAAAAAATTTGTTATTCGTGCAAATAATGTTTCTAACAAAAATATTTTTATTCAATCAGCTACACTCAACGGAAAGCCTTATACAAAGTCATGGTTTACTCATGCTGAAATACTAAATGGTGGTGAATTTATATTTGTAATGGGTAATGAACCAAATTATAATTGGGGGACATCTAAAGCAGACAAGCCTTCAACAAAAGAGTTCGTTCCGGTAGTTAGGATGCCATATTACAAAATCAAAGAAAATTATTTCTTTGAAAAGGTGACTGTTTCACTTGCTTGTGAAACTGAAGGTGCTAAAATTTATTATACCATAGACGGAAGTTTGCCCGACAAAAGTTCTACCGTTTACACACAGGCTTTTGAAATATCAAAAACTACCGATATTAAATTTTTTGCTAAGAAGAAAAATCTGTTAACTAGCACGATTGTTTCAGTAAAGATTAAAAAACTAGGGAAAGTGGAGAGAGCTGATTTTAAGAATTATGAAGCACTAGCATTAAAACCAGGACTAAAATATAAATATTATGAAGAAAATGTGCTTGATGTTGATGAGTTGGATGCTTTGAATCCGAAGAAAAATGGAACTGCAACAAACTTCAGTATTTCTGAAAGAGAAAACGACGGACTTTTTGCATTTATTTATTGGGGTTATATTAAAATACCTAAAGATGGTGTTTATACATTCTATCTTTCGACTAATGATGGTGGGGTGGTTTATTTTGATGATAAAAAATTTCTAGGAAGAAATGGTCCGGGAACTGCTACACCCTTATCCCGTATGATATATTTAAAAGCAGGAACTTATAAGATTAGTGAAAAATATTTTCAGATGGGAGGTGGCTATGGAAATATCGTAAGCTGGAAAGGACCAGGAATAGAGAAGCAAGAAATCCCCTCAAATGTATTGTTTTATAAAAAAGTAAATAGATTTTTTAAAATATTTAATAGGAAGTAATGAATATAATTAAAACCAAATTTAAAATTGAATTTTTTGTTTTAGCATTATTGGGTGCTATGAGTTCAAGTATTTTTGCTCAATCAACGATCGAAGAACAAGCTAAAGATATTATCTCAAAAATGACTGTAGAAGAGAAAATAGGAATGATCGTTGGTGATGGAAAGTTTTTAAATATTGATGATCCCAAAACAATTGAAGAAGGAAAAGGCATCATAATTAATGATCAAAGGTCAAAATTAGTAATTCCGCGACTTGGTATCAGAAATACAGCTATGGCTGATGGACCGGCAGGATTAAACAGAGAGCCATATAAAGAAGGCCAAAAATATTTTCAGTTTACAACAGCTTTTCCAACAGAAACATGTTTAGCTTCTACTTGGAATATAAGTTTGGTAAACGAAATAGGTAAAGCTTACGGAAATGAAGCTTTAGAATATGATTTTGATCTGGTTCTGGCACCTGGTGTAAACATACACCGCAATCCAAAAGATGGTAGAGGGTTTGAGTATTATTCAGAAGATCCTTTACTAACCGGTAAAATGGCTGCGTCAATGGTAAATGGTATGCAATCTTATGGAATTGGAGTTACATTAAAACATTTTACAGCTCACAACCAGCAGGCAAACAGACATTATTACAATGCTGTAATTAGTCAGAGAGCCCTTAGGGAGATTTACTTGAGGGGATTTGAAATTGCTGTTAGAGAAGGACATCCAAAAGCAATAATGCCATCCTATAATAAGATAAATGGATTTTACACATCTCAAAATCCGGAACTACTTACCACTATCGCAAGGAATGAATGGGGATTTGACGGACTTTATGTTACTGATTTTGATGGAAAAGGAAGTGCTGCAGCTAAGGTCAGAGCTGGTAGTGATATTTTGATGAGCGGTAATATACAGGAACATAATGAGCTGAAAATAGCTTTAAAAGATAAAACCCTTGACGAAAGTATCCTGGATAAGAATTTGCTTCACATACTGAAATTCAAATTAAATTCACCCCGTGCGAAAGGACATATCCCAACTTCAAGACCGGATTTGAATGCACATGCAAAAACTGCCCAAAAAGCAGCAGAAGAAGGTATGGTTCTGTTAAAGAATAAAAACAATATCCTGCCATTGAATATAAAGAGGGAAAAGAAAATAGCTTTGTTTGGTAAGATATCCTATTATTTGATTGCTTTTGGAACGGGTAGTGGTACGGTTAGAAGTTATAAACATCGAATTTCTGTAAATAAAGGTCTTAAGGAAGCCGGTTTTAAGGTTCTTAAGGATATGGAAGTGTATTATTTAGATTATATTGAACAAATAAAAAGAGAAAATCTTGTGCCTCCTTATTTCGATAATCCAAAAATGAGGAAAGATAATGGTATTGTTGGAAATCAGGCTCCTCCTCATTTTAAGAACAGGTTGGTAGCGTTCAGTAAAGAAAAAATTGTTTCCAGAGAGGAAATTAAAAAGTATGAGTCAAAAACAGATGTTGCCGTGATTACACTGGGTAGAAGTGCCGGAGAAAACTACGAGAATGGTTATTTACCTATTACCAAGATTGAGCTTGATCTTTTATTAAATGTTAGTGATATTTTTCATGCTGCCGGAAAAAAAGTTATTGTGGTACTCAACGTGGCAGGTATTTGGGAAACTGCAAGTTGGAGAGATTATGCTGATGCAATTCTTTTGGCTTGGTTACCAGGACAGGAGGGAGGACATGCAGTAGCCAATATTTTAAAAGGAACTGTTAATCCATCAGGAAAATTACCCGATTCATTTCCATTAAAATATGAAGATGTACCATCAGCCAGTTCATTTCATGGATTACCGGTTGAAAACCCAATTAATTCATTTTATAAAGAAGGGATCTATGTAGGTTATCGTTATTACGATTCTTTTAATGTTCCAACAGCCTATGAATTTGGTTTTGGAATGTCATACACTAAATTTGAATATTCTAATTTGAAGCTAAGTAGTAATAGTTTTACTTCAAAGATCAAAGCAACTATTACCATAAAGAATACTGGAAAAGTGGATGGAAAAGAGGTTGTTCAGTTATACCTTTCAGCACCAGCTACTGAGATCGAAAAACCTGATCAAGAGCTGAAAGGCTTTGCCAAAACAAAATTATTAAAACCCGGAGAGAGTCAGCTGCTTTCTTTCGATATCGATGCAAAAGCCTTGGCTTCATTCTGGAGTGGGATTAGCTCATGGGTAGCAGATAAAGGTACTTATGAAGTACGAATTGGTGCATCATCAAAGGATATTCGCCAGAAGGCAACATTTAATTTACCTAAAACTATGGTTGTCGAAAAAGTTCACGATGTACTATATCCAAATTTTTATATGAAAGAGCTGAGCAGATCAGAAAAATAAGTTAATATTAACGTAATAAAAAATTAATATTATAAAAAGGATTAAATTTAAAATTATGAAACCAATCAAATTAAAAAAACCTTTTCAATTACTTTTATTAATCTTATTTTCAAGTATTACTTTTTCAACCTCATTCGCACAGAATAATGATGAACTTCCTGTTTTTAAGGATAAAAATAGGTCTGTTGATGAAAGAGCTAAGGATATTATTTCACGTCTTACCCTGGAAGAAAAAGTTGCTTTGACCATTGGAGATGGCAGGTATTTAACTGTTAATGAGCCCATATTAAAAGAGACGGGAGAAGGAATTTATGAACCTAATAAAAATGCTAAACTCTTGATTCCTCACCTTTCCATTTGGAAATTTACTCATGTTAATGGTCCATCGGGTGTTAATAAGGGAAATCCTCCCAAAGATGATAATGACTTTGCTTATACCACTGCATTTCCTTCGGCAACCTGTCTGGCCTCAACATGGGATATTAAATTAATTGAGAAAGTGGGGCGAGTTACTGGAAATGAAGTTTTAGAATATGATTATGGCCTTTCTAAAATGCCTGGTTTGAATATACATCGCAATCAAAAATGTGGACGTAATTTTGAATATTATTCAGAAGATCCATTGCTCTCCGGTAAGATGACCGCGGCAATGGTTCACGGTTTGCAATCAAATGGAATTGGGGCTGTACTCAAACATTTTGTTGCAAACAATCAGGAATCCAACAGAAGAACTTATAATGCAGTTATTGGTCAAAGGGCTCTACGGGAGATCTATCTTCGTGGATTTGAAATTGCTGTAAAAGAGGGCAAACCAGCATCAATAATGACTTCCTACAATAAATTAAATGGCTATTATACTGCAGAAATATCTGAACTTTTAATTGATATAGCACGGAAGGAGTGGGGATTTGATGGTATGTATATGACAGATTTTGATATGAAGTATGGAGATGCAGTTGCTCAGGTGAGAGCTGGAACCAACCTGATTATGACCGGAAAAAGAAGGGAGCTTACTCAATTACAGTTTGCAATAAGAAATAAAACACTTGATGAAAGTACACTTGATGAAAATCTATTTTATAATATAAAACTGAAACTAAATTCACCACGAACAAAGGGATTTAAACCTTCGTTTAAGCCAGATCTAAAATCTCATGCAAAAGTTGCACGTGAATCGGCAGCTGATGGCATGGTATTATTGAAAAACAAAAATAATACCTTACCGATTAAAAAAAACAAAAAATTTGCCCTTTTTGGTAAAACCTCTTATGACCTGATATTATCCGGTACGGGAAGTGGAACAGTTGACAGTTATAAATATAAAATTAATATTAACGAAGGACTAAATTTAGCCGGTTATAAGGTCATAAAAGAACTTGAGAACAATTACATAAATTATATTACAAAACTTAAACAAGAAAATCTTGTACCACCCTATTTTGATAATCCTAAAATGCGTAAGGATAATGGAATCAAAGGTGATCAGGCACCTTCACATTTTAAAACCAGATTGGTTGCATTTAGTAAAGAACAAGAAATGTCTATTGCTGAGATTAATAAATATGAATTAAAAGCTGATTTTGCTATAATCACCTTAGGTAGAAGTGCGGGTGAAAACTATGAGAATGGATATATTCCTTTAGCCCAGACTGAGCTTGATCTTATAAAAAATGTGAGTGATGTATTTCATGCAAAAGGCAAAAAGGTTATTGTTATACTCAATATTGGAGGAGTTTGGGAAACTGCTAGCTGGAGAGACTATGCCGATGCAATTTTGTTAGCATGGCAGCCCGGACAGGAAGGAGGTAACGCTATTGCGGATATCATAAAGGGCAAGGTTAATCCTTCTGCAAAATTACCGGATTCATTTCCAATGAAATATGAAGAAGTGCCTTCAGCGAATACTTTTCCGGGAGTTCCAGTGAATGATCCTGTAAACTCATTTTATAAAGAAGGGATTTATGTAGGTTATCGCTATTACGATTCTTTTAATGTTCCAACAGCCTATGAATTTGGTTTTGGAATGTCTTATACATCTTTTGATTATACGGATCTGAAATTGAGTAGCAAAACTTTTGATTCTAAAATAAAAATTTCCGTTAAGGTTAAAAATACAGGAAAAGTTGCAGGTAAGGAAGTTGTTCAGTTGTATTTGGCTGCTCCTGTTGATAAGATAGAAAAACCAGAGCAGGAATTGAAAGCTTTTGGTAAAACTAAATTATTGCAACCGGGGGAAAGTCAGGTGATCTCATTTGAATTGGATGTAAAACTTTTGGCTTCCTTTTGGAGTGGTATTAGTGCATGGGTTGCCGATCAGGGAGATTATGAAGTTCGTATAGGTGCGTCTTCAAAAGACATCAGACTTAAATCATCCTTTGATCTTCCAAATGATATTATTGTTGAAAAGGTGCATGATGTACTATATCCCAATTTTTATATGGAGGAGTTGAGTAGAAATAAAAAATAATGCAAATTAAGGGTTGAAAAAATTCAAACTTAAATATTATTAAATGAAAAAAATTGAATCAAAAGTAAGAGATGAGTTAATTCAAGGTGGAGTTTGGACAGCAATATTAACAGTGTTGTTTCTTACTATTTCACGGGATAAAAGTTCTTTTTTTGAGATATTTTCAGCATTGGGGTTTTTCATTTTACTTTATTTTCTTTTTTTCTCTATTGGAAGAGATGAAGTTTCAAAATGGATGAGGTCTTTCATTCAAAATAAAATTGATAAAGCAGTACTATTTCCAACACTTTTAATAGTGTTGTATTACAGTTACATCATTCTCAATGGTTATAATCCATTGACCGGAACAGTTTTTATGTTGCCTTTCCTCATCTATTTTCCAACTTTGGTTTTTGTTGCAAAACAGAATAATTCCAATAAAATTGATTGGCTTGATTTTGCGACTTTTGTTTTATTCTTATTGCCTACAACACTCGTCGAATTTTCACCTGATACACATTTACCCTTTGGTGGTAGTGTTTTTGATTCTGTTTATCGTTTGGTAATAATGCTTGCTGCGGTTTATTCTTTTGTAGTAGTAAGAAATATAAAGGATGTTGGTTTTTATCCGGTTTTTAAATGGAAATACTTACTGATAGCAGTAGGTGTCTGGCTTGCGTTTTATGCCTTTGTATTTGTCATTGGATATTCAGTAGATTTTATAAAATTTGTTGGTCATGATAAAACTTTTACTGCACTTTTAGCAATTATAGGAATTAGTGTGCTTAGTGTCTTTTTGCATACTGCAATTTTTGAAGAGCTGTTTTTTCGGGGGCTTTTACAAAATCTGTTAGCGAAAAGAATTACACAGGAAAATAGCTGGAAACCATTTTGGAAATGGGGAGGTCTATCGTTAGTTGCATTATCCTTAATTACGGGTTTTAGCATGGAAGGAAACATGCAGTGGTTTCCTGCTTTGATCACCATTTTTTTATTTACAGCAGCATACTTCATTGAGCGTTCCGGTAATAGTCCCAAAGGAACTTATACTGCTTTGGCCATTTCAAGTGTGCTATTTGGTTTGGTACATTATCATTCGGGATCCATAATTTTTGTTGGTTTGGCGAGTATTGGTGGTTGGGCATATGGCTATACGTATATCAAAACTAAAAATGTTTTTTATGCAGCTTTGGTGCATGCATTGGTAAATAATTCTCATTTGATATTCGGACTGGCTTTAATGAAATAAATTGATTAGAAATTGAATGAATAATATTATAAAAAAATACAAAACATTTATTCTGATAATGATCACTGTCGTGATTACTTCCTGTTCTAAGAATATTAAGGATTATACAGATCAGGTCAATGTTTTTATTGGTACAGAAGGAGATGGAAATACTTTTCCCGGAGCAACTATGCCGTTTGGATCTGTACAATTGAGCCCGGATACCGGTCTGAAAGGAGCTGCAAAATACGGGAGTTATAAATATGATCATACTTCCATAATTGGCTTTTCACATACACATTTAAACGGTGTTGGTGAGCCGGAATATCGTGATATTTTAATGATGCCAACAGTGGGAAATGTTCAATTAACTCCGGGGGATAAAAATAATACTTCTACCGGATATCGTTCACATTTTGATCACAAAAATGAATCAGCTAGTCCGGGATATTATTCTGTATTACTGGATGATTATAATGTAAAAGTGGAACTTACCAGTACCTTGCGAGCGGGTTTTCACAGATATACTTTTCCGGAAACGGATCATGCACATATCATTCTGGATCTGACATTTCCATACGGTGATGCAGAAGAGCTGATCATCAAAAAAGTGAGTGATACAGAAATTGAAGGTTTGCGAAGATCGCATGGTTGGGCTTATGACCAGTACATTTATTTTGTTGCTAAATTTTCGAAACCTTTTGCTTCGGTAGAATTGATGATGGATGATATTCTCCAAAAGGGAAAGGAAGAAGTGAAGGGAAATAATATAAAAGCTGTGATCAATTATCAAACTAAAAAGAACGAAAAAATTTTAGTAAAGGTTGGAATTTCTGCTGTAAGTATTGATGGAGCAAGAAAGAATTTAGAAGCAGAGATCCCTGATTGGAATTTCAACAACATTGTGAAAAAGGCTAAAGATGCCTGGAATAAAGAATTTAGTAAAATTGAAATTGATGGCGGAACAGAAGATCAGCAGGTGTTCTTTTATACTTCCATGTATCATGCGAGTATGAGCCCTGATATTTATATGGATGTTGATGGTAAATATCGAGGAATCGACAGAAAAGCACATCAGGGAAAAGGATTTACTAATTATACGGTTTTTTCTTTGTGGGATACTTTTAGGGCCTTACATCCTTTATTTACCATCATAGATCAAAATAGAACCAATGATTTTATCAAATCTCTTTTACAGAAATACGATGATGGCGGACGGTTACCTATGTGGGCACTAGCAGGAAATTATACCGATGATATGTTGGGATATCATGCAGTTCCGGTGATTGTAGATGCCTATATAAAAGGGATTAGAGGTTATGATGTAAACAAGGCTTTTGAGGCAGTTAAACACAGTGCCGAACTAGATAAATTAGGATTGAAATATTATAAAAAGATTGGTTATCTGCCATATGACAGGCAAGGGGAATCTGTTTCTAAAACTTTAGAATATTCTTATAATGACTGGTGTATTTCTCAAATGGCGAAAGATATGGGAAGCAAGGAAGATTACGAAAGATATCATCAAAGAGCTCATTTTTATGAAAATATTTTTGATAAAACAACTGGGTTTATGAGAGGAAAAAATTTTGATCACAAATGGCTCCAGCCATTTGATCCTTTAAAGAATTCAGCTTATTCTGAAGGGAATGCTTATCAGTATATGTTTGTTCCACAGGATATTGAAGGGTTGATAGCGAAAACGGGAGGAGATGAGAAATTCTCAAAATGGCTGGATGAACTTTTTACACTGGATCCGAAGGGAGATAATAATGGGCTGGGACAATACCATCATGGAAATGAACCTAGTCATCATTTGGCTTATTTATATAATTTTGTTGGTAAAGCCTGGAAAACGCAAAAACTGGTTCATAAAATATTAACCGAGTTACATCCAAATGCACCAAAAGGACTGGCTGGTAATGAAGATTGCGGGCAAATGTCGGCCTGGTATATTTTAAGCTCACTTGGTTTTTATTCGGTAACTCCGGGTCAGGATATCTATGTGATCGGTACACCTTTGTTTAAAAAAGCTACTATAAATTTAGAGAATGGAAAAAAATTCATAATCAAGGCAAACAATAGATCTGCTGATAATTTTTATATCCAGTCTGCAACTTTAAATGGGAAAGCATATCACAGATCTTATTTAAAGCACGAAGATATTATGAATGGTGGTGAATTGGTTTTTGAAATGGCCTCTAAACCAAATAAAGAGTGGGCAAAACCAAAAGAAAACAGACCGTATTCTGAGAATGGAAATCCAGTAGTTTCGTTACCTTTTATCAAGTCAGGAGAGCAACTATTTTTAAACTCTACAGAGATTCGTTTGGGTTGTGATACAGAAGATGCAGATATTCATTATACATTGGATGGATCTATACCAACAAAGGAATCCTCAATTTATAAAGCTCCATTTAGAATTTCAGATTCAAAAATAATTTCCATTAAAGCCTTTTATAAAGATCTGGATCCCAGTATGGCTGTAGATTTTAAGTTTAAAAAAGCAGCGTTTAGGGAGGCTATCAAAAAGACTGATTTAGAATCTGGATTAAGTTATGATTATTTTGAAAAATTCTTTGTTTCTACAGAAGATATGGATGGATTGAAGCCAAATAAAACAGGTATTATTGATAGATTCACCATTGAGAATACAAGTATGGATAATTATTTTGGATATCAATTTAATGGGTATATCAAAGTGCTTAAAGATGGAATCTATACTTTTTATTTATTATCGAATGATGGAAGTAGATTGCTTATTGACGGGGTTGAACTTATTGAAAATGAAGCTAATCATGGATCGATAGAAGAACCTGGTAAAATTGCTTTAAAAAAGGGATTTCATTATATTAAGATCCGATATTTTCAGTGTGGTGGTGGGAAAGCTTTGAAAGTTAGCTGGGATGGGTCAGACTTTTCTAAAAAGGAAATTCAGGCAGGAGATCTATATCATTAAAGACATTGACTTCCTTACAGATAGGTTTCTCCAAATGTTATTGAACCAAGGAAAAATAATTCTTATAGACTTTGAGGTAAATAATCATGTGTAAAAATCAATAAACATGAAGTGTCTGGTTTTGGGTAATTGTAAATTTGTATTTTAGTAAATAGTTAATTAACAATATATAGACGATGAAAAAAATAGTTTTCCTTTTAAGTATTTTCATTTTGGTAAACGTTTCTGCACAAAAAAAACATACTGATAAACCATTTGTTCAGGATTATGCAGATAAATTTGAATTAAATGATAGTTTTAAAAACACAAAATTACTACAAGTTTCCTCTAACAGAGATAATGTAATTAGTATTGTTTCTTCCAGTGGTCTGTTATTACCATGGGATAAAAAAATTGTACAAGACAGTCGTTATATTCCTTTTGCTGATATGAAGGTTGTTTCTACAGTACGATATAAAGATCAGATTGTTTACCTTACAGATAAGGCAGTTTTAAGCAATGCTTTTGCAGGAAAGTTGTATTTAGATCATGGTGTAAAAAATCCGACCCATTTTGTAATGGGTAATGACTTTAAAACATTGGTTGTTGCGAATGGTTCAGCAGGGTTATTTCAAAATGATAAAAAAGTCTGGAGTAACTCCCTTACATCTTTTAAGCCGATTGAAGTGATTTTTGATCAGGATGCAAATCGTTTTTTCATATTAACAAACAAAGAAGTTTACCAGCTTGATGCTGCCAATAAATTTACAAAGATCTATTCCGCTAAGAATTTAACAGCAATAATAGTTTTTGATAAAAATATTATTTTGGGAACAAAAAACGGTTTTCTAATACTGAATGGGAAAACTTTTAAAGCAGGAGCTGTTAATCAAAAATTACCCTGGACAGAAATAACTTCCGTTAATAATATCAATGGTGATCTTTGGTTTGGTTCTACAAAAGGAGCTTTTAAGCTTTGTAAAGATGGTAAATTTGATTATTATGCATCCAAACGTTGGTTGGTTGATAATGAAGTTGTTGATATAGCTGCCGGATCGAATAAAAGTGTTCTCATACTTACAAAAAAAGGTTTAAGTAAGATCAATTTTAATGAAATGACTTTGGCAGAAAAAGCAGATTATTTTCAAAAAATTCAACGTTCAAGACATATCAGATATGGTTTTACGGGAAATTTAAAATTAACCATCCCTGGAGATGTGTCTTCAGGAGTTTTCCATGATACTGATAATGATGGACTCTGGACTTCCATGTATCTTGCGGGTGAATTATTTCGTTATGCTGTAACCAAATCGGAAGACGCAAAATTAAATGCTTATGAGGCTTTTGAATCAATGGAAAGACTTACTGATATTTCTGGAGTTAGTGGATTTCCCGCCAGAGCTTTTGAAAGAGAAGGAGTAGAGTTAGATGAAGGATCTAATGGTTTTTCACCAGAACAGCAAGCGGCATGGCAAAAAGAAAATGGGAAAACATGGCAATTTGATAAAACCGGAAGATGGAAATGGAAAGTATCTACCAGTAGTGATGAATCTTGCGGACACTTTTTTGTTTATGCACTTTTTGCAGAACTTGCTCCTGATAAAGTATGGAGAGATAGAGCGATTCGTCAGATCAAACTTCAAATGGATCATATCATAAAAAATGAATGGCATTTGGTAACATGGAATGGAAAACCAACCAGATGGGGTAACTGGAGTCCGGAATATGTTAATAGTTTCCCTATCAATGTAGGTGACAGACGTTTAAATTCAACACTTATTCTATCATTTCTTCAAACAGCATATCATTTTACGGGTGATGAAATTTACAAGAAAAAAGCTTTTGAATTAATAGATAAGTATGGTTATGATGACAATGCAAACCGTCCGGCTTCCGTAATTGGACATGTGGAGGGAGAAGCTTTAAGTGACCGTTGGAATCACTCAGATGATCAGATGTATTTTTTGACAATTCCTGCATTTGTAAATTATTCGTTTAACGAAGAGCAAAGAAAGAAACATTTTGCGGCTGCAAAAAGTCACTGGGAAATGGAACGATCTGAAAAGAATCCTGTTTGGAACTTTTTATATGCCATGACTGGCGGAACTGATTATGATTTGGATGCATCTGTATGGTGGTTACAGAAGTTCCCTCTAGATCTTATTTCCTGGACCATTGATAATACGCAAAGAAAAGATCTGGAAAAACTGGAGCCTAATTTTAGAAATCAAACCTATAAAGAAGTGCTTCCTCCATCTGAACAACCGGTTCATTTTCACAATGGGGCATATCGTAATAATTCAAATGGAGCCGGTATGGGAGAAGAAGCACCCTATATTTGGTTGTTACCTTATTGGGCAGGAAGATATGCAAAGGCCATTAGCGCCCCAACCGGTAAATAATTAGCTGTTTATTGATGAAGCGATTTGTTCCTATATTCGTACTGCTGCTTTTTTTACAACAATCTCTGGTATATGCACAGCAGGAGGTTGAATTACCTTCCAGAGGTATTTGTGCACATAGAGGAGCAAATGAAACACATCCGGAGAATACTTTGGAAGCATTTAAAGAAGCGGTTCGTTTAGGTGCTCATATGGTGGAATTTGATGTGCAGATTACCAAAGACAAACAGTTGGTGATCATGCATGATAAATCGGTTGACAGGACGACCAACGGTAAAGGATTGGTAAGTGATTTGACCTTGTCAGAAATTAAAAAACTGGATGCTGGTAGCTGGAAATATTCAAAATTTAAAGGGGAAGAAGTTCCTACTTTAAAAGAAGCCCTTGCTGTATTTCCAAAAAATATTTGGCTAAACATACATTTAAAAGGGAACAAGAAACTGGGTGAAATGACAGCCAAGGTTATTCTCTCGGAAGGAAGGGTGCGTCAGGGAGTGATCGCTTGTGGAAAAGAGGCAGCTTCTGGTGTAAAAAGTGTTAGTTCAAAAATTTTAATTTGTAATATGGAGCGTCAGTCTGACAGGAAAGAATACGTTCAAAAAACTATTCAGGAGAAATATCCTTTTATCCAATTGTTAAAAAAGAGAAATGATAATAGTTTGCGGGATGATTTAACAATACTTCATCAAAATAAAGTGAAAATAAACTATTATTTTGGGGATACAGAAAGTGAAGTAAAAGAATTATTTGAGATAGGAGTTGACTTTGTTTTAAGCAATAAACTGGATCAAATGCTTACAGTTGCAGAAAAAATGGGAATTGAACGCTTAAATCAAAAATCAAAATAGCGATAATTTTTTTTTAAGAAATCTATAATAAATCTTAGTGGTTAGAATTATGAAAAACAGAATCATTATTATCCAAATAGGACTAATTCTATATTTGGGTTTTTCAGTAAAAGCATTTTCTCAGCAGAGTTCCTACCTCCCAAAACCAAAAAATGGTAATACTTATGTTGTAGCTCATAGGGGAGCCCATAATGGAATTCCTGAAAACACTTTAGCAGCATATCAAAAAGCAATAGATCTGGGTTGTGATTTTGTTGAGATCGATATTAGAAAGACTAAGGATGGTAGATTTGTGAGTGTACATAATGAAACTGTTGATGCCTATACTGAAGGTAGAATAAAAGGAAAAGTAGGAGTTTTTACATTAGCAGAATTAAAACAATTGAATATAGGAAAACGTGTTGGACCTGAATGGGAAAATGAACGAATTCCGACGTTTGAAGATATTTTGAAATTATGCAAAGGCCAGATAGGAATATATCTTGATCTTAAAGAACCGGATATAAAAGCGCAGATAGCCATCATAAAAAAATATGGTATGGAGAGAGATATTATCTGGTACATCCCAGCTTCCTATATGGATACGATCAAAGAAGTGAAGAAAAACTGTATTGAATGTATTGTAATGCCTGATCCGGGACCAAAAAAGAATATCAAAAAAGTTGTAGAAGAAGTGCACCCACTGGTACTTGCAACGGATATGGGAGAATTAAGTGAAGATTATATTAAAATTGCAGGTAAACTGAATGTAAAAGTTATTACCGACGATCAAAAAGGGAATGTGGAAGAATGGAAAAGAATACTGGAGATGGGAACAGATGGAATTCAAACAGATAACCCAAAAGAATTGATTGATTTTTTAAGCAACAATTGATACCAATACAATCATAAATTCATGAAAAAGCACTCAAAAAATAATAAGAATTTTCAGTTTTCAATAAAAAAAAAGGGAGCTGAATTATGTAGTTTTAAATCTAAAAAAACTAATATTGAATATATTTGGAAGGCTGATCCAAAGGTCTGGATATCTCATGCTCCAAATTTATTTCCAATTATTGGATGCTTAAAAGAAGATTCCTTTTTATTTGAAGGGAAGGAATATGCCTGTCCGAAGCATGGATTTATTCGAAACAATGATCAGGTAAAACTGATAAAAGAAACAGAAAATAGTTTGACTTTCGGTTTAAAGTATGATGAAGAGTCACTTAAAATCTATCCTTTTAAATTTGATTTTCAAATCAAATATGAGCTAATAGCAAATAAATTGATTGTGAAACATAAGGTTTCAAATCTTGGTGAACATACCATGTATTTTTCTTTGGGAGGACATCCCGGATTTACCTGCCCGATACATGAGAATGAAGCGTATACGGATTACTATTTAGAATTTGAAAAGCCGGAAACTGCCAAAACCTGGCGGGTATTGAAAAACAGACTTATCGGGAAATATACTTATTCGGTTTTTGAGAATCCAACCAGAATTGACCTTCATCCAAATATTTTTGATGAGGATGCACTGGTTTTTAAAAATCTCCATTCATCATCAATAAGTTTAAAAAGCAAGAAATCAAAGAATGTCCTTACCGTAAACTTTGAAGATTTTCCATATTTGGGAATTTGGGCAAAACCCAAAGCATCATTTGTTTGTATTGAGCCATGGTTGGGAATTGCAGATAGCATTGATTCAGATAGAAATTTTAAGCATAAGGAAGGAATCATAAAACTGGAAGCAAAAAATAGTTTTAAAGCTTCTTATAGTATCATAATAGATGAGTAATTAAGAATTTTTTTGTGAAAATTAATTATTTCAGTAATTTATTAGAGATTCCTTGGGGTATATTTTTATATTTAAGAGATACTTTGATCAGAAATAATATAAAATCAAAAAGAGATGGGTAAATTTTTAATAATATATTTTCTTGTATTGTTTTCGGTTAATATTTTTGGTCAAAAGGCAAAAAACGGATTGATTTTCCCCCTACAATCTCAGCATGTTCATTCAAGCAGTATCGTTGAATTACCAAACGGAGATCTGTTGGTCTGTTGGTTTCAGGGAAGTGGCGAGAGAAATGCAAATGATGTGGTTATCAATGGATCCAGACTTAAAAAGGGGCAAACAGTATGGGGTAAACCATTTTTAATGGCAGATACGCCAGGTCAGCCAGATTGTAATCCTGTATTATTTTTAAATAAACAAGATAAATTATTTTTGGTATGGATTGCTGTACAGGCAAACAGATGGGAAAGTTCAATTCTAAAAGTTAAAACGACAACCAATTACAAAAAAGAAGGAGTGCCCATCTGGGAGTGGCAGGATAATATACTGTTAAAACCGAGTGATGAATTTGCAAAAAGAGCCAAAGAGCAGTTTAAAGAATACGGTAGGGAAGATCTAGCCTGGGCTGAATATGCATTGCCTTATGAAGAAATGCTTATTGAAGCAGCAAAAGATCCTAAAAAAAGAGAAACTGGATGGATGACCAGAA
>VAPK010253375.1_pt1 | contig 18592 bp, 14 predicted proteins | sample 3395031 | NCBI WGS metagenome assembly VAPK01 (sample SAMN08290443, study PRJNA428436) | hydrothermal vent metagenome | isolation source: Deep-sea hydrothermal vent chimney 1 | place: Pacific Ocean: Juan De Fuca Ridge
CGGTTCAAAACCGGGAATTCTGACCCAGTCAGCATCGGGAAACTGTTGCCGGAGAAAGGCCAGCGGTTTGTTATCGGCACCCAAAACAGGTTCGGCACCAGCCTGCTGCAACAGCCGGATGATGGGAACTACCCGTGTGGCGTGACCCAGTCCCCAGTCCATGGGGCAAACTAATATACGCTTTTGTACTGACATTGGTTATTGCAAATGTAGGAAAAGCAGCGGGAAGGGAAGAGGAAAATCTACTGCCATCAGGGACTGGTTGTCTCCTGCAGCTTTTCTTTCGGTTTCTTTTTGGAAATAATGGGAATCCCGAAACTCAGCATGAAAATGGAGTTGAGTCCTCCGTAATTTCTCCATTCTGTGTATCTTTGCTTTTTATATAAGGAATAGAGATGAAAAAGACTTTTGCAAACACGGGCTTGTTGTGGCTGCTGGTGGTGGTGATTTTGGCTCCCGGTATGCTCCAGGCACAAAACAAACCGGACTCGGTGGAGCTCCCCGGTAAATATCAGAATTATACCCTTTTGCCCAACGGCTGGAGACTTACTCCCGCCGGTAAACAAATTCCTGTAGGGGAGTTACCGCTTAATATGGTGGTTACTAAAAACGACCGGTATGCGATTACGTCCAATAGTGGAATGGGTGTTAACTCACTGTCGGTGGTTGATTTAAAAACACTAAAAGAAGTGCAACGGTACGTCGTGAGTAATACTTGGGTAGGATTGACTTTTGGCCCTAACGACAAACGGCTATATGTTTCCGGTGGAAACAATAATGTTGTGTATGTCTTTTCATTTAAAAAAGGAAAACTCACTCCATCCGATACGCTGGTAGTGGGGCTTAAATTCCCAAAGGGAGATATCTCACTCACCGGGCTGGCATATAACAAAAAGAAAAATCAACTACTCGCAGTTTCTCAAAAAAGCAACAGCCTTTATGTGATAGATTTGAAAAGCAGGAAGGTGTTAAAGAAAGTGGCGATGCCCGGCAAGTGCTACGATATTAAAATCAATTATGCCCGGACTTATGCTTATGTTTCCATCTGGGGGAAAGCCATGGTTGTGGAAATTGACTTGAGCAATTATGCCATTACCCGTCGTTATAAAACCGGAGATCATCCCAATGATATGGTCATTAGCCGCGACGACAGCCGGCTTTTTGTTGCCAATGCCAACAATAACAGCGCTACGGTTATTAATTTGAAAAAAAATAAAGTTAGTGAGACAATCCGTACGGCGCTGCTCCCCAATTTGCCTTATGGCAGCACTCCCGATGCACTGGCTCTGTCGCCGGATGGTGATAAGCTACTTATTGCCAATGCGGACAACAATTATCTTGCAGTATTTAGTGTGGAGAAACCCGGCTATGCCAGAAACCTCGGTTTTATTCCTGTGGGGTGGTATCCTACAGCTGTACAGTATCTGAAAACGGGAAAAATATTGGTTGCCAACGGAAAAGGAATTGCTTCACGTGCTAATCCCAATGGTCCCAATCCGGAAAAAAGAAGACCGGAAAACTGGCGGGAAAATTATACGGGAACCATGTTTAAAGGAACAGTTTCGGTGATCAATTTTCCGCAGAGTAAAGCGTTGGCTGAAATGAGCCGAAAAGTTTATGATAACACTCCTTTTGTTAAAAAGGTGAAAGAGGAAAGCAACCAATCCATTATTCCCAAAAGTCCCGATGGCAAAGGAAGTTCTCAGATAAAGCATGTTTTTTATATTATTCGTGAAAACAGAACCTATGACGAGGTTATGGGTGATGTGGCCGAAGGCAACGGTGATTCCACCCTTTGTTTGTTTGGCAGAAACGTTTCGCCCAATGCGCATAGGCTGGCAAAAATATACACGCTGTATGATAATTTTTATACTGATGCGGAGGTTAGTGCTGATGGCCATAATTGGTCCACAGCAGCTTATGCCTCAGATTATGTAGAAAAGCTGTGGCCGGTGAATTATGGTCGCAGAGGGGCCACCTACGATTTTGAGGGAGGAGTTCCTGCTGCTGCACCCTCTTCCGGATATATCTGGAACGATGTGCTTTCGCACGGAAAAACTTTCCGTAACTATGGAGAGTTCATGGCTTTTACACATTCGTTGAAAGGCCCTTTTCATCCCCGCGATTCTATATTGGTACCCTATACCTGCAAAGCTTATCCCGGTTTTAATCTCTCTTTTCCCGACCTGACGCGTTACAAAATATGGGCGCATGATTTCGATAGCATAGTGGCTATTGGAAAAGTCCCTCAGTTTAACCTGATCCGTTTGCCCAACGACCATTGTCGCGGTACGCGTCCCGGAAGTCCGACACCGGTGGCGTATGTAGCTCGCAACGATTATGCGCTCGGTTTGATAGTGGATAAGATATCGCACAGTAACATCTGGAAAAGTAGTATTTTGTTTGTACTGGAAGACGATGCCCAGAACGGGCCTGACCATGTGGATGCTCACCGATCGGTATTACTTGTTATTGGGCCTTATGTGAAGCGGCATTTTGTAGATCATACCATGTACTCCACATCCGGTGTTTTGAAGACCATGGAACTGATCCTCGGCCTTCCACCCATGACACAGTACGACCTCGCTGCACATCCTGTTTTGCATTCCATCACCGACACGGCTTATTTAAAAAGTTACAACGCTATTGTCCCCAAAGTGGATATGAATAAACTGAACACAAGGTATTCGTATGGTGCCAAATTATCTGAAAAGTTAAATTTTTCACGTGAGGATGCTATTCCCGACGGAGAGTATAACAAAATTATATGGAAGGCAGTAAAAGGAGCTAATGCTGTTGTTCCTGCACCTGTTCATAGTGCGTTTGTGAGTGTAAAAGTTGCTTCGGATGATGACGGTAATGATTAATGTGGTATTTATTCTCTCTTTCTTGCCATACTAATCTGAAAAATAAAGCTTTATCACCGGCTGATATTTTTTGTTTAGGTGTGGTTTATAGAAGGAATAACCTTCCAGTCATCTCTGACCCGGGGAGTGGTTCAATAATAAACCCGTACGTAAGCCAAGGCTCTCGTACGGGTTTAAGCAACTTTATACTCGGAATAGAATTCCCAAATTAATCAGACCATCAGTTGGTTAGAATAAAAACCAAAACTGTAGGTAAATAGAGTTGTTGTCTGAAGCATTTCTTCCGGCACCATCGTAATCTGTTTTGGCTCCGTTAAATTTGCTATAGGCAACATATTGCAGAGAGATTTTAGTATTTGCCCAAGGTAAATAATCGAATTGAGCAAGAATTCCGCTACTGTTTGGTGTTCCTGTTCTGCTTCCTTCCATGTCGGCAGGGGCATACAGAACATTATCAGCGGTACCGGTTGTACTAAAATAACCCAGGGTGAAGTTGACGCCAGCTTTCAAAAATACGCTTCCGTCACATTTAAAAGTATTCAATTTATTGGAAAGATTTTGGCTGTCACCAGCATCGTGTGAAGCATTAAGCGTTTGTTTTTCAGCAATGTAAGTAGTGTGAAAAGTAAACTGACCATGTGAAAACATATATTCATATTGTAAATCAAACGCAATATCGGCATATTTATCTGTCAAGCCGGAAACCCCCATGGGAAACATACTTGTTGACATTCCATAAGTACCTACTTCGAGATAAGATTTAGTCCATTGATGTTGAATAGCAAGTCTCCAATAAGGAGCAATTCCTTTAATAACGCCGGCTGTTGTTGCATCCGGGGGAAGTGCTGATCCAAGCTGGGCAGTACCATAACCTGTAAATTCAAAGTAAAAAAGATTATTCACGAGTCCATAACCACCCAAACCGGCAACCGTACCACCGAGATTTTCAATCATGGGTGCTGCACCAGGTCCGGGAGCTACTCCCGAAGCTGTATAAGGAAATCCCCAGGCAGCTGTTGTGTTCCAAAGATCCTGAACTGTAGGATTATTGTTCAGTGTAAGACCGTAAGTGAAAGGAACTTTTCCGTTGCTGTGATTTGAATAGCGAATATCAGTATTGTCCATACCGAAAGTTCCTGATTCGTCATCCAGCGTAATCTGAATAAATGCACCTATGTGAGGTGTGATTTGGCCGCCATAGAACAAACTTAACTGTTGAGGAAACTCAACATTGTTATTTTGGGTTCCGGGAATCGTTTTGCTGACATGTGTAATACCGGTTTGGAACATGGCAGAAATAGGAGAAATACTCAGCAGGTTAAGAATTGCACTTTTCGAACCATCCTTTTTTACCTTTGACTGGTTAATGGTTTTTATGCCGGTAAGCGTATATCCGTTGAGTTTAAAATTTCTCCCAAAGGAGGTGAGCTCAGGAAATACCGTATGGCAGGCAGAACAGGATAAACCCGTTTGCCGTGCAAAACTCGGAACGGCTTGTACTGTTCCGGAACTGGCTAATAAGAAAAGAAAGAAGACGAATCCACCCACAAGTGAAAGTCCGTTTTTCTTAAGAAAAGATACCTTTTTGGTTTTCTTTTCTTCACATGATAATTTTCTTTCCATAATTTTAAGAATTTGTTAATGTTGAAATAACTGATTTTGTCTGTATTGAAGTCTTCAAAAGCTGGCGCTGCAACTCTCATCAACTTCAAATAAAGAACGTGGTAAATTTATTCTCACTGCTACAGTTATAGTGTGACTTATGTCACATATGTATTTTGTTGTTGTGGGTTACTCGTGGTAATATATTGTATCATAAGTTAATAAATGTTAATATAGACTGTCTTTAAATTAATACCTGAAGTTTTAGCTCTGTTGATATATGAGAAAATGGCAGAAAATATATTGCGAAAGGTGTGTCAGGTTGTAGTTTTCAGTTATCTCAATAATAAACCCCTCTGGAAAACCACTGGTTTTCCAGAGGGGTTTGCGCAACTTTATTAAGAAATAATAAGGTCAGGAAAAAATCAGACAATTAAACTGCTAAAACAAAAACCAGAATTGCAGATAAATAGAGTTATTGTCTGAAGCATTCCTTGAGAAATTATCATAATTGGTTGAGGCTCCATTAAACTTATTATAAGCTGTGTAAATAAGAGAGATTTTGGTATTTTCCCATGGCAGGTAATCAACCTGAGCCATTATACCACTACTGTTTGGAAGGCCGGTACGGCTTCCGTTTACCTCTCCGGGTGTATAAAGGATATTATCAGAGCTACCGGTATTGGTAAAATAACCCAGTGTAAATTTGCAGCCTTTCCGCAGGAAAATACTTGCGTCTGTTTTAAAAGTATTCAGCTTGTTTGATAGGTTTTGGCTGTCTCCGGCTGCATAAGAAGCGTTAAGCTCCTGTTTCTCCGTAATATAGCTGCTATGTAGGGTCAATTGACCCTTTGCAAAAGAATACTCATATTGAAGATCAAATCCAAAGTCAGTGTAATTATCTGTTGCCCCTGAAACGCCGGTAGGGTATAGGTGCGTTGACAGCCCGAATGTTCCGACAGCGAGATAACTTTTTGTCCATTGGTGTTGAATGGCAACACGCCAGTACGGACTTAGTCCTTTAATCGTCATCATGGATGAATTGTCGGGAGGGAAAACTGTTCCGAATGGTGCTGTCCTATATACGCTAAAGCCCAGATAGAGCGTTCTGCCAAACAGCCCGTAGGTACCAGCTCCCACTGTCCCCATAAGGCCTCCTTCAATAATAGTACCTGCTGTTGGGGCCGGTGCTGTACCCGAAGCGGAATAAGGATAGCTCCAGGGTGAAGCTGTATTCCATACATCTCCCATCATTGGGCCATTATCCAGGGTTAAACCATACAGAAGTGGCATTTCCCCCAGCTTGGCAGTATTGGTATAACGAATATCAAGCATATCAATTCCAAAAGTTCCCTCATCGGCCTCCATGGAAATTTGTATAAAGGAACCCAAATGTGGTGTGATTTCACCTCCATAATAGAGACTCAATGTCTGAGGAAATTCAACATTGTTATTCTGTGTTCCAGGTATGGTTTTTGCCAGATGCGTATATCCGGTTTTAAATGCCATTGATATTTGCGGGATATGAAGTAATTTTAATACATCCCTACTGCTTTTGCCTTTTGAAGAAGGCTCTTTTTGAGTAATGGTCTTTATGTTCGTCATAGTATAACCATTTAACTTAAATTGTCTTCCAAAAGAAGTGAGTTCCGGGAATACCGTGTGGCATGCAGAACAAGATAAACCTGTTTGCCGTGCAAAACTCGGAATAGCCTCAGCTGTTCCTGAACCGAGTACTAAAAAAAGAAAGGCGACGAATCCTCCCACAAGTGAGAGTTCTCTCTTCCTAAGAAAAGATACCTTTTTTACTCTCTTTTCTTCATGCAATAATTTTTGTTTCATAACTTTAATGATTGTTAATAATAAACTACGATAATTTTTTTAATAAATATTTCAAATATTGGTTGCTGCAACCGCTTAATAACTTCAAATAAAAAGTTGATGACAAATGTATATCCATATACATGCTTCTTATGTGATATATGTCACATAAGAAGCATGTAACCATAGGTGTACCGGGGAAAACCGTGGATTATAGGCTCATACCTTTTAATGAGATTGTTTCTAAATTACGCATTCATATATAATACATGTAATTGCCTTATGTTTCTCATAAGAGTTCTTTGAAAGTTAAAATTGGATATGGCGGTTGAACATATTGAAACTTAGTGCGATACTTAGCTTTTGCATGAAGGAGTAGCTGTGAAATATAAACTAACAAATATTCAATGAAATTACGATTTTTAGCTACTTTTAAGCCGTTTCTTTGGGTAAGCGATGAAGAGACGAAAACAGTCGTGTTCTATTTTGGTTTTTTCGTTATCATTGCAGCTCAATAAGAAAGATGAAGCGTTTATTGATTTTTATAGCTGCGCTGGTCGCGATGACGCTGGGCTCATGCAATAAAACAAACATCAATCCAAACGATCCTCGTGCGGTTATCCGGATTGATATCGACCCCAACTCCACCTTTTATCAGGGTCTTAATACTGTTGGCGGCTGGATTTATGTGACAAACGGCGACCAGGGCGCTTACATCGGATCCGGCTCGCGTGGTGTGATTATTTATCGTGAAAGCCAAAGCGATTTTAAAGCCTATGACCGCCTTCCGCCAAACAATCCCGACAAGTGCTGCACCGGAGGTAAATGTACCCAATTGATTGTGGGGAAATATTATCCGTTTGCAAAAGATGAGTGTACCGGCAATACTTACCAGTTGCTGGATGGCTCATTATTTAAGGGAACAGGCCGCTATCCTTTAATTACCTATCATGCGGTTTATGATGGAAATCTGTTGCATGTTTTTGACTGATGTAAAGGCTATAAGAAAATAAAAACGCCCGGAGGTTTTCATTGTTTAAATCTCCGGGCGTTATGGTTTCAGGTAAGAGAAAATGGTGGCTACCCGCACTTGGAATAGCCACAGGCGTTGCATGTAAGGCAGCCATCCTGATAAACGAGCGCTTCCTCTCCACATTCGGGGCAAATCTTGTCCACGGCCTTTTCGCCATCCTGTAGATAACGCTTCAACGCTCTCACCACCCCATTTTTCCAGGTGTTGATGTTGTCTTCTTCCACGTTGAGATTGCCTACAAGGGTAACAACGTAGGCCAGGGGCATACCATGACGGAGAAGACCGGAAATGAGCCTGGCATAGTTCCAGTACGTTTTATCGAAGGAGCGCGACAGCCCTTCTATGGTAATCTTGTATCCCTGTTTATCTTCAAATTGGAAATCGTAACGAGAATGTTCACCCTTTTTCTTATACTTTATGACCCATCCTTTTTCTATTGCCGGTGGCAGATAAAAGTCATCTGCTTTTCCGGTAAAAATTTCGTACGGACGACCATCGAGTTTTCCCACTACAGCAATCCATTTCTCATAGTTATTCTGAAAGCGAAGGATATTAGCTTCCAAAACTTTAGGTCTCTGTGGAGCGCTGGTCTCTTTAAATGCATTTTCTTCTTTCTTGTCATTACTCACCAACACTCCCGCGCGGGAACCTTCGCGGTAAATAGTCATTCCCTTACATCCACTTTCCCAGGCAGCCATGTATATATCGCTAACCATCTCTTCCGGAATATTTTCCGGAATATTAACCGTAACACTAATGGAGTGATCCACCCATTTCTGGATTCTCCCCTGCATTTTTACTTTATTTACCCAATTGATATCGCCTGAGGTGGCTTTATAATAAGGTGATTTTTTAATAATTTCCTGCAACTGTTCGTCCGGGAGGCTCTTCACCTCATTCACATCGTAATTATTCAACTTTAACCACACCTTAAACTTGGGATGAAACACGTTGTACTCTTCCCAGGTATCGCCCACTTCATCCACAAAGCTTACCACTACATTCCTGTCGTTGGGATTCACTTTTCGACGTCGCTTATAAGAGACCATAAAAACCGGTTCTATACCGGAAGTGGTTTGTGTACAAATACTTACGCTACCCGTTGGGGCGATGGTAAGCATGGAAATATTGCGTCGTCCTACCCGTTTCATTTTCTCATACAGGTTGGGTGCATTTTCTTTAATGCGGTTGATAAACGGATTGTTAAGCTCGCGTTCCGTTTCGTAAATGGGGAAACTACCCCGTTCTTCTGCCAGGTCAACCGAGCTGCTGTAAACTTCAAGTGCCAAAAGGCGGTGAACTTCTACGGAAAAATTAATGGCATTGTCCGAGCCATACCTGAAATTGAGTGCGGCAAGCATATCTCCTTCGGCGGTGATACCAATACCTGTACGGCGTCCCTGCAACGATTTGTCACGAATTTTCTCCCAAAGCCCGCGTTCGGTGTATTTTATCTCTTCCGATTCAGGGTCTGCGTCAATTTTAGCGAGAATAGAATCTACTTTCTCCACTTCGAGATCCACAATATCATCCATCATCCGATGGGCAATGTGCACATGTTTAGTAAATAAATCACCGTTGAAATAAGCTTTATCAGTGAAAGGATTTTCCACGTAGCTATACAGGTTTATAGCCAGCAGCCGGCATGAGTCGTAAGGGCAAAGTGGAATTTCGCCACAGGGATTAGTAGAAACTGTCTTGAATCCTTTGTCTGCATAACAGTCAGGAATAGACTCTCGGATAACTGTATCCCAGAAGAGGATTCCCGGTTCAGCAGAAGCCCAGGCGTTGTGTACAATTTTTTTCCAAAGGTGCTGCGCATTTATCTCTTTTTTGTACTTGGGTTCCTGAGAATTTATGGGGTATTGCTGAATGTAAGATGAATTATTTTTTACAGCTTGCATAAACTCATCATCTATTTTCACGGAGATGTTGGCACCGGTGACTTTTCCCTGTTCCATTTTTGCATCGATAAAACTTTCCGAATCGGGATGTTTTATACCAATACTGAGCATGAGTGCCCCACGCCTGCCATCTTGTGCAACTTCGCGTGTGGAGTTGGAGTAGCGCTCCATAAATGGAACTACTCCGGTGGAGGTAAGGGCAGTATTCTTTACAGGACTGCCTTTGGGACGGATGTGGGTAAGGTCGTGACCTACTCCACCACGGCGTTTCATAAGCTGTACCTGCTCCTGGTCTATTTTCATAATGCCACCATAGGAATCCGAATCGCCGTCATTGCCTATGACAAAACAATTTGACAAAGAAGAAATCTGATGCTTATTGCCGATACCGGCCATGGGACTACCGGCCGGGATGATGTATTTGAACCTGCGGAGTACCTCATAAATATCCTCTTCCGACAAAGGATTTGGATATTTTTGTTCGATACGTGCAATTTCGTGCGCAATACGCCGGTGCATCTGGTCGGGAGTTTTCTCATAAATGTTTCCTATGCTGTCTTTTAGAGCATACTTATTGGCCCAAACACCGGCAGCCAGACTGTCTCCATCGAAATATTCGGTAGAAGCTTTCAATACTTCATCATATGAATAAGGCATTTCCGTATTTTCCCGGGGCTTTTGTGTTAAACTTTCTGCTGAAACAGAACTTTTCAAATCTAATTTGGCTACGGTCATTTTTAACTTTCCTTCACTTGCTATTTCATTCTTATTTCGCTCTTCAAGTACCTTATCGTAGAACCCTTTTTCCTGCTCGGTTTTCTCTGTTTTTAATGAAGAATTATGCCCCGTTTCATTGTCAAACTTAAAGAGTAAATCGTTTTCCATAGTCTTATTAACGCTTATTTTATATATTATAACTAACTAAATCTTAAGCTACTAAACTCCGAAGGGAGCTTTTGCGAATCTTTTGCAATGTACAATACAAATACACATGGTCTGATGGGAATTTATTAACATAGCATCGTGAATAAATAAATAAAAACCAGTGGCTTAATTGCTTAGCTTGGAATAACTCTGTGAATAAGCAAAAATATTTTTTTTGGCACAGTTTTAAGTGTATAAAAATGATAAGGAGGTGCTATTTTGACAAAAGCAGCTTGAGCGCAATGAGGGCAAGGATGACAGCCAAAACTTTTCTCAAAATAATTTCAGGAATGTGTAATGTCAGCTTCGAACCAAAATATCCTCCGATAAGAAATGCCATAGCAATAACCATCGCATATTTCCAATTGAGGGCTCCTGCTTTATAATAATTGTATGCGGCAAGCAGTCCGATGGGTGGCAACATTACAGCAAGGCTGGTTCCCTGTGCTTCATACTGATGCATTCCCAGTAGAAAAATCAGAGAAGGAATAATGACAATAGCACCTCCAATGCCAATCAGGCCACTGAAAATGCCGGCAACCAACCCAATCAGAATGAGAATGATAAGAATTGTAAATGTCATCTTTTGCATATTTAAAAATTTAAAAATCAAGGTTAAACGACCAGTACCATAATGGTTTTGGCGTAACCACACCATCCTGGACACCCCAGGCAATATCGGTACGCAGGAAATAACCGAAAAGATTTATCCGGAACCCGAAACCAAATCCTTCAACGATGGGGTCTCTTTGCGTTTGCACCACGGCATGAATGGGTCCGCTGTTGATGGTGTTGGTAAAAAGTGAATTTCCTTCGGAATAAGGTGTCAGTCCTGTCCAGGCTGTACCCACATCGGCAAAGGTGACCACCTGAAAATTCCGCAGCAGTTTGGAGCTAATCGGTGTTTCTGAAAACATCTGAAACACCGGCATACGCAACTCGGTATTGAGCAACAGAAATGAATTTCCATTTCGGATATTTTTCGGGAAACCGCGCATGTTCACTGCCAGTGCCTGGTAAGCATAATGTTGGTTTGGGTCAACAGGTGTAGTTGTGTTGTATTTCGGATTGAGCCAGTTATCTACCCCTCCCATAAAATAAATCAGCCGATCGGTTCCTCCTGACGAACTGCCGGCAAGTCGTGCTGCCACAATAAATTTCCGATAAATCCGATAATAATAACGATAATCAAATCCAACCACAAACAAATTATGATTTTCCTTATTTATCAACTGGTTATATTGCACAAAGACTTTCCACCGGGAGCCTGTGTATAGGTTGAGACCAAGTCTTTTTGTCCCATCATAAACGAGCGAGGTGGTAAAACCAATCCAGTTGTCAAACCGTGTGGGTGTATTTAATGAAATAGGGTCGGTAGCTGTTAGCACGAACATGTCGTTGCGGTAATGTGCAATGCCACGAATACTCAGGTTTTCATTAAATGGCCATGTCATAATGTAAAACAACTCATGAGAATGAATTTTTCCAAGAAAATAGCTGCTACTTTGCGTTAAAGTGTTTCGGTGAAACAGGATCTCCCGGTTTAGCCGCTTTTTGTAATTAGCATAGCTAAAGGTATATTCGTTATCAATAAAATTAGAATTTATCAGTATCCCGCCAATGATGCGGTGGTCTTCCATTAAATCGGAAATTCCCAGTTTGTAGCCCATGTTGATGGGTGTATTGTTTGCCGGTATCCCGCCTGTATAAGGTTGGTAATATGTGGTCAGATAGTTGTAGTTAAACTGCGTAACCATCCCGTTAAGTGCGTATTCGGTGTAATAATTGCGGCGTTTTGGAAATATAAAATGGCCGTTTTCATCACGGTAGCCGCCTATCCCCGGCGCTTCTCCATAAATACCACCATAAAGGCCTAATTTATGTTTGGAAGAACCTCCGGCAATAATTTCCTTGTCGTCTTTGTTGAGATAAAGCATGTGGAAATATTTGCGATGCCAGGTGGGCTCTGCCTGCCGGGGCTGTTTGTTTATGGCAACAGCTATATTTTCGGAAGGCAATGCTGGTGCTTTTTCGATGGCTTTCAGCTTTGCAGCCATAAAAGGAGTGGTTGCCGGATTAACCTGAGGTGTTTCACCAAAACCGATGGTGTTTTGTACAAATATTTTCCAATGGTTGTTGTCAAAAATCAGCTCCGCCATCTTACCGGCATTCGTACTGACATGTTGTTCGATGATATTTCTGGAATAATTGCTAACAGGCTTCGTATGAATAAAATACCGATAATGGATGGCGGTGTCAACCGAGCTGACAGTACTGTCAACTTCGCCAAGTCTTGCATTAAAAATACCGTTGGCATCGCTCAGATAGCGAAAAGCCTTTGGGCCATAAGCTTCGGGCTGAGTTTCATCCCAGTTGGGTGTGTGTGTGAGTCGTTTCAACACAGGATTGTTATGACGGTAATCGTACAAAAAGAGGTCAAAATGTTGTGAAAAAGGAATATCGCCTTCTTTTGTCTTTATATCCAGTGTGTCGTTTATGCGGTTGGAGCTGAACAAAATCTGCTGGTCGTGGTTCACAAAAACCGGATGTAAATCGGAGGCCATGTCATTGGTTAATTTCTCAAACGAGCGGGCAGCCACGTTAAAAATAAAAATATCCGAGTTTCCGTTTTGGATGGCCGACATAACAATGAAACGGCCGTCTTCGGAGTAAGACATACTCAGCACCTTCTGCACGTTCGTCAGCAACAATTTGGTGATCCTTTTTTTTCGGATATTGTAAAAGTAAAGCCAGGGCAACCCTTTCACCTCAATAACAAATGCCAGCACCTGTCCGCTGGGATGCCAGGCGAGAATCGGGTAACGGTAATCGACCGGTGTCTCAATAACCTGCCCTTTCTTAAAAATTTTACGGCTTTTTTTGGTGCGGAAATCATACAACATAATCTTGTATTTTCCCGAAAGGTTACTCACATATGCCAGGTTGGTACCGGTTGGCCCGGGTACAGGTTGTAAAAGCCGCACGCCGCTTTTGCTTTTTATGGGTAACGGGTTGGAAGGGAGGTTGCCTCTGCCGGCATACGACTTGTACTCTTTTTCGTAAAACTGCTGCCACTCTTTCCTGACTTGTTTGTATTTTAATCCAATTACATTACGAAAACCTTTGTCCATGCTACTTGCAATGGCGGTCATACGAATGATGTTGTTTACGGTATTTTTCCCGTATTTTATGGCAATGAACCGCCAAAATGAATGCCCTACGCAAACGGCATCTTTATTTTCCAATTCGTCTAACCGTTTGAAACGTCCACTCAAAATACCATCGCGCATCCGGTTGTCAAAATCAACATTCCAGTCCTCGCTGATATAAGAGATATAGCCTTTTTCAAACCATTGGGGCACCTCCACCTTGGAAGAAGTTGTCAGCATTTGCCGCATCATACTCTGCGTCCCTGCCGCCATTTGGTTGTATAAAATACCGGCAATCCCTTTTCTTATTTCCGTTTCAAAATGGGGATAGTCACCATCAAAATACAAAAGAGCTTTGTATTGCAGCACCGTGTTTAAGCCACCTTCTTCTACTGAATTGCCGTCATGGATCAGTCCGATATTGGTCTGTTTCATGTCGTTGAGGGTGTTGAAAACAATAAATTTGATTTTTCTGTCCATATCAACACCCATTTTGTTTTCTATTTTTGGGATTTGTTCCGAAGCGTATTCTGAAACAAAATTGGCCAGTGGCCGTCCGTTACGATAAAAATAGATGTCGAAATCGGGGAACTTGTAATAGGTCCAGAGAAACTCCTTGTATTGCACGCGGTTCTTACCGAAAGTCATGTTTGAGCCATTGTAGAACTGGGCAAAAAGTGGAAAAGAAAACAACATAAACAGCAAAATCAGGATAGCTTTCATCCTGATTCGTTGCAGGTTTCTTATTTTTTCCGGTTTTAGCATAGATGACAAATCCAACGTGCTAAAATAGGATATTTTTCAAACTACTGCATCGGAAACCAGAAGGGGCGGGCTGACCAAAAAAGTTTGCGGTTTGCCTGGGTTTTCCCGCTTAGGCTTTATCCAAATGTACATCCATTTGTGGAAAAGGAATGCTTAAATTAAACTTATCGGCGCTTTTGTAGAAATTCTCATTCATATCAAAATAGACGCCCCAGTAGTCAGCAGCATTCACCCAGGCTCTTACGGTGAGGTTTACCGAGCTGTCAGCGAGTTCTCCCAAAGCCACAAAAGGTTCCGGATTGGAGAGAATACGTTTGTCTTTCTCCATCATGTTGAGAAGCATTTTTTTGGCTGTATCGTAGTCATCTCCATAAGCAATGCCAAAACTCCAATTCACACGGCGTTTGGATTGTGCGCTAAAATTGGTCAGCGAGCTATTGGACAGCGGCCCGTTGGGGATGATGATGGTTTTGTTGTCGGGAGTGGTAAGCACGGTAACAAAAATCTGAATCTCTTTCACTGTTCCCGAATGGCTTTGAGCATTGATATAATCACCGACTTTGAAAGGCTTGAAAACGAGAATCATCATGCCTCCGGCAAAGTTTTGTAAGGTTCCCGACAGTGCCATGCCGACTGCCAGACCGGCTGCACCCAGCAACGCAATGAAAGAGGTCATTTGAATACCCATCATGCTCATAACGCTGATAATCAGCAATACTTTGAGCAAAATATCAATCATACTTTTCAGAAATGAGCTCAGCGAAGCATCAATTTTGCTTTTGATCATAAGTTGCTGGCTGCTTTTCGTCATAATTTTTATAATCCACAGGCCAATGACGAGTACCACAATGGCACCGAGAAGTCTTAAACCGTATTGTGTGGCATAGCCGGAAAGCAGTTTGATAAATTCAGAAGCGTGTGTGCCGAGGTTGCTCAAATTATCCATAATGTTGTTCTTTAAAGTTTTATAACGGGACAAAAATAAGGAAAAAAGCTGCCTGAATACTCAATAATGTATTTAGGGCTTGTGCTTACCGGAGTAACTCTTTCACGGCTCTTTTAATGCCTTTTACATCCATATTGCAAATTCGGTAAAGATCCGATTTGCTGCCGTGTTCAATAAACCGGTCGGGAACGCCAAGATTTACCATCTTGTTGGGATAATTATGAAGTGTGGCATAAGCAGCCAGACTGCTTCCCAGGCCACCACGGATGATACCGTCTTCGATGGTCAGAATGTACCTGAACTGGCAGAAAATTTTATGAAGCAAAGCATCGTCCCATGGTTTTAAAAAACGCAGGTCAAAAACAGCGGGATGAATATTTTCCATTTCCAGTTGGCGGGAAGCTTCCAGCGCAAAATTTCCCGGTTGCCCAAGACTGACAATGGCAACAGTTTCGCCCACTTTGATCTGTTTCCCTTTGCCAATTTCAAAAGTTTCAAAAGGCTGCTGCCACTCGGATGCCTTCATAAATCCATAGCCACGTGGGTATCGCAGGGCAAAAGGCCCTTGCTTATGCTGCGAAGCGGTAAACATCATTTGCCGTAAATCCACCTCATTCATGGGTGCAGCCACCACCATATTGGGAATACTGTTGAGAAAAGCCATATCGAAAACGCCGTGATGGGTGGCGCCGTCGGCGCCTACCAATCCGGCACGGTCGATACCAAAAATCACCGGCAACTTTTGTAGTGCTACATCGTGAATTACCTGGTCGTAAGCACGTTGCAGAAAAGTGGAATAAATGGTGCAAAACGGTGTGTAGCCGGCGGCAGCCAATCCTGCCGAGAAAGTTACGGCATGTTGTTCGGCAATACCCACATCGAAAACCCTTTCCGGGAATGCTTTCATCATAAATCCCAACGCCGAACCCGAAGGCATGGCCGGTGTTATGGCGACAATTTTTTCATCTTTTTGTGCCAATTCCAACAGCGTACGACCATAAACTTCCTGATATGTAATGTGGTCTTCGGGGTCTTCGGCAATCAGCGCTCCCGTTTTCCGGTCAAAACGACCGGGAGCATGGAAAAGGGTTTGTTTTTTTTCGGCTTCTTCAAAACCTTTGCCTTTGGTGGTGGTGATGTGTAGCAACTTGGGGCCTTCGATTTTTTTTATCTCTCGCAAGGCTGTGAGCAGTTGCGGAATGTCGTTTCCGTCAATGGGGCCAAAATAATTGAAATGAAAAGCCTCAAAAAGGTTACTACTTCGCAAAAAGGCTTCTTTTATCACACCGGTATTTTTGTCTATGGCAATGTCGTTATCATTCAGGATAATCAACAGGTTGGCATGAGAGACACCCGCATTGTTCAGCCCTTCTATGGCCATGCCACCTGTCATGGCGCCATCGCCGATAACGGCAATGTGGCTGCGGTCTTTTTCGCCGTTAAGTCCCGAAGCTACAGCCATTCCCAGTGCTGCCGAAATGGAAGTGGAGGCGTGTCCTGTTCCAAAAGTGTCATATTTGCTTTCGCTGCGCGACGGGAAACCACTGATACCTTTAAACTGCCGGTTGGTATGAAAAACATCCCGGCGGCCGGTGAGGATTTTGTGCGCGTAAGCCTGATGTCCCACATCCCAAATCAGTCGATCGTATGGGGTGTTAAAGATGTAATGCAGCGCAATGGAAAGCTCCACCACACCCAGACTTGATCCCAAATGCCCGGGATGTACCGAAACCACATCGAGAATAAAATTGCGCAACTCTTTTGCCAGAAAAGGCAGTTGATTTTCTGTCAGTTTTTTCAAATTATCCGGCGTATCAATGGTTGCCAGCAAAGGGCCCGGTTTCGGCTTCTGTAAATCCATGTGTGGGCAAAGGTAGGGAAAAAGCGATTGTCGGGTATTAGCTGCCGGTCTGGTAAAAGAATGGCTGTTTCTTTTACTGGAGAGAAATTGCACTTAGGGATTTAAAAATAATGTCCGGATGACTAAAAACGAAGTTTCAGGCTTGCTAACGACAACTTAATCATAATGAAATTTGCATTTTGCAATAAGAATTTCATCTTCTTTTACTTTGTATATCAGGCGATGCTCTCCATCAATTCTTCGTGACCAGAAACCACTGTACTTAAATTTTAACGGTTCTGGTTTTCCAATGCCACGATATGGAGTTCGGGAAATATCTTTTAACAAGTTGTTTATCCGCCTGACCATTTTTTTATCAATCTTCTGCCAATACAGATAGTCCTCCCATGACTCATCAACAAAAATATATTTCATTGTGCTATCAGGTCTTTTTCAAATGATGAGCCTTTTTTTAATTTTTCAATGGCAGTATCGAGCCTTATCTCATTTGCTTTTGAAGACAGCTCATGCCGGGTGGCATTTAATGAGTTATACTCCTCCAACGAAATGATAACAATACCTTTGTCTTTTCCGCGGTTAATGATGAGTGTCTCAAAATCTTTGCTGACCTTGTCAAGGTATTGCTTAATATTTTCTCGAAAATCGGAAATAGTTGTCGTTAACATTATTTTCTTATTTAGTACATAAATTTGTACAAAAATATGTACAATCAGTCAAATTTCCAAATTTTTTGTAAAGTTTTTTGCGTAAAGTCAAAAAAGGTTGTCCACCCCACGGCAGACAACCTTTTTCATCGATACTTACAAGGTTTAGAAGATTTTAGTGATGGCTCAGATACTGGGCAACACCCTCGTGCGTAGCTTCCATAGCCTCGTCGCCAGGTTTCCAGTTGGCCGGGCAAACTTCGCCGTTTTCTTCAAAAAACTGTAATGCATCCACCATGCGCAAAGCTTCGTCGATACTACGTCCCAGTGGCAGGTCGTTGACAACCTGATGGCGAACGGTACCCTGTTTGTCTATCAGGAACAATCCGCGGTAAGCAACAGCGTCACCGTGAAATTCCATTTCACCTTCTTCGTTGTAATCGTACTCCCCGGCCAGCACATCGTAATTTTCGGCGATGGTTTTGGAGAGGTCTGAAACCAAAGGAAATTTAACGCCCTTGATCCCACCATTGTTTTTATCGGTATTCAACCATGCCCAGTGAGAAAATTGAGAATCGATGGAGCAGCCTACAACAGCTACATTTCTTTTTTCAAATTCTTCCATTTTTTCCTGAAAAGCCAGGATTTCCGTAGGACATACGAAAGTAAAATCAAGAGGATAAAAGAAAAAGACAACGTGTTTCTTTCCAATATACTGCTCGAGTGAAAATTTTTCAACAAATTCACCACCGTTTACTACGGCAGTGGCCTCAAATAAGGGGGCTTTTTTTCCAACTAATACTGACATAATTTTATAATTTATAAATGAATAATTTCTTTGTTGCAAAATTAAGAATAATTTTAAATAAGCACGAAAAGGCACATTAAATAAAGTTAAAAAGACCTTTGGATTTTTTTTATAACTTAGCGGTAAAATATGGTGCTGTAGCACCTTAAATCTATATTATAATGAAAAAATCAATTCTTTTAGTGTTGGCAGGCCTACTGTTCGCTTTGCCTCTATTTTCACAGTCGCTAAAGCTTGTCTGGAAAACAAAAAAGGTTCTGAAAGTTCC
>VAPK010286593.1_pt1 | contig 18591 bp, 12 predicted proteins | sample 3395031 | NCBI WGS metagenome assembly VAPK01 (sample SAMN08290443, study PRJNA428436) | hydrothermal vent metagenome | isolation source: Deep-sea hydrothermal vent chimney 1 | place: Pacific Ocean: Juan De Fuca Ridge
CTTTATTATCCAACGAATCGTATGCAATTGGAACGAACGATACTCCGATCCTAAAGCTACTAAGTATCATCATTTTCCTGGCAACATTGTTTGGAGTATTAACACATATTATTTTCAGGATCATAAAAAAGTAAATTACAATGTCGGAATCGAAAAACATATATTTTTATCCGGTTTGGTTAAGAATTTGGCATGGGTTAAATGCCTTGGGAATTATAACTTTAATTATTACCGGTATCTCTTTACAATCTATCGAATCGTCGTTTATCGGGTTTAAAAGTGCAGTAACCCTTCATAACATTGCAGGTATTGTAGTAACATTGAGTTATTTTATCTTTTTTGTTGGAAATTTAATAACAACAAACAGCAAATATTACAGGGTTAAACCGAAGGGTTTCATAAAACGCCCCGCAAAACAAGCCTATTATTATATTTGGGGAATGTTTCATGAGATGAAAGCCCCCTACCCACTTTCCGAAAAAAGAAAATTTAATCCACTACAAAAATATTTCTATTTAATTGTAATGTACCTTGCTGTTCCATTTATAATTGTATCGGGAATTGCACTTTTATTCCCCGAAATAATTATTGAAACGGTGTATAATTTCAGCGGTGTGTTCTTAACAGCAATTTTTCATTCAGCTTTAGGTTTTTTTATTTCAATATTTTTGATCATACACCTTTATGTTTCTACAATCGGGAAATCGCCTTTTGGTAATTTTAAGAGCATAATTACAGGTTGGCACCATGTTTAAAAAGAAATATTAGATTTAAAAAGATAAAAATTAAATGATAAAAATGGACAATTAACCTGAAAACAGAATAAATCTGGTTTTAAATTAAAAGCAAAATAAATATACTCGTACAAAGTGATAAAATTATGAAAAAATATTTTCAATACGTTTTCTTTTTTAACATTATTAGCAAAATTTTTCAACTATTCGTATTGTGTACAATACTGTTGCCTTTAGGAATAAACAAATTGTATGCACAAGGGAATGATGATTGTTTTATGTGCCACGACGATCCGGGAATAACTTCGGAAAATCCAAATAGAAAAGGTTCATTATACATTCGACCAACTGCACTCGATCATTCCGTTCATAAAAATGTTTTATGTGCATCGTGCCATGCCGATGCAGCTGTTGAAGATTATCCGCACCCAGAAATATTAAAACCGGTTGATTGTGGAGTTTGCCACAAAGATGAAAAATTGAATTTCCTTAAAGGTATACATGGCCGGGCATTTCAAATGCACGATAAAAATGCACCAAGTTGTAAAGAATGCCACGGTACACACGAAATAATAAGTTCGGTTAATCCTGAATCAAGAACATATAAAATGAATATTCCGGTTCTTTGTGGAACATGCCATAAAGAAGGTGCTCCGGTTTCAAGACAATATAATATTGGGCAACACAATATTCTTGAAAATTACAGCCAGGGTATTCATGGGCAGGGATTATTTAAATTTGGGCTTATTGTAACGGCTACTTGTAACGATTGCCATGGCAACCATCTTATTTTGCCTCATACAAATATCAACTCAAGTATCTCTTCGAAAAACATTGCCGGCACATGTATGAAATGCCATGCAAGAATTGAGGATGTACATGTTAAAGTCATAAACAAGGAATTATGGGAGAAAAAACCTGGAGCAATTCCGGCATGTACCTCTTGCCACCCCCCGCATAAAGTTGAGATGCAGAATATTATTTCTACAATTTCAGACAAAACCTGTTTGAAATGCCATGAAAATGAAGGAGTTCATAAAACTGTAAACAACGAAGATATTTCGTTAAAAGTTGATGTGACGGATCTGGCTGTTTCTGTGCATAAAACCATAACATGTGTTAAATGCCATTCCGATGTAACAGCCAATTTGAAGCGCCCATGCGAAACTGCCGGGAAAGTTGATTGTTCGAACTGCCATGCCGAAGAATCTGATATTTATTTTTCTAGCGGCCATGGCCAGGCATATTTCAATAAAGAAGAAAATGCACCCTATTGTACCGATTGCCATGGTACGCATTTGGTTAAACCCAAAACGGACGAAAGCTCACCTGTTTATCGATCTTCAATTCCAGAGCTTTGTGGCAAATGCCACCGCGCCGGAGGAAAAGCAGTAGAAGGGACCAACCTCGCCGAAATTGATGCATTCCACGATTATTCAACAAGCGTGCATGGCAAAAGCCTTGCAGAAAAAGGTTTGCTTTCAACAGCTGTTTGTACCGATTGTCACACATCCCATTTTATGCTCCGGGAATCGGACGAACGATCTTCTGTAAATCCAAAGAACATTGCAACAACGTGTGGCAATTGCCATAAAGGTATTTATAATGAATATATTACAAGCGACCATGCATATAAACCTACTGAAGATGGGCTGCAATATCCAACCTGTGTAACCTGCCATCCTGCACATTACATATCAGATGTCCATCAGGATAAATTTATGACAGAAATTACCTTGCAATGTGGAAAATGCCATTCAGATTTAGCTGAAACATACCTGGAAACATATCACGGAAAGGTTTATCAACTGGGTTCGATGCAGGCTGCCAGATGTTCTGATTGCCACGGGGCACACAACATTTTGAAAATGGAGAACCCAAAATCAACAATCAACCCACTAAATATTGTAACAACATGCCGAAAATGCCATACCGATGCCAACATGAAATTTACAGGTTATTTAACGCATGCTACCCATCACAATAAGAGTAAATTTCCATGGCTGTTTTATACATATTGGGCGATGACAGGGCTACTGGTCAGTGTTTTTCTATTTTTTGGCCTTCATACCTTATTATGGATACCACGTTCAATAGCTGCCATGCGCAACAATAAAAAGAAAAAGCATATACACAAAACGGGGAAGCAAATCTATGTCCGCCGGTTCACCCGAAGCAACCGGATAACCCATATCTTTGTAATTGTCAGCTTTTTATTATTGGCCTTAACCGGCATGATACTGAAATTTGCATACATGCATTGGGCAAAAACAGTGGTCAATTTAATAGGAGGGGCCATGGTAGCAGGAACTATTCATCGCATTGCTGCCATTGTCACATTCGGATATTTTGGATACCATATTATTAGTCTGCTTCGAATTAAATTCAAGAAAAAAATAAAATTCAGTTCTTTTATTTTCGGCAGTAATTCGCTGATGTTTAACCGTCAGGACATTCGCGATTTTTGGGCAACAATAAAATGGTTTGTTTGGAAAGGGCCCCGACCTTCATACGGACGCTGGACTTATTGGGAAAAATTTGATTATATGGCAGTTTTCTGGGGTGTTGTTGTAATTGGCGCATCAGGAACGGTTCTTTGGTTTCCGGAGTTTTATACTAAATTGTTCCCGGGTTGGTTTATCAATGTGGCCCAAATTATCCACAGTGATGAAGCTCTTTTAGCTGTTGGGTTTATTTTTACTATCCATTTTTTCAATACGCATCTCCGCCCTGAATCTTTTCCAATGGATACGGTTATCTTTACAGGACATGTACCCATTGAAGAATATAAAGACGACAGGCCACGAGAATTTGAAGAACTTGAAAAATCGGGAAAATTAGAAAATGTTAGGGTTGAAAAAGATTACTCAAAACAAAAGATGCGATTTGTGAAAATCTTCGGTTTTGTATTCTTGTTCACCGGAATATTCCTGGTTATTCTAATTTTATATTCTTTGTTAACGCATTAAAAAAAGATATTATATTTCCATCAAATAAAAAGCTCAGCCTTTTCTCCATAAAATTAAATCGTGCAACAAACAAATTATTGATACTATTATTTAGGGAGATTTGAGGTGCTTTTTATTTATGAGAACCTCAGTTTAGTACTGTGACAATAACAAGATAATCAATGTAAATAGGTGTGTTGTAAACAAATAACCACTCGATTTCTATTTGTTCTTTTGCTTTTTATCTTCTTTGAAAAATTCTTTTAATAGAACCACTATTTACAGATTTTTCAACTTGTTAAAAAACAAAATATCTACGCATAAATCAAGTGTTTATTAATTTACAGCTCCATAGTTCAATTAATGTCTAACCGAAAAAATATTTTTTCATGACATATCTAATATGGAGTATGAACATAATCTCATAATAATCAACCATATATAGAAGTCTTATAAATTAGCCTGCCAAGTTGAATAATTACCTATTTTTTGCAAACTTGCACGCTCAAAATAAATACAACATTTATTAAAGTATCAAGAATGAAATTACCTTCATCTATTAAAAATTGGATATCAATTTCCGGTGCTGTTTTAGCAGTTTTTAACCTCGCCACAATTTTATCGTTAATCGTTTTAAGTTCGTTATTTAATTTTGGCAGTGCATATATTGGATTGATTATCTATATAATATTGCCCGGATTTATGGTTTTCGGATTAATTCTTATTCCACTCGGCATGAGAATTAACAAGAGAAGAATAAAACTGGCTGAAAAAAAAGGGGAGGTTAAAAATTGGCCCATATTAAATTTCAATAATGTTGCTACCCGAAATGCATCAATAATATTTATTCTTGGTACTGTTTTCCTGCTTATTATCTCATCAATTGGCAGCTACGAGGCATTTCATTATACCGAATCGGTTGAATTCTGCGGAAAACTTTGCCACAAAGTAATGGAACCCGAATATACAACCTACCATGGTTCGTCGCATGAGCGGGTTGCCTGCGTTGAATGTCACGTCGGATCAGGTGCAACCTGGTATGTAAAAAGTAAGTTGTCGGGTTTATATCAGGTTTATTCTGTTTTAGCAAAAAAATATCCAACGCCAATTCCTACCCCCATTGCAAACTTGCGTCCGGCACAGGAAACTTGCGAACAATGCCACTGGCCAGATAAGTTTTACGATCGTAAATTAAGAGTTGAACATTCTTTCCTTTCCGATGAAACAAACACGGAACGGATTGTTAATTTACAAATAAAAACCAGTTCTAAAATGACTTCCAATGGATTTGAAAAAGGAATCCACCAGCATATTAGTCCTGATGTTAAAATTGAATATAAAACCAACGATGCAAAAAGGCAGGTAATTCCCTGGGTTAAATATACAAACACAAAAACCGGTAAAAGCGAAATATTTACCGATGGTGATAACTTGTTGACCCAAATTCAGCTTGATTCTCTTGAAACCAGGACCATGGATTGCCTTGATTGCCACAACCGACCGTCGCACAATTATAATGCTCCACAAAATTTTATTGATAAAATGATGGATGAAGGGGAAATTTCAAATAAATTAACGGAGATAAAACTTGTTTCAATGATGGCACTTTACCAAGACTACCCTACCAAGGACAGTGCATTTGTAGCGATAAAAAATCAAGTTAACGAGTATTATGAATCTACCTATCCCGAGCTGTTCACCAATAAAAAATCGGAAATTGACAGTGCAATTGCAGGAATTCAAAAAGGATATGCCAATAATATTTTCCCTTTTATGAATTCAAGTTGGAAAGCATATCCAAATAATATAGGTCACATGGAATCTGATGGTTGTTTCCGGTGCCACAATGACCGACATGCAACAACTGCCGGCAAAGTAATATCTAAAGATTGTAATTTATGCCATAATATACTGGCACAGGGAACTCCCGGAAACATGGAATACTCTACTGATTTAGAGCCATTGGAATTTAAACATCCGGTTGATATTGATCAGGGATGGCGAACTGAGCTTTGTTCAACGTGCCATTCAGAATTGTATTGATTTTACAGTTCTGCCAAAAGGTTCTGAACTTTATATTGTTTAAAAATGTAAAGATTAATTTTTTTCCCTATCATAAACGATTAAACACCGACACGACATTAAAGCAAGAATACGAATGAATTTCATTTTGAACAGGAACAAATAAAAATAAATATTTCAATTCAGTAATACCCTAATTATGATAAAGTTAGAATATATACTAAAACCGGAAATCTTGAAATTTTTCCTTATCAACTTTTTAATTTCAATGCTCTTTTTTGTAAGCTATTCCCAAGATTCAAAAAAATTTAGCGATAACCACCCCAATGTCCATAAAGTTGTCGTCGACTCTTTCCTACAAACAACATCATACACCTATCTTCTTGTAAAAGAGGGGAACAAGGTACAATGGGTGGCTATCCCAAAAAAAGAAGTGATTATTAATGAAACTTATTACTTTCAGGGAGGAGCCGAAATGCGAGATTTTAAAAGCACGGAATTGGGACGGGTTTTTCCTTCTGTGTTATTTCTGGAAGGAGTTATTAGTTCTGTCGAGCTGGAAGGGGGAAAAACAGTACTGGAAGTTTCACCTCAATTTGAAAAATCGAATATTGCAGAATCTGATTTAAAAATAGAACCAATAGAAAACGGGATCACAATAGGTGAGCTTTTTTCTAACAGACAAAAATACGCGGATAAAATTGTAAAAATAAAAGGGCAGGTTACCAAATACAATTCTGGAATTATGGGTAGGAATTGGATTCATTTAAAAGATGGTTCTCCCGATTCTTCCGATTTCGATTTTACTGCTACATCTACAATGGAGACAAAAGAAGGCGATATAATAGTAATTGAGGGGAAGATTATTTTAGATAAAGATTTTGGTTCAGGTTATCTTTTCAGTGTCATTATGGAGGACAGCAAAATAATAAAGTAGCTTCCGGTCCCAAATTATGTTTCGTAACCAGGCGGAAGAAGATGAACCTCAAAATTGAACAATTATTTTTATAAATTTATGGCAACTAAATATTGCAAAATGTTAAAGAGGGGTTTATTGATAAAATTAATTTTTTTGATAGTAACTATCATTTTGCAGTCAGCCATCTCTGGCGGGCAAGTAATCTCGAAAGAATTAAATAACCCGGCTGAAAAGATTTACACAATTACTTATGTTGGCCAGTTTCCTGTTGAAATAAAGAAAGACAAGGAATCTAAGAAAACTTCAAAATTATACCCCACCCTAAGAAAACGGAAAAATTACTTGTTGGATCTGATTTTCGGGAAAAAACCTTTAGAATTAATCCGGCCAATTACTGTCCTGGCAAACTCACCTGACTCATTATGGATATTTGATCAAGGAAATGGATCAATTATTAAGACATTTAATGGAGTGGGCGAAATAGCCCAGTTCAGGAAAAATAAAAACGTTATATTCCCTTCTATTGTAGGAAGCAGTTTTCTTTCGACCAACATTATTCTTTTTACCGATTCAAAATTGAATACTATTTTCAGCTTTGACATTAAAAAAAATACAATCAAAATCCTTAACGACACACTAAAATTAAACAAACCCACCGGAATAGCATACTCCCCTGTAAACAAAGAGATTTGGGTAGTAGAAACCAACGCACATCGTATTTCTGTTCTTAATGAAAAAGGTGAACAGATTAAAATTATTGGCCACAGGGGAAATGGGCCCGGCGAATTTAACTATCCAACTTTTATCTGGATTGACGATTTAGGCACAGTTTATGTGATCGACACGCTAAATTCGCGCGTGCAGGTATTTAATAAGGATGGGGGATTAATAAGCATTTTTGGAGAAGCGGGTGATGCCCTTGGTAGTTTTGCTCGGCCAAAAGGAATTGTTACCGATTCATACGGACATATTTACGTTGCGGATGCACTGTTTAATAATGTTCAGGTATTTGACAAAACAGGTAAATTGTTATCTGTATTTGGGGCGAAAGGAAGTGACAGTGAAGAATTTTTAATGCCCATAGGTTTATACATTGACAGGAACAATTATATTTATGTAGCAGACAGTTATAATTCACGAATCCAAATTTTCAAATTAGAAATTTCTGAATAAAATATTAACATTGTTATTCGCTTTTATGAGAAATTTAGAAATATTTAAAATACCCGCGATGAAATTATACTTTATTGTACTTTTATATATTTTCGCTGGAACCCCCGGCTATGTTACCGCACAGTCGATAATTAGCTCCAAACACAACTTATCAGTAAGTGGCCCGGGATCAGTAAAATCAACCAGCAAATCTGAGATTTGTATATTTTGTCATACTCCGCACAACAGCAACCCGCAGGTCCCTTTATGGAACAGGAACAATAGCAACACAATTTATACTATTTACGACAATTCCGTTAGCAGCTCTATCAATGCCACTACCGGGCAACCCGATGGTTCTTCGCTGGTTTGTCTTTCATGTCACGATGGAACCGTTGCTTTGGGAAATGTATTAAATTCAGCAACCGATATTTTTGACGGTGCAGGCACAAAAATGCCAGTTGGCAGCAGGGGGTTTCTTGGGACAAATTTATCTGATGATCACCCGATTTCATTTGTTTATAATTCTGCGCTTTCTGTTAGCGATGGTAATTTGAAATTTCCACCTGAATATCCAGCCACGCTTGATGAGAACAGTAAAATGCAATGTACCTCGTGCCATAATGCCCACAACAATATGTATGGTAATTTTTTGGTTGCTTCAAACGAGTTTTCGAGATTATGTATTAAATGCCACGATAATAATTACTGGGATTTTTCAAGCCACAGCACTTCGCCCGCCATCTGGAATGGCTCTGGAACAAACCCGTGGATTCATGTTGAAACTCCATTTGCCAGTGTTTCGCAAAACGCTTGTGCAAATTGCCACAAGCCGCACAACGCCCCGGGGAAAGCACAACTCTTAAAATCAACACTGGAAGAAAACAACTGCTTGGATTGTCACAATGGTAACGTTGCCCAAGCATCAAAAAATATAGCCAGCGAATTAACGAAGTTGTACAAACACAATGTTTCGGGATACAACTTACTTCATTCTCCCAATGAAAATACTGCGGGTGTAAACCATGTTGAGTGTGAAGATTGCCATAATCCACACGCAGCCAATAGCACAACAGCCAGTGCACCAAATGCAAATGGGACATTAAAGGGTGTCGCAGGTATCAATCAGGATGGGGTTGTCGTTAATCCTGTTTCATATGAATACGAACTTTGTTACCGCTGTCATGCAGACAATTCACTTTTTGCAAGTACCACCACAAGACAAATTGAACAAAACAATACCCGGTTAGAATTTGACATTAGTAACCCCTCTTTTCATCCGGTTGCAGGAACGGGGAAAAATACTAATTCTCCAAGTTTAATTGCTCCATTAACCGAATCAAGTATTATTTATTGTACTGATTGCCATGCCAGCAATGGCACAAATGCCCCTGCTGGCCCACATGGTTCTATTTATCCTTCAATATTAAAATACCAGTATGTAAAAGCCAATTATACTGTAGAATCATCTTCAAATTATGCGCTTTGTTACAGCTGCCACAGCCGAACATCTATTCTCAATGACGAGTCATTCAAAGAGCACGATAAACATATAAGAGAAGAAAAAACACCCTGCAACGCTTGCCACGACCCGCATGGGATTAATAATGCCCAGGGAAATTCTATAAACAATTCAAACCTTATTAATTTCGATTTAAATATAGTATTCCCCTTCAAAGGGCAACTCAGGTTTGAAGATCGGGGAAATTTTAGAGGGCGGTGTTTTTTAACCTGCCATGGTAAAAGACATCATAATTTAAGTTATTGAAAAATTAATTAGGAATGAAAATTCAGCTAAACTCATTTCGTTCCAAAATAACAATTTCGTTAATCGTTGTTGTTGCTTCGGTTTCATTGATTGCATTTTATGTTTTCAATTATTCTCTAAATATGATTATTCATAAAGAAAATAAAAAAAATATTGTTTCGGTATTAAGCCTGTTCAAAGATCAGTTTTATTATACCCTTGGAAATAACGAAGGGAAAATTATATATTCTTTATTGGATAGCACAATAAAAAACACGAATATAAAGAACGCATATTTGTTTAATTCAAAAAATGAGTTGATCTATCCCCCGGGGGTAAAAATGAATTCATTTGATACTCTTAATATGAGAGATCAATTGAATTCAACAAAATCAATTGAATTAAGATCGTTTACATATAAAAATGATCATTTTACAAGAGCTTTTATATCGTTGCCAAATTCACAAACTTGTTACAGGTGTCACGATCCTTCGGTCAAAAACATTGGTACAATTGTGGTTGATTTTTCATTTCAGAATACAAAGAAAAGTTCAATATTTGCAAAGAGATACAGTTTTCTTTTTACAATCCTAATGCTTTTGGTACTTGGTAGCGTAATCCTATTTATTCATTACAAATTTATTAAAACTGCACTTGCCGACTTTTATTCAACTATTAATGCCGTAAATAATGGCGACTTGTACAAACGGCTATCGATACCCGAAACAAAAGAACTGGGCAAACTTGGATTAAGTTTTAATAAAATGCTGGATAACTTTCAAAACACCCAAAAAGAGTTACAAATTTTTCATAAAGAAGAATTAAGGAACAATTACAAATTAGCGACCATCGGCGAAATGTCTTCACGTTTAGCACATGAAATTAGAAACCCCATTACAGGAATTGCCAATGCAATTGAAATTATTAATTCGGAAAATACAGATAAAAAAAACCAATCTATTTTAGTTGAAATCCAACGCCAGGCAAACCGCGTAAATAATACCATAACTGAATTGCTAAATTACTCGCGGCAAAAAGATATTAATCTTCAGGAAAACAACATCAATGATTTATTAAAATCACTTGTATTTTTTCTTGAAAACCAATCGCATAACAAAGAAATTGTTTTTAAACTCGAACTTCAGGAAGACATCCCGGTATTTGAATTCGACTATTCTCAAATGGAAGATGTATTTCTCAATCTTGGTTTAAATGCCATTCAGGCAACTCCAAAAAAAGGAACAATTACATTCAATACAAATTATATTGCACCTAAAAAATCAGTGAAGATTTCAGTTTGCGATACAGGAAAAGGAATCCCGAACAATATCAAAACAAAAATTTTTCATCCATTTTTTACCACCCGTAATGAAGGTACGGGGTTAGGGCTAGCAATTGTAAAAGAAATTATCGACAAACATAACGGCGAAATTTGGGTTGAAGACAATTCAAAAGCAGGTAGCACGTTCTTTATTTTATTGCCTGTGGAAAATATTTAGTTTTTTTTTATTATCACAATTAATAAAGAATAGGTATTTTGCAACCAACTTATGATAAAATTGTTTTATAGAAGTTTTTAACAGTCAGGATATTCAAGAAATATGACAACAAAGCCATTGAAAATATTGATAATCGATGATGAAAAGCTTATTTGCTGGTCGTTTGAAAAAAAGCTTTCCGCAAAAGGTTATGCTGTTATTACTGCCGCATCAGGCGAAGAAGGGTTAAGTTTATTTAAAGAGCACTACCCCGATATTGTATTTCTTGATAATCATTTACCTGGAATTCAGGGCCTGGAATTAATCCCAATATTTAAAAGAATTAACGAGGAGGTTAACATAATTTTTATGACCGCCTTTGAATCGGTAGATGTGGCAGTTGAAGCAATGAAAAGAGGAGCTTCGGAATACATTCGCAAACCATTCTTATTTGATGAAATATATGTAATTATTGACAACATTACAGAAGATATAAATATAAGAAACGAACTTATTCTTTTGCGAAGGCAAAAAAAAGAGGATCTTACGTTTGATAATATTATCCACGATTCACTGATTTCCAAACAACTTATTCAAGTAGCAAAGAAGATTTCCAGAACAGAAGCCACAACCATTTTATTGTTAGGTGAAAGTGGCACAGGGAAAGATATTTTTGCGCGTGCAATTCATAACGAAAGTAATCGGAAAGCCCGGCCATTTGTAACGATAATTTGTTCTTCGCTGCCCGACACCTTATTGGAAAGTGAATTATTTGGGCACGAGAAAGGTGCTTTTACTGATGCCAAAAATTTAAAAAAAGGTTTTTTTGAAATTGCTGAAGGGGGAACGGTTTTCCTCGATGAAATAGGCGAAATAAACCAAACAACCCAGGTGAAACTGTTAGGAGTTTTAGAAAACAGGGTTATCAGGCGACTGGGGGGAACAAAGGATATTGAGATTAATGTGCGAATTATTGCTGCTACAAATAAAAACCTGAAAGAATCAATTGAAAACAAGGTTTTTAGAGAAGATCTTTATTACAGATTACAGATTTTTCAAATCGACATTCCACCTCTGCGCGAAAGAAAGGAAGATATATTGCCATTGTTAAATTATTATCTCTCATTTTTCAATAAACTTTTCCTTAAAAATGTTACTGCAATTGATCAAAAAGTGATAGAAATACTATTGAATTATAACTGGCCAGGCAATGTCAGAGAATTACGAAATGTATTGGAACGGGCTGTAATTCTTGAATCGTTGGATACATTGCAGATAAATAGTTTACCCGCTGAAATTGTCGGGCTTTATGATAAAAACAATCAAAAACAATTAAAACCGTCAAAAAGTCCTTCTCATTTGTTTACATTTCCAGATGATGGAATTTCGCTTAATGAGCTTGAAAAAGAGGCCATTCAAATGGCACTTTCAAAAGCAGGTGCTAATCAAACTTTAGCTGCCAAACTTTTAGGAATATCAAGAGACACCTTGCGCTATAAACAAAAGAAACACAATTTATAATGAATTTAAAATAGTAAATATTTCAAGTGGATTTCATTTGTATTTATATTTTCCACTTCTTTTTATAAGAATGGGGCATTCAACCCAGCTATGCAGGGGCATTTAACCCATTTTTAAAAGCAACACATTTTAGAACATATTTCCAATTTTTATTTAACCAGAATTTCAAATCTACCTTTATTACTGTATTCCAGTCCTTTAAAAACAAAACCACTTTAAAACGATAAAAGGCAGTTATTTAAAGGCAAAGAGATCGTAATTTATACCTTAAAATTTTATTTGACAAAATCCTTAATATTGAACATAAATACCTGTTATTAATACACTTGCAAATAAAGGCACGATAATTGCTACTAATATTATTACAAACTGTATAAAAACAACTTAATATTTTAAATTACAACTTTTAATTACTCAATTATGAAATCGATTCGCATTTATCTAATTCTTTTTTTTGTAGCCTGTCTATCTCAATTTAGCTTTGGGCAAATTACTGGCTCAGCACATGACTTTAAAAATGAAAACTGGAACACCTCGGGAGAAATTTGTATTGTTTGCCACACGCCACACAACTCAAACACAACTGTAGCCGAAGCCCCTTTATGGAATCATCAAGTTACAAGTTCCACTTTTACCCCTTATACTTCGACTACCCTCGATGCAACTGCGGGACAACCTAGCGCCAGTTCAAAACTATGCTTAAGTTGCCACGATGGAACTATTGCTGTCGAAAATTATGGAGGTCGTACAAATGGAAATGAAATAATTTCGGGCAATGATTTAGTAGGTACCGATTTAAGCAACGACCATCCCATTTCTATTTCATACAACACAGCCTTGGCCACAACAGATGGCGGATTGAATGACCCTTCAACTGCTAATTCCGGACTTGGATCGACTATTGCAAACGACTTATTATTTGCAGGACAAATGGAATGTGCGTCGTGCCATGATGTGCACAATGGAGCCGGCAATAGCAATTTACTTAGGATATCGAATGCAGCAAGTGGCTTGTGTTTGACTTGTCACAATAAATAATATTTTAATCTATTGTTCATAACAATAAATTGATTAGGTTAAGGGCGATTGTTGAATCGCCTTTTTTTTATGGGAATTTGGTAACGAACTGTTAATTAGTTTTTGCAAAAAAACACCAGGTACTGCGTTACCCTCGTTTTTGAAACAGTTATTTACAAGAAGTTAAACTCATTGGTTTAAAAAACTTCGAAAGCCTTATCTTTGACGCTTTCTTATCAAAACTGTGAAAATAGGTAGTTTTTTGCTGGCACTAATTAAAAATTTAATGATTCAGCCTTCCTTAAACTACAAAATATATATATATAATTGTACAAAATATTTCAATTGAATAATTTAAGTGCTCAAAAAATATGAATATTTACCGTATAAACCTATTAAATATAAATCTCAGGTTGTTGTTTTATACTCTCATTTTAGCTGGCGGAATATTTTATCTTAATTCCTGTTCAACAACAAAACACCGTTCTTCAAAAAGAAAAACACTCGTTATTTATCCTGCCCCACCCGATACAGCAAGAATTCAATATCTAACCAGTTTCAGTAGTTCAGTTGACATAACCGGTAAACAATCAAAAATTCTAAAATCAATTTTAGGAGAAGAAATGGCCCAATTTATTTCCAAACCTTTTGGCATAGAAATAAATAAAGGTAAAATCTTTATCTGCGATATTGATATTGGTGGATTGGAAATTATTGATTTGGAAAAAAATAAGTTTGATTATTTTGTCCCCAAAGGAAAAGGAGCTCTAAAATTACCATTAAATTGTTTCGTTGACGAAAATGGTTTTTTATATATTGCCGATGGAAACCGGCAGCAGATTGTAATTTTTGATAAACAAGGTAATTATGTAAATGCTTTTGGAGAAGGAGGCGATTATAAACCAACCGATGTATTTGTGTATAATGATAAAATATGGGTTACCAATATAAAAAGTAACAAGATTGATGTTTACGAAAAAAATCAGAAAAATAAATTCCTATTTTCATTCCCAAAAATAACTGAAGGCGAAGAAGGGAATTTATATCAACCCACCAACATATTTATATCAGACGATAAGGTTTATGTGACCGACTTTGGTGATTTCAAAATAAAAACATACACTCTTGAGGGGGAATTTATAAATTCGATAGGAAGTTACGGTAAAAATATTGGGCAATTTGTACGGCCAAAAGGAATTGCAGTTGATAAAGAATCGAATTTATATGTGGTGGATGCCGGTTTTGAAAATTGCCAGATTTTCAATAAAGAGGGTGATCTGCTGATGTTTTTTGGTGGCACTTACACTGGCCCCGGAGGAATGTACCTTCCTGCAGGAATAACAATCGATTATGAGCATTTAAAATATTTTGAAAAATTTGTTGATCCAGATTATCGGCTGAAATATATGATTTTAATAACAAATCAGTATGGCCCCGATAAAGTTAGTGTATATGGAGCGATAGAACCTAAATAAATTATCAGGTGAAATGCATCGATTAAATAAATATATTTTTCTGCTAATTGTCGTATTTGTAATTATTACCTGTTCAACACAAAAACATTATAAAACTTTATCCTTTTTTTTTGATGGAGTTCCAGAACCATTGAGCGACAGTTTAAAGGTTCAAAATGACACTTTAGATATCGATAGTTTACATATCCTTGCCCTTTTAAAGCAAAATTCAATTCCTGAGATTTTTTATCATGTTCCTTTTAAAGAGAAAGAATGTGCAAGTTGTCATGACCAAGCAACCATGGGAAGTTTTATTCAGCCACAACCCGGGCTTTGTTATCAATGCCACGATGATTTTAATACTAACTATAAAACATTACACGGCCCGGTAGCAGCAGGATTTTGTACCGAGTGTCATAATCCGCATCAATCAAAGGAAAAATATTTACTGCTAAAAAATGGAGAGAAGCTATGTTTTACATGCCACGATTCTGAAGAAGTTAAAGAAAACCAGTTTCATAATATCGCGGAAGAAACAAATTGTGTAAACTGCCATAATCCGCATGGTGGCGAAAACCAGTTTGTTCTGCAAAAAGGAGCCTGCTTTAAGTGCCACGACGATTTTAAAAATCAATATAAATATCTACATGGTCCCGTAGCAGGAGGTTTTTGTATGGAATGTCATACACCACATATTGAGGGAACGGGGAACTTAATCCGAAAAGGTCAGGATTTGTGCCTGTATTGTCACGATAAAGAACTTGTATTTAAAAACGAAAATCATCAGGATATTGACGATGCCAGCTGCACAGAATGTCATAATCCTCATGGTGGTGAAAACAGATTTATTTTATATTAAAGCGTATTACATTGCTTAAAAGAGGAATAACATATTTAATAATGGTTCTGTTTGCGATGCAAGGATTTGCACAGAATACGAGTTATCCGCGAAGATTATGGAAATTAACCGATGTTACCGGTGAATTAAAACTAAAAGGCCAATACAGAAAGCAGCATACAACGATTAATGATTTTTCTGAGTTTCAAAAAAGCAAATATTTTACAGGTAGTATTATTTTAAACACAAAAAATTATATATGGCACCCTAATTTTATGACTCTTGACATTGGGGGAGAATATAGTCCGGAATCAAATATCGAAGATTATATTGTAACACCCGATCAGGCTGAGATTAGGACCTTAAAAGGATTAAATATAAAATCAACATTCTTTAGCAATAGCCTGGTTACCATTTCAACACTTTTTAGCTTTAATGAAAATTACAGTAACAGGGAGAATCTGACAAATTTAAAATCGAATGGGAAAAGATGGGGAAGTTCACTTTTACTAAAATTAAAAAACCTGCCAATTACCATTAATTACGAAGATCTGAAGTTCAATCAAAAAGAAATTGAAACTGGTTTTTCCTATAAAATGGAGCAAAAAAACCTTAACGTTAATGCAATAAAATCTTTCGGGAAAAACGACAGGACAGAAATGAGGTACACAAACAGTGATTATATCAGGAAAGAATACAATAATTCCCAATTAAGAAACCAAAACAATAATATAAGTTTACAAAGTCAAATTTATTTTGATTCAGAAAAAAAATACCTGTTCAATTCATATCTGTACAACAACAACCAAGCAGGCAATAACAACTATAACATTTTTAATGTTACTGAAAGTTTATTGTTAAAACTACCACATCATCTACAATTCAATTCTGATTACAATTTATATAACCTCAATATAGAAGCCCAAAAATCCAATCTTTCTAAAATATCTTCAACTCTAATTCATACTCTTTTTAAAAGTCTGACTACTAATATAGGTTATGAATATTCAAACAAAAATCACACGTTTTATCGTGAGGTACGAAATTCAAAAAAGTTTAACATAAACTACACAAAAAAAATACCTACTGGGCTTTTAAACTTATCGTATCAATTTATGCACCTTAACGACCAAATGAATAGTGAGTCGATACTTTTGCCTGTATTAAATGAACAATATGTTTTAACTGATGGTAATATTGTATTAATTGAACGGCCATTTATTGATTTGAGGACAGTAGTTGTAAAGGACGAAACAGGAACCATTCCCTATCGGCTTGATTTTGATTACATTTTAATAAAACAAGGAGAATTCACGGAAATCCAAAGGATGCCCGGCGGGCAAATTGCAAATGGCGCTTCAATTTTTGTAGATTATGTTGCCATACAATCGGGGTCTTATAAATACGATGCTATTTCAAACCGGATAAATGTTAATATTAGTGTTTTAAAAGGATTGATAAACGCATATTCACATATTACTATCCAGAATTACAAAAACGTTGAATTTACCGATTTTTTGACATTGAATTACCTTGAACAATATTTTTACGGAAGTAACATTGATGTTGGTTTTGCAGATGGAGGAATTGAATTCGATCATTATTTAAGTACAATCACACCATATAAAATGACAAGGTTTTTTCTTAATTTACAAGGCAATATTAAAGAAAGGTTGATGCTTTCTTTAAACGGAAACATTCGGGATTATGATATGCTTAATGAAGATATCAAACGGAAATTCTCTGATATCTCCGGCAATATTTCCTATCGATTTAGCCAAAATTCAAATATCAATTTAAACCTTATTTACCGAAAACAGATAGGTGAAGGAGTTGATCTGGACTTACTTACCGGCCGTTCGGAGTTCAAGACAGTTTATCGAAAATTATTTGTTACGCTAGGGTTAGAAATCTATAACCGAAATTATTTAAACGATAAGATCAAATTTAACGGTGCTTATGTACAATTCTCCCGAAAATTTTAAACGGATTGAATCATGAAAAAGTCATCATTTTTGCTTGTTATACTAATTTATTCCCTCTATTTCGGTGCTTTTGGTCAAACTGAAAACGCCGAAAAAAGTTGCATCGACTGCCACTCAGGTTTATTAAACCAGCCTTTTATACACGTTGCGGCAGAAGACGACTGCGCAAACTGTCATTTGCGAAATGAAAATAAACATCCGCAAGCCAATGTCAAAGGATTTTCGTTACAAGATGAATTACCTCAACTTTGTTTCATCTGTCACGAAGAATACACAAAAAGCCGCATCCATCCACCAGCAGAGGAGGGCGAGTGTTTAATATGCCATTCACCACACGGTTCGGGCAATAAATCGCTTTTATTGAACAACCAGCCATATCTATGCTCGCGATGCCACGATTTAGATATCGATGATAAAAAATTCAAACATATTCCTGTTTTCGATGGGAATTGCCAAACCTGTCACGATCCGCACCAATCCAACTTTCCTTCATTTTTAAAAAAAGAAAAATCAAAAATATGCGCAGATTGTCATGAAAATATAAAAACCGAATTCGGTTTAAAAAACATACATCCACCTTTTGAAAATGATTGTGCCAACTGTCATCGTTCTCATGCTTCAAATAACGAAAAATTATTGATAGCAAGAACCCCCGATTTATGTTTTAATTGCCATACCGACATACAGTCCGGCATTGAAAGTTCTTTGGTTGTGCACAAAGTAATAAACGATTCTAAAAATTGTGCCAATTGCCATGCTTCGCATGCTTCAAACCA
>VAPK010322280.1_pt1 | contig 18582 bp, 17 predicted proteins | sample 3395031 | NCBI WGS metagenome assembly VAPK01 (sample SAMN08290443, study PRJNA428436) | hydrothermal vent metagenome | isolation source: Deep-sea hydrothermal vent chimney 1 | place: Pacific Ocean: Juan De Fuca Ridge
AGTAATTTTTTTCCAAGATTGTTCTTTTTCCATAACCGACAGCGTTGCAAGTGCAGCGCTTGGTCCTATGCGTTCAGTCCAAAATGTGCTACTAATAAAGGTGGTTTGAGCTGCCTCCATGATTTCTCTTCGCCCAATAATCGCTGTAATCGCATAGCCATTACCCAACGCTTTGCCAAATATTGCCATATCAGGTTCAATACCATAAAGTTTATGTAAACCACCATAATTTTGTCGAAAACCTGAAGTACATTCATCGAAAATCAGAACGATACCATGTTCAGTTGCAAGTTGACGGATCTTGTGTAAAAAATTATCTTCCGGTCCGGTATTACGAGAAACTTCCATTTTAATGACGCCAATATCATGGTTTTTAACTAACTCTTCGAGTTCACTAAAATTATTGTAATTAAATGGGAAAACAGTACCACGTAAATTTTCAGGTACACCTTTAGGATCGAGTCCTGGAAGTAAATGTCCAGCCAAATTTTTATCATCACCTAAATTCGCTGATAAATACCAGTCGTGCCAACCATGGTAACCACAGATTGCGACTTTATCCTTTCCTGTCGCTGCTCGAGCAATGCGAATAGCTATAGAATTAGCTTCACCGCCAGAACGAGCAAAACGTACCATATCGGCCCATGAATGTAGCTCAATCAATTTCTCTGCAAGATAAACTTCTTCAGGACAATTAAACGTAGACATATTGCCAACATTAACCACACTATGTACTGCTTCATCTACTACCGAATGACCGTAACCAAGAATATTGGTACCAATTCCCATAATAGACATATCAATATATTCTTTTCCATCAAGATCCCAGACCTTACATCCTTTTGCCTTACTAAAATATGCTGGCCACTGCTCGGGTAAAAACATCTCCGCACGTTTAGATAGCAACATATTACCACCTGGAATTACTCGTTTTGCACGCTCCCAGAGCTTTTGACCTTTGCCTATTTTTGCTCCCTCATTACGGTTAATATTTTTGTTTTCAGTAAAAAGGTGTGGATGTGTTTTCCTAAGTGCCATAATTTCATTCCAGCTAAAATTCATTCGTGGAAGAAAGTGCGTAAAAATTCCCTTTATTACAACAACATCTTCTGGTTCATCAACAGTCCATCGTTCATTTGAGCAATCTACTTCATTTAAATAATTTTCAACTGAAAATTTTCCAGATTTTCGTAAATAAGGTGTTACATGTTCTCGGTCAAATGGCTCTTGTGTTTCTTGCCAGGATTTTTCCAAAGCATTAAATGTAAACACCTCAATATCAAGACCATCTGGAAAAGTAGGAACAATCGCATTGCTTAAATAATCAACATTAACCTGCTTGAAATGTTCTACTAACGTATCAACAAGCTGTGGGTCCATCAAAGGACAATCACCAGTTATTCGTACTACCGTATCTGCTTTATTAGATCGTGCGGCTTGATAATAACGGTCAAGAACATCATCTTCGCTACCAAAAGCTAATGCATAACCTAGTTTACTAACATGTCTAGCTAAAGGCTGGTTCTTAATATTATCTGGAATTGCAACAACAATCTGATCAATGAGTTTTGCCTGAGCAAGTCGATTTAGTAATAACTCAATCATAGGTATACCACCTATAGGTAGCATGACCTTATTTGGCAACCGTGTTGATTCCATACGAGCCTGAACTATAGCAGTAATTTTTAACACTTTACCCAACGAGATGGATTAATAAGATTGAGATCGTCACATTGTAATTCAGTCGGTATCTCAATATATGTATCATCGACATTTAATAGTATTTCTTCTAGCTGAGGTAGACTATTTATACCAATAATTACACGCTCAATCTGAGAATAGCTCAAAGAATGTCTTAAACAAACTTGTAAAGGTGTTAGTTTATTGTCCATCAACCATTGCCGCCAGCGTGACCATAATGTAGTCCAACGATTAAACCTCTCAGGCCTATCATCAGGTTTCATTAATAGTAGCCCCTGTAAAAATATTGAACGTACATGTAATTCAATATTTTTTTCTTTAAATCGCTCAAGCCAACCGCTTGTGATTAATCTATTATCGATCGGATTAAACGGCGCTTGAACTACATCAATAGGAAAACGCTTTACTATCGAATTAAGTTCTTCAGGGTCATAGATTGAAATACCAATCTTTTTAATTAAACCTTTATCAACCAATTTATTAAGAGCTTTAAATATTTTATTTCCGTGTTTACTGAGAAGTATATTTGGCCTGTGCAAAAGAAGAGTATTCAATTTGGGGATATGCAACAATCGAAGTGATTCATCCACCATATGCTGAATCCAAGCATCAATATCATTACAATGATCTGGTACGTCTGGTAGTTTAGAATAAACTTTCCAGGCAGAAACTCCTATTTCACCTAACCGTTCCTGACTATTACCATATAATATCGCTGTATCCAGGCTATCTAAACCATGAGCATGAGCATACTCAAGAATAGTACGTGCATTCTCTAGACTAACCTGGCCGCCTTGATTAGCTACACCATATTCAAGACCAAATTGTGCGGTACCAATTGCTAAACGTTTATTTAACACAAAATTATAAAAGTACCTGATGTCCGATCGATGAAGATAAAGTCTTAACAATATATACCTGTTGCTCTTCTGTTAAATCAGGATACATCGGTATACTAATCGCCTCAGAATAATATCGTTCAGCCTCAGGAAAGTCATCAGCATTATACTCAAAACGAGAATAATAAGGTTGATGATAAACTGGTATATAGTGCAAGTTCACACCAATTTCTGCCGCACGAAATTGTTCAAACACCTGAGCATGAGTAAACAACTTAGAACATTTAGGAATTCGGATAATATAAAGATGCAACGCTGAATATGAATCAGGATGTTGCCAAGGTATCGTTATAGGCAGATCTTTGAATAACTTGTTATAACGATCTGAAAGTATATGGCGTTTTGTAACAAACTCATCCAACCGTTGAAATTGACTAATTCCTAGTGCGGCTTGAATATCTGTGATTCTATAATTAAAACCCAAGTCTAATTGCTCATAATACCATGGTCCGTCAGGCTCACAATTCATATCCAGCCGTTCCCGAGTGATTCCATGATTCCGAAGCCGTTGCATAACGTTTGATAAATCTGGGTTATTGGTGACGGCCATACCACCTTCACCAGTAGTAATAATTTTTACCGGATGAAAACTAAACACAGTGATATCACTATAACGACAATTACCAACACATTCATTTTTATATCGCGCACCAATGGCATGAGATGCATCTTCAATAACTTTGAAACCATATTTCAATGAAAGTGCATGAATAGCAACCATATCACATGACTGACCCGCTAAATGAACAGGAATCAACACCTTTGGTAAAGAGTTATGTCTTTTAGCTTCTTCGAGCTTAGCTGCTAACCGCTCAATGCTCATATTATAAGTACGAGAGTCAATATCGACAAAATCCACTTCTGCACCACAATAAAGTGCACAATTAGAACTAGCGACAAATGTAACCGGACTGGTCCATACAAGATCCCCAGGACCAACCCCTAATGCCAAACAGGCAATATGCAGCGCACTGGTTGCACTATTAACTGCAACTGCATATTGAGCCCCCGTGTATAAAGCAACTATTTTTTCAAATTCAGGAACCATTGATCCCTGAGTAAGAAAATCAGACTTAAGTACATCAACAACGGCCTTAATATCTGCATCTGAAATATTTTGATGGCCGTAAGGTATCATTAAATCTCAGCCCACTTATCATATTCCTGTAACTCTGAAATTGATAGAAAATGGCTATTTGTTCCTGAATTATACTCAAAGCCTTGTTTCACTGGCTTACCTTTATCACCAAGATTGTTTGTCATAAAATCATTATTACCATCAACAAACCGTATACTCGGCGTGATTACATAATGATCATCAAATTCAATAGTTAGATGTGAATCATCTGCAGGGCACATTATCTCATGAAGTTTTTCACCAGGACGAACACCAACTACATCTTGTTTAAGATCTGGGGCCAATGATGTTGCAAGTACAGTAATCTTAGCTGAGGGTATTTTAGGGACGAAAATTTCACCACCATGCATGCGCTCAAAATTTTTCAAAACAAAATCCACACCTTGCTGAAGAGTAATCCAAAATCGTGTCATTTCTTTGTGCGTAATAGGTAGGTTATCAGCTCCTTCAGCAATCAATTTTTTGAAGAATGGAACAACTGATCCCCTTGATCCAACCACATTTCCATAACGCACTACAGAAAAGCGAGTTTCACGCCCACCAACCATATTGTTTGCCGCAACAAAAAGTTTATCTGATGCTAATTTCGTTGCACCATACAAGTTTATCGGGTTAGCTGCTTTGTCAGTTGATAAAGCCATCACTTTTTTTACATTATTATTAATAGCTGCTTTAATTATATTTTCAGCACCATGAATATTAGTTTTGATACATTCCATTGGATTATACTCAGCTGCAGGAACCTGCTTCAGCGCAGCAGCATGAATCACGTAATCCACACCCTGCATGGCTTGATTCAGTCGTTCTCCATCGCGCACATCACCAATAAAATAACGCATACAAGACTCATTAAAAACTTGTTGCATTTCAAACTGCTTAAGTTCATCGCGAGAGTAGATGATTATTTTTTTTGGCTTATAGCGTTCAAGAAGAATCCTTGTGTACTTTTTACCAAAGGAACCTGTACCACCAGTAATCAATATAGATTTATTATTAAACATAATTAAGTTTTGCTCATGTGCTTACCACGATATAAAAATTAATTACGTGGTTGTGTAAATTGGTGAGCCATACTGTTTTAATTCCAGTGCTCGAGATAACATATCCAGATATTCTTTATTTATAATTTCAGTGTTTTCCTGGTATTTGATTTTATTTCCAGTGAGTTCTTCATAAGTCTGGTACGGCAGCCACTTTGAACCACCAATATCGGTTACAACACTCAGCTCAATAACCCCATCAATTTCAGCAAGAAGTTTTTCATAAACATTGGCTTCAGAATCACTACGTGTTGGTGGGCCTGCTGCATAAAAATGACCATTACAAATTGGGGTAAACATATAATCACATCCAACCAAAACCGCTTTATTAAATCCCATACCAATTGCTAACCCTATTGCTGAATAAAGTCCACCCGCCATAAAACTAAACGCACCACTAATATCACAAAACTTATTATCTGGCTGCCGATGTCCAAAATGGTGCAAATAGAAAACATTTTCCACATTAGAACCTAATATATTACTTATGCTTGTAAATATTTTTACGTCCGGATATTGTGAGATAGCCTTCTTAAATAATTGTCCAAGTATATTTGGTTGATATTTTTTTATATATGGATTCTTAATGTATGGATAAAAAAAGAATGGCTCTACAACAGTAGAGTATTTAATATTAAGCGATCGAAATTCATTATGGAGACATAGAAGATTCACACCAATTGACACATGCTCAGAAAAGCTGCTTAACTCCATATTTTTTAATGATGCACCATTCCCTAAAATAAAACATGTTTCTCCTTCATGTAGACCTTTAAATTGCTCGTTCCTTGCTAATACTGGTTTAAAAATAGTTTGCAACATTTGAATGTCTTATTTTATGCTTAATTTAATCTAAAGAACTTACAATCATTTCAGCTACCTTCCAGTCCCATTCTGTATCTATATCAATCACTTCCTCTGGATCATCAATAACCAAAGGCAACATATCATCACTATAGAATGACTGGTTTTTTCTTAAGTCTTTTGGTGAAATAAGATATAACGCTCCGTTAACTACATAGGCAGGAGGAAGATCTTGTGATCTTAAATGGACTTTCATCTCTTCTTTAATAAAGGGACTAATAACCTGATTTTCAATTTTAAAACACCACATAGGATGATCAGTGGCAGGAGATACACCAAGTACAGGATGATAGTGATGATTCCGAAAAATTTCAATTCCATGTAACACTGTATCGCAACTGCGAAAAGGAGAGGTAGGCTGCAGCAATAACAACCCATCAACTTTAGCATTTCTATCCTCATACCAATCTAGTGCATGAAGACAAACATCAACCGATGAGGCAGTATCAGTCGCTAATTCTGGGGGGCGCAACCATGGAACCAGGACACCATTATTGCTAGCAACCTCTGCAATTTCTGGATCATCAGTAGAAACAAGAATATCGCAAATTTCTGGAATATCCTTCGCAACGTTAATACTCCAGACTATCAAAGGTATTTCACCTAGCAGCTTTATGTTCTTACCTGGGATACGTTTCGACCCCCCTCTTGCTGTAACTAATGCAAGAATCCTCATGTTCTTAAAAACTTGCGTAACACATTCAACCCAATTTTCCCACTCTTCTCAGGGTGAAACTGGCAACCAAATATATTTTTTCGGCAGATAACCGCTGATATAGGAGCACCACCATAATTACAGTTAGCAATGCAATGTTCGGGTTCAGACGTACTTGCCATAAACGAATGCACAAAATAAACAGCGTCCCCAGGCTTAACGCCCTGTAATAGGGTCCCATCCCAGTTACTCTGCTTTTCTGGTAACTCTAGAGAATTCCATCCGATATGAGGTATTTTCTGTGTTTGTCCATCAATAGCCATCAATGGTACAGGTATTACTTTTCCAGGAATAAGCCCAAGACCTTTTGTGGTACCAAATTCTTCACTTTCATCCAGTAGCATCTGCATCCCCAGGCAAATACCTAGAAGAGGAATCCCCTCATTTGCTACTTTTTGTATAACAGTATCAAGATCCAGCCGCTGTAACTCCGCCATGCCATCAGCAAATGCACCTACTCCAGGCAAAACAACTCGCTCAGCAGAAAGAATTGAATCGGGATCAGCTGTAATATTTACAATGGCACCACAATGTTCAAGTCCCCTACATACACTAAGCAAGTTGCCTATACCGTAATCAATCACCACAACTTCCGGCTTATTCATAATTTCTTACATCAATTCCTGCTGTTTTAGCAACTTGACGAATATCTCCTATAGTTGCACGCTGGTAATGCAGGATATCTGCCATTGCAACAGCATCAGCTTCACTTTTCTTGACAACTTCAACTAAATCTTCAGGCTTCCCCATGCCGCCACTTGCAATCACTGGTACTGAAACTTCCTTAGTTACAGCATGCACCAAATCAACATCAAAACCTTTACGTGTTCCTTCTTTATCTATGGATGTCAGTAAAATTTCACCCGCACCCAAGTTAACACCCCTTTTAACCCATTCAATCACATCCATATCGGTGCGCTCACGTCCATTATCTGTGTAGGCTTCCCATCGGTTATCACCCACTCGTTTGGCTTCGACAGAAAGTACCATACACTGGCTACCAAATCGTCGAGCAATATTTGTGATAAGTTTTGAGTTTGCAATAGCTGCAGTATTTACGGCAACCTTGTCTGCTCCACAGCGCAACATATTTCCTGCATCCTCAATAGAACGAATACCACCTCCAACAGTCATTGGGACAAATACATTCTTAGCTGCAGATTTGACAATATCACCAAGACTATTTCGGCCATAAAGACTTGCCACACAGTCCATATAGATTAGCTCATCTACACCCTGTTCGTAGTAACGCAATGCATGTTCCTGAGGAGAACCAATTACCCTTAGTCCTTCTAAATGAATACCTTTTATCAAGTTTGGGCCTTTAATATCAAGGCGGGCAATAAGTCGAGTATTTCTCATTGTTTAAACTAGATTTATCCTTCATTCCAAACTGTGTGGCGTAATTTCCACTCACCATTATCTTTAGTCCATAGATGTGGCGAACGAAATTTATCAATCGTAGAGTGAAACTCTTCTTCAGTTACGGAAATATATTCCAGAAACTCTTTAAAATATTTCTTTGGGAATTCCTGTTCAAATTTACGAACAAGCTGCACTCCTTCTTCCCGAGTTATTTTTTCATTTCTAATTTCTTGTGCTGCATCATACGTGGCACGGCCAATACCAAATTTTATAAGTGTCGTATAGTAATGAAACATATCGATTTGATCGTCAATACTGCTATATTTTGAATATGTACCTTCTGTTCTCTCGCTATTAGCCTGGAAGCCTGTATTCTCAACCGCATAATAATAACATTCCTGAGGATCCCATTTATGGTAATAACCAAGATAGTGAACCTCAATACCTTTACTTTCTAATAAATCAGCACTACTAGGGATATAGGGTGTAAAATCATTTAAACTAAAATCACCTTCATCAATAATATCTTTTATCTTGCACCCGCCAAGAACCATGTCCATCGGATCAGCCGCAGAGAAAAATTTACGATCCATCGTTGGCGTTAAATTATCCTTAGGATTGTTTCCATACTCAGCTTGATTTTCACCATACATCACCAACTTAACACCAAACTTAGCGGCCATTAATGGCCCAATAATTCTTTGGCCAACTATAAATGGTTGAAATGGATGTAGTAGGTTAATGAATGCTTGGCGAGTCAAATAACGATGAAGACGACCATTCGGTGTAAAAAGCATGTTATCCATGCCACCAACATGAATCCAGTTTTCAAAATTTTTCCATCCAATGTCAGTATATTTGTGTGGCGCCCATGTTACTGTAAGTGGGTTCATCCCATATTTATATTTTAAAATATGGGATGTATATGCACTATCTTTGCCACCACTTCCTGGGATGATCACATCATAACCACCATCGTTTCGACGATGTTTATTACAAAGTTCTATAAGAGATTCTTCTCGCTGATCCCAGTCAATATCCTGATCTTTTGTTTTATGATACCGGCATGCATCACATATTCCTTCATCACCAAATCCAATTGTTTCCTGATTTGCTTCTTTTGTTTTTTTATATTCAACAGCAGAACTTGGCCTCTGATTTGATATTACGCAACTCTTACAAAATTTAACTTTATTTGGTAAACCAAAAAAAGCTTCTGGATCTTTGTTCTCAATTGAATATTGAGATAGATCAATAATTGGTTGATCGTTCGAACGAGACATAACTATACTCCAAAAATCTAATTTTCTAATGAATGTTTTTGACGTGCCTGTTTTAAATCATCGGCACGTCCCACGTCTAGCCATGGCTCATGCATGGGGTAAACTATGGTTCTTTTCTTCTTATCTTGTTGCCTAGAAAACAATGTCGGCATGTCACAATGTTCAGCTTCATTTAGCTTATTTAAAGCATCTGGCTCTAATACATAAATACCTGCATTAATATGACTATGTGTAATTGGTTTTTCATCAAAACCAATTATATCAACCCCTTTTGTTCGAACAACACCGAAAGGATGCTGCCATTCATGTTGGCGCACAGCCATAGTAGCAATAGCATCATGACTTAAATGAAAATCTAGTAGCTCACCGTAATGAATATCAGTCAACACATCTCCATTGGAAACCAAAAATGCTTCTGTTGGGCATGATGGCAAAAGGCTTAATGCACCAGCAGTCCCTAATGGCTTTTCTTCCCTCAAATAATCAATGTTTACACCCCATTTGCTTCCATCTTCGAAATACTCTTCGATCATATGGCCTAAATAATTAATTGCTAAAATAAAATTATTAAAACCTTCTTCTTTTGCTCGTTCAATAATATGTTCCAACATAGGTTTTCCACCTACGGGCAAAAGTGGTTTAGGGCAGTTTTCTGTATGGGGTCGCAAACGTGTTCCTTTCCCGCCCGCCATGACCACCATCAGATTTGTACGTTCTCCAGGAGAAATAAGCTCATTCCATGAGTGTAAGCCCATTACACATCGATTCTCATTTACTACTGGCAATTGATTGATTTTATTAATCTGCATAAGTTGCAACACAGTTTCACGATTTATCTGGGGAGGTACAACTAATGGTTCATAGTTAATAATCGATTCAATTGAATCATTAAGATTTAACCCATTAAGCAAACCACGGCGAATATCACCATCAGTAATAGTACCAGCTAAGCAGCCATCTGATTTAACCACTAAAGTAATCTGCATCATTGATTCATCAAGATTTCGAATCACCTCAGCCACAGTTGCCATTTCCGAAATTAAAGTATTTTTCCAGTCATCTATCACAATTTTTATCTTATATAATATAAAAAATCTTATTATTTGATACTGTTAACGATACCAACCGTCCTTAGTTTCACCAGTAAGCGTCATTTCTTTTCGTAACAAATTCTGATCAATAGGAACATCGGCAAGTACTGTAGCAATCTTTTTTCCAGCATCCCCCATATAATATGGGTTGTTAGTCTCCCGGCACTTTTTGCGAAAATCAATATCGTATAAACAATAATTCACTGAATCAATAACTGATTTATGCTCATAATCTGCATCAATAACATTATCCCCTCTTAGTCTACCCTGCTGTCTTGAGCCGATATTAACTGTTGGGCATCCAAAAACGGGGGTTTCTTTTATACCTGATGAGGAATTACCCACGCATACAACTGTATTTTCTGGGTTTCTAGCTAACGCCAGTACGCCATGATACAGATACCGACCTAAAGAACGATGAACCTGAATACCAGATACTGATTCCTTATCCAAATCAGCCAAGATCGATATTATTGCCCTCCCACCTGCATCATTATTTGGATATGTCATTATTACTTGTACACCATTTTCAGCCAGTCTACGCATGGCTGTCACTGATGGCTGTAATTGCTCAGATGCTTTTTCGAATTCAGTGGTTACTGAATGTTGAGTAAAAAGTACTACAGGTCGAGATAAATCTAATTGTAATTTTTCAACCACTTCATCTGATGAAGCATAATTTCCTGACGAAATAAGATCAATAGCAGGAAAACCAACCGTATGTACTCGCCATGACTCTTCACCCATTCCAAGAATTCTATTTGTTGCCTGATGATTTGTCGTAAAGTGTAGATGAGATAGTTTGGTCATTGCATGACGTACAGAATCATCAAGTGCACCACCTTCTGTTAAATCACCACCTTCGATATGTGCAGTTGGAATATTCATTTGTGTGGATGCTATAACAGCAGCAAAACCTTCAAAGCGATCTGCATATACGACCATAAGATCTGGTTTTATTTTCTCAAGCACTTTACTAATCGATAACACACCAGAACCAATAGCTTGAGCTGTCGCAATTTTCGAATCGACATCCATGTCAATTTTTACTTCAGCATCAATATTAAAGCCATCTTCACGTATTTCATCGAGTGTCCGACCAAAATTATTGTCTAAATGTGCCCCAGATACTAGCAATTTATATTCAAGTTCTGAGTGCTCATCAATTGCTTTTAAAATAGGATACTGAAGCCCATACTCAGCACGATTGCCAGTAAAAACTGCTACTTTACGTTTAGTCATGTGTTAAATTTTCTCCATTAGACAATAGCTGACTTAGTCGTTCTTCTATTGAAGAACTTGGTATCCAGTCTAATATTTCTTTTGTTTCTGATATATCGAGAATATTTATTGATTTTTTTAATGATGGTTGTGTTGATACAATTTTACGTTCTTTTTGATTAGCTGCAGCCAACAATATCTGAGCAACTTCTCTAATCGATGTTCCAATACCTGTGCCTACATTTAATACACCTGAATAGCTATTTTCCAGCAAATGTCCAAACGCTGAAACAGCATCAGACACATGCAAAAAATCACATACAGGCTTATCATCACGAACCTTAATTGGCGAAACTCCAGGTATTTGATTAATAATGTCAGTCATTACGTTAGTAGCAGCCATACCTGCACCAAAAAGGTTAGACAACCGTACAACAGTGCCTCCTGAATCCAGTACAATTTTTTCATTAAGAAGTTTGCTTTCACTATATGTATCTGTTGCATGTACAAGCATATCTGTTCTGCATGGAATTGAATGATTATTACCATAGACTATGCCAGATGATGCATAAATAATTTTTTGCCTGGGATGTTCTGCTAAGAGCTTAACTAAATTCGATGCTTTTAATTTATAATTTTCACTTAACGCATTTACCTTTGCTCTATCAGGTTCTTCTGCCAAGTGAATTAGGACATCACCGATAGGACTTTGACTATAATCATTAACATGATGGATTCCAGGATACTTTCTACGTGATACAGGTATAACACAGACTCCTAGCTGTTCTAAATAAGTAGTTAAATAGCGGCCAACAAACCCTGATGCACCTGTTATTACAACTTTAATCATGAGTTTCTAAGTTAAATAACGTCATCTAATTTTAAATGCGTATCAATTTGTATGTCTCGGCAAGCACGTTTTCCAAGTAGACCCTCAAAATATTCTGCCAGAACCTCTCCTGTGCCAGGTCGTTTAACCCAAATATTATCCTTAGAAAGCATCTCACCTGATTTAATTGGTGCAATAGTTACAACCGTTGCAAAAGCAAAATCCATGGTTACCTGCTCTTCTTTTGCAGGCCCTTTAGTTCCACCTAATTCTGTATGTAATATACGACTTGATTCTATTAATTCTCGGCATGCTTTTGTATCCATCGAACAAACTATATCTGGCCCAGTTCTTTCCATGTTATCCGTAAAATGACGTTCCAATATACTTGCGCCAAGTGCAACAGCTCCCAGACATGCAAGATTATCTGTCGTATGATCTGATAAACCAATAACAGCATTTGGAAAAGCTTTGGCAAGCTCTACCATTGCACCGAGTCTCACTAAATGTGGTGGCGTAGGATATAAATTTGTCGTATGAAGTAATGCGTAAGGAATGTTATTACCCTCAAAGATCTTAACGGCTTTTGCTACACTTTCAATTGTATTCATCCCAGTGCTAAGAATAATAGGTTTCCCGAATGAAGCTATATGTTTAAGTAATGGATAATTATTACATTCACCTGAACCTATTTTATAAGCTGACACGCCCATACGCTCTAAACGATCTGCTGCAGCACGCGAAAATGGAGTGCTTAAAAAAAGCAGCCCTTTTGATTCAACATACATTTTTAGGCGAATTTCATCCTCTTCAGAAAGTGCACAATGAGCCATTATATCGTAGATTGATTCATTAGCATTTCCAGGAATCACCTGTTTAGCCGCACCACTCATCTCATCATCAACCACATGGGTTTGATGTTTGACAACTTCAACGCCAGCACTTTTTGCCGCATCAACCATTTCAAATGCTGTTTTTAAAGAGCCCCCATGATTAATCCCGATTTCAGCAATCACTAAAGGCGGCTCACATGGAGACACTTTGCGTCCACTAATTTCAAATTTATTCATAACAATTTTTTAATTGCACTTTAAATACTAAAATATAAGAAATAAAAGGAGGACAAATCACACGTTATATATATTTGATTTATACATACTCAACTTGTCTGGCAAACTAAACCACTCAATTGTCCGTTGCAATCCTTCCCTGATATCAATTTTCGGTCTAAACCCAGTCAATTCTTCAATCTTTGAATTATCACACCATAGGCGAAACACCTCAGATTTCCCAGGACGAAGTCGTTGTTCATCAGTAATGAATTCAACGTCACTTTTCATTAATTCTTTGATCAAGTTTAGAGTATCACCGACTGAAATCTCATAATTTGAACCAATATTTACTGTTTCACCAACACATTTATCACTTTCTGCAAGAGCTAAAAACCCACGACATGTGTCGTGAACATAATTAAAATCGCGTGTTGGACTAACATCACCAAGCATGATTTCTTTTACGCCATTCATGATTTGAGTGATGATTGTAGGAATTACTGCTCGCGCTGACTGCCGAGGCCCATAGGTATTAAATGGCCGAGCAATCGTAACAGGTAACTCAAAAGCATTAAAAAAACTCATTGCCATTGCATCTGCAGCAATTTTTGTTGCACTGTAAGGTGACTGCGCCTGCAAGGGATGACTTTCATCTATAGGCACATATTGAGCCGTCCCATAAACTTCGCTGGTCGATGTATGAATAATACGTTTCACTCCACTCTCTAATCCTGCCTGACAAATATTGAGGGTTCCTTTTATGTTTGTATCAACATAACTATCAGGAGCAACATACGAATACGGGATAGCAATAAGAGCAGCTAAATGAAAAATGACATCGGTATCCTTACATATATGCTTACAATAATGGGGATCTCGGATATCACCATTTAATACCTCTATATCATTCCTGCAACTAACATCCTCAAGCCAGCCCCAATTATTAAATGAATTATATTGGGAAAGCGCTTTTACCTGATACCCTTGTGCAACCAACATTTCAGTCAAATGTGACCCAATAAAACCATCTGCTCCTGTTACTAATACTCTCACTTTTAAATATTCCTTAAAAATTCTGCCTTAACATATCCGTTTATATATACTTGTATGTATCACCACTGATCAACGTAAATCACGCCTCAACTAAGCATATACTATTGTGTAATTCCAAAAAAAAATTTAAATAACATGGGGAGGCATGAGCATTACCAATCATCACTATCTTTACTTAACCCGCATCCTATGCGTTATTCAACATTTCTTTACGGTTTAGTCATTTTAGCAATTATAAAGGGATTATTTACCATCACCTGTCATATGCACGGTAATATAAAATTCAGCCATTTACATTAAACAAATTATTAACAAATTTATTTAATGTATTAAATTTTCATGGATGGATTTTCTGTTTATAAAGTGGCTATAAGAATCTTCGGCTATTATTTTTCCATTTTCCAACTGTACTATCGTATCGCAATTCTTCAATGTAGTAAGCCTGTGAGCAATAATTAAAATAGTTAAACCACGATCCAAATTTTCAATCGCACTCATTACTGCCTTTTCGGTATCATTATCAAGTGCACTGGTGGCCTCATCAAATATAAGAACTGTTGCCTGCTTATAAAGGGCCCGGGCAATACCAATTCGTTGACGTTGCCCGCCACTTAGGCGAATACCTCTCTCCCCTACAAAGGCATTATAGCCATCTGGATGACTTTCAATAAAATCAGCAATCTGCGCACGCTTAGCTGCCTGTTTCACACGTTCCATATCAATTTCTGTGGCATGGACACCAAATGCTATATTCTCGGCAATATTGGTATCGGTCAGAAATATAGTCTGGGGAACATGAGCAATTGTACGCTGCCATGCACGACTCATATTACTATTTATTGGCTTACCATCAATGAGAATACTTCCTTCAGTTGGCTCAAGCAACGACATTAACATATCCAGCATCGTACTTTTACCACTACCCGTGCTACCTACAAAACCAGTACGCGTTCCCTTTTTTATAACAAGATTGATGCCATTCAATACACATGGGCCATCGGCTACATATTGGAAACCGACATTATCAAAAACAATGCTATCCTTAAATTCAAGTGGCGCAGGCTTTGGTTCAGAAACATACTTTGGTAACGGCTGTTCAAGCAATTTAAGAACATCTAGCAATGAATGCAGATTAGATGCAAAACTAACCCAATTCCCATACAATATTTGCAATATAGGTAACAGTCTCTGGGCACCAAGTGCTAATGCTCCTAGCACCGGCAGGGCTGCTGCTATCCCACCTTCCCTCAGGCTTAACACATAAGCCATGATAGCAATTAACACCATGCCCACAGACTCCATAGCATAACGTGGAGCCTGATTCACAAAAGTACTTTCACCATTGGTACGTTGTAGTTTTTGAATTGAAGTACTGTAATTATTGCAATAAACAGCTTGCGCCCCATCTAACAACACATCACGAATAGCCCCAAGACCTTCCTGTAAGGATTTAACAACCTGAGTCTGCTCATGCGCAACAATTTTACTATTAATTGACAGTCGACGACGAGCTAACCAGGCGATTGCAACATAACTGGTTCCAAAACTCATTGCAGCCACCAGCGCAATCATTGGATCAATTACAATCAAGGTTGATAGAATGGCTGTAAACAACCCAACCGAAGTGATTATTGTTGCTACAGACATCAAAATACGTATAACAGTCGACACTTTTTGAGTTATACCTGTAATAATTTCACTACTGCTGCGTGAAACATGGACAGGATAGGGCTGGTATAGTGTCCGACGATAAATATCTATACTAATATCAGCACCTGTTGCGTTAGCCAAATGAATACTGGCTTTTAATAATAACAGGCGCAGTCCTCCTGCAATTATTGCAGCCGTCGCAAATGCAATTGTCAAAGGTAGCACTAGCTCACCCGAAGATGAGATCCCAAAGAACCTAATGGCACCTTCCATCATTGGATATTCAAAAACTTTTTCTGGCTGAGTAAGAATACCTATAAATGGCACCACAGCCCCCAAGCTAACAACCTCTGCAAAAGAGCTTACCAGGGTTAAACCAAACAACTGGATAAATTGATAACGTCGATGGCGACTAACATGACGAAAGAGTTGTACAATAATCGAGATTGGATTGTCTTTTTGTAATTTTTTAGATTGCATTAGGATATTATGTTAGAACTTCAATCATAAATTTATCACAAGTTATATAACTCAGGAATATATTACCATTTAAATACATCATTTCAGACACGCTACCGCCCTACCGTGCTTTAAAGCAAGTATAAACATTCCATTTCCGGTAATTTTAAATCTTAGCTGTTAACAACACCCTGTTATTTAACCACTTACATTCAAGTTAAAATCACCTACAAATCTGTAATACTATTTTGTCATTCAAAGACAAAGATTCTTTAATATGTTCGCTAACCCCAAAAAGGATTTTCACGAGACACTGTATCTATTACATTAGATGTTGTAGCAAACCTACCGGGCAATGCATTTACTACTTAAGAAATACTATTGCTACGTTTTTTAACAGCACTGATTAATTCCGCAATAAACCCAGCAATTACCCCCAAACAAAGCGCTAATGCAAGAGCTAACATCCATCGAACCCTTGGTTTTATAAGCTCAACATACTCACCCGCGCTTTTTTTGACCATTACAGAAGGAAGATTCAGCTCATCAAAAGTTATAGACTCCAGCACTCGCTTTTGATCCAGCAGTGAAGGCAAATCAGGTATGAACGCATCAGAATGCGCACGTCTTTTTAAAGCATCCATTTCAGCTTGCAGTATTTTCGTCCCTTTAAAATGTTGATCTGAAAACTGTACATTAACCACCGTATCTATACCTAATGTTTTTGCAATCTGATAACTCTCCAACTTTCTTTTAATTTCATCTTCTTGTATTTGCTTAAATACTAAACGTCTATTGGTGAGTTCTCTATTTTGCACATCAATTTTAAATGCAATTTCTGCCTTTAGTTTTTTAATGTATTTTTTGACCGTTTCTTTATTAACAAAATCCACTAAACCATCCAGCCATGAACCTATCATATTATCATTAACGCCAATTAAGCTTATATTGGTTACACCTTTATTTTTATTGACGTTTAATTGCTGATAAAAATCGTTAATTATCAGATTAAATTCATCATCAGTTATATCTTCTCTGACTTTACCCGTCACAGCCTGAAAAACATCACTATTATTAAAATAACTTTTAACCGAACTACGCATCTTAATGTTATCTACAAAAATATCGTAAATTTTCCCCAGATGTTTCTTAGTAAGAATGGGGTCAACGAGCAAAGATATATTGTGATTATTCATATTTAAAGTAATAAGTTCCTCAAATAAAGTACTAACCACAACTGTTTCAACTTTATAAACCCGTTCAGCTAATACCCCATAAACAAACGTAGCCAACATTACAGCCATTGCTACAACAGCAATAATCTTTTTTCTTCTCAATAAAATCAAAAAACCATCTACAAGATTAAACTGTTTTTCATCCATGAAATCATCCTGGCTGCCAACAGCAGACTCTCCATTACTCTGGTTAACTTGACTCATCATTAATCTCGCTATTTTTATAACTGGGTTATTAAATACAATCTGCTATCTGGAGTTCATGCATACTTAATGTTACACAGGTATTTTTCCCAATAACATCAAGCAACACAGAAACCCGATCAACACCTTTTTTCTGTTGATAAATCCCATGTTGACCCGCAAATGGGCCATCAATAATATTGATCTTGTCACCCGCATTCATTTCTTTTTTAACTGTTTCCTGCAAACCCAGCTCATTTTCATTTGTTTTTAATATCTTAATTAATTGGTCTGGAGCTATCGCAAGTATACCGCCAAACTGAATAAGATGAGAAACCCCTAACGTTGATCGAATAGGTGCCCAATTGTCCGTTTGTGTATTCATGTAGATGAATAAATATCTGGGGAAAAAAGCTTCGATAACGTTGATATAACGACTGTTTCGACGCCGCTGACTTTTCACCATGGGCAGATAGGTTTCATAACCCTGTCGATTGAGATTTTCCTCAGCAGATTTTTCCATCCGAGGTTTTGTTTGAATTAAATACCAGGAGCGTTGTTCTGACATAATTGTCATTACTTCCCCTGCTCTTCAAATTGCGCGGCTTCGAGTTTGAGGCTATGGATCTCTTTCTTTATTTCCTCATACTCATGCATTTTAATTTTCAGATAGCTGTACGTTAACTTGGCCTTTTCATCAATACCTCGTGGGGTCAGGATATACATGTAGGCTTTTTTATTATTGTTATCGTAAAAATTTTTAGCTTTCAAATGACCTTTTTTGATTAAGGATTTAACACAATA
>VAPK010328678.1_pt1 | contig 18560 bp, 17 predicted proteins | sample 3395031 | NCBI WGS metagenome assembly VAPK01 (sample SAMN08290443, study PRJNA428436) | hydrothermal vent metagenome | isolation source: Deep-sea hydrothermal vent chimney 1 | place: Pacific Ocean: Juan De Fuca Ridge
GGAGTTTGGGTGATATTTATCCACATGAATTAAAAAAGGCATTTATACAATTGCATAAAGAATTGAAGGTTTATGAGAACCATCCCTATGAGAAAAGGGCCTTTATATATTTAGACCTGATTTCATGGCTGGAAAGTAAAATAGAGAATATTTCTGTTGAGACAGTAATAAGGAGAAAAGCTGCATCTAAATATAAATAAATATGATATTTTTGACTGGTTTAGAAAAAACACATGCAAAAGACTTTATCAAATAATTCAATTATTATAATTCTTGTCATTTCATTTTTGAAGAGATAGGAAGTATTTTGCAATGATATATTTATAAAGCCTTCCTATTTTAGGGAGGTTTTTTTATTGGCTTAAACCTTGTAAATTGAATGATATAAATAATACAATATCAAGGCTGTAGCTAATTAATTAAACTATTGAGTATTGTAAATGATTGAATTAAAAGAACAGGAAGAGAAAGCAGCTTTTTATTTTTGGGAATTAATGAAAAGTTGATTTATTTTTTAAATAAGTTTAGCAGAATCAATTAAATAAGGGTGAGTTGATTAAAACGGATCTGAAAATTTCAACCATAAAAATTATATTATGGAGACAATGACAAAAGATAAACTAAAAGTGAAAGAAAAAAAATCAGTTAAAATAACAGGAGCAAAAGCAATTGTAGAATGCTTACTTGCTGAAGGTGTTGATTTGGTTTATGGTTACCCGGGAGGTACAATCATGCCGGTTTACGATGAGTTTTATAATTATCAGGATAAACTTCACCATGTATTGACACGACATGAGCAAGGAGCTGTTCATGCTGCTCAGGGATATGCACGTGTGTCTGGTAAGGTTGGAGTTGCAATAGCAACCTCTGGTCCCGGAGCTACAAATTTAATAACAGGGATAACTGATGCACAAATTGATTCAACACCAATTGTTTGTATTACAGGTCAGGTTGGTTCTCATTTGCTGGGAAGTGATGCTTTTCAGGAAACAGATATCGTGAGTATTTCTACTCCTGTTACCAAATGGAATTATCAAATAACCAAAACTTCTGAAATTCCTGAAGTTTTAGCAAAGGCTTTTTATATAGCAAGATCTGGCAGACCAGGACCGGTATTGATAGATGTAACAAAAGATGCCCAGTTTGGGGAATTGGATTTTGCATATACAAAATGCGAAAAAATAAGAAGTTATAAACCTATTCCGGTAATGGATATCGAGCAGGTGAAAGCAGCTGCAGAAATAATTAATAAAGCAAAAAAACCTTTTATTATTTTAGGTCAGGGAGTAATTTTGGCTAAAGCTGAAGAAGAATTAAAACAGCTAATTGAAAAAGCGAGTATTCCGTCGGCTTCAACATTACTGGGATTATCTGCACTTCCTACCGATCATGAATTTAATATGGGTATGGTTGGAATGCACGGTCATTATGCACCTAACGTATTAACAAATGATTGTGATGTCTTAATTGCCATTGGAATGCGATTTGATGATCGTGTAACCGGTAATTTAGAAACATATGCAAAGCAGGCGAAAATTGTACATTTTGATATTGATCCTTCTGAAATTGATAAAAATGTAAAAACAGATGTTGCTGTATTAGGAACGGTAAAAGAAACTTTGGCAGCTTTAATTCCGTTGATCAAAGAAAATAAAAATGAAGACTGGCATCAGGAATTTAAAGATCTGCGAAAGATTGAACACGATAGTATTATTCATCCTCAAATGAATTCTAAAGGTGAGAAAATTACCATGGGAGAGGTTATTGAAGCAATTAATAAGGAAACAAAAGGAGATGCTATTTTGGCTTCAGATGTTGGTCAAAACCAAATGTTTGCAAGTAGGTACGGTAATTTTAAACAATCAAAAAGTGTAGTTACTTCAGGTGGTTTAGGTACAATGGGCTTTTGTTTACCGGCAGCAATTGGCGCAAAAATGGGAGCTCCAGATAGAGAAGTTGTTGCAATTATTGGAGATGGAGGTTTTCAAATGACCATCCAGGAACTGGGGACTATTTTACAAACCAAGGTTCCGGTAAAAATTGTTGTTTTAAACAATAACTTTTTGGGAATGGTAAGACAATGGCAGGAATTATTTTTTGATAAGCGTTATGCTTCAACGGTAATGGTAAACCCTAATTTTGTTAAAATTGTGGAAGGTTACGGAATTGAAGCACAGAAAGTTGAAAAACGAGAAGATCTTGCAGATGCAGTTGCAAAAATGATTGCATCCAAAGATTCCTATTTTTTAGAGGTAATTGTTGAAAAAGAAGGGAATGTTTTTCCAATGATTCCAACAGGAGCTACAGTTTCTGATATTAGATTAAAATAAAACAAAAATGAAAGAAATACTTTATACCATATCGATTTATACCGAGAATAATATAGGTCTGTTAAACAGAATAGCAACCATATTTTTAAAAAGACATATCAATATTGAAAGCTTAACAGTTTCAAGTACCGAAATTGAAAATGTTTCCAGGTTTATAATTGTATCTCATTTGAGTGAAGAAAATGTGAAGAAGATTATTGGACAACTGGAAAAGCAGGTAGAAGTGATCAAGGCATATTATCATACAAATGAGCAATCTATTTATGTGCAAACAGCATTATTTAAGATTAAATCAAATTTGCTTTTTGAAGAACGTCAGATTCAAAATATCATTAAAAATAGCAATGCACAAATTGTAACGGTTTCTCCTGAGTTTTTTGTGATTGAAAAATCCGGAAGAAAAGAAGAGATCGAAGCTCTTTATGATGAGCTGTTACCATTTGGAATTATGCAGTTTGTTAGGTCTGGCAGAATATCTGTTACCAAACAAGAAATGAGAATATCTAAATTATTAAGAGAACAATTAAATTAATAAAAAACAAAACATAATTAATAATGATAAATTATTTTAATACCCTGCCGTTAAGAGAACAACTGGCACAGTTAGGAAAGTGTAGATTCATGGACTCAGAAGAATTTTCTGGAGGAGTTGACGCCTTAAAAGGAAAGAAAATTGTGATCGTTGGTAGTGGAGCTCAGGGATTGAATCAGGGATTGAATATGAGAGATTCAGGCTTGGATATTTCATATGCTTTAAGAGATAGTGCTATATCTGAAAAAAGACAATCTTATAAAAATGCAGTAGAGAATGATTTTGCAGTGGGAACTTATAAAGAAATGATACCTTCGGCGGATCTGGTTTGTAATTTAACTCCGGATAAACAGCACACATCTGTTGTGGAGGCAATAATGCCTTTGATGAAAAAAGGTTCAACTTTATCTTATTCACATGGTTTCAATATTGTGGAAGAAGGTATGCTGGTTCGAAAGGATATTACTGTGATCATGGTGGCTCCAAAATCACCGGGATCTGAAGTAAGAGAAGAATATAAACGTGGATTTGGTGTTCCAACTTTAATTGCAATACACCCTGAAAATGATCCGGAAGGAAAAGGATTAGAGCAGGCCAAAGCATATGCGGTTGCCACCGGAGGTGATAAGGCAGGTGTTTTAGAATCTTCTTTTGTTGCAGAGGTGAAATCTGATTTGATGGGAGAACAAACCATTTTATGTGGTGTTTTGCAAACCGGTTCGATTTTAAGTTTTGATAAAATGGTTGAAAAAGGTATTGAGCCTACCTATGCTGCTAAATTAATTCAGTATGGATGGGAAACAATTACCGAAGCATTAAAGCATGGTGGTGTTACCAATATGATGGATCGTTTGTCGAATCCTGCCAAGATAAAAGCAAACAGTCTAGCAGAAGAATTAAAGGGAATCATGAGACCTTTGTTTCACAAACATATGGATGATATTATTTCTGGTGAGTTTTCAAAAAACATGATGAAAGACTGGGCAAATGATGATAAAGATCTGTTAACATGGAGAGCTGCTACCGGTGAAACTTCCTTTGAAAAAACAACAGCAACAGATGCAGTTATTTCTGAACAGGAATATTTTGATAATGGTGTATTGATGATTGCTTTTGTAAAATCAGGTGTTGAACTGGCTTTTGAAACAATGACAGAAGCAGGAATTATAGAAGAGTCTGCATATTATGAATCATTGCATGAAACACCTTTAATAGCCAATACAATTGCGCGTAAAAAATTATATGAAATGAATGCAACTATTTCAGATACAGCTGAATATGGCTGTTATTTGTTTGATCATGCCTGTAAACCTTTGTTGGGTGATTTTATGAAGAAAATAGATGTTGATGTCATTGGGAAAAAATACGGAGAAGGAAAAGGTAATGGTGTTGATAATCAGGAATTGATTGCAATTAATGAACAAATTCGTTTTCATCCTGTAGAAATTGTAGGGTATGAATTAAGAGAGGCAATGACAGCGATGGTTAAGATCTAAATTAAACAAACCATAATTATTTGAATTGCACCCACCTTTAATATTATTATTAAGGTGGGTGTTTTAATTAAGGAAACCTGTACTGATTGATACGGCTTTTATTGGGTGATAACTTGTTGCATTGTTCATTTGTTTTTAATGGTTACCTTCGTTTATATAAATATGAAACAAACGTGAAAAATACTGGAATTCCAATCGGTAAAATTGATAAAGCAAGACATAATATCAAAGATTTGGTGAAGCATACTCCTTTGATTAAAATGTTGAATTTTTCAGAAAAGTATCAATCCAATATCTTTTTTAAAAGAGAAGACCTGCAAAGGGTTCGCTCTTATAAAATTAGAGGTGCATTCAATAAAATCAAAGGACTTGTAGATGATGATCATGTGAAAAGTGTAGTTTGTGCAAGTGCTGGTAATCATGCCCAGGGTGTTGCCCAGGCTTGTCATTATTTGAATATATCCGGAGTGATTTTTATGCCAATAACCACACCAATGCAAAAAATAAAACAGGTTGAAATGTTTGGAAAAGACAATGTGGAGATTCGATTATTTGGTGATACTTTTGATGCTTCCTATGCTATTGCCAAAGAATTTTCCGAAAAGAACTATATTGCTTTTGTACATCCATTTAATGATGAAAGTATTATTGCCGGGCAGGGAACTTTAGCTTTAGAATTACTGGAAGACACAAAGGAAATCATCAATTATATTTTTGTTCCTGTAGGAGGAGGAGGTCTTGCTTCAGGAATTTTAAGTGTTTTTAAAAAGCTGAGTCCATCAACCAAGATTATTGGAGTTGAACCCCAAGGAGCCCCTTCGTTAATGAGGTCACTTGAAAAGGGTGAGAATATCGAACTGGAGACTATTGATAAATTTGTGGATGGTGCTGCCGTAAAAAAAATGGGAGACATGACCTTTGGTATTTGTCAAAATTTAATTGATGATGTGATCTGTATCCCGGAAGGGAAAGTTTGTTCTACTTTGCTAAAATTATACAATGAAAAGGCAATTGTTGTTGAGCCTGCCGGAGCTTTGTCGGTTGCAGCATTAGACTATTTTAAAGAGCAAATCAAGGGAAAGAATGTTGTTTGTATTATTAGTGGAGGGAATAATGACATCACCCGAATGGAAGAGATCAAAGAAAGATCTCTGCTTTTTGAAGGACTAAAACATTATTTTATAGTGCCTTTTCCGCAAAGGGCAGGAGCTTTAAAAGAGTTTGTTGTAGATGTTCTTGGTGAAAATGATGATATTGCTTTTTTTGAATACACTAAAAAAAATAGTCGTACACAGGGATCGGCAATTGTTGGTATAGAGTTGAAAAACAAAGCAGATTTTAAACCGCTGGTAGAGCGTATGAAAAGACTAGGTTTTCTTGGAGAATATTTGAATGAAAATCCGCAATTATTTCAGTTTTTGATATGATGTTTTAAAAATATAATTTCCTATTTGTATAATGTTCATAATTCTTCTTAAAAAGAATATATTTACATCAAACCTAATAAAAAGAAATTTTGAAAAAATTATTTAAGAGAAAGTATTTATTTTCTCTGCTCATATCACTGATCATAAGTAGCTCAAATGCTTTTTCACAGGATCAAAAAGGTGCATTGACTCCGACAGATAGATTGCAACTTGATTGGTGGAAAAATCGGCATGAAGAAAAAATAATTCAATCAGAATCTCTGCCACAGTTAATTTTACTTGGTAATTCAATTTTTCATACATTGGATTATGCTGAGAGCAGAGAAGTATGGAATAAATACTTAAACCATTTTCATACTTTAAATTTAGGATTTAGCGGTGATCGTACCGAGAATGTGATCTGGCGTATTGAAAACGGTGAAATAGACCATATGAATCCAAAATTGTTTTTGCTTTTAATAGGTACAAACAATACAGACGGGAATCATTTTTTATCTATAACCCAGCCGGAAGAACTACAAAATGCAGTCTGGAAGATTTGTCAGATCATAAAAAAGAAACACCCGGAATCTAAAATTCTCTTGTTGGGTATTTTTCCTTATGGATATAAGCCAAATTATCGGGATAACCTTAATAAGCGAACCAATAAATATTTGTCAGAATTCCCTAAAAAGGATAAGAACATTTATTATAGTGATATTGGTGAGATCTTTTTAGATGAAAATGGTAAAATTGATAAAAAACTCATGCCCGATTATTTACATCCGAATGCCAAAGGGCACATGTTACTATTTAAAACTCTTGCCCCGTTTATGGAAGAATTAATGGTTGAGTAAGTAATCATTCACTATATTCTTCAGATTTAATCTTATGATCCATTAGTTATTGACCAACTTCTATTATTAAATTGTTGCAAACCTATTACTTTAATTGTACTTTTGAGATACAACCAGCAGAACAGCCATGAATTATCTATTCTTTTTTAGGTATAAGTCAATTTTATTTTTATCCTTAGTGTTATTTTTAACTTCATTAAATGCACAAATACAATACCAAAATGTATCAAATAAGAATGTTTCTTTAGGTTCTTATGGAAGAGTTGGAGTAGACTGGTCCTATGAAAATGGAGGATCCATAGGGAGGAGATTGAATCTCAATAATATGGGTAGTATTGGTGGGAGGTTAGAAGAGCAAGATTATCTGGAGTTGGCTCCGGCTTTTCATTTCCATTCAAAAAAAGGAGATAGTACCGATATATTTGCTCAGGCAAGGTTTGCTTTCTATTCCAATAGCCTGGCGAGTATTGGAAATAGTACATCTACCAGTTTAGGAGGCTTGACTTTTGCGGTTCCCGAACTTTTTGTAGAAGCCCGGAATATTATGGGAAAGGACTTAAGTATCTGGGTAGGTGCCAGATTATATAGAGGTCCGGATGTTCATATTGCCGACCATTTTTACTTCAATGACCACAGTGGGCAAGGTTTTGGGATTGAATTTAGAAATACAAGACTGGCAGCTATTTTTGTTGCATCTACAGATACTACATCAACGGTACCACCTTATTTTTACTTAAATATTAAAACGGGAACACCTAGTACAGCAATGCGACAAAGAACTGTTATGCTTGCAGAACAGGATTTTAAGATCAATGAAAATAATAGTATTACAGCTCTGGGTGAATTCCATAGAATGGCGGATGCGGATCAGGAGGTTGAAATAGATTCTGTTGAGCAAATATTAAATTTCCCTTCTGATCATGGTTGGGTTCTGGGAATCAGATATCAACATAGTATCAAAAAATTACTTCCCGGTTCATTTAACGATTTTACCTTAAGATATGGTAGAGGTATCGCAAATGGAGGAGATGGAGGTATATCTAAAACATGGGCTACCTTTGGAGCTCCGGACACCATTTCTTTAAATTTTAAAGGTGCCTATTCTCTGGCCTTGGTCAACCATATGGTTTTGAATTTTTCCGATAGATATACGCTTAATGGTTACGTGATTTTAACAAACAGCAAAGGAGCAGCGGATACAAACCATAAATCGAAAACTTATTTTGGCAGGGAGGTATACAATAGAAAGACTGACTTTACCATTGGTGCACGAAATGAGTTTTATATTAGTAATTATTTTCACCTTTTGGGTGAGATTCATTATTCTCAAAGAAAAGATGGTGAAGATCTCATGGCAAGTATGGTTAAATTCAGTATTGCACCGGTATATGTCCCAACAGGTGATAGGGATACCTGGGCCAGGCCACATTTAAGATTTGTTGCTTCTGTAGCAAGATATAATGATTATGCAATGGAATCTCTGTATTCTCCATATCTGGAGTTTACAGGAAGTAGGCGCTGGGGATATTATTTTGGTGTAAAAGCCGAATGGTGGGTTTGGAATTAAGATGGGAGGTTTTAGTTTATGTAGTTTTTGATAACAAATTCCAAATAACATCGTCAGGGCATTCTGCTGTAAATGAGATTGTTTCTTTTTTTACAGGATGTGTAAATTCAATTTTTCTTGCGTGTAAATGAATCCCTCCATTTTTATTACTTCGGTTGAATCCGTACTTCAAATCTCCCTTAATGGGATAACCAATTTTAGATAGCTGGCATCTTATTTGATGATGACGACCCGTTTCTAAGTCAATTTCAAGCAATTGATAATTATCTAGCTTTTGAATAATTTGATAATGTAAAATTGCTTTTTTAGTATCTTTACTTTCCTTGCTGAAAGCAGTTGATTTATTATTTTTAGGATTCTTTTTTAAGAAATTCACCAATGTATCACTATTTTTTAACGATCCGGTTTTAACAATAGCCCAATAGGTTTTTTGAATAGATTTTTCACGTAACATTTTATTTAAACGTTCCAAAGCTTTGGATGTTCTGGCAAAAATAACAATACCGCTTGTAGGTCGATCCAAACGGTGTACCACACCTAAAAACACATTGCCTGGTTTGTGGTGTTTTTCCGCAATATACTCCTTGACAACTTCACTCAATGGCTTGTCCATCGTTTTATCTCCCTGTACAATATCTCCAACACGTTTATTGATGATAATTAGGTGATTATCTTCAAAAAGTACTTGTAAATTGTCTTTTGTGCTGTGCATTTAACCTTTTTGTAAAACGTAAAAATACAATTTTATTGATGAATTTCTACCCTTGAATTTTGTGAATGATTAAAAGATAATGAATGTTTGAATATTAGCTTAAAATATAGATAAAACCAAAGGTTTAATCCTTTTTTCCTATTTTCAAAAGAGTAACTAATGTTACATAAATAACAGGTTTTAGCATTAAACTTTTTAAAGATGTACTAGTCAAAAATAGTAAGATGTCAATAAAAAAGAGAATATGAAATTTAAACTATTTTTAATAATACCATTCCTGTTTTTAGCATGTGAAGATCCAGAAGAAATAAGTACTGAAACCGAATCTCTTTCCCAAAAGGAAATAGACCATCTACAATTCCTTAAAGAGGAAGAAAAATTAGCCAGAGATGTTTATCTGTTTTCTTATGATCTGTATGGTCATAATATTTTTAACAATATTTCAAAAAGTGAACAAATTCATATGAATAGTGTCACTGTTATATTAGAAAAGTATGATATCAAAGATTTGTCTGTTGATGAGAGGGGTGAGTTTACCAATCACGAGCTTCAAAAACTATATGACGATCTTACCGACTTGTCGAAACAGTCTTTAGCAGATGCTTTCATTGCTGGTGCAACAATTGAAGATCTTGATATCAATGATCTGGATTCATTTATTAGAGATACTGATTATTTGGATATTGAAGATATGTACAACAAGTTGAATTGTGGCTCAGCAAATCACTTGCGTGCTTATATTGGTGTATTAGAAACGATGGATGTACAGTATATATCTCAGTTTATTTCAGAAGAAGAATTCAACTCGATTCTAGAAAGTTCGGGAGGAAATTGTAATAACTAACCTTAATATATGATCATGATAAAAAGTATTGTTTTTTTAATGATGATGAGTCTGTTGTTTATTTCGTGCACTGAGAAGAAAAAAGAGCTTCCAAAAGTAGTAAGCAATGACCTTAAAACGGAATTTGTTCAAAACTCAGAAGGATATGATTTGTTAAAAATGAGATGTTATGCATGTCATAGTGTGGTTTCAGCTTCACATGATGCAATTATAGCCCCACCCATGGCAGCAGTTAAAAGGAGATATTCTATGCAGTTTAGCACCAAAGAATCTTTTGTGAATGCTATAACAGAATGGGCTATAAATCCGAATACGAATGATGCAAAAATGAAAGGTGCAGTTGCAAAGTTTCAGGTAATGCCTAAACAGAATTTTAAAGAAGAGGAAATACGTAAAATAGCTGTTTATATGTACGAAAATGGTTTAGAACAGCCTGAATGGTTTGCAGCTCACGAAAAGGAGATGCATGGTAATGGAAGAAGGGGCATGGGTATGAACAGAAATTAGTGCTGTTTATGATAAGCTTTTGTTTACATTGTCAATAAAATCAAGTACTTCTTTTTTACCGGTTTGGTCGGTGGCTGAAGTTAAAAAATAAGTAGGTACCTCTTCCCAGGTCTGGAGCAATACTTTTTTATATTTGGCTATTTTATTCTGGATAACGGTCTTGCCTATTTTGTCAATTTTCGTAAAAACAATGCAAAACGGAATACCATTTTCACCTAAAAACTGCATAAATTCCAAATCTATTTTTTGTGGTTCATGTCGGGAATCAACCAGTACAAAAGAGCAGACTGTTTGCTCGCGTTTTAAAAAATAGTCGTAGATAAAACCCTGAAATTTCTGGCGAATATTTTTCGATACTTTTGCATAACCATAACCTGGAAGATCTACTAAAAACCATTCGTCATTAATAATAAAATGGTTGATAAGTTGTGTTTTACCTGGTTTGCCAGATATTTTTGCCAGGTTTTTGTGTCCTGTGATCATATTGATCAATGAAGATTTACCAACATTTGACCTTCCAATAAAAGCATATTCCGGTAAATTATCTTGCGGACATTTTTTAATGTCGGAATTACTAATAACAAATTTAGCCGTTTTAATTTTCATTGATTTTTTATTGTGCAGACTGTAAATAAATGGATGTAAATGGGTTCATGTAGATTAATCAACCAATCAAATGCCAGATTTAAAATATTTATTGAGCCAATTTTCGAGAACATTATTAAACTGATCAGGATGCTCCATCATAGGGGCATGACCACAATTCTCAATCCAGTGTAATTCTGAATTTGGCAATAACTTATGAAATTCTTCTGCAACTTCAGGTGGTGTTACGGAGTCTTGTCTTCCCCAAATCAGACAGCTTGGTAATTCCATATTAGGTAAATCCTTTCCCATGTTATGTCTAATCGCACTTTTAGCAATTGTAAGAGTTCTTATCAGTTTGCTTCGGTTATTTAGTGTGTCAAAAACATCATCAACTACTTCTTTTGTGGCAATTTTTGGGTCATAAAATATAGCCTGGGTTTTTTCTTTGATATATTCGTAATCACCTCTTTTAGGGTAGCTTCCACCCATGGTATTTTCATACAAGCCAGAACTTCCGGTTAGAACCAATCCAGCTACATTTTCTGGGTTTAATTTTGTGTGGTATAAGGCGATATGTCCACCCAGTGAATTTCCAATTAGAATATATTTTTCCAGTCCAAGATGCTTTACAAAATTCTTTACATAAGCAGATAAATTCTTTACATTTGTCTTTAATATTGGTAAAGAATAAAGCGGTAATTCAGGCATGATCACTCGATACCCTAACTTTGAAAAATGTCCAAAAACATTATCAAAGTTACTCAAATTACCCATTAGACCATGTAGGATGATCAAAGGAGTTCCCTCTCCAATTTCCAGGTAATTATACTTCTTTTCTTTTTTAAGGGTGTATCTCATTTACACTAAAATTTCTAACTAATTGCAAATTTAAATAATTTGATTCAAAGTACTAATTTTCTAAGCATTACTTAAGGTATTTTTTTAATAAAAAAATAGAATAAATAATAAAAACTTGAATATCAAATAGATATAATGAAATTTAGAAAGTTATTAACAAAGTGGTAAAAAATGGTAAATAGTGGTAAAATTCTTTATATTTGTCATAGTATTTAAACTTTTGTAAGTCAAAGTGGTAAATTTAGTAGGAACATACGAATGTAAGGCAGATGTAAAAGGCAGGTTGATGCTACCATCTACAGTTAAAAAGCAGTTATCTAGCATTTTGCAGGATGGTTTTGTTTTGAAGCGATCTGTTTTTCAACCATGTTTAGAATTGTACCCGATGAGTGAATGGAATACGTTGATGGCAAAAGTAAACAAGCTAAACCGGTTTGTTAAGAAGAATAATGATTTTATAAGAAGATTTACAGCAGGAGTAAAAGTGATAGAGTTGGATGTTTCCGGACGATTATTGATTCCGAAAGATCTGTATTCTTTTGCCGGAATATCCAAAGAAGTAGTTCTTTCTTCTTCTGTGAATATCATCGAAATATGGGATAAAGAGAAATATGAAAAAGCAATTGATGATGCTGCAGTTGATTTTGCTGATTTGGCAGAAGAGGTTATGGGAAATGTAAATGAGACCGATGATGAGTTATCATAATCCGGTTTTGCTCTTTGAAAGTATTGGTGGTTTGCAAATTGATCCTATCGGAATTTATGTAGATGTAACATTTGGTGGAGGAGGTCATTCCAGAGAAATTTTAAAACAACTGGGAGATGGAGGAAAATTGTTTGCCTTTGATCAGGATTCAGATGCTTTGCAGAATGAAATTGATGATGATCGGTTTGTGCTGATCAATGAAAATTTCAGATATATTAAACGATTTTTACGTTTTCACGGAGTGATGAAAGTCAATGGAATTTTGGCAGATCTTGGGGTTTCTTCTCATCAGTTTGATATGGCGGAAAGAGGATTTTCAACTCGTTTTGATGCAGATCTTGATATGAGAATGAACAAAGATGATGCTTTGTCTGCTTATGAGGTGATCAATAATTATGGGGAAGAAAAATTGAGTTCTGTTTTGTTTGAATATGGTGAGTTGCGTAATTCAAGAGCCATGGCAAAGGAAATAGTACAGGCAAGATCTCAGGATGAAATAAAAACCAGCTTTAGGTTAAAAGAAGTTTTACAACGGTTTTTACCAAAAGCAAAAGAGCATAAAATACTGGCGCAGATATTTCAAGCAATACGAATCGAGGTGAATCAGGAAATAGAAGTTTTGAAAGAATTCTTATTGCAAACACCTGAATTACTGAATAAAGGAGGGAGATTGAGCGTGATATCATATCATTCATTAGAAGACAGGCTGGTAAAAAGATTTATTCAAAATGGAATTTTTGAAGGAGAGCCTGAAAAGGATTTTTATGGCAATGTAGAAGTTCCATTTAAAAAAGCAGGAAAACTAATTGTACCAGGCAACGTAGAAATTAAAAATAACAATAGAGCAAGAAGCGCAAAATTAAGAATAGCCGTAAAAAATTAATAAGAAGGCAGTCTAAAAAAAGGGGAATTTAAGATGTCAAAAGTCAAACAAACACTTTACAATATTTTAAAGGGTAAGTTTCTTGTTGATGAAGATGCTAAAAAGAATTGGGGCTTCATCATTTTTCTAACGGTTTTGGCTTTGTTGATGATTACCAGTTCTCATCAAATCGATAAAAAAGTGCAGAAGATCGCAATTCTGAACAAAGAAAAAAGAGAGTTGCGTTCAAAATTTGTTGCAACAAAATCTGATTTAATGAAATTGAGAATGGAATCCAGTATTTCTGAAAGGTTAGCAGAAAGAGGATTGTTTATTTCTAGAACACCACCAAAAAAAATTGAAGTAAAAGTTTATAACTAGTTATGGCTATCCAAAAAAAACAAATATTAAATAAGGTATACCTCTTAACGGGGTTTATGTTTTTGTTTGCATTTGCAATTGGCTATAAACTTGTTCAAATTGGATTTGTGCGAGGAGATGGGTATAGAAAAATGGCTGCACAAGGAACAGTAAAGACATTTGAAATTTCGGCAAATCGAGGAAATGTGTACACTTCTGATGGAAGTTTACTGGCAACTTCAGTATCGAAGTTTGATATCAGGATGGACGCTGTTACCATTTCTGATACGAATTTTGAAAATGGTATCAAAGGATTGAGCAAATCCCTTTCAAAAATGCTTGGTAAATCTGCTGGATATTATGAGAATAAGATCCGAAAGGCCAGAGCAAATAAAAACCGGTATTTATTTATCACGAGAAATCTGAGTTATAATGAATATCAAAAACTTAAGAAATTTCCAATTTTTAAACTAGGCACCTATAAAGGTGGTTTTATTGTGGAACAGCGAACAGTTCGTGAACATCCGATAGGGAGAATAGCCGAACGTGCTGTAGGATATGATGATTACCGAGGGAAAGTTGGAATTGAAGGTAGTTTTTATGAATTTTTAAGAGGAAAGAACGGAAAAAGATTAAAACAGAAAATTGCCAAAGGTCAGTGGAAACCATTAAATGATAACAATGAAATTGAGCCAATTGATGGTAGAGATATTATTACAACCATTGATCTGAATATTCAGGATGTTGCGCACCATGCGCTTTTAGATCAGCTGGAGAAATTTGAAGCAGATCATGGATCTGTGGTTGTAATGGAAACAAAAACAGGAGAAATTAAAGCGATTTCTAATCTAGGAAGAACTTCCAGAGGAACTTATTATGAGCAAAGAAATTATGCAATTTATGAAACATATGAGCCGGGTTCTACATTTAAATTGATGAGTTTGGTTGTTGCCTTAGAAGATAAGGTAATTGATACTTCTACTGTGATAGATACCGAAAAAGGTGTAATCTATTTTCATGGAAAGGCTGTTAGGGATTCACATCATGGTGGTTATGGAGAAATTTCTGCAGCAAGAGTTTTTGAAGTTTCCTCCAATGTGGGTGTAGTAAAGATCATCAATGAGAATTACAAAGAAAATCCGAAGAAATTTGTAGCAGGTCTGAAGAGAATGAATATCGATCAAAAGATAGGTTTGCCCTTAAAAGGGGAGGGTACTCCATACATTCCAGACCCTAAAGATAAAAAGAAATGGAGTGGTCTTTCATTGCCATGGATGGCCTATGGTTATGGTGTGATGTTAACTCCTTTGCAAATATTAACTTTTTATAATGCTGTTGCCAATAATGGTGAGATGGTGAAACCCAGATTTGTAAAAGAAATAAGAACGCATAGTAATGTAATTACAAAATTTGAAAAAGAGATAATCAACCCAAAAATTTGTTCGCAGTCAACTATTGATAAGGTCAAAGAGATGATGGCAAATGTGGTAAAAAGAGGTACAGCAACAAATATTTATGATGAGAATTTTTCAATGGCAGGAAAAACAGGTACTGGGCAGACTGAATACTGGACAGACCATACCAAATACATATCGTCCTTTGTTGGGTATTTTCCTGCTGATGAACCAAAATACTCTTGTATTGTGGTGATTCACAAGCCAAACAAAAAGATTGGATATTATGGTAATATCGTTGCTGCCCCGGTATTCAGGCAAATAGCGAATAAAATTTATTCTGCTACTCCTTTGCATGAAAGTGTTGAATTTACAGATCAGTTGGCGTCTTTAAACAGTGATTTTAACGGATACTATGAAAAGGCCAATAAGAACTATAAGAAAGTGCCAAATGTTAAAAATATGCCGGGAATGGATGCAATATCCTTACTGGAAAACTTGGGTTTCAAAGTTAGTTTTAATGGTATAGGCAAAGTTAGATCACAGTCCATTAAGCCAGGAAAGCAATTAAAAAAAGGAGAATTAATCATATTGAATTTATCGTAAACAAATAGTGAGAAATCTTAAAGACATACTATATGGAGCAGGTATTCAATCGGTTGTGGGAACAACAGATTTGAAGATTGATTCTATTGCCTTTGATTCGAGAGAGGTGAAAAGTAATTCTTTATTTGTTGCTCAAAAAGGACTACTGTTTGATGGTCATCAATTTATTGAAAATGCTATTAAAAATGGTGCGATTGCTATTATTTGTGAAGATATTTCTTCTAACCTTATAGAAAATATCACTTATGTAAAAGTGGAAGATTCTGATTTGGCTCTGGCGATTGTAGCTGCTAATTTTTACGATAATCCATCGTCAAAATTGAAATTGATAGGAATTACCGGTACCAATGGAAAGACTACCATTGCAACTTTACTCTATCGGCTTTTTAAGAAACTGCAATATAAAACCGGATTACTTTCAACTATAAAAATAATGATTGATGAAGAAGAGATGATGACAACTCATACTACTCCAGATTCAATGAAATTGAATAAGGCTCTTTCTCAAATGGTGTCAAAAGGTGTTACTCATTGCTTTATGGAGGTAAGTTCCCATGGTATTCATCAAAAAAGAACTGCCGGATTGCAATTTGAAGGAGGGATTTTTACAAATTTGAGTCATGATCATTTAGATTACCACAATTCTTTTGCAGAGTACCGAGATGTAAAAAAATCATTTTTTGATCAATTACCAAAAACTTCTTTCGCTTTGGTGAATTTAGATGATAAAAATGGTTTGGTAATGCTTCAAAATACCAAAGCCAAAAAATATACATATGCCCTGAAAACAGTAGCTGATTACAAGGCGAAAATTATTGAAAATCAGTTTGACGGACTTCAATTAAATATTGATAATCATGAGATATGGACGAAGCTGATTGGGAGTTTCAATGCATACAATTTGCTTGCAATTTTCACTGTTGCGGATCTTCTTGGTCAGGATAAGTTAGAGGTTTTAAGGGTAATCAGTGAACTGGAAAATGTGGATGGCCGATTTCAGCATACAATATCAAAAACAGGAATAAGTACCATTGTTGATTATGCGCATACTCCAGATGCTTTGAAAAATGTTTTGGAAACAATTGAAACAATTCGAAGCCATAATGAGCAGGTAATTACGGTTGTAGGCTGTGGTGGTGACAGAGATAAAAAGAAAAGACCAAAAATGGGAAATATTGCTTCCGTTTTGAGTAATCAGGTGGTTTTTACTTCTGATAACCCGAGAAGTGAAGATCCTGAAAAGATCATCCAGGAAATGGAAGCAGGGGTGCAGCCCGAGAATTATAAAAAAACAATTTCCATCACCAATAGAAAACAAGCAATCAAAACAGCCTGCAAATTGGCAGATAAAGGGGATATCATATTGGTTGCAGGAAAAGGTCATGAAACTTACCAGATCATAGGTAATATTAGATCTGATTTTGATGATTTTAAAATTGTAAATGAAATTTTAACAGAAATGAATAAATAAAAGAGATGCTATATTATTTATTTGACTATTTAGACCAACATTACAACCTTGCAGGGGCAGGATTGTTTCGTTACATTTCTTTTCGCTCTGCAATGGCTTTTTCATTTTCGTTATTGCTTTCAACAATTTATGGTAAAATAATCATTGATAAATTAAGTAGATCTCAGGTAGGAGAACCTATTAGAGACTTAGGTTTAGAAGGGCAAATAGAAAAAAAAGGTACGCCAACAATGGGTGGGCTAATTATTATTATAGCAACTCTTATTCCTGTTTTTCTTTTTGCTAAGCTACATAATGTATATATTATATTGTTGATTGTTACCACTTTATGGATGGGTGCAATTGGTTTTGTTGATGATTATATAAAGGTCTTTAGAAAGAATAAGGAAGGGTTGCAGGGAAGATTTAAAGTTGTGGGGCAGATTGCTCTGGGTGCATTTGTTGGTTTTGTTCTCTATTTCAATCCTGACGTGGTCGTAAAAGAAAAACTGAGAAATGAACAAGTAGTTAAAATTGAACAGTTAGAAAAATCAAGCAATGATTTTACAGAAGCACATAAATCAACTAAAACTACCATTCCATTTGTAAAGAATAATGAATTTGATTATGCCAAACTAATCAGCTGGATGGGTGACTGGACAAAAGATTATGTATGGCTTGTATTTGTACTGATTGTGATATTTATCATAACGGCTGTTTCAAACGGGGCAAATTTAACGGATGGGATAGATGGGCTGGCGGCAGGAAGTTCGGCAATAATCGTTTTGGCTCTTGCCATTTTTGCGTGGGTATCTGGTAATATCATATTTTCTGATTATTTAAATGTAATGTATATCCCAAACTCTGGTGAAATGACCATTTTTTTAAGTGCATTTGTTGGAGGTTTGATAGGGTTCTTATGGTATAATACTTATCCGGCACAAGTGTTTATGGGTGATACAGGGAGTTTAACCATAGGTGGTATCATTGCCGTTCTGGCAATTGCAGTACGTAAAGAATTGTTACTGCCAATTTTGGCAGGAATATTTGTAGTAGAGAATTTATCAGTGGTAATGCAGGTTTCTTATTTCAAATACACAAGAAAAAAATACGGTACAGGGAAACGTATCTTTTTAATGTCGCCACTGCACCATCATTACCAAAAAAGAGGATATCACGAAAGTAAAATTGCAACACGATTTTGGATTGTAGGAATTTTACTGGCTGTAATTTCCATAGTAACCCTAAAAGTAAGATAAACAATAACGATTAAACAGATAAATAAATGAGTATTTCAACTTTTGCCTTGCAAACTAATTTTAATGTAAAGAATGCCATGGCATCTCATACTTTACACGATCTGATGAAGGTTCGTAAAGAAACGATCAGAGAATGTATGGCCGATTTTGAACATGAAGAGCATCGACTGGAAAATGTTTTGAGAATCAATGGTGTACAATATATCAACGATTCAAGAGCTGTGAA
>VAPK010861276.1_pt1 | contig 18560 bp, 30 predicted proteins | sample 3395031 | NCBI WGS metagenome assembly VAPK01 (sample SAMN08290443, study PRJNA428436) | hydrothermal vent metagenome | isolation source: Deep-sea hydrothermal vent chimney 1 | place: Pacific Ocean: Juan De Fuca Ridge
CGATTTTTTGGCATGATCATACCGAAAGAATATGGCGGACATGGTTTTTCTGCATTAGCTCATTCGCAAGTTGTGATGAAGCTAGCAGGTCGAAGTACAACGGCAGCGGTAACCGTTATGGTACCAAACTCGCTTGGCCCTGGTGAGCTATTAATAAAATATGGCACTAAAGATCAGAAAGATTTTTATCTGCCACGTTTAGCAATAGGTAGAGATATTCCTTGTTTTGCACTTACTGGACCAGAAGCAGGTAGTGATGCGGGATCTATCCCTGATGTAGGAATTGTCTGTAAACAGGACTTTAATAACAATAAAGATGTTTTAGGCATCAGAATTAATTGGGAAAAGCGCTACATTACACTTGGACCTGTGGCTTCTTTACTGGGTCTAGCCTTTCAGCTTTATGATCCCGATGAGTTGCTCACAGAAGATGTATTTTCAAGTAAAAACAATTACCAAGATATTGAAAGGGTTGGAGACCATATTGGCATTACAGTAGCCCTTATCCCAACGAATACAGCGGGGATTGAAATTGGAAAGCGTCACTTCACCTTAAACAATCCTTTTCAGAATGGCCCAAATTGGGGAAAGGATGTTTTTATTCCAATGGACTGGTTAATTGGTGGTGTAGATAGTGTTGGTAAGGGATGGAGAATGTTAGTTGAATGTCTAGGCGAAGGTCGAGGAATATCTTTACCTGCACTATCTACAGGTGCTGCCAAAATAGCATCTCGCTATACTGGAGCCTATGCCAGAGTACGCACACAATTTGGTATACCAATAGGGCAATTTGAAGGAATAGAAGAACCTTTAGCAGATATATTAGGTAATACTTATTTGATGGATGCGGCACGAAAACTCACTGCTACAGCATTAGACCACGGACAAAGACCAGCAGTGATTACTGCCTTACTAAAATATCAGCTCACGGAAAGATTACGTAAAATTACTAATGATGCCATGGATATACAAGGAGGTTCTGGTATTTGCCTTGGCCCTTCTAATTACCTTGGTCGTGGATACCAAGCATTACCTGTTGCCATTACAGTAGAAGGAGCAAATATTTTAACTCGCTCACTAATTGTCTTCGGACAAGGTGCTGTACGTTGCCACCCCTATCTTTTATCAGAAATGAAGGCGACTGAAGAGAATGATTTAGATGCGCTAGATAGCGCTCTCTTTTCTCATGCAGGTTTTGTTATGAGTAATTTATCTAGAAGTATTTGGTTCGGTTTAACCAATGCTTTATTTGAGTCCCCAGGTACACCATTGACAAGAAAATACTATCGCCAATTAACACGGCTTAGTGCAGGCTTTGCACTACTTTCAGATTATGCATTATTAACATTGGGGGGAAATCTAAAACGAAAAGAAAGACTTTCAGGCAGATTCTCAGATATTCTTTCTAATATGTATCTATGTTCTGCCACTTTAAAACATTTTGAGGATCAAGGGGAACCTGAAGCAGATTTACCTTTATTACATTATGCCTGTCAAAAGACTACGCATGATGCTCAACAAGCTATGTTAGCTGTATTTTACAACCTACCTTTTAGTTTTATTTCAAAATCATTGCGGGCCATTATGTTCCCCTTTGGGAAGCCTTATGCTCCACCTGCTGATAAACTCATTCACCAGGTTGCAACACTTGCCCTTAGCCCTTCACCAACTAGGGATCGGTTAACAGAAGGTTGCTTCCTAACTGACGACCCTAATGATGCGATGGGTAGAGTTGAGCACGCTTTTAATTTTGCAATTAAAACTGAAGCACTTGAAAAGAAACTTAAAAGGCTTGTAAAATCTGGACGCTTAAAAGGAAGAATACATACTGATCGTATTGACGAAGCTCTTGAAAAGAAGCTAATTACTGAAAATGAGAGCAAACAATTACACAATAATTGGTTAGCAATGCGTGAAGCTATTCGTGTAGATGATTTCACTGAGGAGGAGTTCAAACGTGGTTAAGAGTCAAAATAAAAAGCCTGTTTATCTTATTGACGGAGCTCGTACTCCTTTTTTAAAAGCACGCGGTAAACCTGGTTTATTTAGTGCGATTGATCTTGCTTTGGGCGCGACTAACCCATTACTGCTACGTCAACCTTTTGAAGCATGCGATTTAGATGAAGTAATTTATGGTTGTATGATGCCAAGTGCCGATGAAGCAAATATTGCACGCATTCTAGCATTACGAATGGGTGGAGGTGATAAACTTACTGCATATACCGTTCAACGTAATTGTGCTTCTGGGCTGCAAGCGATCGATAATGCGGTACGAAATATTTCTGATGGTTATTCAGATTTAGTTCTAGCAGGAGGGGTTGATTCTATGAGTCGAGCTCCTCTATTATTACGTGAAGATATGGTACATTGGCTGGCTAGTTGGAATAAAGCAAAATCTACAGGTGCTAAGTTAAAAGTAATATCTCAATTAAAAGGGCGATATTTTGCACCGATTATTGCTTTATTACGTGGATTAACAGACCCTGTGGTTGGTTTAAATATGGGGCAAACTGCAGAGAACCTCGCATGGAAATTTGGTATTTCAAGAAGCCAAATGGATGCTTATTCGGTACAAAGTCATCTTCGCTTAACAGCAGCAATTGAAGCAGGTAATTTAGAAGAAGTCGAAGCTTTATATCATAAAACAGGTAAGGTATTTACTTCTGATGATGGAGTCCGTCCTGATAGCTCAATTGAAAAACTTGCAAAGCTCAAACCTTTTTTTGATAAACCCTATGGTAGCGTAACTCCTGCTAATAGTTCTCAAATAACTGATGGTGCTAGTAGTTTAATTCTTGCAAGTGAAGATTCGATTAAAAAATATAATTTAACACCGCTAGCAAAACTTAATACTGCACAATGGGCAGGACTTGACCCTGCACAAATGGGCTTAGGTCCAGCTCATGCTATAACAGAAACATTAAGAACCCATCAATTAAGTCTAGATAGTATTGATTACTGGGAAATTAATGAAGCCTTTGCCGCTCAGGTTCAAGCTTGTGTAATAGCTCTAAATGATAAGGCATACTGCCAAGATCAACTGGGCTTAAAAAATGTTGTAGGAGAAATACCTCTTGAAAAACTTAATGTAGATGGTGGTGCAATTTCATTAGGTCATCCTGTTGGCTCAAGTGGTGCTCGGATAGTCTTACATTTAGCTCATGTACTAAAACGTGAAAAGTCAGCGAAAGGTATCGCCTCACTTTGTATTGGAGGAGGTCAAGGTGGCTCAATGTTGGTGGAGGCGGTATGAATAATCAAAATAGCTATGAGAACATCATATTAAGGGTTGAAAATGATATTGCTTGGTTAACGATTGATGTAAAGGATGAAACAGCCAATGTTATTACTCCTGACTTAATTAGCGAAATTTCATCAGCTTGTGATGAGATTAAAGCACTAGATGTAAAAGGGTTAATAATCCACTCTGGAAAATCAAATGGATTTATTGCAGGCGCAGATGTTAAAAAGTTCCAAGGTATTACTGATAAAACAATAGCTCTAAAGTTTATTCACGCCGGTCAAGCGTTGTGCCAGAAGATTGAAGACTTACCAATAACTACACTTGCTATGGTCCAAGGTTATTGTATGGGAGGTGGGTTGGAAGTGGCACTTGCCTGTGACTATATTGTAACGGACAATAAAGCATCAACTAAACTATCATTACCCGAAGTTAAGCTTGGAATCCATCCTGGTTTTGGAGGCACTGTACGTTCTATACGAAAAATTGGCGTTTTAAATGCCATGCCATTAATGCTAACAGGTCGTAACCTAATACCTCTTCAAGCGAGTAAAATTGGACTGATAGATTATTGCGTGCCTTCTAGGCAACTAGCAACAACAGCCATTCAGACTATCATACGTAAGCCACAGAAAAAGCCTCTCCCTAAGCTCAACTTTCTATTAGAAATGTCAATAGTTCGCAAAATCATTGCAAACAAAATGCGTAAGCAAGTTTCAAAACATGCTAAACAAGAACACTACCCTGCTCCATACGCTTTGATAAATATGTGGGAAATGCATGGATCCAAAAACAATGAAATGTATTCTGCTGAAGCGAACTCTGTTGCTGATTTAGCAATGACTGATACAGCACAGAATCTAGTTCGTGTATTTTTCTTACAAAATCGCCTAAAAGCTTTAGGTGAGAAATCAAAATTTGCACTGAAACATGTTCACGTTATAGGGGGTGGTGTGATGGGAGGAGATATCGCTGCTTGGTGTGCGATGCAAGGATTTAATGTCACAATCCAAGATATGAATAATGAAGCACTAAGCAGAGTTGTTGGGCGTGCTACAAAAGGTTTTAAACGACGTTATCGTAAAGATAAAATTAAGATAATGAATGCAGAGGATAACCTAGTAACTGATATTAATGGCTACGGAATCAGAAAAGCTGATGTAATAATTGAAGCTATATATGAAAACCTTGAAGCAAAACAAAACATTTTCATTGAAGTAGAAAAAAAAGCCAAGCCAGATGCAATAATTGCAACAAACACATCAAGTATACCACTAGATGAAATTTCAAAAGTTATGCAAAACCCAGAACGTTTGGTTGGATTACACTTTTTTAATCCTGTGTTTAAAATGCCATTACTCGAAATTATTCATAGTCCGAATATCACTTCACGTGAGCTTCTAAAACAGGCTCAATCTTTTGGGTCACAGATAAATAAACTACCGTTAATGGTCAAAAGTTCACCAGGTTTTCTTATTAACAGAATATTAATGCCGTATATTTTAGAAGCAGTCACACTAGTTCAAGAAGGCGTGCCTGTCAGTGTTATTGATAAAGCAGCTCTGGATTATGGAATGCCTATGGGGCCACTTGAACTTGCTGACACTGTCGGTCTTGATATATGCCTTAGCGTAGGAAAAATACTAGAAGATAAAGTGGGTATTACACTGCCCTCTACACTCGATAAAGAAATAGAGCTTGGCCATCTTGGTAAGAAATCAGGAAAGGGCTTCTACCTATGGAAGAACAATCAGAAAATAAAGATTAATAATTCTTCTTGGAATGGTGATCTCGAAAATATTCAAAACCGTTTAATTGAAAAGTTAATTTTAGAATCACAAAAATGTTTAGATGAAGGTTTAGTTAGTGATGCTGATCTATTAGATGCAGGTGTGATATTCGGCACTGGTTTTGCTCCTTTTAGAGGTGGGCCATTACATTCACAATTAGATATATCAATACGCTAAACAAACGACAACATTAGAAATAAAAAAACCAGCATTTATGCTGGTGTTTTTATTTCTAATGTTGTCGAAAATACTACATAGATTGAATTCTATTGTTTAGACGACTTTTTTGTCTAGCTGCTTTATTTTTATGCAAAATACCTTTAGATACACTTGAATCTATTGCTGGAATGGCAGTTGTGTATGCTTCTACAGCTTTATCTTTATTTCCAGATTCTATTGCAGAAACTACGGATTTTACCTTTGTGCGCATTCCCGAACGAATATGCTTGTTATGCTGACGGCTCACTTCAGACTGGCGTGCACGTTTTTTAGCTGATTTAATATTAGGCAAGGTCTTTCTCCAACAATTGCAATTCTAAAAAAAGGGGGATTATACGGCTAACATTGTAACACATCAACCCATTTATAAATTAACTCTAAATTATTATGTTAATAAATTAATCTGTAAATTTAACATCTTTCCATGGTTCTTTATTTACATTGATAATATCTTTAATCGATAAGGGCACAAGAATAATTATACAGGCTATCCATAAGTACAAACCATATTTAAAAAAGAAATCGCCAGAAGCAAATAGCATAACGACAGAAAGAACACCTGCTAATGCGTAATAATTATAAGCAGCTTTTTGAGTATAATAACCTACTTTAGCATTTGGGTGATGCCGATGAAGAGCATAGATAAGCATAGAAGCTCCAAACCAAAAGATAAACAAGGGAAATGGTATTAACACTGATAAGATATTACCATACGAAAATAGTTTCGCCGCTTTTTTGGATTTCTGTGCAGTAATAATAGTTTCATTAGTATTCATAATATTTGAATGTAATAATATATACAAATTATCCGTTAGGCCAGTGAAAAGCTAATCAACTTATGCAAAATACAATACCAAATAAAGAAACGATTAGGCGCATTTGTATATTAAACGGAGGAACAAATTGCTATTTATTGGCAGCAACTAAATATAATAACACAATGGTTCTAATGGATATCGCAGAAGATAGAACGTGCTCTGTTAAAGTTGAGCTTAAATCTTGGTGTGGAATGAAAATCAGAGTATTTACTTATGAAAAGGATACAGAGGAGAAAGAGGAAATTCTTGCTAAAGGTGAGAGGATTCTACCTATTTATATATAACAAACACATAGAACCAGAATATAACAGTTCTATGTGTTTGAAGAATTTCTAGTCAGTAGTAGTAAGGTCAGGCCGATCAACAAGCTCAATATAAGCCATCGGAGCACTATCCCCAGCACGATACCCACACTTGATTATTCTTGTGTAACCTCCAGGACGTTCTTTATATCTTGGGCCCAACTCATTAAATAGAATACCAACGCACTCATCATCACGTAATCGAGAGAAAACTGTACGTCTATTATGCACTGAATCAACTTTAGCTCTTGTGATCAGTGGCTCAGCTACTCTACGTAGTTCTTTTGCTTTTGCCACGGTAGTTTTAATACCACCATTCTTTATTAAAGCAGTAGATAAACTTTGTAGTGTTGCTTTTCGGTGACTACTATTTCTACTTAGCTGTCTACCTATTTTACGATGTCGCATTTATAAAACCTTAAATTTAAATTACTAACTGATACTAACCTACTCTAGCATCGTTTGAATCGATCGAAGCTGGAGGCCAATTCTCTAAACGTGCACCCAATGTTAGACCATGAGAAGCAAGAATATCTTTGATTTCTGTTAAAGATTTCTTACCTAGATTTGGTGTTTTTAACAACTCAACTTCAGTTTTCTGCACTAAATCACCAATATAATAAACTTGCTCAGCTTTAAGACAGTTAGCTGACCTTACTGTTAACTCTAGATCATCTACAGGTCTTAGCAAGACAGGATCAATTTCTGGTTCAGGCTCTTCTTCAGGCTCTGGTTCAATAATTGTAAGATCAAAAAATACAGCTAGTTGTTCATGTAATATTGTTGCGGCATCACTGATAGTTTCTTCAGGGTCAATAGAGCCATCAGACTTTAATTCAATGATTAACTTATCCATATCAGTTCTATTATCAACACGAGCACTATCCACTTCATAGGAAATTCGTTGTATAGGACTGAAAGAGGCATCAAGTACTAAAGTACCTAATGGAAGTTCTGGGGAATCTGGTCCACGCCTACTAGGTGCAGTTTGGTAGCCTCTACCTCTTTCGACTTTGATACTCATTTCAAGTTCAACGTCAGAAGTCAATGTCGCAATAACTGCTTTTGGATCTACAATTTCAACATCATGATCCAACTGTAAATCAGCTGCAGTAACTACACCTGGTCCTTTTTTACGTAGTTCAAGTAAAACTTCATCTTTAGTATTCAGTCTAAATGCTAAGTTTTTTAGATTTAGAAGGATATCGACTACATCTTCTTGTATACCATCTAATGCAGTATATTCATGCTCTACACCTGTAATTTTAACTTCGGTTACAGCACAACCTGTAATAGATGATAGTAATATTCTCCGCAAGGAGTTTCCAAGAGTATGACCGAAACCACGCTCTAAGGGTTCTAAAACAATTTTAGATGTATAATGTCCTAAGTCAGTGACTTGAATATTACGTGGTTTTAGAAGATCATTTGTTTTTGACACAATAATAAACCTCAATAATTCTTATAACAAACTAAGCTTACTTAGAGTAAAGTTCTACAATAAGAGACTCATTGATCTCAGAAGGTAGTTCATCTCTTTCTGGTGCTACTTTGAAAATACCTTCAAGTTTCTTTATATCAACTTCAAGCCATTCAGGAATACCTATTTGGTCTGCAACTGATATTGAATCTTGAATTCTAGTCTGCTTTTTTGCCTTTTCTCTAACAGAGACAACGTCTCCAGGTTTGACTTGATAAGAAGGTATATTAACTGAGATTCCATTTACCATAATTGACTTATGACTAACAAGCTGTCTAGCTTCTGCTCGAGTAGTACCATAACCCATTCGATATGTTACATTATCGAGTCTAGACTCAAGTAGTTGAAGCAAATTTTCACCTGTCGATCCTTTTAAACGAACAGCTTCTTTAAAGTAATTCCTGAACTGTTTTTCTAAAACACCATAAATACGACGGACTTTTTGTTTTTCACGTAATTGTATTCCGTAATCAGACAATCTAGTTCTACGCTCACCGTGAACACCCGGAATCTTCTCCAAGTTACACTTGTTTTCTAAAGAACGACCGCGACCTTTCAAATAGAGATCAGTACCCTCTCGACGCATTAACTTACATTTTGGACCAATATATCTAGCCATTTTAAATTCTCCAACTACACTCTACGTTTTTTAGGTGGGCGACATCCATTATGAGGAATGGGTGTAACATCTATAATATTAGTTATTTTATAACCAATATTATTTAAAGCTCTTACAGCTGATTCACGACCAGGACCAGGACCTTTAACATGAACATCTAAATTTTTAAGCCCAAACTGCTTTGCAGTTTCACCAGCTTTTTCAGCAGCAACCTGAGCAGCAAAAGGGGTGCTCTTACGAGACCCTCTAAAACCTGACCCTCCAGCTGTAGCCCAAGCAAGAGCATTACCCTGCCTATCTGTAATTGTAATAATCGTGTTATTAAATGACGCATGTATATGTGCGATGCCATCACTTACAGACCTTTTGACTTTTTTTCGAGACTTTGTGGCACTCGCCATTTTAATTACTCACTTTAAAAAATTAAACAACAGATAAATTTTAATACTGAAAATCTAACGACGAATAGGTTTACGAGGACCTTTTCTAGTTCGTGCATTTGTTTTCGTACGTTGCCCACGCAAAGGTAAACCACGTCTATGCCTTATTCCTCTAAAACAACCAAGATCCATCAGATTCTTGATATTCATAGAAACATCACGACGTAAATCACCCTCAATGGTAAATTTAGCGACTTCCTTACGAACACGTTCAATTTCTTCTTCAGACAAAGCACTAATTTTAGTATCAGGTGATACTTTTGCACTAGTACATATCAGTGAAGCACGTGTTCTACCAATACCGTAAATAGATGTTAAACCTATTACGGTATGTTTATTTACAGGGATATTAATACCCGCGATACGAGCCATTAAAACTCTCCAGACTGCTAGGAAAAGCGGGCACAATACCCGATGTTCCTATGTTAATCAACAAAAAACACAAGTTAACGTATAAAAATATAAATACTTAAATAAAGTAATATATGTTACAGATTAACCTTGACGTTGTTTATGCCTAGGGTCAGTACAAATTACACGAACTACCCCTTTACGCTTTACGATGCGACAATTACGACACATTTTTTTAACGGATGCACGAACCTTCATGTGTTAGACCTCTTTATAATAAACATTTCTATATTCTATAAAATTCAGTACAGATACTAAGAAATATCAAATTAATTCAAATACCAATTAAATCTTTTTTGGTTTCTTTTTACTTGCTTTAAAATTTGCTTTCTTCATCAAACCATCATATTGATGTGACATCATATGAGATTGTACTTGCGCAATAAAATCCATAACTACAACCACAATAATCAGCAAGGAAGTACCTCCAAAATAAAATGGTACATTCCAACCTAGTATTAAGAATTCTGGTAGTAAGCAAACAAGAGTAATATATATTGCACCAACAGTCGTTAGCCTTGTCATAACACCATCAATATACTTAGCCGTTTCTCTACCTGGCCTTATACCAGGAATAAAGGCACCAGCTTTCTTTAAGTTATCAGCTGTTTCTCTAGAATTAAATACAAGGGCAGTATAGAAGAAAGTAAAAAATATAATCGCTAAGGCATAGAACAATACATATAAAGGCTGCCCTGGCTGCAACATAGTAACGAAGTCTTGTAACCACTCAGCACCATTTGCATCTGATATCCATCTTCCAAGACTTGAAGGAAACAGAATAATACTGGAAGCAAATATAGGTGGAATAACGCCAGCCATATTAAGCTTTAAAGGCAAATGACTAGATTGACCCATCGCCATTTTTCTTCCTTGTTGTCTATTAGCATAGTTTACTGTAATTCTTCTTTGTCCACGCTCAACAAATACGATGAATGCAGTGACTAAAACAGCTAGAGCTAACAATATTATTACAAATGCACCTGATAGTGTTCCTTCATTAGCCAGTTGTAAAGTCCCTCCAACTGCAGAAGGTAGTCCCGCAACAATTCCAGCAAATATTATAAGAGAAATACCATTTCCAATTCCACGCTCTGTGATTTGCTCACCAAGCCACATTAAAAACAATGTTCCTGTAACCAATGAAACTACGGTGGTTATAGTAAACCCTAAGCCTGGATATAGAGCAATGGTTTGACCACCACCTAGATCTTGGCCACCAAGAGCCATTGATATCCCAATACTTTGAAATAGAGCCAAACCTACTGTTCCATATCTTGTATATTGAGTTATTTTTCTCTTACCTGCCTCACCTTCTTTCTTTAGTTGCTGCAATGAAGGTATTACATGAGTCATTAACTGAACAATTATAGAAGATGAGATATAAGGCATTATACCGAGAGCAAAAACACTTAGACGTTCAAGTGCACCTCCTGAAAACATATTAAAGACACCAAGTATGGTCCCCGTATTTTGCTCAAAAAACTGAGATAATGCAGCCGGATTTACACCAGGAATTGGAATAAATGTACCAATTCTATATACAATCAGAGCGAAAAAAACAAAGGCAAGCCTTTGTTTAATTTCCGCTATATTACCGATACCCGAAAGCATCCCTGTAGCATTTTTTGTTGCCACTATTTAACCCCTATTAATTTTCTACTTTTCCACCAGCAGATTCAATTGCTTCTTTAGCACCAACACTAACCTTTATACCTTTTAAAGTAATTGGTTTATCAATACTACCAGACAGCATAACTTTAACTTTTACTATATTCTTAGAGATAAGATTATTCTCTTTCAAGGTATCAATATCAATAATTTTTGAATCTATAGCGGATAATTCATGTAATCTGATCTGAGATGTATAGGCACCAATACGGGAACTAAAGCCAACTTTTGGTAATCTACGCTGCAAAGGCATCTGTCCACCCTCGAATCCAACCTTGTGAAAACCACCAGAACGGGACTTCTGTCCTTTATGCCCACGAGCACAGGTTTTACCCCAACCACAACCAATACCTCTACCTACTCGCTTACGATCTTTAACACTACCTTCAGCAGGCTTTAATGTATTAAGTTTCATTATAAAACATCCTCTACCTGTAATAAATATGAGATTTTATTAATCATCCCTCTATTTTCAGGCGTATCAAATACTAATACAGAATTATGCATTTTACGAATACCTAAACCTTTTACGCAAGATTTATGAGATTTCAAACGCCCATTCATGCTTTTAATCATAGTGATTTTAATTTGTTTATTTTTTGCCATGATCAACTCCTAATTTCGTCAATCGTTTTTCCACGCTTAGCGGCAATTGTTTCTGGTGAGTTCATTTCAGCCAGACCTTTGATAGTTGCTCTGACAACATTAATAGGGTTTCTTGATCCAACACATTTTGCCAGAACATTTTTAACGCCGACCACTTCAAAGACAGCTCGCATAGCACCTCCAGCAATTATACCAGTACCATCCGATGCAGGCTTCATGAACACATGAGCTGCACCGTGTCTTGCATTAATTTCATACTGCAAAGTATCATCAACTAAAGCAACATTAACAATGTTTTTACGTGCCTTTTCCATTGCTTTTTGAATTGCAACAGGAACTTCACGTGCTTTACCATAGCCGAAACCAATTCTTCCGTTTCCATCACCAACAACTGCTAAAGCTGTAAAACCAAAAACTCTACCACCCTTTACAACTTTTGCTACTCGATTCACATGTACAAGTTTTTCTTGTAACCCATCAGTAGCATTATCTGTATTATCTGCTCTTGCCATAACCTTAACCTTTAGAACTGTAATCCTGCTTCACGTGCGGCTTCTGCAAGCGCTTTAACACGTCCGTGATACTTAAAACCAGAACGATCAAAAGCAACTGACTGAATGCCGTTTTTTTGAGCTCGCTCTGCAACTAATTTTCCAACTGTAGAGGCTGCTTCAGCATTACCAGTATAATTTAAACTATCACGAACTGATTTTTCTACAGTAGACGCTGATGCTAGAATCAGATTCTTTTCACCAGAAATGATTTGCGCATAAATATGACGTGAACTTCTAAATATAGTTAGGCGATTAACACCCTGTTCTTTCATTTTCATTCGAGAGCGTTTACCGCGCCGAATTCTTGATAGTCTTTTATTCATTACTCTTACCTTAAGTTTTCTTTGCTTCTTTACGAACTATATGCTCACCAGCATACTTAACACCTTTACCTTTATATGGCTCAGGGGGTCTATATGCACGTATTTCAGCTGCCGTTTGACCAATTATTTGTTTATCAATACCACGAAGTATAATTTCTGTTTGGCTAGGAGTTTCTACGCTAACACCTTTTGGTATCTCATGTACAACAGGATGGGAAAAGCCAAGAGTTAGGTTTAACTTATTACCTTGAGCTTGGGCACGGTAACCAACGCCAACAAGTTCAAGTCTCTTTTCAAAACCTTCACTTACACCGACAATCATATTATTTGTTAAAGCACGCATTGTACCTGCCATAGCCCAATGTTTCTTAATATTTTGGTTTTTTGGCTTTACAACCAATTGAGTACCCTCTACAACAACTGTAACCAAGTCATTAAGTTGATATTCAAAAGAGCCTTTGCTCCCCTTTATATTAATATTTTGACCATCAACCTTAGCCTCAACTCCTGTCGGTATTTCTATAGGCATATTCGCAATTCTAGACATATCTTTTACCTACTATTCTACAATACAAATAACTTCGCCACCGAAACCATTTGCTCTTGCTAATCTATCACTCATAACACCACTTGATGTAGAAATAATCGCCACACCAAGACCAGACATAACATTTGGAAGCTCATCTTTTCCCTTAAAAATTCTTAAGCCAGGTCGACTTATGCGTTTTAAGGTACTAATAACCGGCTGTCCTTGAAAGTATTTCAAAAGCACTGTTGTTTCAGGTTTTACATCTTCATTTGTATCAAATGTTTCAATATAACCTTCTTCTTTAAGTACTGCCAATACAGCACTTTTTTTATTAGAAGCAGAAAATTTAACATTGGCTTTGTTCGCCGTCTGTCCATTTCTGATACGTGTCAACATATCTGCTATAGGGTCACTCATGCTCATTATAATTGTACTCCTTACCAGCTTGCCTTAGTTAAGCCAGGAAGATCACCTTCCATAGCTGACTCTCTCAACTTATTTCTACATAAACCAAATTTACTGTACACACCATGCGGTCTTCCAGTAATCACACAACGGTTTCTTTGTCTAACTTTTGAACTATTTCTAGGTAATTTTTGAAGCGAGTCTGTTGCAGCCATAACTTCTTCATAGCTACTTTTGGGAGATCGTATAATTTCTTTCAACGACGCCCTTTTACTAGCAAATTTTGCAACAAGCTTAGTTCGTTTAGCTTCACGAGCTATCATAGATTTCTTAGCCATTTCTATAAATCCTATTATTATTTCTTAAAAGGAAAATTGAAAGCCTCAAGTAGCGCTCTTCCTTCTTCATCAGTTTTTGCAGTAGTTGTAATTGAGATATCTAAACCACGAAGTTTATCAATTTTATCATAATCAATTTCAGGAAATATAATTTGCTCATTAAAGCCCAAACTATAATTTCCACGTCCATCGAAAGACCTCGGATTTAAGCCACGAAAATCACGCACACGAGGTATAGAAATATGAATTAGTCTGTCCATAAACTCATACATCTGTTTACGCCTTAGATTAACTTTACAACCAATAGGCCAATTATCTCTTATTTTAAAACCTGCAATTGATTTCCTTGAAATTGTAACAACTGGCTTCTGCCCTGATATTTTAGTCATATCTGATACTGCATGCTCTACTATTTTCTTATCACCAACTGCATCACCTAGACCCATATTTAGAGAAATCATTGTGATTTTTGGAACTTGCATAACATTTTCATAAGAAAACTTATCTGTTAATTCCTTAACTACTTGCTCCTTATAAAAATCTTGTAATCTAGACATCTTAATACCTTTATATTAATAACTATATTCAGTTGGGATATTTTAGTTAACAACTTCATTATTAGATTTGAAGTAGCGTACTTTTTTTCCATCTTTTTCTAATCTAATACCAACTCTATCTGGTTTGTTCGTAGCAGGATTCAGCAACATCACATTCGAAATTTCAACTGGCATCTCTTTATCGACAATACCACCTTGAATACCTGCCTGCGGGTTACCTTTCAAATGTTTTTTTGCAACATTTATACCTTGAATAAGTAACTTACCATTTTTCAACAGCTCACTTACATTACCCTGGCGCCCCTTATCCTTTCCTGCTATAACGATAACCAAGTCATTTTTAACTATCTTATTCATGCCAACTCCTTATAAAACTTCTGGCGCTAATGATATAATTTTCATGAAATTCTTATCACGCAACTCTCTAGTTACAGGGCCGAATATCCTAGTGCCAATCGGTTCAAGTTTTGAATTAAGCAACACAGCAGAATTAGAATCAAACCGTATAGCAGAGCCATCTTTTCTACGTACACCCTTAGCAGTCCTTACAACAACAGCCGTGTATACATCTCCTTTCTTTACCTTACCACGTGGAATTGCTTCCTTTATACTGACCTTAATAATATCACCAATCCCAGCATAGCGGCGATGTGAACCACCAAGAACTTTAATACACTGAACACGTCTTGCTCCGCTATTATCAGCAATATCTAATTTTGTTTGCATTTGTATCATTTTAAAATACCAAAGTATAATTAAGTCGATTATTTAAAGTTAAGTTACTTTCTTTTCAATAACTGCTACTAACTTCCAAGACTTAGTTTTTGAAAGCGGCCTACATTCTTGAATCGTGACAGTATCGCCTATATTGCACTCATCTTTCTCATCATGCGCATGATACTTGGTAGAACGTCGCATAAACTTTCCATATAGAGGGTGTTTAACTTTTCTTTCACCCATAACTACTATACTTTTATTCATTTTATCACTTATTACTACACCAGTAATACTACGCTCTACTTTAGTTGATTGCTCAGACATTACTCACCTACACTCTTCTTTTCCATTTCATTAACGATAGTTTTTATACGCGCAACCTTTCGTCTCACTTTTCTCATCTCAGATGAACGGTTCAACTGACCACTAGAACGCTGCATACGTAAAACAAATTGCTCTTTCAGAGTTTCAAGAAGCTCTTTTGAAAGCTCTTCTAAACTCTTATTTCTCATTTCACTAGCTTTCATTACATCACCGTCCTAGCAACAAATACAGTTTTAATTGGCAATTTAGAAGCCGCAAGTGAAAAAGCTTCACGAGCTATCTCTTCATCCACACCTTCCATTTCATAAAGCATTCTTCCTGGTTGAATCTGACAAACCCAATACTCAACATTACCTTTACCTTTACCCATTCTTACCTCTAAAGGTTTACTTGTAATTGGCTTATCAGGAAAAACTCGGATCCATATCTTCCCACCACGCTTTATATGCCTTGTCATTGCACGACGAGCTGCTTCAATCTGTCTCGCCGTCAAACGTCCTCTTCCTACGGCTTTCAAGCCATACTCACCAAAACTTACTTTACTACCAACAGTTGCAAGACCTCTATTTCTGCCTTTAAACTGCTTACGGAATTTTGTTCTCTTGGGCTGTAACATATCAAACCTCTATCTTTTTTTCTTACTTTTCTGGCTGTCTTTTTGCGACTTTAACTCCAAGTCAAAGACCTCACCTTTATAAATCCAAACTTTGATACCTATAACACCATATGTTGTATGTGCTTTTGCAGTAGAATAGTCAATATCTGCACGCAGTGTATGCAAAGGAACTCTTCCTTCTCTGTACCACTCTGTGCGCGCTATATCTGCACCATTTAAGCGACCTCCACAACTTATCTTTATACCTAAAGCACCCAGTCTCATTGCATTACCTACCGCACGTTTCATCGCACGTCGAAACATGATACGCCTTTCTAATTGACTAGCAATACTCTCAGCTACAAGCTTTGCATCTAACTCAGGCTTTCGAATTTCTTCTATATTCACCTTAACATTGTTAGGGTGCAAACCCATCATTTTAGCAGTATCAGATCTAAGCTTCTCTATATCCTCTCCTTTTTTTCCAATCACCACACCAGGACGCGCTGTATGAATTGTGATAAAGGCAGACTTAGCAGGTCGTTCTATTTGAATCCTACTAACTGACGCATGTTTAAGTCTTTTTTCGATAGATGCACGCACAGCTAAATCTTTATGCAAAAAATCTGCATATTCTCTACCTTCTGCATACCATTTTGATCTCCAGTCAGACGCTATACCAAGACGAAAACCTATCGGATGAATTTTTTGTCCCATACTTTACCTCACACCTGTCCATCACTAACGGTAAGAGTAATATGACTCGTCCGTTTAATAATTCTATTAGCCCGCCCTTTTGCACGAGGGCGCATTCTTTTCATCGTTGGCGCTTGATCTACCATCAAATTAATGATTGATAGCTCATCTATATCAGCACCTTCGTTATTTTCAGCATTTGCAATAGCAGACTCAAGAATCTTTTTAACGATACCAGATGCTTTCTTTTGACTAAACATCAAAACCTCTAGAGCCTTATCTACTGGCAGACCACGAACCTGACCAGCCACCAATCTTGCTTTTTGCGGCGAGATGCGAGCAAACCTTAATTTAGCAGTTACTTCCATTTCTATTTCCTAACAACCAATTATGATGACTTATCAGCCAAGTGACCACGAAACATTCTTGTAGGAGAAAACTCCCCTAACTTATGACCAACCATATGCTCATTAACAAGAACTGGGACATGCTGCCTACCGTTATGAATCGCTATTGTAAGACCTACCATATTTGGTACGATCATCGAACGGCGAGACCAAGTCTTTATTGGCTTTCTATCCCCAGCATTAACGGCTTTTAAAACCTTACTCATCAAATGATGATCAACAAATGGTCCTTTCTTAAGCGAACGCGGCATAATACCTACCTCTTATTTCTTCGGCGCACAATTAAACTATCTGTACGTTTATTTTTTCTCGTCTTATAACCTTTAGTTGGTACACCCCATGGGGACACAGGATGTCTACCTCCTGATGTCTTACCTTCACCACCACCATGCGGATGGTCTACTGGATTCATAACAACACCACGTACAGTAGGCCTTATACCACGATGTCTACTAGCACCAGCTTTCCCCAACTTAACAAGACTATGTTCTGAGTTACTTACTTCGCCTACTGTTGCCTTACAAACAGAAAGAATTTTACGCATTTCTCCTGAACGAAGTCGCAATGTAGAGTAGCGTCCTTCTCTTGCAATCAGCTGCGCTGATGTACCGGCACTCCTTGCCATTTGCGCACCCTTACCAGGCTTCATCTCAACACAATGAACAACAGTACCAACTGGCATATCCAATAAAGAAAGGGAGTTTCCAGCAGAAATTGGCGAGTCAGAACCAGATGATATCTTATCATCACACTTTATTCCCTTTGGAGCGATTATGTATCTCCTCTCTCCATCTGCATATTTAAGCAAGGCAATATTAGCTGTTCGATTAGGATCATACTCGACAGATTCTACCGTCGCAGGAACACCATCCTTATCCCTTTTAAAGTCAATGATACGGTAATGCTGTTTGTGCCCACCACCAATATGCCTCGTAGTAATACGCCCATTATTATTACGACCACCAGACTTACTTTTCTTTTCTAGAAGAGCCTTATGAGGCTTCCCCTTATGCAAATCTTTATTTACAACTCTAACCTGATGTCGTCGACCAGGGGAAGTTGGCTTCATCTTGACGATAGCCATTAGCCTTCAGCCTCCATATTAATAACCTGACCTTCAGAAAGCCTTACATAAGCCTTCTTCCAATCTTTCCGCTTACCAGTTCTGCGACCAAATGATTTTGTCTTACCCTTAACAACAGATGTTCGAACACTTTTCACATCAACTTCGAACAATTCTTTTATTGCACTTTTTATTTCGCTTTTTGTTGCATTAGTCGCAACTTTAAACACGTGCACATTCGAATCAGATTCAGACATAGCCTTTTCTGTCACATGAGTACCTATGATCACGTGATACAAACGCTCTTGATTATCAGCATTCAATAAGTTCATTTCAACCACTCCTGAATTTTCGTTACAGCAGAGGAAGTAATCAAAACCTTATCATGCGAAATAAGGCTCACAGGATTAAGGGATGAAACCTCTAACGACTCACAATTAGGTATATTACGAACA
>VAPK010787121.1_pt1 | contig 18526 bp, 14 predicted proteins | sample 3395031 | NCBI WGS metagenome assembly VAPK01 (sample SAMN08290443, study PRJNA428436) | hydrothermal vent metagenome | isolation source: Deep-sea hydrothermal vent chimney 1 | place: Pacific Ocean: Juan De Fuca Ridge
CAGGATATTTTTAAAAAAGCATCTGCAAAATTAAATTCAGGCGGACACCTATTCATCAGTGAACTACATCCGTTCAAACAGTTTTTAGGAAGTCAGGCAAAATTTGATAATCAACTGGTAAAAAGTTATTTACATCAAATTTCAACTTATTTTAAATATGCAACTGAAAATAATTTTACCTGCATAAAACTATTGGAGACTTTTGATGAAAATCCAAAAAAAAACGAGGAATATTTTCCTCGTTTGATCTCTTTTTTGTTTGTTAAAAATTAGATTCCCTTTATCAACAGTTCGGCTGTTGCCGGATTAGTTGCCAGTGGTACATCATGCACATCACACAAACGCATTAACATGGAAATATCCGGTTCATGCGGATGCTTTTCCAGCGGGTCTCGAAAAAATATAACCATTTTAACCAATCCTTCAGCAACTCTGGCTGCAATTTGCGCGTCACCTCCCATGGGACCTGATAGTAATCTTTCAACCGTAAATCCGGCTTTCTCTGCTTTTGAACCGGTTGTTCCTGTTGCAATTAAATGTATTTTTTTTGAATCCAGTATGTTTTTATGTTCATTTAAAAACTGAACCATTTCTGCTTTCTTTCCATCGTGAGAAATTATTGCTATCTGCATATTTAACTATTTTGAGAATGGCTTATTGCTAGAGTATTAATAGGATGACGTACAATTTTACCTAAATTTAAATTGTATTCATTAAAAACTTCCACAATCTCATCCTTTAAGAAATGTGCAATGGAACCAACAAAATAAACAGGGATTTTTTTACTCTCTTCAAACTGTAAAATTTGATTTTCAATAAATGATCTTAAACCATTTTTAATTACATTTTGTGCATATTCATTATTTTTATTTTCAATCAAAAATCGCCCTATATCAGCTAAATAAGTATTCGGGCTATCCAATTTATACAATTTTTCTTTAATGGTATCCGGACTAAGATCATAATTGCTTTCAAACTTTGATGCCAGATCCTTAGGCATTTTATGAAAATAATAATCTCTTATAATTTGTTTTCCATAGTAGTTTCCACTGGCATCATCCATTATGATATAACCCAGCGATATAATTTTTTGATGTGTTTCCTTTCCGTCAAAATAACTGCAATTGGAACCTGTACCCAAAATACACACAATACCCGGTTCATCCGTTTGTAATGATTTTACTGCCGCAATCGTATCTTCATAGATTGCAATTTCAGCATTACTAAAAATATCTTCAAAAACATCTTTCAAATAACCCTTTGCTGTTTCCGTACCGCATCCTGCTCCATAAAAAAATATCTTCTTAACATCCTTTTTTATATTGTATAACTCATTTTTTTTAACAATTCTATTGTACAATGTCTTTTTGGGGAAAACTGCCGGATTTAATCCTTTTGTATTAATTTTAAAAAAGGTATTACCATTTTCATCCAATGCTATCCAATTTGTTTTGGTTGAGCCACTATCCGCTACTAATATCATATGCTTAAAGTTTTGATTTGTAAAAATAAAAAATGATTATTTAAAAAAACTGATAAAAATTATATTTGACAATTATTTAAATGAAAGTAATGCCAGTTCATATCCCTGCAAACCAAATCCCACAATAACTCCATGCACATTTGGTGAAATAAATGATTGGTGTCTGAATTCTTCTCTTTGATACACATTTGATATATGCACCTCAATAACAGGTGTTTGCACAGCCTTTATTGCATCTCCAATTCCCACAGAAGTATGGGTATAGGCAGCTGCATTTAAAATAATGCCATCATAATCAAACCCGGTTTCCTGTATTTTATCAATTATTTCTCCTTCAATGTTTGATTGAAAATACTCCAGTTCAATTGTAGGGTATTTTTCCTTTAACCGATCAAAATATGTCTCAAAAGTTAAACTGCCATAAATACCAGGCTCTCTTTTGCCCAGTAAATTTAAATTAGGACCATTGATAATGATAATCTTCATTTTTAAAAATTTAATAAAATATAAAGTTAGGTTTCCAAAAATACTATAAATTTACCCAAAGGCTTATCAAATTGAACTTGAATTTATATTTTATCAAATTATTACTATCGATATGATTTGGGAAAAAACTTTAAAAGATTACCAGCATTACCTTAAAATTGAGCGTGGATTGTCCTTGAATTCTATCAGCAGTTATAGCAATGACATCAATAAATTGATAAAATATTTACAAAATAATGAAATCAATAAGAGTCCTTTTAAAATTGACAATGAAGATATTCAGGAATTTATATACCAAACATCTCAGGTATTAAATGCAAGATCTCAGGCAAGATTGATATCAGGTTTGAGAAACTTTTTTGATTATCTGATTTTTGAAGAATATCGAAAAGAAAACCCAACAGACCTGATTGAGGCTCCAAAAATTGGAAGAAAATTACCCGACACCTTATCGGAAAAAGATATTGATAAAATCATTAGCCAAATTGATCTGAGTACAGCTGAAGGAGAAAGAAATAAAGTAATGCTTGAAACATTATATAGTTGCGGACTTCGGGTTAGTGAAATGATTCAGCTTAAAATATCTGATCTTTTTTTTGAAGAAGGTTTTATCAGAGTTACCGGAAAAGGTGACAAACAGCGATTTGTGCCAATAAATCAATATACTATACGATTAATTGATAACTATAAAGATCGATCGCGATCAAATATCAAGGTACAAAAAGGTTTTGATGACACGCTGTTTTTAAACAGAAGAGGAAAACAAATCTCAAGAAATATGGTGTTTATGATTTTGAAGAACCTGGTTTCAAAAGCAGGAATCGATAAAAAAGTCAGTCCGCACACATTTCGCCATTCTTTTGCCACCCATCTGTTAGAAAATGGAGCAGATCTGCGGGCAATTCAGCAAATGCTGGGACATGAAAGTATCACAACCACAGAGATCTACATGCATCTGGATAGAAGTTTTTTAAAAACTGTCGTTGAAAAATACCATCCTAGGAAGGGGTAAATAGTTGATGGTTGTTGGTAAAATATGCAATAACCCAACAACTTATTAACTTTCTTCCTCTTAACTAACCTAAGAATACATTTTATTTCGCAACTCTTTAATCTTCTTACTATCTAAATATTCATCAAAGGTCATATATCTGTCAATCACACCATTTGGTGTAATTTCAATAATCCTGTTTGCAACTGTTTGTGCAAATTCATGGTCATGTGTAGAGAAGATAATAGTTCCTTTAAAATTTTTCAAGGCATTGTTAAATGCCTGAATAGATTCCAGATCCAGGTGATTCGTCGGTTCATCAATGAGCAAAACATTCGCTCTGGTCATCATCATTCGAGATAGCATACAACGTACTTTTTCACCTCCTGAAAGTACATTACTCTGTTTTAAAGCCTCATCACCACTAAAGATCATTTTACCTAAAAATCCTCTAATGTTAACTTCTTCGCGTTCTTCTTCCGTTTTTGCATATTGACGTAACCAGTCAACCAAAGACAGATCATTGTCAAAAAAACTGGTATTTTCAACTGGTAAATAAGCCTGTGTAGTAGTTACTCCCCATTTATAATCACCGCTATCAGGTTGGTCATTCCCTGTAATGATCTCATAAAAAGCAGTTGCAGCTCTTGATTCTTTTGAAAGTATCACTACTTTATCACCTTTTGCCAAATTGATATCAATATCTTTAAAAACAACTTCTCCATCGATACTTTTTGATAAATTTTCAACATGAAGAATCTGATTTCCTGCTTCACGTTCCTGATCAAAAATAATGGCAGGATATCTTCTGCTCGAAGGCTTGATATCGGAAATATTTAATTTTTCGATCATTTTCTTTCTGGAAGTTGCCTGTTTGGACTTGGCAACATTTGCAGAAAAACGACGAATAAATTCTTCCAATTCTTTTTTCTTGTCTTCTGCCTTTTTATTTTGTTGTGCTCTTTGTTTTGCAGCCAGTTGACTTGACTCATACCAAAAAGAATAATTACCTGAATATTGGTTTATTTTTCCAAAATCAATATCGGATATATGCGTACAAACAGCATCTAAAAAGTGACGGTCATGCGATACAACAATCACTGTATTATCATAGTTTGCCAGAAAGTTTTCCAGCCATGAAATAGTCTCAAAATCAAGATCATTTGTAGGTTCATCCATGATCAGCACATCGGGATTGCCAAACAAAGCCTGTGCCAATAGAACCCTTACTTTAGCTTTACCATCCAGATCTTTCATTAAAACAGTATGCAAATCATCTTTGATCCCCACAGAAGATAATAAACTTGCGGCCTCACTTTCTGAGGTCCATCCTCCCATTTCTTCAAAATCAGCTCCAAGCTCTCCTGCTTTGATTCCATCTTCTTCAGAAAAATCAGGTTTTGCATAAATTGCATCCAACTCCTTTTTTAGATCAAAAAGAGGCTTATTACCCATCATTACCGTTTCTAAAACCTGAAATTCATCAAAAGCAAAGTGATCTTGCGTAAGAACTGACATGCGTTTTCCCTTTTCTAGGTGAAAGGAACCGGAAGTAGGATCAATATCTCCAGCAATAATTTTTAAAAAAGTTGATTTTCCTGAACCATTCGCTCCAATAATTCCATAGCAATTCCCTTGCGTAAATTTAGTATTTACCTCATCAAATAAGATTCTTTTCCCAAATTGTACTGATAAATTTGATACTGTCAACATGCTTTTTCTAATTTTTTGCAAAAGTACTTAAATATGTCTTAAATGAGGATTAAAATCTATAAAATTGAGCTATACCCTCCATATTTTTGTTAAAAAACAACATGATTCTAGTGATTCAAACACATACTTTAACCTTTACAAACAAGTATTTTAACACGCTATTAACAAATGCTAAGAAATGATATAACTATATTTGTTTATCATGTTTAATGTGCAAAATTTGAAAAAAAACTACTTACTAATTGTTTTTTTAATACCCCTTATTTTATTCATTTTCAGCTGTCAACAGACTGATAATGAAAATTATATTACTTTTTTTGGTGGTAAGATAAAAAACCCTAAAAGTCCTTATGTTTACCTGTTTGAAGGTAAAAAAATTATTGATTCTGCCAGATTGGATCACAGCAATAGATTCTCCTTTAACCTTGATTCTATTAATACAGGTTTATACACTTTTAAACATGGTTCAGAGTACCAGTATCTTTATCTCGAGCCAACAGATAGTTTACTTATTTATTTAAATACATGGGATTTTGATGAATCACTCATATTTAGTGGTAAAGGAAGTGCTAAAAACAACTATTTGATCAATCTGTATCTGGAGCAAGAGAAAATAGAAAAAAAATTCAAATATAAATATGATTTGAACGAAAAAGAGTTTTCAAAACTAATTGATTCCGGTATTCAAAAACAGCTCGCTACTTATAATGATTTACTTATTGAAGAAGGAGTAAAACCCACTCCTTTTTTTGATAAACTGGCAAAAACCGGGATTTATTTTCCTTTTTATTTATTTAAAGAACTATATCCGTTCAATCATAAAAGACATTTACATTTAAAAGAATTTCCATTATTAAGTAAAGATTTTTACCGTTACAGAAAGAATTTAAATTTAAATGATTTTGACCTGGTATATTATACTCCTTATACAAGCTATACCCGCGTATATTTATACAACATGGCTTATAGCGAAAAAGCAAAAAATCCTAAAAACAGCAATGTTGAGTTAAATTTCATGAAAATTGTCAATGATAAGATTAAAATTGAAAGTTTAAGAAATGAATATCTGGCCGGTAGTTTATGGAAATCTTTATCCAATGACTGGATATCAAAAAAAGATTTTAAAGATATTGAAGACTTCTATTATACCAATTGCTCTAACGAAGAATTCAACAATGAGATCAAAAGAGCTATTTATCAAAAACAAAAATTAAACAAAGGAGATACATTGCCAAATATGCGTGCAATCGATAATAAAGGAAAAGAGATCCATATAAAGAATCTTACAAAAAATTCCAGTACTGTTATTTATTTCTGGCCTACAGACAGTTCAAAAGCAAACCTTTTAAATACCAAACTACACCATTTAAAAATTAAGTATCCAGATATTTTATTTCTCGGATTTGAAAGAAATAAAGAAAATGATGACTGGAAAAAGTTTATTTATGCGAAAAAATTGGCTTTGAATTCCCAGTTTTCTCTTTCCAAGGATTGTGATAGCTATTCCTTATTTAGTGGTGATATGGACAGAGCCATTATCGTAAATAAAAATGGAACTGTTAAAAATGGGTTTTTATTTTTTAATGACAAACATTTTGAAAAACATTTGAAAAACCTTAATTAGTAGTATTTTATAGTGTACTTCAATAAATTAGCTGTAATTTCGCAAGCTCAAAATCACAAAAACTGTATTTAATTGTAATTCAATATTTTACACTTCAGATAGAGTTTTACAAAGAAAAATATATGTCGATATTTAAAGATCTTGGTCTGGGTAAGGCCATCGTAAGCTCGCTTGTTGAGTTAGGATACGAAAAACCCACACCCATACAGGAAATTGCAATCCCACAAATTTTAAGTTCAAAAGATGATCTGAAAGCATTTGCTCAAACAGGTACTGGAAAAACTGCTGCATTTAGTTTACCTATTATGGAGCAATTAAATTTAAAAAGTAAAGATACACAGGCAATTATATTGTCTCCTACAAGAGAACTTGCTATTCAAATAGCCAGAAATATTGGAGAATTTTCAGTAAATATTTCCGGGTTAAATGTGCTTGCCGTTTACGGTGGAGCAAATATTGAGGATCAAATCAGAGGATTAAAAAGAGGTGCACAAATAGTTGTTGGAACTCCTGGAAGAACTGTAGATCTCATCAAAAGAAAAAGATTAAACTTAAAGAATGTACAGTGGCTTGTATTAGATGAAGCAGACGAAATGCTTAATATGGGTTTTAAAGATGAACTGGATCAAATTCTTGAAGCAACACCTGATACTAAACAAACATTGCTTTTTTCGGCTACATTTCCTAAAGAAGTGGAAGCTATTGCGAATAATTATATGAACAATACGGTTGAAATATCTGCCGGAAAAAAGAATATTGGAGCAGAGAATGTTAGTCATGAATACTATCTCGTTTCAGACAGGAACCGTTATCCGGCATTAAAGCGAATTGCAGATATCAATCCGAATATTTATAGTATTGTATTTTGTAGAACCCGTAGAGAAACCAAAGACATTGCAGAAAAACTTATCCAGGATGGTTATAATGCAGATGCACTTCATGGAGATCTTTCTCAGGCTCAGCGAGATATGGTAATGCAAAAATTTAGAAATAAGTCTTTACAGATTCTTGTTGCCACCGATGTTGCTGCAAGAGGACTGGATGTAACAGATCTTACCCATGTGATCAATTATAAGTTACCAGATCAGCCAGAAAATTATACGCACAGAAGTGGTAGAACAGGTAGAGCCGGTAAAAATGGTATTTCTGTTGCATTGATTACCGGTAGAGAGAAAGGCAAACTTCGTCCGATAGAAAAAAGGATCAACAAACAGTTTGAACAAAAACAAGTTCCCAACGGACAAGAGATTTGCGAAAAACAATTGTACAGCCAGATTGATAAGGTGCATGATATTGATATCAATGAGAAAGAGATCAAAGATTATTTACCTTCCATTTATCAAAAACTGGAGGGATTTGACAGAGAAGAACTGATCAAAAGATTTGTTTCACTGGAATTCAATCAATTCTTATCTTATTATGAAAATGCACGTGACCTGAATGGTGATGACTCCAAAGAAAGAAGAAGATCAACAGATGATTCCTTTACAAGATTCTATATCAACCTTGGTAAAATGGATCATATCAACCCTGCCAAATTAATGGGAATAATCAATGAAAATTTAAGGAAAAATGATGTTGAAATCGGACAGATCGAAATCCTTAAAAGCTTTTCATTTTTTGAAATTGACAAAAATCATAGAGATGAAGTTCTTGAAAAATTTAAAGGAGCTGAATTTGGAGGAAGAAAAATTATTGTTGAAGTTACTACCAAACCCAAAACAAAAGGCAGAAGTCGATCTAAGCGAAGGAGTTTTGGTGATGGCGAAAGATTTCAGGGAAACAGAGATAAAAACCGTGGTGGTAACCGTGACAGAAAATCGTCTGGTGAAGATGGCAAAAGAAGAGATAGTGGCAGAAGAAAAAGAAGATAGTAAATATCCTGTTTCATTCATTTAAAAGAGGCTGTCTCAAAAAGGGACAGCCTCTTTCTTTTATATCAAATATTTTCAAGTACTACATACCCTTATACAAAAGTTGAATGTTGGGATCTAAAACAATATTTGTTATCTGAGATGCTACTGAAAAAGAAAAAAAATGACTTTTGTTTTTTATTTCAACAATTTTTAACTGACTTGTACCATCTTTAAATTGAATCAATAATTCCAACGGAAATTCAAATATTGTTTCAGTATTTTGGATCTGACCAATCGTAATTTCTATCTTATTTCCCTTGTTTTGCCATTGTAAGTCAATTTCTGGCTGACCGGTTTTATACAACCACTGATCAAAAAACACACTAAGATCTTTATGTACAATTTCCTCAACAACTTCTCTAAAATCAACTGTCAGAGCATTGCTAAATTTATATTTATCATAGTAAGCTCTGATACTTTTCCAGAACAGATCATCTCCAATTTTCATTCTCAGCATATGTAAAAACCAGCCTCCTTTCTCGTAGGAATTTGCATTTAAAAGCTTCATATAATTTTTCTGATCTCTATCAATTACCGGACTTTGCTGTTTTTTATAAAATTGGATGATCTTTAAGCGTTCATTAATCAAACGCTTCTGTAATTTTTCTTTACCATACTTATGTTCCATATATAAATTGGTAAAATAGGTTGCAAAACCTTCACTTAACCACAAATGAGCCCACTCCTTTTCTGTTGCTGAATCTCCAAACCATTGATGGGCAATTTCATGTGCCAAAAGAGTTTCACTTTTCCTTTTTCCTGTAACGGAATTCTCTGAATAAAAGATAGCTCCGGCATTTTCCATACCTCCAAAACGTGTTTTTGATTGCACATTGGCTAGTTTACTAAAAGGAAATAAACCTATTTGTTTTGTGAAAAAATCAACAATCTCAATGGCAAGGGCATAATCGTAAAATCCTTTATTTCTATTCTGTGGATAAACCCAGGTTGAAATAGGAATCTGATTAAAATTTCCAAGGTTTTGTACAGCAAACCTTGATATACCAACAACCATCAAATAGGTGGACAACGGTATATTACACACATAATGATAAAGCTTCCTATGATGTTTTATATTAGATTCTTCTACCAAAGTACCATTGGAGATCACCTGATAATGTTCGGGAACTTTCACTTTAAAATCTACCTGTGCCTTATCATCGACCTTATCATTACTTGCCAGCCAGTTTCTCGCTCTAATTGGCCAGTTATCACCAAAAAAAGTTCTTTTGCCATATTTATTTTTTGAAATAATCAACCCATCTTTTGGAATACCTTTATATTTTATGCTGTAAATCTGCAAACTATCTTTTAAATTATTTTCCGGTATCCGAATATTTATCAGGTTATTTTTATGCTGAAAAGAAACCAATTGATCCTTGCTGGTGATTTGTAAAACTTGCATTCCTTTGTTTGATCTATCCAAAGAATTAAGATCCAGTGAAAATTGCTTTTCTGATTTAATTATTTTCAAGGTAATGGTTGCATTTACCTCGATTACATCGGTAGTATCATTTACCGTTAATTCAAATAAATAATGCTTTACATCTATAACATTCTCATTATCTGTTTTTTGCGAATTTACTGCTACAGAAACAATGAATATAAAAAAGATAAAAAATGATCTAATTAGTTGCATACTCTTTCAATATTAAATGATACGATGTGTAAATATAAACTTTTTTAAGGTTCATCATTAAAACAATTATGATCCAATTTATTGAGACAATTAAGGATCAATTTATGCGCAATTACTTATCTTCGTATTTATAAAAACATTCAAAATCAGTCTACAAACTTCCATAGCATATTTAAAAGGTGTCGGTCCGGCTCGTGCCGAATTACTCAAAAAAGAACTGGGCATTTTCACCTATGCAGATCTGTCTAATTTTTTTCCAAACAGATATATTGACAGAACACAATTCTTTAAAATAAATCAATTACAGCCAAACAATGCTGATATTCAAATTATTGGTAAAATTATTTCTCTTAAAACTGTCAATCAAAAAAGAGGAAGCAGGCTGGTTGCCACTTTTGCAGATGATACTGGCAGAATGGAACTGGTTTGGTTTAGAGGTGTAAAATGGTTAAAAGAGCATCTTAAAATAAATACACCTTATGTGATCTTTGGTAAAACAAACTGGTTCAATGGCTTGTTTAATATGCCGCATCCTGAGATGGAATTACTTACCGATTACAAAAAGAATTTGCGAACTGCTATGCAGCCCATTTATCCTTCCACTGAGAAACTGAATAACGCTGGTTTTACCAACCGGGTAATGCAAAAGACCATGCAAACCTTATTTGCAGAAATGAATGGTAGTTTTCAGGAAACTTTGTCTAGCGATCTGATCGATGAATTGCAATTACTGGATAAAAATGAAGCAATGTTTAACATTCATTTTCCTAAAAGTCAGGTGCTTTTGACCAAAGCACAACAACGCTTAAAATTTGAAGAGTTATTTTTTATTCAGCTACAGTTAATTCGTAAAAAACTTATCAAAAAAATCAATATTAAAGGTCATATTTTTGGAAAAGTTGGAAATTATTTTAATGATTTTTATAAAAATCATTTGCCATTTGAACTTACCAATGCACAAAAAAAAGTAACCAAAGAAATTCGAAATGACGTAATCACAGGAGCGCAAATGAATCGGTTATTACAAGGTGATGTAGGTTCAGGAAAAACAATTGTAGCGGTGTTGGCCATATTGATTGCTTTGGATAATGGTTATCAGGCAACCATGATTGCACCCACTGAAATTTTAGCTACACAACATTACAATGCCGTTTGCGAACTTTTGCAGGAAATGCCCATCAATATAAAACTGTTAACAGGATCTGTAAAAACATCTGAAAGGAGAATCATTCATGAAATGCTTGAAAGTGGTGAATTACACATTTTAATTGGTACACACGCGGTTTTTGAAGACAAAGTGAAATTTAACAATCTTGGACTGACAATTATTGATGAACAACACAGATTTGGTGTTGCACAAAGAGCAAAAATGTGGCATAAAGGAAGTGTTGATGAAGTTGGAGGGGCTATCACCCCACCACATATATTAGTTATGACAGCCACGCCTATTCCCCGAACATTAGCAATGAGTGTTTATGGAGATTTGGATATATCTGTAATCGATGAATTACCTCCGGGAAGAAAATCTATCAAAACAGTACACCGATTTGATAGCAACCGACTGAGTGTTTTTAAGTTTTTAAGAGAAGAAATTGTCAAAGGAAGACAGGTTTATATCGTTTACCCGTTGATTGAAGAATCAAAAACACTGGATTATAAAGATCTGATGGATGGTTATGAAAGTATTGTTCGTGAATTTCCTTTACCCGATTACCAGGTAAGTATTGTCCACGGTAAAATGAAACCAGCAGATAAAGAATTTGAAATGCAGCGATTTGTAAATGGCAAAACCAATATCATGGTTGCTACAACTGTAATTGAAGTTGGTGTAAATGTACCCAATGCCAGTGTAATGATTATTGAAAGTGCTGAACGTTTTGGCTTGTCACAATTACACCAGTTAAGAGGAAGAGTTGGTCGTGGAGCCGACCAGAGTTATTGTATTTTAATGACCGGATCCAAATTAAGCAGTGATGCTAAAACCAGATTGCAAACCATGGTAGAAACCAACGATGGATTCAAAATTGCAGAAGTTGATCTCAAATTAAGAGGCCCGGGAGATTTGATGGGAACCCAACAAAGTGGAGTGCTTAATTTAAGAATTGCTGATATTGTAAAGGATTCAGGCTTACTGCAAAAGGCGAGAAATGTGGCAATAGAAGTTTTAAAAAAGGATCCAAATTTATCGAAATCCGTAAACAAAAATTTGTGTCATACTTACTTAGAGATTACAAAAAATAAAAATGTTTGGTCAAACATTAGTTAAGTCAAAATATAAAGAATAAATTATTTATATTTGTTAAAAATGCAGTTACCCATTCCATGTTAAAAAATACAATCTTCTCTCTTTTATTTTTGTTACTTTCAATAAATGTGATAGCTCAAAATGATACTATTTCTAAAAAGGAAATAAGAAAACAAAAAAAAGCTATCAAAAAAAATGCTATTATCAATGATTCTCTTGTATTATCCAACAACGATATCTTAGTTGGGGAAATAAAAAAAATGGAAAAAAGCGTGATCACATTTAAAACAAAATATAGTGATTCAGATTTTAAAATCAAATGGCATAAAGTAGTAAAAATAAAAAGTGATCGAATATTTATCATTGCACTAAATGATGGACAAAGATTAAACAGTTCTATAAATAGTACAGATAAAACAGGTATTGTTAATTTAGATTCGGGTGTTAATACCTTTGAAGAAGATTTGATTGATATCATTTATTTAGAACCCGTCGGAAGAAATTTTTTAAGCAGGCTTACTATTGATGTAGATTTTGGTTTAACATTAACCAAAGCAAATAATCTAAAACAGTTTACCTCTAACCTTAGTGGTACTTATTTAGCCAATAAATGGAAAGCAAACGGATATTTTAAAACGGTGTTAAGCCGTCAGGATAGCATCGCAGATCTTAACAGAATGGATGGGGAAATTTCTGGAAATTATTTTTTAAGAAATGACTGGTTTTTACAACTGGGTGGTATTTATCTATCAAATGATGAACAAAAATTAAAATTGAGATCTACTTATAAAGCAGGTGCTGGATATTATTTTATACACAATAACAGTATGGCTTTTGGAGCTGGTGCCGGACTGGCATGGACAAATGAAGATTATATAGACGATACCTCAACTAAAAAAAGTGGGGAAATCTATTTGGCTGTTGGGCTCAATAAATATGATATTGGTGATCTTAGTTTAATGTCTTCTGCTATTCTTTATCCCAGTATTACAGAAAAAGGAAGATACAGAGCAGATGTTAATATGCAAATGAAATATGACCTACCTTTTGATCTTTATATCAAAATGAGCCTTACCTACAACTGGGATAATCAGCCAATTGAAGGAACTTCTGAAAATGATTATATTTTCACCACATCTTTTGGATGGGAATTCAATTAAAATTATTGTTTGATCTCAGTAAGTATTTTATCTGTTTTTAAGTTGGTAATAAATTTATCTTTTTCTCCTAAATATCTTCTGCTCCCTAAATAACGTTTGGTATTGCTTTCATCATAATAATCAGAATCAGGATTGATAGAACTCATTCGAACCTGACGTGATTCATGAATAAATTCACCTTTATCATTGCCAAGCCATATACCAACATGGGTAACTCTTTGTTTGGTACTATTAGTTGCTTTTTTACCAAAAAACATCAAATCACCCTTTTGCAAGTTTTCAAATTTTAAGCTGGGATCTACATTTTTTCCAGCATTTATTTGCTGAGAAGCATCTCTTGGAATGATAAAACCATTCATAAGATATACCGTTTTTGTCAAACCACTGCAATCCATTCCCTTACTTGAAGTTCCTCCCCACAAATAAGGAGTTCCCATGAATTCAAGTGCATATTTTTCGATCAATTCGCCAGAAGGTTTTACCTCTTTGATCCAGCGATTATATAACTCACTCTCTGATTTTTTTACAAAAGCTATTCTTCCATCAGGATATGCAACTTTATAAAAGCCTCCTTCCTTTGCTAAAAATATAAGCTGAGCCCCTAAAACAAGGTCGCTAACCTTTCTTGAATCACTGCTCTTATCCTTATAGGAGTAACCCCATGGTTTCATAAAAATTACTTTTGGTGCTAAATTCCAGGCGATATAATCTTTTTCACTCATGAGCTGTACACCTCCGTGATCTACCCATGAAATATATGCATCAGGTGTTTGCACCAAATAAAAAGCTCCTTTAATTTTTAACACTTTTAAACCCATTCCTAAAAGAGCCTGGGTCGCAAGTTCTCCTGAATGCCGGCTTTGTGACCGGATGTTTGCCACCGAATTGTTTACCACTGCGTATTTTGTTTCTCCAACACTGGTATCAGGCAACATTACAATACTATCCATAAGTTTGATATTTTGACCGGAAATCTTTTCTTTTAATGTGGCTACAACCTGTGGCTGATCTGATTCTCCTTTTAAAAGAAGAATTCCTTTATCAGAGGATATATCAATGTTGAACAAAGCAACTCTTTTATCGGGTGCATATTCATTTTTAATTTGATCTCTTAACTCAATGAATTTAGAAATGTCTTGTTTTTTCTCTTTTTCACAAGAATAGATCACTATTGATAAAAAAACTAGAAAAAATATTTTGGTGCTGTTTTTCATAAACATTTGAATTTTAGATGGTATTTCAACGTGCCAGAATTATATCCGATCCTGAACCCATTTTTGCAGATCGTAAAAGTTTTGTGGAGCAACTCCATGTCCGACAGGGTATTCCTGATAAGTATTTTTGATTTGCAATCCACTTAAAAAATCAGGTGTTTTTCTCGCCCATACTACTGGTATTACCTGATCTTCAGACCCATGTGAAACAAAAAAATCTAAATTACTAAAATCATGCTCTTTATAATCGTCATGCAATAATTGCTGATTTACATATCCGCTTAAAGCGACAACATGCTGCACCTTATCGGGATAATTCAAAGCATAGGCGGTACTTAAGATGTTTCCCTGACTAAAACCTAAAAGAAATACATTGCCACTATTCACCTTAAACTCTTTTTTAACCTCCCCAATAAAAGTATCTATCATATCCAGCGATGATTTTGCTTCCAGAATATCAGAGAAATTTGCTGAATCTTCACTAAAACGAATCGAATACCAAGCATAAGATCCCATTCCCAGTGTTAAAGGAGCTTTGGCACTTATGATCAATAATTCATCTGGTAATTCATCCGCAAAAGAGAATAGATCCTGTTCATTACTCCCGTAACCATGTAGCATCACCATTAATGGTGGATTATCAATACTCTTTTTTGGATAGCGAACCAAGTAATCTAAGGAGAGTTCAGACATAAATATAAACTTGTTAAAAAATTAAATATAAACTTGAAATTGACAAATTCTACTAGCCAATGCTTTTAAACCATTCCTGGAACTGATCACCTAAAAGCGGAATTCTTTTTTCCTGACCTTGTACTGCACCAATAATTCCAATAATGGTTAAAACGAGTGCTCCAACACTTAAAATATTTCCAACCATTCCAAGATGCAAATATCTGCTCAGTACTGAAATAACCAATTCTAAGGCGGCGATTCCTGTAGCCTGCCTGATATGAAAAGAAGCAAAATAATTCTTCTTATTCTGATTCATGATAAAAGCAATCACCAATCCAATGATGGTGATATAACTAATTATTGCGATAGTTTTTCCTCCTTGTACCATTCCTGAATTCATTTTTTTAGACTTAAATTAGTTTATAATGATTTTGTTATTTGAGATTACGCCATAAACAATACCTTTTAATTCTTTTCCTAAAAAGGCAGAATTATTTGATTTTGAAAGTATCTTATCTTGTGTAAAGGTATAATGGTAACTAGGATCAAACAAAGATAAATTTGCCTTTGCTCCCTTTTCTATTCTATCTATTGGCAACGCAAATCTCTTTCGAGGATTTACTGTAATGCTATCTATAAAATCATCCATGTCCATGATAGAATTAATGCTTCCAAAAAAGCTTTCCAAACCGATTGTTCCATTCATTCCATTTGCAAATTCTACATTTTTATTTTCAATATCTATTGGATTATGATCACTCACTATCATATCGATAGTCCCTTCTTTTACACCTTTTATCAGGGCTTTAGCATCTGATTTGGAGCGTAATGGTGGTTTTACCTTATAATTCGTATCAAAGGATTTAATCTCTTCATCATTTAACAACAGATGATGTGCTGAAACACTACAGGTAACATCGAGTCCTTTTTTTTTGGCTTCTTTAATTAGTTTCACTGATTTAGCAGTAGAAATAGTTGGAATATGTAGTTTACCACCTGTATAATCTAACAGAAACAAATCTCTTGTTATTCTTAATTCTTCGGCCAGACCCGGAATTGCATCCAGCCCTAAACGAGTTGTATTTTCACTTTCGTTCACAAAACCAATAGTTGCTATACTATCATCCTGCGGAAAATTCATTACCAGTCCATCAAAATTTTGGGCATAAAGTAATGCAATTTTCATTAAATTAGCATTGTTTATCGATTGATTATAATCTGCAAAAGCAATTGCTCCTGAATTTTGCATATCATACATTTCTGCCAGTTCTTTCCCTTCAGAGCCCTGTGTTAAATTAGCAATTGGATAAAGATCTACAACGGAATCAGCCCCTTTTCTAACCAAAAACTCAACAGCAGACTTATTATCAATATAAGGTTTTGTATACGGATTCAAAGCAATACCGGTAATACCACTTTTGGCAGCAATTTCCAAACCATGATCAATGGTTTCTCTTTCCTCATATCCGGGCTCTCCTAAAGAAACACTGGCATCAAACCATCCATTGGAAATATGCAAATTATCAAAAGAAATTTCTTTAATTTTATTCGGATTGGAAATCTTATTTGCAATTTTTGTAATGATTCCGTTTTCAATTAAAATATCTTTTGTCTGTTCGTGAAAACTTGAATTTTTATCGATAATCTTAGCAGATTTTATAAGTACATTCACTTGAAAAGATTTAAGTTTTAAGCATTTGTTTAAAGCTTCTAATTTTTTAAGAATTTTTGTAAAATAATTTCAACTCCTAAAAATACCAGAGCAAAAATAATAAATAATTGCCACAAATTTCTATTTTTATCCTGGTCATTTATTTGTGTAATCACATTCTTAACCGATTTATAAAAATGAACATTTTGTCTGTTTTCTAAATACTTATCCACCTGATAATAAGTGAGATCACCTTCCTTTCGATCGTAATTAAATGATATATTGATAAACTTCTTCGAACTATTTGTAACCGTATAGATTCCCGCCTTTAGTGGTTTTTCTTCTGTTATGATATTTACAAAATCCATCGATCTACTTTGTAAAGGAATAAAATTAAAGTCTTTTTGAACCAGATGGAAAACTGCATCCCCCTTTTGATTGTTTTTAAACTGTATAATATTCTTTTTACCAATGTTGTAATACATCTTTTTCTGAGTCGAATTTTGTAAACTAAAATTATAGAAAACAGGAACAACCAAAGGTGAATTGATAAAATTTGAATTTGTACCGTTCAAAGGTGCATTAAACCAATATATTTTTTGATTATTCATATCAATCTCAGCAAGAAAATCCTGATCATCACTCAATTTCAACAAAGAAGTACTCCTAAAAAAGTGACCAGAATAGTATTGATCCACTAACGGATATTGATAATTATCCGTTTTCTTTTCAAATACATTTTTAAAAAAAGGATGACTGTAATTTATCTTATTTACATATCTTTTAGATGCAACAGCTTGTTCCATCTTACCTATTTGTAAACTTTTCAATAATTCGTTATAGGATTGTAAATCACAATCAAGAGAAGGAATTATAACCATATTTCCTTTAAAATTTTTAAGACTTTGAATCAATGCACTAGTAAATGACTGTAGTTCATTCAGAATAATTAACTTTTGCTTAGAAAACAAACTATAATCAAGTGAATTTAAATTTGTTGAGGTGAATTTAAACTCCTTATCGTTATATATTTTTGATAAAAATGCATTATTTTCCCCTATGGCCAATACGGATATTTTCTCCTTTTTAATTGTATTAAAATACAGGGTGTTATCAAATTTTAAACGGTTATCATTCAAAGTAATTTTGGCAGAAAACTCATCGGTTGCCGGAATAATAAAATCAATTAATTCCGATTTATTCTTTTCCATTGAAATGGTTGATTTTCCAAAAAGATCATCATTCACAAAAAGAGAAATACTTAAATTTTCCACCTCTATTTCATGACTTTTAACCAGCGCATTTACTTTTATATTCTGAGGATTTTCATCATTAATCCATACACTATCAATGGAAATATTTTCCTTTTGAACAGGTTGCATTTGCACAAAATAATAAGCGGATAAACTATCAAGACTCACATCTTTCAAATCAGCAGTATTCTTTTGAAAATCAGATATCAAAATAATATTTGCAGGTTTTTCAATTTTATTATTTCGGAGGTTTTCTATTTGTAGTAAAATATTTTTCAGATCTTTCTTAACCGGATAATAATCAATTTGCAGAAGGTCATTCCTATTTTGAATATCCTTATAAATTCTATTATTTGTTATGATTGAAAATTGATTAGAATTACTGGAAAACTCATCAAGGAGGTTATTTTTGGCTCTTTGTAATAATTCGCCATTCTCTCCCTTTGCCTGCATACTAAAAGAATTGTCAAGATAAA
>VAPK010541133.1_pt1 | contig 18512 bp, 18 predicted proteins | sample 3395031 | NCBI WGS metagenome assembly VAPK01 (sample SAMN08290443, study PRJNA428436) | hydrothermal vent metagenome | isolation source: Deep-sea hydrothermal vent chimney 1 | place: Pacific Ocean: Juan De Fuca Ridge
CTCGGCATCAGAAATATGGCAGTTTTTCTGTACGCTGTGGCTCAAGGCCGTTAATTCAGGACTAGCTAATTCGGGATACATATATTTTTCACAGTTACGTTAAAATAGGAGGTTCACTTATACCTTAGTAAATTACTGCAATATTATGCTAGCATGTGTTTGCTAGTCAGACTAGCACCAAAGTATTCTAGAATGCACATCAAGCATGAAAGATACTTTATATGAAACATAAGCTTGTAGATAATATGACTATATTACTTTAACTATTTTAGATTAAGGATTAGCTGTTTTGCGAATTAAAAGCCGTTGGAGCAAAAAGAATAAAACGCACACTGTTGAGGAAATTGCTGGCGCTGTCGCCTTTATTCTATGGCGAATTGCTACCAACGGGGTGCTAAGCCTGGAAAATGAAGATTTTCAGACGGACTCCCAACAACAGCGCCTCAATGTTATTACCGAGTTTCTTGCTTTTTCAGTCCATATTACAGATCGCATTACGATTGAGCGATTTGATGAAAATGAGCGTGTCAGCTTCATGACTGAGCTAGCTCTGCGCTGCGCCAAGCATCTAGAAGACAACCTGCGCGATGTAATAGGCAAGGGTGAATACCGTCAGGTTTTTATTGATACCCTGAATCAGCGTATGGCCGACTATGCTGGATTTAATTATAGCGAAGAAGACGGACCCAGCTTTGGTATGAAACGTTTTTTTGGCGAACAGATCACCAAGGTTCTGGGTGAGAGAAACAGCAAGTGGGTAAGTTCACAGGTGATGGATATCGAAGTCCCTGAAATTATGACGCATATTAAACGCGCCATACCAAACTTGTTTAAATAGCCTTGGGAAAATGTCACATAAAAAAAGCGGGCTAAAAGCCCGCTTTTTACTGACCAACTGAACGTTTCAGTCGTTTACTTGGCCCATTTGGCGAAGTTGTCAGTAGTCTGATTCTGGCCATCTTCGAAGCCTGCGCTGTAAGCTTCGTTTAAACGCTGCTCTTCACGTTCCGGGTTGTGTACAAAGCCACCCTGCCAGCCCTGAATATACTCAGGATTAACACCCATTTCTTCCATTTTCACTACTGCATCGTAATAAGACTGGTTCATCAGAATCTCCTCATGTATCAGCTAAAAGTTAATCAATAAAAAATAAAAAGTTAGTCAGCTTCAGCTCTGGCTGCTTCAAGCCTCGCCAGGGCTGCGCCAGAATCCAGTATTTCGCGCACAGTTTCCGCAGCCTCAGCCAGTGTTCCACTGCGCCCAAGGCGGTGAAGACAAATTGATGCGGAATATACCAGACAATCGCGGGCAGATCCCGCTTTTCCTTGCAATGCTTCCATGCCAACCTCTGCCGCCGCTTTCGCTGCTGCATCGACATCAAATTCTGTTTTACTGCCAGCCGTTGCTGCAGGTAAATCCCCGGGTAGGGGAATAGCTCGGCTGGTTTGCGTAATCAACATTTCTGTCGGATTCAACGTATGTGCGGCTTCCTGGCCACTCTTTTCGAAGAAAAACAGTTTTGCTTCCTGTTGCAGGGAGGGAATCACACCACCCTCGACACCGCGCACAATCATGGCGCTGTCAAAGCCACGAAAACGCGCTAATTCAGCATAAATTGGCGGATAGGCTTTATGCACATAGCCGGTCAGGGTGTAGGTTCTACCACGCGCCTGCAGGGGCTTGATCAATGTTTCTACCGTGGTTAAGACTGAACGCTTAATCATGCGTTTGCGCAAATCGAGTAAATCATGCAACTTGCTGGCACAGGTGCGTTGATCGACATAGGCCCAGCCAATAGTCTTATTTTCCAGTGCCTTTGCTGCCTCAGTCGAATTAAGATCAACGTTAATACCTGCGGCACGCAGTACCTTACGTTGGGTAATTCCATATTTGGGGCCAATATATTCCAACCCGTGAGTCACGGCAGGCAGGCCACAGGCCGCCAGTACCGGCGCGAGGAAAGCCACAACTGGCAAACCACGACTGTGACCATCGTAAGGATCGGCAATATCAACCAGTTCATCGACTTCGGCGGTGGCCGAGTCGGCCGTGTCCACAATAGCCTGTAACACCCCCTTGTACTCATCCAGGGTTTCGCGTTTCATACGCAAGGCAATCAGAAAAACACCGGCCTGAACCAGATCAGCATTATCCGACAGGATATACTGCATGGCCTTGTAGGCTTCCTCATAACTGAGGTTCTTGCTGTATTCCGGGCCGGTGGCGACCTTCTGAATAGCAAGTTGTATAGATTCCTGAGTGGGCATATTTTGTAATATCAATCTGTTATCTAAATTATCCAGTTATTCTGGATGAATTTTTCAGAGAAGCGAGTATACCGATCTGGCTGTACAGCCTGTATATCCCTATAGAGGGAGACATTTAAGCCTCTATATCTCTCATCAGTAATACCCCAGCAGCTTTGTCGGACAATAGAATCAGGATATACTGTCGTATCTTATGAATCAAAAGCCAATATCGTCGGCCAGAGGCTCGGCAGGAGAAAAATTATGTCAGACATATCAGATAGTAACAAAGAAGTAGAATTCAACAGCGCAATGGCGGCGTTTGAGTCCAAGCAATTCGCGCACGCCGCCCAGATGCTTGGTCCCTTTGCCCATGACGGCAATGCAGAAGCTCAGCACCGTTTGGCTATCATGTATCAGAACGGTCTCGGTGTAGCACAGGTTGATGAGGAAGCGATGAAGTGGATGAAGGCTGCAGCCGAACAGAATCATGCCCTGGCGCAACACGGACTGGGTTTTATGTATATGGAAGGGGAATGTGTGGAAAAAGATCCTGCTGCGGCAGTCAAATGGTTCAAACTAGCCGCTGAACAGGGCTTGGCTGGCTCTCAGACCACCCTGGCAATGATGTACGAGCAGGGCAATGGGGTGGAAAAAGATCAGGAAGAAGCTAAAAAATGGTATGCCCGAGCCGGTTTCTAAATAATATTAATATCGAAATTTATTCAAGTAACTAAAATTTATGCGTCCAGCCCATCTTACCCGTGTTATAGAAACCGAATTTGCCAGCACCCGTGAAGGTCATCACACCCCGGTGATGATCTGGGGCGCACCGGGTATCGGTAAATCACAAATCGTTGCTCAGGTCGCGCAGAAACATCATGTCGCGTTACTCGATATCCGCCTCTCACAAATGGAACCCAGCGATCTGCGTGGCATTCCTTTTCGTGATGGAACTAAAGTGGAGTGGGCGATCCCCGGTATGTTGCCCGATGTCAAACGTCATGGTTCAGCGGGGATTCTGTTTCTGGATGAAATAACCTCGGCCCCACCGAGCGTGTCTGCCGCAGCCTATCAATTAATCCTTGATCGTCGTTTGGGTGATTATGAAGTACCGGAAGGCTGGGCCATCATCGCCGCTGGCAATCGGCAGGGCGATCGTGGTGTGACCTACAGCATGCCTGCGCCATTGGCCAATCGCTTTTCCCATTTCGAGTTCGAGCTAAATCTGGATGACTGGGTAGCCTGGGCCTATCAAAATAACATTGATGATCGCATTATTGCCTTTCTACGCTTTCGTCCGGAAATGCTGTTCGAATTTGATCCTGCTCACAACCCGGTCGCTTTTCCTTCGCCGCGTTCATGGGAATTTAGCCACCGGGCATTGAAAAAATTCGAGTTCAACAACGAACTTCGGCTCGGTACCCTGCAGGCCTGTGTCGGTCCCGCTGCAGGTATCGAACTGGATGCTTTCATTCGTAATCTTGATCAGTTGCCGGATATCAATGCCATCCTCAAGGGTGAAAAACTGCCCGCACCAAAAGAAATTGATCTGCAATATGCCGTGGCTGCAGCTTTGGTCGGCCATGCGATTCGCAGTAAGGGAACTGATGAGGCACCAGAAATACACGGTCACATACTGGATTACGCCAGCGTGTTTCCAGAAAAAGAAATGGGCGTGATGCTGGTTTCAGATATGCATCGAGCGATCGGCGCAAAAATTTTTGATCTACCCCAGTTTTCCCGGTGGTCAACTGCCGTCGCCGATGTGATGTTGTATAGCTAGTCACCTGAAAAAATTATGGGTGACATCGAAACCAAACTCTCTGCCGCGCGTACCCGGCTGATTATCGACAAGCCATTTCTGGGTGCGCTGGTTCTGCGTTTACCGTTAATAGCCGGTGATTCAAGCTGGTGTCGTACCACGGCAACCGATGCACGCAAAATATTTTACAATACAGACTACATCGAACAACTAAATGTCGATGAAGTTCAGTTTGTTCTAGCCCACGAGGCTTTGCATTGCGCATTGTCGCATTTTGCCCGTCGCGGCCACCGCATCAAGCTGCGTTGGGATCTCGCCTGTGACTATGCCATTAATCCATTACTGATTAAAGAAGGTCTAAAACCACCGCCCAATACACTGCAGCAAAAAAACTATGAGGGTATGACGGCGGAAGAAATTTATCCCTTCATTGATGAATTCGACAACAATGAGCCTATGGACGATCACCTCTATGATGATGAGTCCGAAAATGGCGACAATGCGCAGGGACAAAGTGATACACCGCCAGATATACCGGATGATGATGACGGACAGAAACAAGGGGACGAAGCGGGCAACCAGTCCAACGGCAACCAGCCCCAAGAAAAGACGTCATCGACCCAAAATGGAAACCGGAGCAGGGCCGAAGTCAACCCGGAAAATCAGACCGCCGCTCAACCGCCGCCTTTATCCGTGCAAGAGCGGGAAATACTCAACCTGCAATGGAAACAGCGCCTGGCCGGAGCGGCACAGCAGGCCATGCAGGCCGGTAAGTTGGATGATGAAATGGCCCGTCTGATGGGTTTTCTGTTGCAACCGGAACTGCCCTGGCGCAACCTGCTGGCGCACTTCATGACCCAGACAGCACGGGATGACTATAGTTACACACGCCCATCTTCACGCCGTGGTGAACCTGCCATTTACCCTAGCCTACGCAGTGCTCAGATCAATATTTATGTTGCCGTAGATACCAGCGGTTCGATCAGCGAAACAGAAATTGAACAATTTATTAGCGAGATTGACGCCATCAAAAGTTTGCTGCGCGCACGTATCACCCTGCTGGCCTGTGATGCCGAACTGGCGTCTGACTGTCCCTGGATATTTGAATCCTGGGATGAATTCAGACTACCCGGAAAGATTATCGGCGGTGGCGGTACGCGTTTCACACCGGTCTTTGACTGGGCTGATAAGCAGGACGGCCCACCCAATCTACTGGTTTATTTTACCGATGCTGAGGGCCAGTTTCCGCAACAGATGCCGCAATATCCGGTATTATGGCTGGTCAAGGGCAAAAGCCCAGTGCCCTGGGGACAGCGTGTACAGTTAAATTAAGGGAACTATGGAATTATCAAGTGAAGACAACCTGCGCATCCATGTCCTGTTAAATCAGGATCTGCAGGCTATTCGTATCGATGAATCAAAAATGATCATCTACGCTTTGTCAGAAAAAGGCGAAGCAAAAATAATGCTCAATCCCAACTGTCGGGATGATCGTTATCTGAAAATAGTCAAGGAACTGATATCCAGTAAAGTTTTGGGTTCGCCCGGCGGTTATCCAGTATTCTTGCGCCGTTGGACGCGTATGGGTCAGGCCAGAGATGAGAGCCTTGGACGTTTATTGCAACTGGGTGAACCCGAGGCCATTATTGCGGTTGTGCATGCCAGCGGCCTCACCGACGAGCTGGCGCGGCGTGCCTGGTGGGCCATGCCAATCGCTGAAAATGCCCGTTGCATGTTACAAAAAGAGGCCGTTGTACAGGGCACGATGGGCGTCGAGCTAGCAGAATTTTTAATTGAATTTCTGCCTTTTGAACATGAGGCAAAAGACATTATTGATTCAGTGCGACTGATATTACAGGGGCAACTGATTTCAGATGATAGGCGGCAAAATTTGTGGCAACGGGGACAGCGTAAGAATGCCTTTCTGGTAGGTTTCCTGTTCGCCGAAGCCGATACTCTGCCGCTGGAAAAAGATCCGCATCCAGCACTGGCAGATTATCAGAGCAAACTGGTTACACTCATTCGTAAAGGTAACCCGGTTGCTCGCCAGCTTCAACGTCTGCTTGATGCCCCCGGCCAGGCTTTTCTGTCAACGGTAAACTCGGTATTAAAAAAACCGGCCAATCAGGATGTGGTTATCGCCCTGCTTAATGTTATTCATGGTTATTTCAGTCCGCTGAAACTATTATCGAAAAAAGAAGATGATATTCTGCTTATTATGAAAACCGCATCCGAATTAATCAAAAAGAAAAGTAGCACCTCACTGGTTGAGGTATTAGATGCTCTGCCTGAATCCAGTAACATGTTATATGCCTTGCTAGTGCTTTCCGCCATTAGCGAGCAGGTTGTCAATCCTGTATTTTCCCGCAGCGATGCTATTGGGACACTTATGCGGAGGAAACTTGAGCCTGTATTCGAACCTCTTCGACAACAAATAAAACTGCTGGCAATCAATATCTGATGTACATTCAGAGTGGCCGGAAAATTGCACTGAGTATCGATTTAAAAATAGCGCACGGCATTATTGAAGAGCATATTGCCGCATCACCTTATGTTGTTGGTGTAGAATTAGCACGCCAGATTGATCGCTACGTGCGCAAACAGAAACTCGGCTATTATCCTGCACTGGACTATTTTCATGGCAAGGATATAATCGATTCTGATTTATACAACACAGCAGAAAGTATCGCCTGGTTACTAGAAAATCTTACTCAACAAACACTGCAGATACATCTTCGCCCCCTGCTTAGTGAGTTGCAGTTTGATTCGACTCATGTGCAGATATTTATATTGCCTCATGTTCGGCCGGGCCAGAATAATGCCATTCATAACCTTACCGCTCACCTGACACCCGACCATCTCCGTGTGTCACTGAAGGGCAGCCTAAAATTTTCAGGAAATGATGAGCAAAGCCTGATCAATGAAACTGTATATAAAATAAATAATGCGCTTGACAAATTTTTTTCTCGGCACGATATAAACGGGATTAAATTGATTTAACAATAGCAATTAGTGAGGAAATAAAATATGCCAGAAGTCACCATGTATAGTACGCCAACCTGTCCATTCTGTAGCCGGGCAGAGAAACTGCTTGAGAAGAAGGGAGTAAAAGTCAGAAAGATACGTGTCGACGGCGATAAAGCCAAACTCAGGGAAATGATCAAGCGAAGTGGGCGCAACACCGTGCCTCAGATTTATATTGGCGACAAGCATGTCGGCGGCTTCGATGAACTCTCTGAGCTGGATATCATGGATGAACTGGATCCGCTGCTAGGTATTGAGAGTTAATTCCTGAATATAAAACCCCATATAGAATCTTATGTTTACCTACACTTATTCAGTCTGAAAGAACATGCACAAACTCAAACGTGGCGACATCAAAAACTGGACAGATCCAAACAGTTATCATCGTGGACGGATCTATTTTGAACAGGGCCAGGTAAGCCATCTGCAGGTGGAAGAACTCAATCGTAATGAAGTTGTTTTACATGCCGCCGTTCAGGGGCGTAACAAAGCTCCCTACCGACAGAAAATTTACATTGCTGGGTTGGCCACGGGAGCAATAGAAATAGATGGTAACTGCAGTTGTCCGGTTGGATTTAATTGTAAGCATGTGGTTGCTGCCTGTCTTAAATATCAATCTGACCCTGAAACAGAAAATAATAGTGCGGCTCTTAGCCTGTCCTGGCTGGATAAGTTTGCCCAGGCTGGCCAGCCGGAAAATTCACTCGATTCTGCCAGTAACAATTTTATTGTCTATATTCTAAAACCATCAAATGTTCCTGGCGAACTATCGGTGCAGTTCATGAATACCCGAAAGCTAAAAAAAGGTGGTCTGGGTAAGGGACGACGAACCGAACTGTATCATTTAACCAACCCGTACTCGTCCTCCGCCGCACAGGATAGCGACAGGGAAATCGGCAAACTCATTGAAACGCAGAATGAACACAGATGGGGGCCATCCCAGACTTATACCTTGAGCGGTGAACTGGGTTTTCTGGCGCTGACCAAAATGCTCAATACCGGCCGCTGTTTCTGGCAGGATATCCATCAGCCGCCATTGCAAACAGGCGAACCACGTAAACTGCAAATCAATTGGCATAAAGAAAAAAACGGTGACCGCCGCCTTGTCCTGCAGGTAGAACCTGAGGCGGTCCTTCTGAATACCACGCCAGTTTTGTATATTGACACACAGGCCGTTGTCATGGGTTCGGTTGAGGGAGCAAATTTTACTCCTGAGCAATGGACCCTGTTGCTGCAGGCTCCGCTTGTTGCTGCTTCGGACTGTGCTGAATTTAGCCAGCATTTGCTGACCCGCTTGACTGATATTCCCCTGCCGCCGCCACAGAAAATGGACACGCTGATTATTGCGCAGCAGCCTTCCGTTGCTCGCCTGTATTTGTTTGCTGTTCAGGATTCGGCAACGGAACAGCGCACCCATATGATGCGCTTACGTTTTGCCTATGCGGAGCATGAACTGACGTATTTTCCCGCTACGCCGGCGCGCAAGCTGGTTAAAAATAACCTGATTATATCTATCGAACGTGATTTACCGGCAGAACAGGCGGCAAGAGAACTACTTGTTGGCGCAGGATTTCAGTTAATCCCGGATAAGCAGGCGAATGATCTGATTTTTAGCAACCCAGTAGAAACAGGCTTGATGGGATCCGCAGAAATTTGGCAACATTTCCTGGATGAGGTATTACCCCAGTTGGAAGTTGATGGCTGGGAAGTGGAATTCGACCCCGATTTTAAATTACGTTTTCTACAGGTTGATGACTGGGGTATAGAAATTGAAAGCGACAACGACTGGTTTGATCTACGTTTTGATCTTGATGTTGAGGGGCAAAAATTACCGCTGTTGCCCCTTATCAGTGAAGTTATTAGCCGCTATGAACCGGACAATATGCCTGAAACGCTGACTTTGCCCTTGGGCGACAGCCAGTATCTTCAACTGCCTTCCGAGCGCATTCGTCCTATTTGTCAGGTTTTGTATGAGCTTTATGATAGCGACACGCTGGATAGTGATGGCACGATGCGTCTGAGTCGTTTTGATGCAACGCGGCTGGCCGAACTGGAGGAAAATTGTAATAGTGAATTACGCTGGCGTGGTGGCAAGGCCCTGCGTGAGCTGGGACGTAAGCTAAAAAATTTCAAGGGCATCAGAACAGTCGCTACGCCGCGTGGATTAAAAGCCAGTTTGCGTGATTACCAGCAACAGGGACTAAATTGGCTGCAGTTTTTACGCAGCTATGAGTTTAACGGTATTCTTGCCGATGACATGGGCTTGGGTAAAACAGTACAGGCATTAGCCCACCTGTTACTGGAAAAAGAACGAAAACGTATGGATAAACCCTGCCTGATCCTCGCACCCACCAGCTTAATGAGTAACTGGCGACGAGAGGCGCAGAAATTTACTCCCAAACTCCGTGTACTGGTGCTACAGGGTTCCGAACGCCGACAATATTTTTCTGACATCAGTAAATATGATCTGATACTAAGTACCTATCCATTACTGGTGCGTGATCATGAAATCCTGTTGGCACAGGAATATCATTATTTAATCCTCGATGAGGCACAGGTGATCAAAAACCCACGCGCTAAAGCCGCCCGACTGGCACGGGAAATTAGCGCACGACATCGTCTGTGTCTGACCGGTACGCCGATGGAAAATCATCTGGGTGAACTCTGGGCCTTGTTTGACTTTCTTATGCCCGGATTTCTAGGTGACAGCAAACTATTTACTCAACGTTTTCGCAATCCTATCGAAAAACATGGCGATACTGAACAACGTCAGCGACTGGTGCGCCGGGTCAGCCCTTTCCTGTTGCGTCGAACCAAGACAGAAGTAGTTAAAGAACTACCCGAAAAAACCGAGATCATTCGTTCAGTCGAACTGAATAGCAAACAGGCCGCGCTTTATGAGAGCATCCGTTTATCGATGGAAAAAAAGGTGCGTGACGCGATTAGCAAAAAAGGACTGGCACGCAGCCATATTACCATTCTTGATGCTTTACTAAAATTACGCCAGATCTGTTGTGATCCTCAACTATTAAGCCTGGCACAGGCCAAAAAGGTCAAGGTATCGGCCAAACTTGAAATGCTCATGCAGATGTTACCCGAATTACTGGAGGAGGGACGGCGCATCCTGCTTTTTTCCCAATTTACCAAAATGCTGGGAATCATCGAAGAACGACTAAAAGAAGAAAATATCAGCTATACCAAACTTACTGGCCAGACTCGCAAGCGTGATCAGGTGATCGAGCGTTTTCGCCAGGGCGAAGTGGATGTCTTTCTGATCAGTTTGAAAGCAGGCGGCGTGGGACTCAATCTTACCGAGGCAGATACGGTGATCCACTATGATCCCTGGTGGAATCCGGCAGTTGAAAATCAGGCCACTGATCGCGCTCACCGTATTGGTCAAGATAAAGCCGTTTTTGTCTACAAGCTGATCACTGAAAATACCCTGGAAGAAAAAATTATGGCCATGCAGGCCAGAAAACAGGCGCTAGCCGATGGCGTCTACAAAGAAGGCAAGCAGGGGAAGGACTTGAAACTCAACGCCGATGATTTGCAGGCGTTACTTGCGCCATTGAGCGAGTAATCAGCGAAGCGCTTCTTGCAAAAGCCTAGCCAACAGTTGTGTACCAGGACCACTTTCCTGGTTACGCCCATAAACAAGATAAAGCACGGCTTTATAGCAGCCACCTTGTTCCAACGGTAATGACTGGAGCAGACCGTTGGTAAGCATTTGTGCAATTCGGTGCTGCGGCAACCAGGCATAGCCCAGCCCTTTGCTGACCGCTGCGACCGCAGTTTCTACGCTGCTGACGCTCCAGCGGTGCTCGGCTCCCAGCCAGCCTATATTTTTAGGATGACGCAGGCCGGAATCCTGGATCACTACCTGTAATTGCCCCTCCAGATCGGAGACTGTAACTTGCCGATTGAGATGTTGCAGGGGATGCAGAGGATGGGTGACGGCAATAAAGTCAATTTCAAGTAGCGGTTCACCCAGGAAACGGGCAGGGATATGGGCACAAATAGCCAGATCGGCATAACCTTCTTCCAGCGCATCCTCTGCTCCTGACAGCACCACTTCACGAAGCTGGACCCGACAACCCTGACTCAGTGGTTCAAAGCGGCATAATGCCTGCATCAGTTTATCAGTGGGAAAAGCCGTATCCACCACTAAGTTCACCTGTGCTTCCCAGCCCTGTTCCAGGCTGTGGGCAAAATTCTCCAGCTCCTGAGCCTGCTGCAGCAAATGCCGAGAGCGACGCAAAAGGGCTTCGCCGGTCGGGGTGAGCTGTGCCTTTCGGCCCTCGATTTTAAATACCGGCATACCCAGTTGTTCCTGCAATTTAGCCACGCTATAGCTAATCGAGGACTGGCTGCGGTGCAGTTCTTTAGCCGCCTGAGCGAAACCGCCATGATCAACAACCGCCTGCAGGGTATGCCATTGTTCAATACTGGTACGGGGCGCCTTCATATATCTGAAAATCCGATGGGAATACGCTAAATTTTGCGCTTTTTTATTTGTTTTTTCAATATATAGTAGTCCCTGCATTTTGACTCATAATCTGGAGTGAATATTGAAAGGTGAATTTATACGCTGGAAGTCAGGCTTTCGTAACTGGATAACGCTGGATGGTGCGCCTGGTAGCAGTGGTGAGGGTGGTTTTAAGGCCGAACCGGGGCGTTATCATTTGTACGTTTCCTATGCCTGTCCGTGGGCACACCGAACCCTGATTTATCGAGTCCTAAAGGGACTGGAAGATATTATTTCAGTTTCTGTTGTACATCCGCTTATGCCTGAGGATAGCTGGACTTTCGCCGATTATCCCGGCGCGACTGGAGACACGATAAATGGTTGCAGAACTTTACATGAGCTATACCAGATTGCCGATGCCGAGTTTGACGGTGTTGTCACTGTACCCGTGCTGTGGGACAAAAAACACAGAACCATTGTCAATAACGAGTCCTCGGAAATTATTCGCATGTTCAATTCAGTGTTTGATGAATGGGGCAGGGCGGATGTTGATTTTTATCCCGAAGCTCGGCGTGATGAAATCGATGCGATAAATAAAACCGTGTATGACAACATTAACAACGGTGTTTATCGCACAGGCTTTGCCAAAACACAGCCAGCCTATGAGCAAGCTTATGACAATTTGTTTGCAGCACTGGATGAGATTGAACAGCGCCTGTCACAACAACGTTATCTGATTGGTGATAGCATCAGCGAAGCAGACTGGCGTCTGTTTCCTACCCTGATACGTTTTGATTCGGTCTATGTCGGGCATTTTAAATGCAACAAAAAACGGATTTTCGATTATCCTAATCTGTGGGCTTATACCCGGGAACTGTATCAATATCCCGGGGTCGCACAAACTGTAAATATGGATCATATCAAGTTTCATTACTATGGCAGTCACAGGATGATTAATCCCACGGGTATTGTGCCAAAAGGCCCGGAGATCGATTTTAACCAGGCACATGAAAGAAACTTAACCACGTAAAGGAGAAAACTATGAGTGACCAACCTATAGCAAGTCAGAATGAACCCTACGCCGTCGAAGTTGAGGCCGGTAAAGAGTATTACTGGTGCGCCTGTGGGCGCAGCAAAACGCAACCCTATTGTGATGGTTCCCACGAAGGTACCGGCATCGAGCCACTCGCCTTTACCGCAGAGAAAAGCGGGCAGGCTCATCTATGTGGTTGCAGGAAAACAGCCAAGCCCCCGTTCTGTGATGGATCGCATAACAACTAAATAGCTGCTCTGAATGCCAGATTACTTGCGGGTTTCCACGTTCATGGTGAGCTTGTCGAACGATGAACGTGGAAATACTGTAAATAGAGCATTTAATCTGCTGGTCCTTCGACAAGCTCAGGATGAACGAGCTTTCCAAAAGTATACTGGTATTATTTAGAGCTAAATTGAATCCTGCTTCGCACAGGGACGTGCAAATACAAGGATTTAGAATAGAAGAAAGTTCCTAAAGGAACAAGAGATCAGGATAGCTGCGCTACCTTAAATAAATCCGGTATATTTTCAACCGGCATCGGACGAGCGAACAAATAACCCTGAATCAGGTTGCACTGGTGTAATTTTAACCAGGCTTGCTGTTCCTGCGTTTCAACGCCTTCTGCCAAAATATCCATTTCCAGAGCCTGGGCCATTGCAATAATGGCGCGAGTTATCGCCTGGTTGCTCTGGTCACAGCAGAGGTTGTTAATGAACGACTTGTCTATTTTTATGGTATCAATAGGATAGTTCTTTAAATAAACCAGGGAAGAATGCCCGGTACCAAAATCATCCAGCGCAACACTGACACCCAACTCGTGAAGAGCGTTGAGCTGTTTGCTGGTTTGCTCCAGATCGTTCATGATGGCACTTTCAGTCACTTCAATTTCTAGTTGCGTGGCCGGTACATTGTGTTTTTTCAGTATTTTTTCAATTTGCAGAGGCAAATCGTAGGTATCAAATTGACGAGCTGAAATGTTCACTGAAACTTTTGGAACCTGCTCATATTGAGCCATCCATTCGGCAATCTGTTTTATTGATGATTCGAGTACCCAGTTGCCAACTTCAATAATGAGACCGGTTTCTTCCAGTATAGGAATGAACTCAATGGGAGATACCAGACCTTTAGATGCATTATTCCAACGCAGCAAGGCTTCCATACCGACAACCTGGTTTTTTAGAATGTCATATTGAGGTTGGTAATAAAGAACATACTCTTTCTTATCAAGCGCATGACGTAAACTGGTCTCCAAAGTAAGACGAGCAATGGAGCGTGAATTCATTTCCTGAGTATAGAATTCGAAAGTATTGCGCCCCCGTTGTTTAGCACGATACATGGCCAGATCCGCCTCAATGACAAGATCATCTGCATGATGGTCTCCAAATGGGTAAATACTGATTCCAATACTTGGGGTGACAAAAATTTCCTGCTTTTGAATCAGGAAGGGCAGGCGCAAAGAGTCAATAATTTTGATGGCCGTGTGAGCAATCGGATTTACCGTGGCCAAAGCTTCCAGAATGATGACAAATTCATCGCCGCCTAAACGTGCCACCGTATCACTTTTACGAATAGTCGAGCTAAGTCGTGATGAAACCTCCTGTAACAGTTTATCGCCGGCAGCATGGCCCAATGTATCGTTGATTATTTTGAAATGATCGAGATCAATAAACATCACGGCCAGCAAGGTTTCATTTCTTTGTGCTATCGACATAGCATGATCAAGACGATCATAAAACAGATTTCGGTTAGGCAAATTAGTCAACGCATCAAAATTTGCGCTTCGATAAAGTTTTTCCTCCGCCTGTTTTCTTTCTGAAACATCACGAATCAATATAATATATGTATCTTTGCCGCTGAAATTTATTTTTGATATGACATATTCAATATGCAGTGACTGGCCATCTATTTTTAACGCGGTGGCTTGCTGAAGCAAGGTCGTGTTTTCCCCATCCCCATCAAAAATTCCCTGACAGAGAATACTCAAAGGTTGTTCAATGAGTTTAGTGATCTTCATGTTATGAAGTTTATTCTGTGAGTAACCAAATAAATATTTAACGACAGAGTTGCAGTCCTGGATATAACCATGTTCATCAAAAGTTAACATGGCATCGGCCATATTATTTATTATTGTTGAGGTGTAATATTCTCTATCAGCCAGGGTTTGCTGACGGGAAACCAGTTGCCTGCGCATTTCTTCAAGGTTCTGCGCGAGATCCGTGATCTCCTGAATTTTTGAACTGGTGTATATACTTTTATCATGGTTGTTTACGACCTCTTTTGCCAACAGTCGTAAATTGTTTAACGGTTTAATTAAACGTGAAGAAATTAAAATAATCACCAGAGCAACAGCCATAAAATAACCGCTGGCGATAATGAGCACCTGTTCATTGATCTGGTGAAGATCTTCTCTAATTAACTCTTCGGAAAAACCAAGTTTAAGGGTTCCCGCAGAATTCCCGGTTGTATTGAAAAAGGGAACAGCGATGTAATAATTATTGTCCTTGCTGTTATCAAAAACAAAATCTTCTCTAAAATATTTGTCGCGTTCCGGATTGGTCGTGTAAATAGTCCTGTTGTTTTTATCAACGACTGCGGCGTAAGTAACATTGCCGCCGAGCAATAGATCTTCCAATAAAAGTTTAAGTTGATCAGGCTGATTGTGAACATTGGCATTTCCAATCTGGTTGGCAACCAGACCTGCGGTAGTCCGCGCCTGATCAATAAAGCCTGCTTCAATGCCGCGATTGACTGTTTTAATGGTTAAACCAAAAACAAGAATAGTGGTTAAGAGGTGAACGATTAGTATGCTTATATTCAGGCGGAAACCAAATCGATTCATAAATTTCATTGTGACAGTCTTCCTGTCCATATTTTCCGAGTATTATCCAGGTTTTTTTTTGGTATATTTTCAAGCCACATAAATGAAATAGTATTTTTCGTTTCTTTTATACGTTTTTGCAGTTCTTTCTTGTCATCAATTTCAGTAATTCTGCGTTTGCCAGAGCGGAACAACTGTGCTTTCAGTCGACGCTGATATGAACGTGATGATAGAAAAACAATTTTTTGTAAAAATACGACATAAAGCAAGGGATCGGAACGGTTAATAATAGGATGTACTTCCTGGCCATTAAGTTTAACGGGATAACCAAGGTAGAGTTTTCTTACATCGCCTATTGAAATTTTTTCGAGCGGCATACCTGTATTGCTGACGATAACCAGGGTCTTTACCTGATCAGCGGCAATCACATTTCGGCTTACAAGCAAGGCCAGCAAAATCGAAGTGCAGATGTTGCATTTTAATCTGCTCATGGAAAAATAGCGCTCCATTGCAGGGTCAGGCCATTAAAATCATCACTGGCCGTTCTTGCATCGCTGTATTCCAACTTTAGTGCCTGGTTTTCGGTCAGGTCATAGCGTAAACCAAAAAGAGTTTGCCTATTAATAAAGCCAGGAAATAAAGCAAGATAGGGATCACCACTTTCTCCCCATGTATTTTCCACTCGACCATAGGCAGTCCAATGAGTGAAGACATCCTCTTCATATTGCAGGTAGGCATTAATAAAACTGCCAGATGTTTCATATCCAGATAGACTGGACAATCTTGATTTAACATAAAAACCCGAGACAATAAGACGCTTATCGATAAAGTCCAGATGGCTATAAAGGTTAACCGAATTTTGCTCCAGATAGGATAAGCCAACTTCACGCGCATCAAGTTTTTGTGTCTGAACTGAAATGCCGGAATCAGTCTGCAGAGTATCGTTTGTTGTATAATATAATTTGAATACCGGTGTGGGATTATTATGTACGCCCTTGTTGGGGCTGAGTAAATCGAAAGGTCGCAGTTCTATTTTACCTTCACTGTTAACAAACAGATCGGGGGCGGCACCCAGCATTACATTGTATTGCCAGCCACTTGCGCTGGAACTGGTTGCACCGGCGAGCGTCAGCCCCGTAATATGGACAGGCAAGATACCGCCGTCATCTTCATTTTTAACAATTTCCGGGCGGTTAATACTAGTCTGAAAATAAATTCCGTGATGGAAACGACTACTCCAGTAGCCCAGAGGGGTATACATGCGTCCAACCTTAAGTGTAGTGTAATCACTTAGCTGGTAATCGTATTGCAGACGTTCAAGCTCGCTTTCTTCATTACCGGCATAATATTCGACTAAAACACGGCTATTTTCCCAATTGTATACATAAAATAGATCGACACCGGCTTCGAAGTCATATTTACCGACATTAAGATCGCTTGGCTTATTGGTGTAATGAAGTGCGTCTATATTAAAAAGAAGAAAAAACTCGGAATTCTCATCGGCCCAGACCGGTGTACAAAACAAACAGGCACAGACCAGGCGGGATAATAGAGTGGGAAGTGACTTCTGTTTGGCTTTCATATTAATTATATATTAAGGGGAAAAGTACCATGTATAAAAGTCCACTTTTTTATTAGTCGACCACTTTTCTCGGTGTTTCCTCCATAATTATCATTGACTTAAAGATTGTTCTGTGACAAGCGCCTGAGCTGGACTCGTTCTAGAGGGAGTATCTGTCTTCTGTAATTGCTAAACTTTATACCGACATAACCAGCAAAATAATAAAACCAATAATCGCCGCCAGCGGCAGTAACACGGCCTGCCAGTCACCGGCAACGGCTTTGGGGCTGTGTTTGAGCATCATCTTAGCACGCGGAAACAGGAAGATAATCATGGCACCCAGCAATAATGCCGAACCTATTTTCATCCAGTCCATCATTTTCTCCTAAATAGGATTTTCAATGGTGAAAAGAAAAGCCCCGTGCAGGGGCTTTTCTTTGAATTAAACCAAACATACTGGGAGTAGGTTAATCATCACCACTCAAGGCACCGAGAATCTGCAGCAGACTGATGAAGATATTATAAATGCTCAGATATAACGACACGGTTGCCAATATATAGTTGGTTTCACCACCATGAATAATACGGCTGGTATCATACAGGATAAAGCCGCTCATCAACATAATGATGACCGATGAAATCGCCAATGTCATGGCCGGAATAGCCAGGAAAATATTGGCCAGTGCCGCGACCAGGATCACCAACATACCCACGAACAACATACCGCCCAGGAAACTGAAGTCACGGCGTGTGGTCAGCGCATAGGCAGATAATCCCAGGAAAATAACCCCGGTGCCACCCATCGCGGTCATGATCAGCTGAGGACCATTACTCAGCGCCAGATACTGATTCAGTACCCCGCCCAGGCCAAAGCCCATCAGGCCGGTAATAGCAAAAACCACGCCGACACCTGCGCCAGAGTTAGCGGTACGGGGCAAAACCAGCCAGATCAGACCCATCGCACCCATCACCGAGATTAAATAGGTGCCCGGACCAGATTCAACAAATACTGATATCGCCGCCATGGCAGCACTGAACAGCATCGTCATAGACAACAAAGTGTAGGTATTGCGCAACACTTTGTTGGTTGCCAGAGCAGATTCAGCTGTTCTTACAACAGTCTGGTTTCTATACATGTTTTTTCCCTCGTTGTGATGTAACTATCTTGCAGTTATGGACCAAAGCATACCTGATTAGTTCCCGATATCAAGACAAATTCTTAACATTTCAAGCTTTGAAGGGCTGGAAATTACAATTTATTTGAGCTATTCTGCCGCGCTTGTTGCTGCACACTGTTTCATGCACGATGGGCGCGACAAATATTTGGAGAGATGGCTGAGCGGTTGAAAGCACTGGTCTTGAAAACCAGCGTGGGTTTGTAGCCCACCCAGGGTTCGAATCCCTGTCTCTCCGCCAATTATTTATCTAAACCACTGATTAATAAGGATGTTTTTCATACGCTCTTTCTTCTATATACGGCTAAAATCTAAATTCCACCTATTCACAAGTATTAGCTTAAAGCTGATTACCATCCTTTTTTGAGCTGTTCAGTTCACGGGCGACTTCCTGTGCAAATTCTTTGAGGCTCATCTGGGGC
>VAPK010369431.1_pt1 | contig 18511 bp, 23 predicted proteins | sample 3395031 | NCBI WGS metagenome assembly VAPK01 (sample SAMN08290443, study PRJNA428436) | hydrothermal vent metagenome | isolation source: Deep-sea hydrothermal vent chimney 1 | place: Pacific Ocean: Juan De Fuca Ridge
AGTTTATGCGTGAAATGATTATGGAGGGAGATTCATATAAATAGTAATAACTGGGTCACAACTTAAAAAACGAAGTCTGAGCTTCCCACAATAAAATGGAATGTTTAAACACCCGCAATAAATGTGGTCAGTTCCCAATAGTTTCTAGCATTAGAGATTTGTGCTCCGACCCCATTTATTATTTATAATTACTTGATGATGCGGTAACACGGCACATATTTGGTGCCGGGTAACTTCATTCGATGTTGTTCAACAAATGAAGCGAGTAATGTATCCACCGGATCCATAATACTGGCATCGCCTCGAATCTCAAATAAGCCATGTTCTTCAACAGCACGAATACCATCGTCTTTCACATTGCCGGCAACAATGCCTGAAAAGGCCCGGCGCAGGTTGGCCGCCAACGTATGTCGTGGCTGATTTTTATGTAATTCAAGATTTCTCATATTTTCATGAGTCGGTTCGAACGGCCGCTGAAAGTCCGGCTCAATATTTAACAACCAATTGAAATAATAGGCGTCATTATTATCTCTGCGATAATCGCGTACCTCGGTCATGCCTGCACTCATTTCACGTGCCACGCGCGCAGGATCATTGATAATCACTTTGTAACGTTGTTGTGCTTCAATGCCCAGGGTGTCGGCAATAAACTGATTAATACCAATAAAAAATTCTTCTGCACTTTCAGGCCCGGTAAGTATTAGCGGGAAAGGAATTTCGGCATTATCGGGATGTAGCAGAATACCCAGGATATAAAGAAGTTCTTCAGCCGTGCCGGCACCACCGGGAAACACCACAATACCATGCCCCGTTCGCACAAAAGCCTCAAGTCGTTTTTCAATGTCCGGCATGATCACCAGATCATTAACGATGGGATTGGGAGATTCAGCGGCGATAATGCCCGGCTCAGAAATGCCAAGGTACTGGCCGTTATTTATACGTTGCTTAGCATGGCCGATGGTTGCGCCCTTCATTGGCCCCTTCATTGCGCCCGGGCCACAACCCGTGCAGATATCCAGACCACGCAGCCCCATCTCATGACCGACCTCTTTGGTGTAATCATACTCTTTGCGTTTAATAGAGTGCCCACCCCAGCACACCACCAGATTGGGAGTGATCATAGGACGCAGAATATTAGTATTACGCAGTATGTGAAAGACTGCGTTGGTAATGCCATCAGAGGTATTGAGATCAAACTTCGGGTTATCGTTTATCTCATCACTGACATAAACCACATCCCGCAGTACCGCGAACAAATGTTCGTTAATGCCCTTAATCATTTTACCATCGACAAAAGCATTGGCAGGTGCATTCTTCACTTCCAACTTTATGCCGCGGGCCTGTTGCACCACATGGATATCAAAGGATTTATAACGCTCCAGTAATTGCTTGCCATCATCCATCTTATTGCCGCAATTCAACACCGCCAGTGAACAGTTGCGGAAAATATTGTATAAGCCCCCCTGGCTGGTATCGAGCAATTTACTGACTTCAACTTTGGATAACACATCCAACCGACCTTCCGGGGTAATACGTGCATCAATGACTGCTGGTTTCATGTGATTCTCTTTTTATGAACAAATGGGTCAAACTTTAACTTAACATATTAAAATTAAAAGGGTGCTGTCCTATTTATTGATGGAAAATTTAAACTTACGCTTAATAAGCTCAAAATCATCGGCATAATAAATACGTATCACTTCAGGTTTACCGTAAATGGTTATCATGCCTTGCCACTTTTTGGGTGACGATGTGTTTTTTTCTTTATCTCCTTTTGACTTTCCTAAAGTGGAATATTGTTTTTCATTAATTCGATCATTAGCTGTTTTCAAAATAGTTCCACCTTTTGCAAGAGCCATAAAGCGCATAATTTTATTAACAGGCCCTTTAAGATCAATATATGTATTCCAATCTTCAAACGCAGCAACATTTGCAGTAATACCGTTTTTACTTTTCTTGAAAACACCTATTTCATCTGCATCAAGATCAAAATGTTTTGGTTGTTTTGGAATACGAATCGTTAAAGTGCCATTAACCACACTTATTTTTTTATTTTTCAGCTTTTCCTTATCTGAAAATATTTTTACATTGGAACCATATAACCTTTTATTAACAATTTCCCAGTCTTTTTTCTTCTCGTTATAGCGGGCATTAAACTTATATTCAAAAGCAACTTTTTCATTTTTATTAAATGCTATTTTTTCTCCACTTTCTGTCTGTACTGAATCAATACTTAAAACACCGGCAGTAAGATCATTTTGTAAAGCTTCTTCAGCGGGTGCAACTACATCAAATTCACCTCCAATTTCCTGGCCCAATCGATCACCGAATTTATTCAAGCAAACCAAAAAACCACCAAGTTCCACTTTTTGTTTATCTTTGCATGCATCTTTATATTTAGTCTTTGCATATTTTCTCAAAAATGCTTTTTTAGATGTGGTCATCATCCCTATCTGTGCACCTTTTCCCGACTGACCATATTGCAGTGCAATTTTATTGATATCAAAGGGATATTCCTTACTCACCATATTTTCGGCAACAATCACTTCAATAGAAGCTACCTTTCCTTTAAAACGTTTAGAAATCGTTTTTATGTTTTCATCCGGTACGCTAATACTACTATCTGCTAAATACTGGCCTTTTGCATTCTTTGCCCTTATTGCCATGATGTGATTCATGTCACCACTTAATTCATATTTCACTGTTCGCGGACTACTCTTTTTAAGAATCATGCGTACATTATTAGTCTTTACCGTCTTGTTTTTAAAAGGCCGCTGCACTGTTTGAGCTCTTGTCTGTGTTGCAGCACGTATCACAATTTTTCCTGTTATATTCGCAACCTGAGATAAAAGCACGTTCTCTTTCAAACGAACATTTTTTTCACCCGATACCTTTAGCGATTTTAAAATCCATTTGTCATCAATATGTTCCTTATCACGTGAAATATTCAGTGATGCTGCAACAGAGTTACGCGTTTTGCCACACTGTTCATCCCTTAATAGATTATTCCCTTTTTTATCTTCAACACGGGTCACTAACAAACTTGCTGCTGGAGAATTATCAGACGTATGCTTTAATTCACCTGATAAATTTTCAAAGCCTTTTCCTTCAGTAGTAATCTTTAATTCAATGATTGAATTATCTGTCGCTAACAAGCCTATCTTTTTCAACCTGACGCCAAATGGTCCCACCACTTGATCAAATTTATAAATAGAACTTTTAGTATCGAAAGCTTCTGCTGATGAAAAATCAAAAGTAGATGCATATTTTATTAAATCTTCTTCCTTAACAATCTGTTCTGCTCCCCCTGCATTATCATCACCGAAAACCATATTCTCAAATATCATCTTAATGAACTCGGCAGGTACTTTTTCAAGATTATTCAATGTTCTTGTATCTGCTATTGCCATAAAACGTAAAATATTTCCGTCTGCCTGAATTTTTAAGGATTTAAACAGAGAAGCCAATATTGGCATTTCATTTAACTCATTCACTGTTTCAGTATGCCAGAGATCATATTTTGATTTGAAATTTTTCGGCCAGGCTGTCTCTCTGGAACGGGCATCAACAAGTACAGTAAAACCTGGCGAAGGTAACAGGCTTACCACTGCACCAGCATAAATATCATTTAGAGGTTGTTTGGAAATCTCACCAAGGAGTAAAGCGGAAGAAATATCAACCGCACCTTTATTAACTTCTTTAGGTGCCATCAATGCTCCTGCCACCGCTTTCTCTTTTCTATACTTTCTCCATTTTGTCAGTGATACACCAGCACGTGCTTTTTGTGCAAAACGCTTAAGAAGAACCGGCATAAATTCCAGGCTAGATAATACGATACGATCATTTTGTACATGCATAGCTTGTTGCTTTAGTGCTGACTTTTTAGATGGCACCGCACATGGATCTTTTTTCTTTTTCTTAGCAATCTCTGTAATCAACCAATAACCAGCCGCACTCTCCTCAACAAGATAATACTTACGAATAGCTTGTTTTAACTTGTCACGATTAAAACGACCGAAAAGTACAAAGGAATAAGCCGGCTTTTCCTGAGAGACATTAATTGTCGCCAGAGCATAATCTGTTTCTGAAATTAAATTAACACCCTGTAGCTTTAATTTTTCTAAAAGCGTTTTTTTTGATTTTAATTTAACTGATGTAGCAGCAGGTAGAGGTGAATGATCTTTATTAGCAGCAGCGAACAACTTATCAATGCGACGTATATAAGTCATATCAACGCTGGCAATCGCAATAGTACCTGAAGCGGCAACAGCCTCTTCAGCCATCGTGACCTTTTCAGGAAGATCTCTGGGTGTAATTTCTTTTATAAAAAGGAAATAGCCACCAACAGCAACAAGGACAATAAGAACTAATAGTGTGACAAATAGCTTCTTCATAATTATTCCTATATTATTTTTATGCGTTTCGTTTTTAGTGCGAAGTAGAGATTTTTACTAGCCTAAAGAACAGGATCCATCTAGCTTTAATTCTTATGAGGAAACATTTGCGCAAGATTATCTCCAAACATCTTTAGATACGGAGTCAGAGGCTTCTTTCCATTCTCCCTTTTTTGAGCATAACACCTTCAGGAAAGGTAGCATGTAATAAAACTCGACGTGTAGCATTTAATCTTTCTATCATAGTTGCCACTTTTTTTCGACTTCAGATTTTAGCTTGATATTGCTATTAAGATTTTTTGTAAATTCATCAATAGCTCTATCCAAAGATGTTTGAAGAGCATAAGTAACTTTAGTTACAGGTATCATATATTTCTTCCTTGATATTCATCCATTTATGGTAATTATATATTTATGGGATATTATCCCTTCTCGATATTCTAGCAAAATATCATAGGTTAAAAAGGGCTCTAAGCACTTTAATTGCTTACCTCATTCATAAGAGATAAGGACTTCCCCCAATCACAACCACAACACAAAACCCCAGCACCATGTTCACAATGCCTAAGCGGCGAATCATACGTAATTGATAGCAACTGCCTTCAATATTTCCCGCGTTAAATTCACGCTCAAAGTTTCTGTAAAAGACAAAATAAATCACCATAAAGATTACTACCATAGAGATACCAAAGCTGGCCATCACTAAAATATACCAGGGTGTAATAGCCAAATCGCCAAAGCGATAAAAAATCATACCGATGCCGGTCCCCAGCAAACCAATCACGGCTAACCAGACCCAATAGAAAAATCGTTTTAAAGTATGTTGCCAAAAGGCATGTTGTGTGGGCTCTTCAAGCGTAGAGACCACTTTACCCAGGACGATAATAATAAAGAACATGCCACCAACCCAGATATTGATAGCAACCAGATGAAAGATAATCGCGAGGGCATTTAACATACTAATAACTCAGCCTTAAAAAATTTTACTCTGATCTTCAATTATACCCGGCATCACAAGAACAAATCATTTTATCGCCATTCTCAAAGGCAATCTTTTTCAAATGATTTTTATACTTTCCAGTTAATGGGTTCTTTCCCATTTTCAATTAAAAATTCATTAATTTTTGAAAAAGGCTTACTTCCAAAAAAACCACGATATGATGAAAGAGGGGAAGGATGCGGTGAACGCAAAACAAGATGTTGCGGGTTATTAACGATGCTGCCTTTTTTCTGTGCATAAGCCCCCCACAAAACAAAAGCAATAGGGGATGTTTGTTCGTTTAAGACTTCAATAATACGATCGGTTAACAGTTCCCAGCCCTGCCCTTGATGTGAATTGGCTTTTCCCGCTTCAACTGTTAACACGCTATTAAGCAATAACACCCCCTGATCAGCCCACGACTGTAAATTGCCATTGCTGTTGACAATGCCCAAATCATCTTCGAGTTCTTTATAAATATTAATTAATGATTTGGGAATCGGTTTTACCTCAGGCATAACCGAAAAACACAAACCATGTGCATGCCCGGGTGTTGGGTAAGGGTCTTGCCCTAATATCACCACCTTAACCTGGTCAAGATCCGTCGTTGTTAACGCATTAAACCAAAGTGAAGAAGGAGGAAGAATCGATTTTGCCTGATCTTTTTCACCACGCAAAAACTCACGCAATCGCTGCATATAGTCTTTTTCAAACTCTGCAGCTAAATTCAACTTCCATAACGAGGGTAATTCTTGTTCGATATTTAGTGGCATAATGTTATTGATTATACATTTTTATCAACATTTCAATGCTAATTTTTGTAGTTTTATTAGAGAGATATTTTTATTTATTCATCTATTCCCAATCATCTTGAAAAAGATCACCTGATACCAAGGTACTGATATAGGGTGCATCGGTTAAAACAGCACCTTGAAGTATACCAATGCTCGTAAAAGTTTCAGAAAGTTGTGTTAAATGTGATTCATTATCTGGTTCTTGTTTTAATGCTTCTAATGCAGCTGTTAAAGGTTCAATATTGCTATCTTCTATGTGTTGTTTTAAAAGCTGAATCGATATTTCAATTTTTTCGACATTTATATCCTGGGTAATATGACTCATAATTATTTCATCTTTTTAAATTGGAGGCTTAAGGTTAGTTAAGAATATTATAAAACAAACCGGGCTAGAGTGAACCTCTCTATTGATAAATAATTAAGCCAGAGCAATTTTACTTTACCCTTAAGTTAGCAAGCTCAACACGGCGCTGATAGAAAAATAATACCCTCACTAATATCGCACCCACAACGATCAATACGGGTATATTCTCAGCCCACCACACATTACGATCATATGGTTCAATTGCACAGAGAGTAAACACGACAAAATAAAAAGCTAACAGTGTAAGCGGTAAAGTCCAGGATGAGTTATTGTTATTCATATACGAGGGTTTTTACTCTGACCCCATATTCTGATCTGTTTTTCTATTAATTTTGTGGGGATACCTCAGGGACTGACCCTTTTGCTTGCTGATATCTATTTTTTAATATATTTACCAAATTGCTGTAATATTAATTTTACTGGGATAGCAATACCAAAACCTTCTGAATTAGGATTACCCATGGATACTTTTAACGTGTTTACACCAATAACCTCTCCCTCTGGAGTTATCAAAGGTCCACCGCTATTTCCTGGTAATATTTGTGCATCTGTAATAATACCGTCTTTTCCTATATTAGTAACAATGCCTGCTGTGACATGATCTTTAAGTCCCAGAGGGCTACCAATAGCATATATATTCATACCTTGATAAGGTTTAATAGTTTTATTAAGTGTTAAGAAAGGTGCTTTGCACCGGTCAATTTTAAGCAATGCTAAGTCTTTATTTTTAGATAAGTGAATCAGATGTGCTCGAGTTTTTGTATTGTCTTTTAAAATTATTGAAAATGATTTAGAAGTGCGAGAGATGCTACTGTCCAAAGAAAAATTAAAATTATTATCTCTGTATTCCTTTTCCTTTTTCCTGGTCTTCATTCTTGTTTCATCAAGTTTATCTAAATCACGATTATGATCCCTTAAACGGTACTGATACTCTTCTTTCTCCTGGTTTTTCTCTGCCCCTGGACGGAGTCTTTCGACATAACTTCGAAAGTTAGAAAGTTTTCTTTTATTTATTTTTAACCTTTCCTCCTCATTAGAAATAAATATTTTCGCTTCTTTTATTTCAGATTTATCATTTTTTAAGTCTTTATCTGATTCCTTCCAACTCTTTGTTGTAGTTGGTCGAACTACATGTTTATTTGTGACAAGGTAACAGTCCTCACTTATAAAAAAACCTGAGCCGGAACCTAATTTCGATTTAACCATTACAACTGCTAAAGTTGCCGTTTCAACTAAATTTTCTGGTTTATATTTTTTATTCAAAGATTTTTTATAATCTGAAAAAGTTCCCCCACTGCTAGACTTATAAGATACTACACGTACATTTTTCTTATCTTTTGGCTCTTTATCAGTAAATTGCCAATTGCCATCTTCATCCCTATATTTATATATTCCTGCTATTCCTTGTGTATGCCAAGATAGAAACAATACGAGAATAAAAATATTAAATGGTAAATTTTGTTTAAAGGTCATGATTTAATCTCAATTAATTAATCGTCATTCTTTTTACCGCAATTCAACACAGCCAGCGAACAGTTGCGGAAAATATTGTATAAGCCCCTGGCTGGTATCGAGCAATTTACTGACTTCGACTTTGGATAACACATCTAACCGACCTTCCGGGGTAATACGTACATCAATGACTGCTGGTTTCATGTGATTCTCTTTTTATAAACAAATGGGTCAAACCTTAACTTAACATATCAAAATTAAAAAGGCTCTGTCCCCTGGTATTAAATTTTAAATCACTCCGCCCCCTTTAATACCTCTGACCCCATTTATTCTATGATCAGGATCACCGTGAGTCACAAAAATATGGGTAATCGTTTCCCATTCCGATTTTGGTATAACCGTGGTAAATCTTAACCCGTAAAAAATAAAGCGCCCGGATCGATGGCAATTTTTATATTGCCTGATTCAATCAAGAAAGCATTGTAACCAAAGAATTTGATTTTCATAAAATTATAATTTAATTAGTCTTTTTCTGCCCATTCGCGGATTTTTCGTTTAAGCTTTTTCTCCACCTTATCACTGATGTCTTCCCACTCTTCACCTTTTCCGGTGGCTTCTTCATCCGCGGCCCATTCTTTTAATTTATGCATGACTTTTATCTCGACCTTTTCGCCGATATCTTCCCATTCCTTGTCGCGCTTTTTCTGCACCTTTGATTTACAGGTCATATGACAACCACCACCCCAGACACTGCTTACACCAATCAGAAACCCAAAATCATACCAGCCACCAGTATTGTTGGTTTCATACACCAGAACACTATCACTAAAGATATGAATAATCAGACTGATAAAAGAAATAACGCCATGCCATAGGCCATACCAGAAACCAGCCAGGTTTTGCTCCGTAAACTGAGCGTCACCTGCGGTACAGGCCGTTAAAAAAAGAACAAAAGAAAACAAGAGAAAGAATCTGACACTTTGCGTATTTTGTGAATTCATAGTCGACTCCATCCGATAATTCACTAGTAAGTATAGAACATAGTTTTACAACTGTTTAGGAGTAAATGGGGTCATAGACCGAGCTATCACTATTAGCTCAAACTAAATCTCTGTGAACACTTTAACTTACCTGTAAATTTTTATTTAAATATTCAATAAATAATTTTACCCGCACAGGAATATATTCTTTATTCGGATATACAGCATAAACACCTGCTGTGCCGACATCAAAATCAGGAAGTAACTTTACAAGCCGCCCTTGTGCTACTTCATCGGCAATCAAAAATTCAGATATAACACCAAGACCAGAACCCTCTAATAACAATGACCGTAAAGTAAGTGCATTATTTGTTTTAAAACGTCCATGAATTCTTATTTTTACTTGCTGTTCATTTTTACTCAATGTTTGAATATATGGCGTTGGTAATAATGAAAAGATAACCCACTCATGAGCAACCAGTTGCTCGGGTTGATTGGGAGTACCGTGTACTTTTAAATAAGATGGACTTGCGCAAATAACTCTAGGTGACTCAATAAGTTTTCGAGCAATTAAATTTGAATCAGGCAACTAACCAATACGAATAGCGACATCAATACCCTCTTCAACCATGTTAACAATTTGATCTTCAATAAGGAGTTCAATATTTAACTCTGGATAAAGATCGGCAAACTTTTTAACTAAAGGAGCAACATAATCACTACCCAATGCAATCGGGCTGGAAATACGTAAAGTCCCCGCGAGATTTTCAGACAGCCCACTAATCTGTCGCGTTGCTTCAGTTGCATTACTAACTAATTCTGAACAGGCTTTATAATATGTTTCACCTGCATCAGTTAAACTAAGCTTACGAGTTGTTCGAATTAATAACCGAACACCAACCTGTTTTTCCAACTCAGAAATATGTTTGCTAACTGCAGACTTAGCAATCCCTATTCGTCGTGCTGCAGCAGAAAAACCACCCGCTTCAACAACATGTGAAAATATTGCCATCCGTTTTAAATTATCCATTTAGAACATTACCTCAACACTCCATTGTTCTCATATAGAAACAATATTGTCTTATTCCAGGTTATTGTCAACTAAAGCTTTCAAATATAGGATTTAAATTCAACACATTAATCGATAAGGAGAAATACTATGACATCTTATAAATGGGGTGCAGTCTTCTACATTCTTTGGGGGATCATGCACGCCATGATTGGCATACAAATTTTGTATATAAATTTAGGGCAATCGACCTATGCTGTCATTACAAACCTATATGCTGATACGGGCTCGACATCAACACCACACGAACTGGGTTCTGTTATATCTGCATTAATGAATCAACATGCATGGAACCTTCTTTGGTTTGGCATATTCGCAACCCTGGTTGCAGTAAAGTGGAACTGGAAAAATAACTTTGCCGCATACTGGACAAACCTGGCAGTTGTTAGTCTCGCCGATGTTGGTTTTATTGTTGCGATTCTTGTCCCGGGTTATATCAGTATGAGCATGGGCATATGGGGTCCAATACTTTGGATTCTTGCAACACTGTTTTCAACGATAGGAATTCGTAGCAGGGATATAAATTAAGATGATTGAGCGTTAGTAAAAGGAGTAGAGTGATTTACTTTTAATCACTCCGATCCCTTTAATTGATGGTGGGACTAAATTTGTGGGGATCGCCCAAAGCCTGCCCCCATTGAGCCGTAGGATTAAAGAGGATTGTACTGTCGCTTTAATGTCGTGAGAAAGAGTGCAGTAAAAACAATAGTCAAGGAGCTCTGTATTGTCGCGATAACTTTGATAAGTATCGCATAACTTCCCTGCATTGATGAAACAATCAGTCGACTATCTTTTTCCAGCACATCATAGGGATTAATTATCTGATCTACCGAAAACTCAAACGCACCAATATCCGTTCCTATATCGACAAAAGGAAAAACCAAACCGTATATCAGTGCAAACACAAAAGGCAATAACACTAGTGTGATGAACGACCGGGTTGCATTGTAACCACAACCGGTGGTTACATCATCTAACACTGAGACTAATTTATAAAAAATTGGCGTATTCTTTTGTCTACGCATTGCCCGCTGCTCAAGCACATGGAACTTTATTGCTTCATTTCTTAGAAAGACTTCAGACATCTTTGTTTTAAGAATTTGATAGGTCCGTGAAGCACTTTTCGAGTCGAGCTCATGAAATCTTGCATAATAAATATCGGTATTCTCATTAAACTCAACGTTAAAAAACTGAGTATCCTCATAAAATTCCGCCTTCGTAAAATTTGTACTGGAGCAAAACTTTCTATTGTTAAATGCCACACCCCTTTTGAACAAAACATCTTCAAAACAGCTTCGAAATAATTTTTTTGATTCATCTTCTTGATTTGCATCTATGCCGAAATCTGCAAACTCATTAAATATTGCACCTTTAAAATTGACTATCTTTCCAAATCTCACGTTAGCAAATGATGTGTAATGTTCTCGGTTTTCAAATAACGTATTTTTCATATGAAGATCAATACTAAACCATGCATCCCTGAAATCCACACGCTCCTTGAATACACAAGAATTAAAAGTCACCTCTGTCCCATCAGTTTTATGCAGAGGTTCTTGTTGTGCAAATATTACACTCTTAAAATTGGCATAGTCATTAAATGTTACACCGTTAAAATTAACTGCGGCCCTAAATTCGGTTTTTTTAAACCTTGCAAAGTTATTAAAAACTGAATTTTCAAATGTTGCCCATTCATAAACAACGGCATCGCCAAAATTGACATACCCATCGAAACTAGTCGAAACACTTCTAAAATTCGTTATTTTTGAACCATTACAATCAAGGTTAGACTTAAAATGACTGTGCGAAAAATCCGCATACGGTATTTCTGTCTTTTCGAATTTAACATCTTTTGAAAAAACAGAATCAATAAAATATACCCCCTTTATTTTAGCATCAGCAATACTTAGCTCATCATGCATTTGTAAACCATAAAACGATTTACCTTGCATAATCATTCCTTCAACTTCGTCTTTCAGTATTTGTAACTCTCGCGCCTTGCCGTGTTCTTCTAAAATTCTATTTTTATCATCGACAGGCAAATGAAAACGGCAGAAATTACCGCTTACAGTTTCATATATCTTTATTTCATCTTCTTTGGCACAAAACCCGCATGACATTTCAACGTCAAACTCATTTTTAGGTTTATAGATATAGTCACACTTGAGCATATTATTATTTCCTTATAAAGAACTCACAAGGGTATATGTATTTTTCAGATGATTATCTCAATTATAGAGTAGTAAAAAATCTGAGTAAAACTATAACAAAATAAGCAACTGTTTAAAATAAAATCACTCCGACCCCATTAATGCCGACCCCATTAATGATGGCCCCCTTTAATCCCAAGGGGATGGTAATTCCTTTATTTCTGCCGCTTAATTACGGTTAATATTATTAATAGACCACTTAGTAATACCAATAACAACGACATGACGATGAGTGCTTCAGCCATGGTTATACCAAATAATAAATTTGGTGTGTAACCGCAGGACGCCATGACTTCAAATAACAGTGGAAACCATTGATCAAGTGCAAACCAGTCCGGAAGACCGGATTTGAAATCACAGCTTGTTTCTACAAAGCCGCGCTCTGTTCCCAGCAAGATCCAGGAGCGTTCGAATAAACCAAGCATGATTACAAATACAAGGATATGTGAAATCAAGCGGGACCAATAAAAACGGCGCAAATAAAGCGCCAGCAATGACAGCAGGAACAAACCCATGACCCATATCCGAACATGGATACAAAGCACACAGGGTAACTCTTGCCAAACATATTGATAAAACAAGGCGACTACTTCGAGACTTATACTTAAAATAATCAGGCCAATCCAATACCAGGCACTATTCGATAGTAATATTAATTTTTTCAGCATAATAATTATTGAGGTTAAATTAATAGAGCCATTGTGTGAAAAACAAATAATTAATCGGGGCTGTCCCTATTATTATATTTTAGCAACAACACGTGCACTCGCAACTTGCTCTCCTTCGGAGTTCAATTTAATAGATTCTTCATAAAACAAAAGATCAAGATCTGAAAGGGCTCCACGTAATTTACCCGATGCGACTCGAAAGTTTGAGTTCTTCGGGCCAGTCACCTGTTGGTCGGTGATCAAATGTTCCTCGCAAATCAAATATCCCCCTGGAGCCAAACACTCACACAACTTACTGATGAGTGCAAGGTCGACATACCACATCACAATGATCAAATCATAATCTGAGTCAAACTGATAAGGTTCATCCAAATCATGTTCTATCCAATTAATTTCAAATCCCTGCTCTTCCGCTTTTTGTCTGGCTTGGCTCAGTCCCTCATGGGAAATATCAATCGCATCAACGTGAAATCCAGCTTGCGCCAATAATAGTGATATACGTCCAGCACCACAGGCTACATCCAGAGCTCTACCAACAGGTAGTTTCGGTAACCACTCTTCCACTAGCGTCACAGGATTATTTTTATGATAGCTATTTTCAGTGTATCGTTTATTCCACTTTTCTCTGTCTTGTTTGCTCATAATCAGTAAAATATCACTCTTTTAGTTAATAGGTTTGGCCAAAATTTATGACCAGAACTCACGCAGTGAGTTTAGGAAAGACTTATGCGACCTAAGCAAAGCGAATTTGAGACCAATAAGGTATACCAGCCTTTAATGATATATCTAAATTAGAGGCTAATGTGCTCTGCCCCGACTTATTTATTAAAGTAACTTTAAATATTACTGAGAAATATTCATATCTTTTTTAACTTCAAACATCAAACTATTTAACGACTCGTAATCACTTAAATGGTTTCTAATTGAACCATCTTCCTTCACAAGCCAATGCGCAACATAAGGATTTTTACTAACACCAAAATATCCGATCACTCGATAGGTATTTTTACCCAGATATTTCTGAACATTAAAACGCTTTTTAATATTGTCCTGAGTAATTTCAGCATTATAAATAGATGACACATCAAGATTTAGTCGTTTTCCCTTTCTAACAAACTCAAGACTAACTATTTCTTCTTTAGGTAACTTACCTCTTCCACCATAAAATATTTTTCCATCGATGTAACAAGGAATAGCTCGTTTACCACATCTTTTTACTTGATGTATTTTGCCATCAAATGGCTTGGTAGTTAATATTAATTTAATACCATCAGTAAAATCAGCGCTGATACTCTTGTCCGCTGAACAAGAAAGTGAAGAAAATAATAAAGAAAATATAATACTTGTCTTAAATGAAATAGGTGTCAGAGAACAATATTTTCTAATATTAGAAACAATTGTTCTCTGACACCTATTTTTCATAATTTACTCTCGGTTTATTGTTATAAATATTAATCATATTCTGCCCATTCACGGTTTTTATTTAATTTTCTTCTGTCCCTGAGGTATCCCCAGTTATACAGAGGCTAAAATTTAACTAGCCGATGCAAACTGTATCAGGGATTTCCGTAGCTCACTGTTCAGTATGGAACTGATTTCATCTCTCGCTCGCTTTTCAGATAAGGCTCTATTCTGGGATGAAACCTTAATAGACCAACGTTTACTGCCATGGCTCTCTTTTGTGGCAGGGTTAAGCAGGTTAATTTCAAGCGTACCGCGTTGCCAGTACCATCCATCTTTATCATGATAGCTATCAAGTGACAGTTTGCAGTTAAGAATATAATCCGACTGGTCGCCAGTTATATGTGTAAAACCAGAATTAGATAAGGCACCGGCAACGATGTCATTTAAATCGCCAGTAGAATCAGACTCAATCTGAACCTTGATTTTAATACGTTGTAACAGGTCGTTGAGATCATTAACAAGGACAGCAATATTATATGCACTGCTTACTCCAATGCCGGTGTAACCAACCACTTTAAGTTGCTTCTGATAGACTGCTCGCTCTAATTGTAACTGTAGAGCTTTATTGGCAAAGCCAAGTTGCTTTAAAGAATCCCTGGTTTCTCTTGAGTATTGTATTACTTGAGCGGTCGCCTCATCATTCTTGTTGATTTGATTACGTAAACTATTTGCCACTTTTAAACGATCCAATGTTGCAAGAATATGAAATTGCCCTGATTTTGGATCTTGCCATATTTCGCTAATCACGATACCGGAAATAATTTGTTTGGTTTGTGTGCTTATGTCACGCCCAGTCTCACTGTCCATTTCTACAACTTTGGATTTACCATCCGATTTACTGGTATACGTGATCTGGTCTCGACTCTTTTCAGAAATAGCGACTTCAAATATCTTCGCCAAATCAGCACGCGCCCGATCCCGGGCAATAGCCTGATGTGCATCTTGACCTTTACCCAAAAGATATTTTTTAGCAGGATAGTCGGATGCATCGCTATTAACCCAGTCCGGTTGCTTTGAGCCTTTGCTTGCACAAGCCGTAATTATTAACGTGATAAAGATTAACGTGAGTGTGGTTTTAGTAAAACGCATGACAAAACTCCGATTCTCAATTTCATTCTGTTAGGCGACCAGTTAAACCGTTGGCAACCCAGTGAAATGATAAGTAGTGTTTTTTATTTTTGCCGATCTGAATATCTTTAATCTTCTTCTGTAAAACAACCTGGTTACTATCGTTAAGCAATTCAATCGCCAAAGTATGCTTACCTGGTGGAATAATCAAACGCGCCGTTTGGATTTCTGCAGGCAAGGTCAACCAGCTACGTGTATCGGCCCGTTCTGTGGCAAAACCAGCCAGGTTAACCAGCAAGCCAAATAGAGGATCTTTTTCACCGGCATCTTTGGCAATCTTGTCTTTTGTCGCAGCCCGTAGCAGTGCCCGTGCAGTAATGGCAGGCAAATGGTTTGCCAGAGTCTTCATTTCCAGACTGCTAATATTTTCTGTTATCTCAGAGGTTGCGGTATAGAGCGGTTGATTCTTAACTTTAATTCGCAACTTCGAAATGCTGTTGCTGCGTTCATAATAAGCAGGGAGTGAAATGCGCACTAATCGTCCTGTGCTTGGTGCTAATAGCTGGGCGCTATGCTCTCTCTTTATTGGCGCGAGACCATTATGAAAGGTGAGTACCAGCTCACCTCGTTTACTTCGTAAAGAATTTAAATCAGCCAGTTTTAGATTAAACACTTTCTCATATTTTTTTCGTTCTGCTGTTAAACCAATTTTATCCGACATGAGGATAAGTGATTCTTTTAACTGCATAGGTATATCCATTTGATAAAGATCATGATGGGATAGATAGGCATTGTACGCTTTACGATAGGCGATCATCGCATCACTCCATTCAGCTAAATCTTCATAAATAATACCGCTTAAATAACGGGCGAAGGGATCAAAACTGAGCGGATTGTCCGGCTCATCCTCCATAAAAGAGCGTAGTCGGGTATCAACCTGTAAAACTTCTACCCGCGCTGAATCAATTTGTTGCAGTTCGAGATAGTTTAGTGCGGCATAAATATGCAGCATCACCTGTTCAACCGGGCTGCCTGTATAGGTGCGAGTCGAATCATTAACAAAAAATGCGGCTCCCTCTTCAGTAATACTGGTAGCAGAAAATTCTGCCACTAGTTTTTTTGCACTCTCAATTTCAACATTACTCTGTGCATACATGCCCAACATACGTAACAAAATGGCCTTGTCAGCATGATATAGAAACAAGTCACGATCACTGTGGCTCTTTTGTTCAAGCTGTTCGAGTGCACGTGCCGGGTTATTATTAAACAAACTCTGTTCTATAGAACGATGAGTTTGGCTGTAACTGGCACAACCGCTCAGTAAAAAAAACAGTAATACATTACCGAGCGAAAAGAGAGCCGGGCATATTCCTTGACGACACATGTACCGATGTCGGTTAATTAAAAGCGTAGTTTGCTGTTTTCAACCACTTTTTTAATTTTCTTTTGACCCAGCCAAACTTTGCGATTGTCCTTAAGACTAATCAAAGTTAGGTCGACCTGGTAATAACGTAACTGGGTTTTTCCATTCATATCGATAATAGTATTAATACTTCCTTTTAGCATGTAGTCGGCACCGCGTTCTTGTCCCATAGCCTTACGACTGGCTTCAGTAGCATGTAAATCCTGATCTTTCCTTTCATCACGAATTTCCGAACGTTCAGTACTGGAAGCGACAAATTCAATTTTGCCCGAGTTAATCATGGCGCGTTCAATATCTGCAATAAAGGTATTCAGATTAATATGTTCATGACTAAGATTGCGGATAGTCCCGACAATAACAACAGGTACGGATTTATGACGTTGAGCGTGGGTGCGATACCATGGACGCCCAAGCATATCTGTAATCATTTCTTCAGAGACAAAACGGGAATCGGTATCATTCCAGGCACCACTGAGATCAACCTGTTCCTTCACATCTACTCGAGTGACCTGGGTGCCGCATCCGGCTAGCGCTAACATTAAGGCGATCAAGACAAAACTAACTAAATGGCGACTGATAATTTTCATAGACTATTTCTCCTGGGCTACCTTATCAAAAATATTATTGGCATGCTGGTTGATATATCGACTCAACGTCTGATTCATATCAGTAACCATCCCCAGAGTTTTTTTCATATGTTTCATATCAAGCTCAGCAATGGAAAAAATACTTCCATCTTTTTTATTCCGCCAGCGGCCAATGATTCTAACCCCGGTTAAATTAACTTTAGTCAGGTTTTTTATCTGCCGGAAAACAGCTTGTTGACTGACCACATCTTTGCCACTACCAGTAGCTTCGCTGTAGTCACGACTTACGATATCCATATATGAACTCAAGATACGAGCGACTTCAGCACGGGCGCGATTATCGGCGGTAGATTTTTGCAGTGAGCTATCGCCCATGGCCGGTGTCTGCCCGACTCCGTGAAACAAACGTCCATCCCCTTTATTGAGATATTGTGTTCCCTCATTAACCCAGTCAGGGGCATGACTCATCCCAAGATCACTTTCCACGGTGGTTTTACTACTACAGGCCAGCATCAAAAGACCCATACCTAAAATTAGGCCCGCTCTCAAAATTGTATACAGAATACGCATGAGAATCTCCTTATCGTCATTGTTAATTAATTCAAGGGGTTTAAAGGTTTACATTTACAACACCCGCCCTGACAGTGAAAAATCATAATCTATTTTACTGTTTTGTAACACAGATTTTATATCAACATAGTTCATTGTTCTAATAAAAGAAATGGCACACTAATGAGAGAGCAATTACTTTGTTCATGTTGAATAATTTTATAAGTAGTATAGGTCATTCAGGATCAACACCAACAGAATTCCTGGAAAAACGCAAAGCGCATTCTAAAACTGTCTCTGATAGTAATAGGATCAGACTCCATTGAAAAACAAACAATACGACAAATTAATCAAGTCTGCCCCCATTTATTCATTTTAAAAGCAATAAGCAAGACCTGACCCTGACGAACTTTTTGGTCGGCCTTTTTTGGCTGTTGGCACTGCACCCTTTTTCGTCATCTGTTCTTTCCACTTATAAAGTTGGTTTCGTCTTATACCCAGTTCCATCGCTAT
>VAPK010100279.1_pt1 | contig 18482 bp, 16 predicted proteins | sample 3395031 | NCBI WGS metagenome assembly VAPK01 (sample SAMN08290443, study PRJNA428436) | hydrothermal vent metagenome | isolation source: Deep-sea hydrothermal vent chimney 1 | place: Pacific Ocean: Juan De Fuca Ridge
ATTTTCATCGCGCAAAGAGGTGCCGAGTTTACGCATCCTTGAACGAATTGATATTGCCTACCGTGATGATAATCGTTACGTCTGGGAATTTGAAGAATTTAGCTGGGAAACTGAGTATGAATATGTCCCTGCCAGTCAAAGACAGGTAAGACGGCAGGTCAGTGTTATCGAAATGGCCAATGAAGTCGATTGTGAATTAGCGGGTGATGACGCACAGGAAATCTGGACCTGTTCAACTGAAATGCGTCCTTATGAAGATGATCTCACTGAGAATACCAAAAGCTTTAATGAGATGTGGGGCAAAGAAGTGGTTTCCGAGCCTTATCATTACCCAGAATGGGATTATCAGATTCAGTTACATCGTCCAGACTGGGCAACCATCTATGAACGCCGTCAACCTCGCGGCCATGTTGAAGACATTCAGACTATTCTTGATGAATATCGACCAGTTGCGCACCGCATTAAACAGATCATTGATTTGTTGACACCGGAAGGCGTTCAACGTGTGCGAAATATGGAGGACGGTGATGAAGTCGATATTAATGCCGCGATAGATGCCATGATTGCCATTCGCATGGGTGAGCAGCCCAATACTCGTATTACCATGCGTAATGTACTAAAGATACGGGATCTGTCGGTGGTGTTATTGCTGGATTTATCTGAATCCACCAACGAAACTATGAGTGGTTCGGAAAAAACAGTGCTGCAACTCACTCGTGAGGCGGCCACCCTGGTAGCGACGGCAATGGAAGGCATTGGTGATCCTTTTGCGATACATGGTTTTGCCTCAGATGGTCGACATGATGTACAGTACTATCGGTTTAAAGATTTTAATCAACGCTTTGATGATGAATCCAAATCGCGTCTTGCCGGAATGAAAGGCGGGTTGTCAACGCGTATGGGGGCCGCTTTGCGTCATGCGGGACAGCATCTGTTAAAACAACAGGAAAAACGTAAGTTAGTCCTGTTATTAACCGATGGGGAACCGGCCGATATTGATGAGCGTGATCCACAACATTTACGCCACGATACGAAAAAGGCCGTCGAAGAACTTTATAGCACTGGTGTGCTTACTTATTGTCTAACCCTGGACTCAAATGCGGATGACTATGTGAAGCGTATCTTTGGTGCGAATAACTACACCATTATTGATAATGTTGATAAATTACCTGAGCAGTTGCCAACCTTATTTGCAAGTCTGACGGCATAATGTGCCCTTAAATAGGAACTATTCATGCCCTTAGTGAATATGCGCGACATGCTTTATCATGCCTATGATAACAATTATGCTGTTGGTGCTTTTGATCTGGTCAGTCTTGATTTCCTGGAAGCCGTCATCGGCGCGGCTGAGAGTTGCCGCTCTGCGGTAATTCTAAGTATTGCAGAACCACATTTTGCACACTATGATTTTGAATTGATGTTACCAGCGGTAGAGGCGGCGGCAAAGCGGGCCTCTGTTCCGGTGGCCATTCAGCTTGATCATGGCAGTAGTTTGGAATCTGCGATAAAAGCAATCAACCTGGGATGCAATGGCGTTATGCTCGATGCATCCAACCAGAGCTTTTCTGATAATATTGAACACACCAGGGCGGTTGTTGAAATGGCACATCAATGTGGCGTTTCCGTGGTGGGTGAACTGGGCTATGTGGCTGGCAAGGAGGGCGAGGGTGCTGAACAGCATCCAGGAGAAACAACGTTTACCCTTCCCTCTGAAGCAAAGGCCTATGTGCAAAGAACCGGAGTCGATTTTCTTGCCGTGTCCATTGGTACGGTACAGGGACGAATGAATGGTCGTGCAAAACTTGACTATGCTCGTCTTAAACAACTCAATCAAACGGTCAATATTCCCCTGGTCATCCATGGTGGTAGTGGTTTGAATGAAGAACAGTTTCACAAATTGACATTAAATGGGGTTGTAAAAATAGATTATTACACCGCACTTTCAGATGTTGCCGCAAAGGCGATGCGAAAACGCAGTAAGGAAAATCCCGGTGGTAGTTTTACCGATCTGAAAAAAGATGTGAAAGAGGCGATTGGCAACGAGGTGCAGCGTTGTCTGCGTCAGTGGGGGAGTGCGGGACGCGCGGCTGAAGTGCTTGAGCGATGTGAACCCTGGTTAGTGGTTGAGCATCTGATTGTTCATAATATGGATGCACAGTCTACACAGTCAATTGATAGCTTAATGTTAGAAGGGAAGCAGATACTTTCAGAAATTCCCGGTGTGCGCGAAGTGTTTACCGGTGAGGTGATGAAAGAAAATAGCAAATACAGCTGCTGCTGGTCGGTGCGCTTTACTCACAAGGCGGCACTTGAAAGTTTCCATCGGCATCAACACTTTGATTCTTTTTTGCAGAAAAAATTTAAGCCTAATGTCAGTGATTTAATTCGCATTGATTACCAGGAAAGATTAGTAAATTTAGCATGATAAGTTTATTTTAGTCATGTGCTGAATTGGATCTTAGCGGTAATATGCTGATTGTGCCGTCTGTTTTTAGTGCATCACGTTGACGCTGGTCAATGAGTTGCATGGACTGATAAAATTCATGGTTCAGTCGGCTTTGAATTTCATGCATATCATCACCGTAAAAAATAACTCTACAATCCATATTCTGATTTAGTCCCTCACGTTGATTGAGCCCGATTAGGGGGTGCCAGGAAATCCTGATCAATCGACCCCCCTCATCGCCCCGAACCGCATAAGCTAAACTATCGACAAACCAGAAGGTATTTTTTTCAATAATTGCCAGGTACTGTAGTGAGCGGAGAGGAATAAATAAATGATTTGATTGACTTCGTTTGAGTAGAATGTGGGCGAGGTTATAAGTTTGTGATAACAACCGGGTATGCTGGCAGAAAAACATATCAGGAGTGAAAAATGATTGAGTATCATGAGCCGTCATAGTATGAATTGTAGCAGTATAATCATTTCATAGCATCTCGGAAACATGTTCTTGTTACATACAAATATGATGAATCTAGAGAATGTTGAGTTGCTATATTTAATCTAGAAGAGCCCTGCATTATGATGATAAGCAACGGAAAACGATTGTTAAGCCTTAAGACTGATAAATAAAATGGAATAAATTTATCCTTTGCCGTATCTATTCATAAAGAGAACATTTGATGTTCAGAATGTACTGTAAATTACTAATTCATCATGTATTAATTTATAAATACAATAGAACGACAATAAGGTTTTCAATAATTTGCTGAGGTAAAATTTAAAAGTTGTTTTATTTTACCAATGCGTTTAGTACTTTAGTTTAAAAACTAAAGATAATCCTCTTCGATGGAGTAAGTTCATGATTAATAGAAAAAAAATTAAAATTTCAACGGCTTTCTTTCTGGCTTTATTAAGCCTTTCATTATCAAATATTGCCAGTGCCGGGTCATTGGATAATAAACTGGAGCAATGCAAGCAGGCATTTTCAATCTCTCACAGTAAAAATTCAACTCAGGAAACGGCTGTTGCAGCCGATCTGAAACATTTAAAACTGATGCGAGAAATACTGCATGAGCTTAACAAAAAAAATGTAGATAAAAAAATGTCTAATGCTCAGTTACAGGAGAATGTAATGGTGATGTCGCATTTGCTGGAAATGTTGGTAATAGAAAATCTGAATGAAAAAGAGCAGACCTGGATTATGAATTATTAACTAATAATATATTGATTTAAACTTGATCTAAACAGTAACGATTTAGCAGAATCCGATCTTGTCAGATTAAGTTTACGGCCCATATGTTTAGTTTAATCGCGGAGGGTTAACTCCCGATGCTTGCAGCGAGTACCGTCATTCTGGCATCTTCCGGAATGACGAAAAAATAATGGGACTGTTTTTTCAAATACCCCGTCCGCTTGCGGAGGGGGTATTTATTGCCATATAGTTACGTCTTAACTTACTGGCATTGGAGTCAGGGCTTAAAAATAAGGTGACGCATGGATTACAAAGCTAATGGATGCCCGCTTATGGCTAAGTTCCTGATACTAAACCAACCTTTATCATTGTGATTATTGAATTGGCTGTTCAAAATGTAAGTCATGAGAAACTATTGCAATAAAACTCGTATTCTATTAAGTAAGGTTTGCGCAATATATGGTTTTTGAAGTAAGTTTTGAGTTAAGTTACTGTCTATTTTATTCGTATGTTGCTCATCGGAAAAACCACTAATTAATTGAATTTTTATATCGGGATATTTTTTCTGCACAATAGATGCAAGTTCATAACCGTCCATATCAGGCATGATGATATCGGAAATCAGTAAATCAATGTGTTCTGTCTGCATTATTTCTAATGCCTGTTTCGCACGTTCAGCACGAAAAACTTGATAATTTTTATGAATTAATATTTCACACGCTAATTCAAGCAGCGCAGGCTCGTCATCGACTACAAGAATTGTTTCATTACCTGTTAATGCCTTGTTGTGTCTGGTTTCAGTCTGCTGTTCGATTATATCTTTGCCCTGGTAACGTGGAAGATATAAAGTGAACTGTGTACCCTGTTGCAGTTGGGAATCGACTTTAATTGTGCCTTTGCAGCGATGAACAAAACCATAGACCTGACTTAAGCCAAGACCTGTACCCTTTTCTCCTTTAGTCGTGTAAAAGGGGTCAAATATTTTTTCTTTGCTTTTCTCGTCTATTCCACAGCCGGTATCGGCAATACAAAGCAGGACATAATAACCCTGCCTTATATTTAAATGTTCGGCATCTACAGGATTGATTTTTTTATTTCTTGTCTCAATGGTTAGCTCGCCATTATTTTTCATTGCATGCATGGCGTTTATGCTCATATTTAAAACAGCATCCTCTAATTCACTTTCATCCAGACAAACTGGCCATAAATTTTCCTCAAGTTCAAGTGTAAGTTTAATGCTTGGGGTCAGCGTTTTTTCCAGCATTTGCTGATCATTCTTCAGTACAACATTAATATTTAATTTTTCAATATCGGATGATTTGTTTTTGGAAAAGCCCAGTAGTTTTTTCGTTAATTTAGCACCACGTTCGCTGGCATGTATTACTTTATCAATATAACCCAGCAGTTTTGGTTGCTCACCAAGTCCCTCTTTTAAAATCTCGGAATAGCCCAGCACAACACTAAGCATATTGTTGTAGTCATGTGCAATACCGCCTGTTAATTTACCCAGCGCATCCATCTTCTGACTACGCCGGAGTTTTTCTTCATGTTCTTTTATCTGGGTCAAATCCGTGCAGGAGCCAATAAAACGTCGCTTACCATCTGCAGCAGGAGGCAGTTCCGCTACATGTATGCGCATCGAGAATACCTCATTATTTTTACGAAACCCGGTTACTTCTTTTCCTTTATGGCCGATTATGTTTGCTATGCCAGTTTTAAGGTAATTTTGGATATGGAGGTTATGCGAGCTACTATAAGGTTCAGGCATTAAGCGGTTAATGTTTTTACCTAAAATTTCATTCTCAGAATAACCAAATAAAATTTCTGCCGAATGATTAAATGTATAAATAACCCCCGTTTCATCAATAGTAATGACTGCGTTAATCATGGATTCGAGAATTTCCCGCTGCTCCAGTTCTTTTGAGCGAAGTTTTTCCCGCATGACATATTGTTCGGTTACGTCATTAAACACCAGAACCATACCCAATATATTCTTACCATCACGAATCGGAGCGGCGGAGTCAGCAATTTGGAATTCCTTACCGTCTTTCGCAATCAGGGTAGTGTGATTGCTTAAATAAACTGTCTCACCTGTAGTTAAAACTTTTTCGACGGGGTTTGTTATAGGTTCACGAGTGGAGGCATTTACAATTGGAAAAATATTTTCTAATGGTTGTTTCTGTGCTTCATTATTTTTCCAGCCAGTAAGTTTTTCTGCCACAGGGTTTAAATGCGTAATATTGCCCTTTCCATCAGTGGTAATAACCGCGTCACCGATACTGTTTAATGTTTGTGATAAGTATTGTTTCTGTTGATGAATTTCTGAAATTTGTTCGTGCAACCTTGCGTGCATATTATTAATTGAGTCTACAACCACGTCAAGTTCATCCTGTGTTTTGTTGTTTCGGTCTAGTTTCAGGATAGTATTATTGGACAGTGGATCATGGTTTTTTGAAAATTCTGAAATAGTCGATAAATGCCGAGACACCAGATTATAAAACAGAAAATAAATGAATATTGCAACCAGCGATGTTTTAATTGCGTTGGAGATTAATATTACCCAAACTTTATTGAGTAATCTCTGGTATACACCATCAAGACTTACATTAACGATTAAACTTCCAATATTAATATCGCTATTTCTATAGAAATAATTCATTGAATATATTCGTTGAATATTATTTTTACCTTTTATTTTTCCCGCTTTAACCCATATTTTTTGCTCGTCACGTATCTCAACGTACTGCATATCCCTTATTTTCAGTATGCCATCAATACTGGTTTGCAGAAGTTTCTGGTTTGATGCCCATAAGGCAGAGGTGAGACTGTTTAAATGGACGTTTTCGATTTTCTCAAATTCAGAGTGAATAAGTTCGATGTCAGTATTGTAATCACGGTATAGCTGAATAGCGGTTATTAATAATGTAATGACTGAACTGAATAATACGATATATATAATCAAACACCGGCCAATAGGCGATTTAATGGGTTGTATAGTTAACATCAGTTATCGTTTCGCTATTTGTTTTTTTGTAAATAGGGTTTTAATAAGCGATCAAATATGGCCTGATGTGAGCCATCTTTTTTCATTTCCCTGATTGCATTAGCTAGCAGAGGCACTATTTTTTTATGTTTTTTATGTAAGTAAACATAAAATTCTGGGCTGGCCAGTGGCGGCTCAAGAAGTGTTATATTGGTGATGTTATGTGCTTTTAAATAACCCAGGCCAGACCAGTTGGAATAAGCGATGAAGTCTACCCGGTCTTTTGCCAGCAGGGTAAAAGATTGCTCAGCATTGTCAGTTTTTATTATTTCTACTTTATCGCCAAGTTTGCCAAAGTTTTTCTCCATGATTTTCCAGCCAGAGATAATTGCCAGACTATGTGATGCTATACTTTGCCAGCTTTTCACGACAAATGAGGGTTTGTTTTTTGAAAATAGCACCATGTCAATGGTCATAACGGATTCCGGCACCTGAATAAGATTAGGATATTTTTTTTGTAACCCCGCAACACGGACTAAATCGCCATCGTCAATTCCACGATCGGCATTAATCAGCGCCCTTTCTGCTGGCAGCCGAACCGTTTCCAGTTGATAACCAATACGCTTAAAAGCTTCCGCCACTACCTGATCGGCAAAGCCAGTTTGTGATTCATTGCTGACAGGTGAGCCAAAGGCCGTATTAAGAACGATAGTCTGTTGAGATAAAGTTGAATGACTAAAAAAAATGGACAAAAGAATAACAAATGATTTTGATATTGAATTTAAAAAAAAATGACTAACATTACTATGAATATTCATATTCGCCTTATAATTTTTCAGCTCAAAAGTTGCATCATGAGATTAAATTAACCTGTTTTAGCCCTGATAACAAAAATATATGAACGTGTAAAAAGCATATTTCCTGTATATATATTTGAAATTACTGTTGCCCTATTAATGCCCTCATCCCAGGATGGAGAAGGATACTTCGATTTTAGCTCGGTTTAATTTTATGTCTACAATGGCTTTGATTCAGAGGCTTATTAAATATCACGATTATACTTAACGGGACAACAGTGATTTTAATATATTACAGATGATAATATGAAACCACAGTTATATGCATGATTTTATCTGGAAATCTGTCCTTGCATCCAGATAAGCTAATTAATCGGGGACGGAGGCTGAGGTATCCCTACGAAATAATATTCGAAATCAAAAAGATAAAAGAAAAGTCCGTAAATGAACGCGAATATACGCCAATAAAAGCAAAAATATTTATGGAGAATTTAGTTTTTTAGTTTTAATTTGTATTAATATTCGTGGGGATAGCTCAGGACGGAGTGATTAAAAAACAACCAGTTCTGAAAGTCTGCTTTAGATTTAATTCAACTAAATTTCTATCAATTATCAAACGGCAGCTCATGGCGCATTAGAGATTTTAACAGTTGTCCGTGATATTTGATTCAGGTATGTGTTTAATCAGATTAAGCCTGAATTATCGCAGCCTGTATTTTGTTCGTTCCTCGAGTCATTTTTCTGTCCCGCTATTTCCCCCGATTAGCGTCAATATTTCGACGATGTTTCTCTTCGATGCTCACAAACCCTTGATTCAAAACAGACTAACCGTACTGTGATTGCTGGTATGTGATTTGCATATTGGTAGTTCGCAGATGTGTGATTGTCAGATCTGTATTGATGGATACATAAATTTCAGCTCAGGAAAAAACATGGCCGATAAAGACGAAGATCTGGATCTGGATGTCAAAAGTGGTGGTAAATCCAATACTCTTTTACTGATCATTCTCATCGTATTGCTGTTAGTGGTAGGTGGTGGTGGAGCCGCCTTTTTACTAATGGGCGGTGATGAAAAAGCGGCTGAAGGTGAAGATGCTTCAACTGCTGAGCATGCGGAAGAAAAAGTGGAAGCAAAAGAAGTGCACTACATGAAATTAGGTAAAGAGTTTGTGGTTAACCTGGAAGATAACAGGCGAGTTAATTTCATGCAGGTGGATATACAGGTCATGGCACATTCGACCGAGCCTTTGACCCAGATTGAACACCACATGCCGGTTATTCGAAATAAACTAATGTTGATTCTTAGTAGTCAGAAATATGAAGAAGTAAATACCCTTGAAGGCAAGCAAAAATTGCGGGAAGAGGTTAAAGAAGCCATTCAGGAAGTTCTCCATGAGGGGTCGCCCGAAGCTAACATCGAGGCGGTGTATTTCACCAGCCTGATCATGCAATAGGGTATTAATATGTCAGCCAGTGATCTTTTATCCCAGGACGAAATCGATGCCCTCCTGCATGGGGTCGATAGCGGTGATGTTCAAACTGAGGATGACATTGCGGCCCATGATGGGGTGGCCCGGTCATTTGATTTTACCAGCCATGATCGCATTGTTCGTGGCCGTATGCCAACGCTGGAAATGGTCAACGAGCGTTTTGCCCGACGTTTGCGCATCAGCCTATTTAATATGCTGCGTCGCTCCGCCGAGATTTCTGTCGGTGGTGTGCAGATGGTCAAATTCTCTGAATATGTTCACAGCATGTTCGTTCCTACCAGTTTGAATATTGTCCGTGTTAAACCACTACGGGGTAATGCCTTGTGTGTATTTGATCCCAAGCTGGTATTTATCATAGTCGATAATTTTTATGGTGGTGTTGGCCGTCATGCCAAAATTGAAGGTCGGGAATTCTCACTCACCGAACAACGGGTCATTAGCATGGTATTAGAGGATGCCTTTAAGGATCTCGTCGATGCCTGGAAGCCGGTGATGCCAGTTGATTTTCAGTTTGTGAGCATGGAAGTCAACCCGCAGTTTGCCAATATTGTCAGCCCGACTGAAGTGGTGGTGGTCTCAACATTTCATATCGAACTTGATGGTGGTGGAGGAGACTTTCAGATCACTATGCCTTATTCCATGCTTGAGCCGATTCGTGAATTGCTTGATGCCGGTGTGCAGAGTGATGTTACTGAAAAAGATGAACGTTGGGCCATTTCCTTACGTGAAGATATCAAATCAGCAGAGGTGACTCTTAATGCTAACCTGACAAACATTGAAATGAATTTAAGTGAAGTTGTGAAGTTTAAGGTTGGTGACATTCTGCCTTTTGATATGCCGGAGCAAGTTGTTCTTGAAGTGGAAAAAGTACCAGTATTTCGCGGTGAATATGGGGTTTCACGGGGAAGCATGGCGATTAAAATTAACGAACAGATTGAACGTCCGATTGACCCGGCCCATGTGCTGAGTCTCCCGGATATTTTGAAGTCATAGAGGATAGTAAAATGAGTGACAATGAATCAACTGACGATGATGTAATGGATGAATGGGCGGATGCACTGGCGGAGGCCGGTGATGTGCCGGATACGGAGGTTGATGCAGCTGCATCTGAGGCCGATGCTAATACAGAAGCTGCGGAGGCGGATACCGCAGCTACAGCGGATGTTCAGCCAGCCAGTTTAGATCCTCTGGAAGATACCAGCACGCAGATCCGGAGCGACAAGGAAATCAACCTTGATGTCATTCTTGATGTGCCGGTTGATGTTTCCATGGAAATCGGGTCAACCAAGATGAATATCCGTAATTTACTACAGCTAAATCAGGGGTCTGTGGTGGAGTTGGACAGACTGGCGGGTGAACCACTCAATGTAAAAGTTAATGGTACTTTAATTGCTCACGGCGAGGTGGTGGTGGTTAATGAAAAGTTTGGTATTCGTTTAACGGATATTATCAGCCCGGCTGAACGGGTTAAGAAACTGGCATGATTAAACCCTTCTATTATGTTTTTTTATCTCTGCTGGTGAGTTTCAACATCAATGCTACTGAAGAAAAAGAGGCGGTGGGTGTAGGCTTGAGTGGACTTAAATCAACGGCAGTGAGCTCGCCTGTTTTGAGCACAGGTAGTTATTTACAGATGATTCTCGGCCTTGTTTTTGTAGTTCTGCTGATATTTTCACTGGCATGGCTGGTTAGACGCATGGGACGTTTGCAGTCCGTTATTGGCGGCAATATGAGATTGTTAGGAGGCTTGTCATTGGGACAGCGTGAACGCGCGGTGCTGGTGCAGGTAGGAAAGACTCAAATGCTGCTGGGAGTGGCTCCGGGTAGTGTACGTACTTTACATGTATTTGATGAGCTGGTTATCACTGCCGCAAACACATCTAAAAGTGAAAGCTTTGCCGATAAACTAAATATGATTTTAAAACAGAAGGCCGGTACATGATGCGTGTTGCGATTCTACGACTTATTCCCCTGCTATTGCTGAGCGCCTGGCCACTGGAGGCTGTTTTTGCTGAAGCCGGTTTGCAGGCATTGTCCGTGACCACCGCCGATAACGGAGATCAAACGTATAGCGTTAGCATACAAGCCCTGTTCCTGATGACCGCACTAACTTTTCTGCCTGCGGCAATGATGATGATGACCTCGTTTACGCGGATTATTATTGTACTTGCCATTTTGCGGCAGGCCATAGGTTTGATGCAGGCGCCTTCCTCACAGATATTGATTGGTTTAGCCCTGTTCCTTACCTTTTTTATTATGGCCCCGGTATTTACTCAGATAAATAACCGTGCTCTGCAGCCTTATCTTGAGGAACAATTGAGCCTGCAAGATGCCGCCGTTACTGCAGGCGAGCCTCTGCGAGAATTCATGTTCGGGCAGACACGTGAAGCCGATATAAAAATGTTTGGTGAAATGGCCGGTCATGAAGCCTTTCAAACAAAAGACGATGTGCCATTTACGATACTGGTTCCGGCCTTTGTTACCAGTGAATTAAAAACTGCATTCCAAATTGGTTTTCTGTTATTTATCCCGTTTCTGATTATTGATTTGGTAGTTGCCAGTGTGCTCATGTCTATGGGCATGATGATGTTGTCACCCATGATTATTTCATTACCGTTTAAAGTTATGTTGTTTGTGATGGTGGATGGCTGGAATATTGTAATGGGTACGCTGGCCTCCAGTTTTTATGTATAGGATCAACAGGACTGAATCATGACTCCGGAAAGTGTACTCGATATTTTCAGCCATGCGATGGAGCTGGTGTTAACACTGGTCGTTATTATCCTGGTGCCGGCCTTGATCGTGGGCTTACTGGTAAGTATGTTTCAGGCTGCCACCCAGATTAATGAAATGACTTTAAGTTTTATTCCAAAATTAATTATTACTATCTTAACGCTGATGGTTGCCGGGCCCTGGATGTTGCGTATGTTAATTGAGTATACGCGAACCCTCATTCTCGACATTCCCAGCATGATAGGCTGAACCATGTTATTCAGTAGTGCAGAGATCACGGCTATTATCGGAGCCTGGCTCTGGCCCTTATTTCGAGTGGGTGGCATGGTTATGGCTGCACCGGTATTCGGCGCACGCTCTGTGCCGATGCGAGCCAAGCTGATCATTACTCTGGCGCTAACCTTCATTATTGCGCCGCTGTTACCGCCGGTTCCGGTGATTGATGTTTTTAGTCCCCTAAGTTTCTTAATAATAGTACAGCAGATCCTGATCGGTGTGGTCATGGGCTTTGCGGTGCAGCTGGCCTTCAGTGCAGTCATTACCGGTGGACAGGTGATTGCCATGCAAATGGGCCTGGGTTTTTCGTTAATGGTAGATCCGCAAAATGGTGCGCAGGCTCCGGTATTAAGTCAGTTTTATGTTTTGTTTGCGATTCTTATTTATCTGGTACTCAACGGCCATCTGGTTTTGATTCAGGTATTACTGGATAGCTTTACCCTTATCCCGATCGGCCCTGAAGGCTTGCAGGCAGGTGAATTTCGTAAACTGGCTGACTGGGGTGGACAGATTTTTGCGGGTGGTTTAGGTATTGCCCTACCGGCCATTGCATCTTTATTAGTGGTGAATATTGCCTTTGGGCTAATGACGCGTGCCGCACCACAATTAAATATTTTTGCTATCGGTTTTCCGATCACTATGATTCTTGGCTTCACTCTTATCTGGATAACGCTGCCAGGTATTATGTCTCGCACCAGTAGTCTGTTTAGCGGCGTTTATGAATTGTTGCGACAACTTCTTGGAGGTCTTTAGTTATGGCAGAAGACAGTGGTCAGGAACGTACAGAAGAACCAACCCCCCGACGAAAACAACAGTCGCGGGATAAAGGTCAGGTAGCCCGTTCGCGTGAATTGAACACTATGCTTATGATGCTGGTTTCTGGCACGGCTTTTCTGGTTCTTGGGCCAGCATTAATAACAACATTGATGTCGATATTTCGTGAGCAACTTAATATGAGCCGGGCAGATATTTTTGATCCAAATGCAATGATCCGTTTGTTTGAAACCGCCATGCTCGATGCAATTTGGGGGCTAACGCCTTTCTTTATAGTCGTTGTTGCTGCCGCCGTTGCCGGGCCCATGGCAATGGGTGGGATTAGTTTTAGCTCTAAGGCACTAGCATTCAAATGGGAGAAACTTGATCCCATCAAAGGTCTGGGACGTTTATTTGCGGTGCGGGGGTTGGTTGAGTTGCTTAAGGCGTTGGCCAAATTTTTAATTATTGGCAGTGTTGCTGTGATCTTTCTTTATAACCAGCTTGATGAATATCTCGGACTGGGCAGTGAAGATCTGAAACCCGCACTGGGTCACACCATGCACCTGTTGCTCTTCGGTTTTATGGTGATTGCCTCCACTTTAATTTTACTTGCCGCCGTCGATGTACCTTTTCAATTATGGGATCACAATAAGCAGTTAAAAATGACCATGCAGGAAATCAAGGATGAGAATAAGGAAACTGAAGGAAATCCGGAAGTGCGCGCACGTGTGCGTCGGGTGCAAAAAGAAATGGCACAGCGGCGAATGATGGCTGAAGTGCCCAATGCTGATGTGGTGGTTACCAACCCGGAACATTATGCCGTGGCCCTGAAATATGATCCTGAAACCATGCCTGCACCGCTACTGTTGGCCAAGGGTGTGGATCTCATGGCCATGCAAATTCGTAGTATTGCCCGTGAACATGGTGTGATGATTCTGGAAGCACCCCCATTAGCGCGCGCCTTACATCACACCACGGATCTTGATGCTGAAATTCCATCAGGACTGTATCTGGCTGTGGCGCAGGTACTGGCCTACGTCTTCCAGTTAAAACGTGCTAACAAGAGTAGCGGGCGTGCACGCAATTATGGTGCTGGAAAGCCACATCGTATGGGTGATCTTCCCATTCCTGATGACATGAAGTTTGATTCATAAACCTGATTTAAACCTAGAGTAATAAATTATGGCTGAACAAGTTGCCGTTTGGAACACCTTAAAAAATATCAGCAGTAAGGGGTTGGGTGCGCCAATATTGCTAATGGTCATGATGTCGATGATCGTGGTGCCGCTTGCCCCGATCATGCTGGATGTGTTTTTCAGTTTTAATATTTCTCTGGCCTTAATTGTTTTGCTAGTCACCGTATATTCCATGCGTCCTCTGGACTTTGGTTTATTCCCTACCGTTCTTCTCATTAGTACTTTATTGCGCTTAGCCTTAAATGTGGCTTCCACTCGGGTGGTGTTACTGGAGGGACATACCGGTGCCGATGCGGCCGGTCAGGTGATCAAGGCTTTCGGCGATTTTGTGATTGGTGGTAACTATGCGGTGGGTATTATTGTTTTTGCAATTCTGGTGATCATTAACTTTGTCGTCATCACCAAGGGTGCGACGCGTATTTCAGAAGTCAGCGCCAGATTCACATTAGATGCCATGCCCGGTAAACAAATGGCGATTGATGCAGATTTAAATGCTGGTTTGATCGATCAGGAACAGGCGCGGACTCGACGCGATGAAATCAGTGCGGAAGCTGAGTTTTATGGTTCCATGGATGGTGCCAGTAAATTTGTACGCGGTGATGCGGTTGCCGGTATTTTGATTTTATTTATCAATATTTTTGGCGGTCTGTTGATTGGTACTTTACAACATGATATGAGCTTCTCCGATGCGGCTCGGGTTTATACCCTGTTAACGATTGGTGATGGTCTGGTGGCACAGATCCCCGCGCTGTTACTGTCTACTGCTGCAGGCATTATTACCACCCGAGTTTCCAGTTCTCAGGACATGGGCGCACAGGTGTTGCACCAGTTATTCGGTAACGTGCGTTCACTGGTGGTTACCAGCGTTATACTTGGAGTGATGGGGATCATTCCCGGCATGCCAAACCTGGCTTTTCTAACCCTGTCGTTTTGTTGTGGCGGGATCGCCTGGATGATTCATCGTCGCAAACAGCGTCCGGCTGAAGTTGAGAAGGAACCGCTTGCCCAGTCTGAACCCGAGGCGCGGGATCTAAGTTGGGATGATGTCACCGCCGTTGATGCAGTGGGACTGGAAGTAGGTTACCGGCTGATCCCTATGGTGGACAAGGAGCAAGGTGGTCAGTTGATGAGTCGCATTAAAGGCGTGCGTAAAAAACTCTCACAGGATCTGGGCTTTCTGGTTCCCCCGGTACATATTCGTGACAACCTGGAATTATCCCCCACCAGCTATCGTATTACCTTAATGGGTGTCACTGTTGGCGAGGCTGAAATTTTCCCGGACAAGGAAATGGCAATCAATCCCGGACAGGTGTTTGGTGAGGTGGAAGGGCTCAGTGCCAAAGATCCGGCCTTTGGTCTTGAAGCTCTGTGGATTGATCCGGCACAGCGGGATCATGCACAGACTATGGGCTATACCGTGGTTGATGCCAATACTGTGGTGGCGACGCATCTTAGCCAGTTATTACAGGATCATGCCTATGAACTTCTGGGTCATGAAGAAGTTCAGCATCTGCTTGATAAACTCACTGTCAGTGCTCCCAAACTGGTTGAAAATCTGATTCCCGACACCCTGGGTCTGGGAGTGGTGGTGAAAGTGTTACAAAACCTGCTGCAAGAAGGCGTGCCGATCAGGGATATTCGCACGATAGCCGAAACTCTGGCGGAACAGGGTAGCCGTAGTCAAGACGCTGACGTTTTGACGGCGGCTATCCGGGTCGCGCTGGGGCGGCTTATTGTTCAACAAATCAATGGGATGGGAGCGGAACTGCCAGTTATTACATTAGATCCTAATCTGGAACAGTTGTTGCATCAGACTGTACAGGCAAGCGAAGGAGGCGCTATCGGAGTGGAACCGGGATTGGCAGAAAGATTGCATACCGCTCTTACCGAAAGTGCACAGAAACAGGAGGTTTCGGGACAGGCTGCAGTACTACTGGTTTCCGCCGCCATACGTTCCATGCTTGCCCGCTTTGTGCGACATACCATACCGTCATTGCATGTATTGGCTTACAACGAAATACCCAGTGACAAGCAGATAAAAATAATTGCGACGGTAGGACAACAAGCCGAGATAAGCTGAACAGCTTGTCAGCCTGAAACAGACAGGACACAGTAGAAATGAAGATTAAACGATTTCACGGCAAAGATATGCGCAGCACCATTCGCAAGGTGCGTGAGCAATTGGGTGCGGATGCTGTGATACTTTCTAATCGTCGCGCCATTGATGGTGTCGAAATTGTTGCGGCAATTGATTATGACGAAACACTGCTGGAAGCACAGCTAGCCGCGACTGAAACGACTCAGCCTGTTCAGAAAAGTGAAACCACAAATACTGATAACCTTATTCCCGTTTTAAAAACAGAATCTGCCAATTTGAAAGACAAGCAGGGCGGTGATGGCTTGCCAGATGTTTACTCCAAGGCGGCACTGAATCGCCGCATGCAGCAGGAACCGCTGACCCGGAGTTCTTCCACTTCTTATAACTCAACTTATAATAGTGTACCTGAATTTACCATCCCTGAAATAGATGAAGATGATTTCACCCCGGAAATAACGACCAGGATTGAAACCCCTGCTGAAACTGAATCTCGCGAAGCGCCTTTTATCAGCGATGTCTATACCGCCAGCCAGGCGAAAACAGTTGCACAACCCACTGCTCACATCTGGGCTGAAGATCCTAGTATTCTTGCCATGCAGGATGAACTTAAATCGCTTCGCGGTCTGCTTGTAAATCAACTCTCCGGTCTGGCCTGGGGACAGGAAACCCGTTACCACCCGCTGCGTGCACGTTTATTACAGCGTTTACTCGCCCTGGGCCTGAGCCCGACTCTGGCACGTAAAACCGCCGCAGAGTGTGATGAGAAAGCTGAGATTGAAAAAAACTGGCGTCATGCGCTGGCCCGAATTGCAAAAAAGCTGCCGATAGTTGAGCACGATGTTCTGGAGCAGGGCGGTATTGTGGCCCTGGTCGGCGCAACCGGAGTCGGCAAGACCACCACCATTGCCAAGCTGGCTGCGCGCTATACCTTACAACATGGCCCGCAAAAAGTACTGCTGATCACCACCGATAATAATCGCGTTGCCGCACACGAACAGTTACGTAGTTATGCTCGTATCCTCGGGGTACCTATGCGCGTTGCCGGTGATGCTGAAACACTAAAGAGTCTGATACACGGTTTTGCTGATCGGGGATTAATTTTAATTGATACCGCTGGTATGAGTCAGCGTGACATGCAACTCAGCGAACAACTGTCCATGATTACCGAAGGCGCAAAAGGCGGCGAACGTGAAGTTAAAATTTATCTGACTCTGGCCGCTAATAGTCAACGTCGAGTGCTGGAAGATGTGGCTCAGGCCTTCAATAAAATTCCATTGGCCGGTGCAGTGCTAACAAAACTGGATGAAACCACCAGTCTGGGCGGTGCTTTATCAGTCACGATCGAACAGGGTTTGCCGGTTGCCTGGTTCAGTGACGGCCAGCAGGTACCGGAAGATTTACATCGGGCGCGTCCACATTCACTGGTCAGTCGCAGTGTCTCGATTATGCAGAATTTGAGTTCACCGGATCAGAATGATCCTGTTTCTCTGACCGTAGGAGGGATGCTGGTCAATGCAAATGGTTGAAAGTACTCACTCTACTATGGCAACAAACATACGACAGATGCCAAAGAAACAAAAACCTGTACGCGTGGTTACCGTTACCAGTGGTAAAGGCGGTGTTGGCAAAACGAATGTCTCGGTCAATCTGGCCATGGCACTGAGTAATGCCGGTAAGCGGGTGACTATTATGGATGCGGATCTTGGTCTGGGTAACATCGATGTGCTATTGGGCCTGCATCCTAAATATAACCTGAATCATGTGATTGAAGGTGAACAGCAGCTGGATGACATCATTGAACAGGGGCCGGGAAACATTAGCATTATTCCCGCTGCCTCCGGTGTGCAGACCATGGCTGAACTCACGCCCACCCAGCATGCTGGTTTGATTCGCGCTTTTAGCGAGATGACTCATAATCTGGATGTGCTGTTAGTCGATACCGCCGCAGGTATTACCGATAGCGTTATTAGTTTCAGTCGTGCTGCACAGGATGTACTGGTCGTTGTTAACGATGAACCGGCATCCATTACTGATGCCTATGCACTGATCAAAGTATTGAACAGTGAGTACGGCCTGTTTCGATTCCGCGTTCTTTGCAATCGTGTAAAAAGCGCGCAGCAGGGACGTGAACTCTATTCCACCATAACCAAAGTCACTGATCGATTTTTAGATGTGGCGCTGGATTATGTCGGATTTATTCCTGACGATGATTTTGTCGTCAAAGCAATTCGCAAGCAACGCCCCGTCGTTGATGCATATCCGCGTAGCAAGGCTTCAATGGCCTTCAAAACATTAGCGGAAAAAATGGACAAGTGGCCGATCCCGACAAATGCTGGCGGTCATCTTGAATTTTTTGTTGAACGATTAGTGCAAGGCAACTTGACAGATGCGGAGGTCATGCCATGAACGGCATTGCAATGTATGCGGCGGCTAGCCAGCCCAATTATCTCAATGACATGGTTGAACAACATGCGCCACTGGTTAAACGTATTGCCTGTCACCTGATCAATAAACTGCC
>VAPK010556155.1_pt1 | contig 18482 bp, 15 predicted proteins | sample 3395031 | NCBI WGS metagenome assembly VAPK01 (sample SAMN08290443, study PRJNA428436) | hydrothermal vent metagenome | isolation source: Deep-sea hydrothermal vent chimney 1 | place: Pacific Ocean: Juan De Fuca Ridge
TCCGTTCCAGGTTGATGGTGAAGAGGTCGGCTCCATTGGAGTTCTCGGCCCAACTCGAATGAACTACCCTCAGGCTATTGCTGCCGTCGCTGTTGTGAGCGGTCAGCTTGGTCGACGATTGAGCGAAGGTTAGATACACACATGGCCGACTTTTATGGACTGCTTGGCGTTGACCGCGCCGCTACTCCTGAACAAATCAAGAAGGCGTATCGCAAGCTTGCTCGCGAAAATCACCCCGACGCCAACCCGGACGATCCGGCGGCGGAAGCCCGGTTCAAGGAAGTTGCTGAGGCCTATGAGGTGCTTAGCGATGCCGAGAAGAAGGCCAATTATGACCGGTTTGGGTCGGCCGGGGGACCCCAAGGATTCGGTGGGGGAGGCTCGAACTTTGGCGGTGGTCTTGGCGACCTCTTCGATGCCTTCTTTACCCAGAGTGGCTTTGGACAGGGTGGGCCAGGAGTCTCTAAGCAAGGCAGCGACTTGCAGTATGTGGCCGAGCTCAACCTTGAAGAGACCGTTAGCGGCGTAGCCAAGGACATCTCGGTTCGGACCGCGGTGTCATGCGATACCTGTGAAGCCACTGGCGCGGCTGATGGTTCTGAGACCCTGACTTGTGGCGAGTGCAATGGTCATGGACAGGTCCGTCAGGTCCGCCAGTCGATTCTCGGGCAGATGGTCACGACCGCGGCTTGTCCTACTTGCAATGGCGAGGGCGAGATCATCACCTCGCCGTGTAGTGAGTGTGCCGGTGAGGGTCGAAAGATTGATGAACGGACCTACACCGTTGATGTGCCGGCAGGGGTGTCTCATGGCTCAACCTTGCGTCTGACTGGCCGAGGAGCCGTAGGACCCCGAGGTGGGGCGCCCGGTGATCTCTATGTCGAGATCCAGGTACGTCCCCACGACGTCTTTGTGCGTGACGGCGACACCCTTCTGGCTGAGCTTCACGTGGCTATGACCCAGGCGACTCTTGGCGCCTTGATCGACTTTGACACGATTGATGGATCAGTCGAGGTTGACGTTCCTGCCGGTTCTCAAGCGGGCAAGGTGTTCGTTGTACGCGGCTCTGGGGTACCACGGCTTCGAGGCCGCGGTCGTGGGGACCTTCGGCTGACCTTGGTGGTCGACACCCCGACCAAGCTCAGTGAAGAAGAAGAAGCAGCGTTCCGTCAGCTGGCGCAACTGCGAGGTGAAGGGGTCAAGGAACCCGGAGAAGGCGGGCTCTTCTCCAAGATCAAGTCGGCCTTTCACTAGCAAGGGCTAGGCACTGATGTCACTAGCTGATCGTCGGGCAACCCCGCTGGCCTTCGTCGATAATCTTGAGTCCGCGGTCTTGAGTGATGGCGACGCTCGTCACTTCAGGTCATCGCTGCGATTGGATACTGGTGCCTTGATCGTGGTGTCAGATGGAGCTGGTCGGTATCGGTTTGCCAGACTTGGTCCACGGTTAGAAGGCTCCTCGGCTGGGGCGAGCCTCACCATCGAATCAGAGATTCTGGTTGAGCCTGAGCCCTCGACACCAATTGCTGTTGGCTTCGCCCCGATCAAGGCTCAGAAGCCGGAGTGGATGGTCCAGAAGCTCACCGAGCTTGGAGTGGACATTATCCAGCCCTTGGTGACCGAGCGATCCGTTGTTCGGTGGGACAAGAAGAAACGGGTTGCCCTGGAAGCGAGGCTGGCCATTGCCGCACGCGAGGCTTCGATGCAAAGCCGGCGGGTCTGGCTGCCTACCATTGAGCAGCCCCGAGGGATTGCTCAAACAATCACTCACTTTGCTGCCCTCGGACGCCAAACTGTTCTTGCCGATCCAGCGGGATCCGGGGTCAGTGACCCGGCAGATTTGGTGCTGGTTGGTCCCGAAGGCGGCTGGTCTTCCAGCGAGTCTGAACTGGCAAACCATGTTCGTCTGCCCGGAAATGTGTTGAGGGCAGAAACCGCCGTCATTGCCGCCGGTTCGTTGTTGAGTGGCCTTCGGAGCGGATTATTTCGCTAAAGGTCAACTCATTCTTTTGGCCCAGTTTTGAGTCTCCTCATCCTGCTTGTTGCCTCTTTTGGCCACTGATTAGCTGTCAAGAGCGCCATTTTGGGTCAACGGACCTATCGAGAAGCACACCTGCTGGGTGACAATGAACACCAAGGGTGGTTGAACCAGCGCTGAGTGGCGATTAGCTTAGGGACACGTGTGTGGCTCAGCCAGCATCGGCAAGTCAGCATCGAACAGTCGATGTGGACGAGCCGGTACTGTTGTACTGCACAACCATGGCCAAGGACCAGGAGAACGATGGCTGAGGACGATTTCAATGAAGCAGCGTCAGAATACGGCCGACGAGTCGGCGAACGTCTGCGCGCTATTCGGCGGCAGAAACGGTTCTCCTTGCAGGACGTCGAGATTTCTTCGAGCCAGGAGTTCAAGGCGTCGGTGCTCGGAGCTTACGAGCGAGGTGAGCGAGCAATCTCGGTCCCTCGCCTCGAACGATTGGCTTCGTTCTACAGCGTCCCCGTTGACCAGCTTCTTCCTCGAGCCACGACTGTCGGCGTAACCCCCGGTGCCATCGACCTGACGGGTAAGGCTGGGGTAACCCTTGACCTCACCCAGCTCGAGTCTGTGCCAGGGCCCGAAGGCGAAATGCTTGCCCGATATTTGAGCATGATCCAGGTCCAACGGCAAGATTTCAACGGTCGGGTACTAACGGTGCGACAAGACGATCTACGTGCGGTCGCCTGCATCCTTGGTGTGGACTTCCCCCATGCGATTGATCGACTGGCAGACCTCGGCCTGGCACCGATTCCTAGAGTCGGCTAGCTCGGTAAGGCGAGTTGGGTTTGACCAGCTGGGCCAGCAACCCAAACTGATTGGCAGTCGTCATCCAACCGAAGGGTTGTTCCGCCAGGCACCACGGCCAGCGCGACTGCATCCGAGACTGGGCTAGCGAAGAACCAGACATGGTCAGTCGTTGCGCTCAGGTACACCACCCCCTCATCGACCTCACCGTTCTTGCTGCATTCCTGCCCCAAGCCAAGAGCGACATCGTCATCACTCCCCGTTTCGCTTGTGCCGGCTATCCGATAGAGATCGGTCTTGATGACGACTTCTGGGCCTTGAGCGCCAGTGTCAGGCTCGGTAGCCGCTGACTGGTTTATCCATAGTCCAACCATGGCGAGTGCTGCCAGCATCGTCCCGGCGAGCAGGCCTCGGCCCGACAACGGGTTGGTACTCAAACCCAGTCGACTTGCTCTGCTTTTTTGGGACTCTGTTTGGGTGTCTGTACTGGATGGGTTGCCTGAATGGGAGTTGGTCGCTGCCGCCATCCGGTCCTCGGCGAAGCGCGACTGGTCGATCTTTGCCGTCAGCCTGGCGAGCTCGCGTGCTGCGCGGCGGGCGGAATAGCCTTCATGTGGGTCTTGCAGCTGGTGCAGTAGATGCTGCCAATCCTGCTCAAAGGGGATATCTACACCAGCTTCAGCCCACCGTTGAAGAAGGGCCTGCAGACACCCACCAAAATCAAGGAGATCCTTCGTTGGATCAGATGCCGTTCCCGATGGGCTGCAAAGCACCAGACGGCCGTTGGTGATGATGAGGTGGTCCAGCGTCAGCTGGCCATGTACGAGCTCTCGATCATGAAGGTCAGCCAGGGTGATGCTGAGGTCGGTCAGTAGGGGAGCGGCCAGGGCGGGTCTTGGGTCTTCGGTTCGCATGGTGGTGCCGCCGGCGTGCAGGGTCCTCAAGACGATTGGGTCCTTTGTCGTGCTTAGGAGCCGCACGACGCCGCGATGGCGAGCACTCGCTAGCCAGGTCGCTTCGGCGCTGCGGTCGGTTCTGTCACCGCTTAGTGAGGTCTTCACGACGGCAACACGATCGTCGTTCATTGTTTCAAGGGTTACTCGGGTGGCCATGTCGACTCCGGGGTGCAGTTTGTTAGTGAAGGCTCGCAAGCGAGGCTTGCCGCTGAACCGCTACGCTCAGCATTGAAGACAATAGTCAATCATAGTATATAAGAGTAAAATACACAACTGTGACGTAACTGACTGGTGAGCGCTGGTTGGCGGGAGTATCCTCGCCAAACTCATGTCGCACTCTCTTGAAACTGACTCAGACAGCACTACGACCGGTCAGCTCTCGGCCCAACCGGGCCGCACCGACACGACAACCCCGACCTTCACCGTGACCCCGGACCTGGGATCTGCTCTCAGCAAGAAGATCGAGATTCAGGTTCCGGACAACTCCCTGATGCTTGATCTGCTAGGTGAACGCGATGAATTCTTGCGCGTGGTCGAGGACAACTTCGAGTCCAAGATTCTGGCTCGGGGAAATCAGATCACGATCGAAGGTCGGGAGGCTTCCCAGACTGCCCAAGTAATCCGTGAACTGATCCTGATCCTGCAGAAGGGTCAGCACCTTGAAGCGGTCATGGTTCAACGATCCATCACCATGGTTCGTGAAAACCATTCACCATCGGTTGTTCTGACTGACCGGGTGGTCACGACCTATCGCGGCAAGCCAGTACGACCCAAGACAGCGGGCCAGAAACGCTATATCGATGCCATTCGCAACAATATGGTTACCTTCGGAATCGGCCCGGCCGGTACTGGCAAGAGCTGGCTGGCAGTGGCATGTGCTGTTCAGGCCCTTCAGGCAAAGGAGGTCGAACGCATTCTTCTTACCCGCCCAGCAGTCGAGGCGGGGGAACGGCTCGGCTACTTGCCCGGTGACCTGATGTCAAAGGTTGACCCGTATTTGCGGCCGCTCTATGACGCCTTACAAGACATGGTTGGCGCCGAGGGCTTGGCCAAGATGCTGGAGAAAAACACGGTGGAAGTCGCTCCACTGGCCTTCATGCGGGGTCGCACCTTGAACGATAGCTTCATCATTCTTGACGAGGCTCAGAACACCACGCCTGAGCAGATGAAGATGTTCCTGACCCGAATCGGGTTCAACTCAAAGGTTGTTGTGACTGGCGATGTCACCCAAGTCGACATCTCCGGCGGTCGCAGCGGTCTGATCGGGACCAAGCGAATTTTGTCGGGGGTGAAGGGCATGGGATTTGTCACCTTGGGCTCCAAGGACGTCGTTCGCCATCGAATTGTCCAAGACATCGTCGATGCATACGAACTCCACGAGTCAAAGCACACTCGGTGACGTCCAGCGTCGCTCTTCCCTGTGTTTCTGCTGAAGGAATTGAGGTCTGTGGTTCTGACAACCGTCAATCTGGCGACGCGAAGATCGTGTCCGTAGCCAAAGCTGCAGCTGACCTGAGAACCTGTTGCGAGATTGCCCTTCGAACCCTGCTTGACCAGCAAGTCACGCGAGGGTCCCTGGACCTATTCTTTGTTGACGCGCACGAGATGGCCAGCCTGAACCAGCAGTACATGGGCCAATCCGGTCCGACCGATGTTTTATCGTTTCCTCTGGATGCGCCGATACCTGGCCAAGCTCAACCGAACACCGATGTTCCCGTGCATCTCGGTGATCTGGTGATCTGCCCTTCCGTTGCTCAGTCACAGGCCAAGGCTCACACCGGGTCAGAAGAGGCCGAGTTTGCGCTGCTAACAATTCATGGTGTCTTGCATATTCTGGGTCACGATCATGCGCTGGTCGAGGAAGCTAGAGTTATGCACCACCATGAACGAGAGTTGCTGTCATTGCTTGGCTATGTGCATCCCATTCCCGCTAACTCATGATGCGACGTCTCCCGGCATGACTGTTCAGGACCCCTCCTTCGCCCGTGGTCAGGCCTCCCGATGAGTTCAGCAAGCTTGATTGGGTTGGCGGCCGTGGTAATGCTTCTGGGGTTAGCCTTCATCCTGGTTGCGGCGGAAAGTGCCTTGAGCACAACCAGCATCGTGCGTGTTGGCAGCATGGAGGACGAACCAGAGCGTCGACGCGAACGGGTGATCCATCTTCTGGAGAAACCTGAGGACATCCTCAATCCCTTACGCCTGGTAATCGTGCTGCTTCATCTGGCCGAGGCGTCGCTGGTCACACTCTTGGCTGCCCGATACCTCAACGCTGGTGGGGTGGCCCTGGTGTTGATTGCCAATGTCTGCCTCGTGTTTGTGGTGGCTGAGGCGGTTCCCCGGACCCTTGGGATTTTGCATGCTGACCGGGCATCACTCACTCTTGCCCGCCCGGTTGCGGTTCTGGTTGGGTTTGGCCCGGTGAGGCTGCTGGCTCGACTCCTGATTGGCTTGGCAAACATCATCGTTCCTGGTGAGGGCATCCGGTCGGGGCCTTTCGCTTTGCCAGCAGAACTGATTGCTCTTGCTGATGCCGCGTTTGAGGACGATGTCTTGGCCGAGAGTGAGCGAGACCTGATCGAGTCCGTTATCGAATTTGGTGAGACTGTCGTTCGTGAAGTCATGATCCCTCGAACAGACATGACGACGATTGAGTCCAGTCTCGGTGTTGAAACTGCTCTTGAAGTGACCTCACGCGCCGGTTTCTCACGAATCCCTGTCACCGGTGAGAACATTGATGACATCATTGGCCTGGTCTATGTGAAAGACCTCATTCGGGCTGAGCTGGATGACCAGGAGGGTGGTGTTGTTGGTGAGATGCTTCGGCCGCCACACTTCGTGCCCGAAACCAAGAAAGTTGCGCCCCTCCTGCGAGAAATGCAGCGAGACAGCTTCCACATGGCCGTCGTCGTTGATGAATACGGCGGGATAGCTGGGCTGGTGACCTTGGAGGACCTGGTTGAAGAAATCGTTGGCGAAATTGTCGACGAGTATGACGTGGAAGAACCCTTGGTCCAGCGTCAGGCCGATGGCACCCTCGGGGTCGATGGCCGGATGCTGATTGACGAACTCAATGACCTTGCCGGGCTGTCGCTTCCCGAAGGCGATTGGGACACCGTAGGGGGGTTGGTCTTTGACCGATTTGGCCGTGTGCCGCGTGAAGGTGAGACCTGTGTCTGTGATGGCTATGTTTTGCGGGTCGAACGGGTGAAAGGTCGCCGGATTACCCGGGTGCGAGTCTTGCAACCGAGCGAGACTGAGAAGCAACAGGCCACAGTGGAACGGGTTGATCAATGAACGAATCAGAAGACACCGGCGCCGCCGAGTCCGAAGCAACGGCTGGGGGTGACCCTGTCTTTCGATCCGGCTTCGTCACCCTCTTTGGCCGGCCCAATGTTGGAAAATCGACTCTTCTCAACAAGCTGATCGGCAAGAAGGTTTCCATCACCTCGGATAAGGCGCAAACAACCCGTCACCAGATCCGAGGTGTGCGCACCACGAACACTTCCCAGATCGTCTTTGTTGACACTCCCGGCGTTGGCAAGCCTCGCACGGCTTTGAACAAGAAGCTCAATGCCACCGCGGCTGAAGCCAGCTCGGGTGTCGACATTGTCTGTTTCGTTGTTGATGGCCACAGTGGTTACGGACGAGGCGACGAGTTCCTAGCCAAGAACCTTCACCCGGCAAGCACCATCGTCGTTGTGAACAAGTGCGACGGTCTCGATCACAAGCGAATCGCCGATCAACTCATGAAGACCAGCCAACTGGATGCGTCTGCCTACTTCCCCGTTTCGGCCCAGACCGGGAAGGGCGTCCCCGCACTGCTGGAACACCTTGTCGACCGGATGCCAGAGGGTCCACATTGGTACCCCCAAGATCAGGTGACGGACACACCCGAGCCGCAATGGGTGGCCGAGCTAGTGCGGGAGCAACTCCTGCGGGTGACTCGCGACGAGGTTCCGCATTCGGTGGCAACAAGAGTGACCGAATGGGAGTGGCCAAGAATCAGAGTTGAGATCCTGGTCGAGCGTGACTCCCAAAAGGGAATCGTGATCGGTACCGGTGGATCTGTACTCAAGGAAGTCGGTATCCGGGCTCGCAGCCAGTTGCCAAAGGAAGTCTTTCTCGACCTCTTCGTCACCGTGGACAAGAATTGGCAGCACGACTCCGACTCGGTTGCACGGCTCGGCTACTAAGAGCCTGCCTCATCCAGGGAGCGGAGGAACTCCAAAACTTCTTCCTGGTCCTTGGTTCGCTTCAGCGGCGGCAAGGCATTGATCAGGTCCCAACGGTAGGCCCGCTTGGTTGCGAATCGGGTGTCCAGCACGGCAACGACGCCGCGGTCATCCTTGCGCCGAACGAGTCGGCCAGCGGCCTGAGCGAGCAAGGTTTGAGCTCTGGGCAGATCAATGGTCCGAAATGCTGCGGACCCTGCCTGGTCGCGGCGAGCCTGCATCACTGGCTCGTCGGGACGGGGGAACGGCAGTCGGTCAATGGTGACCAGGGTGAGTGTGTCTCCGGGTAAATCGACACCCTGCCAGAACGACAGGGTTGCCAAGAGCACCGAGGAAGTGTCTGCTTTGAAGGCTTCAATCAGCGCTGGTTTCGGTTTTTCGCCCTGCATCAGTACGGGAAAGTCCAGCTCCTCCCGGAGCTGTTCGGTTGCCTCGCGCATGGCCGACGCACTGGTGAATAGGCCAAGGGTTCTTCCGCCAGCGGCAGTAATCAGGGTGACCATTTCGTCCCGAACCGCTTGTCGGGCTTGGGGGTCGCGAGGCTCGGGAAGGTGGAGGGGGCAGTACAACAGGCCAAGCTCAGCGAAGTCGAAAGGGGAACCAACACGAAGAATCTCCGTTGATGAGTCGAGTCCGAGCTGTGGGACTAACCCTCCGGGGAGTGTTGCGCTGGTGAGGACTACTGCTCGTTCTCCCCACAGGCGGTCCTCCAGAATGTCTCCAACATCAATTGGAGTACGTCGAAGGACAGGCGAACTCTCCGTTCCGTCTACCCAGACGACATCGCTGTCGGGTGCCTCGATGAGTTGGTCGATCCCGATGGCGATGGAGGTTGCGCCGACTTGGGCGCGCTCAACCTTGGCCGCGGTGTCAGACCCAGGGGGCGGTTTTGCCTTCTTGAGACTATTGATGACCCGATCGGCTCGGTCACGAGCATTGGTGAGAACCGAGACTAGGTCAGTTGTGAACTCAACAACAGAGCCAACACTGTCTCGCAGCAGGTTGTCCAGGTCGATGGCTGATCGATCAAGACCAAGGGCTGTCTCGTCATCGGTCAGAACCGCACGAACCTTTCGCCCCAACGAACGGAGCCTGTTCCCACTGAGCTCGGTACCACACGTTGCCCCGAGAACCTCGGGCAGATGATGGGCTTCGTCGAAGACGACGATGTCATGATCGGGGAGTAGTGCACCGTCAGAGGCCAGATTCAGTCCGTAGTAGTGGTGATTGGTGACAATGATGTCGGCCTGGGTTGCAATGGTTCGTGCACGTTCGGAGAAACAATCGTCCCCGGAGGGGCAGCGGGCCGCCCCAGGGCATTCGTCAGCGCCGACGCTGACGGCTCGCCAAACATCACCAGGTGGGCTTGGATCCAGCTCTTCCTTGTCTCCAGAGGTAGTCGATTCGGCCCATTTCTTGACCCGGTTCAGCTCTGGTCCTGGGGCCTTTCCCGCCAACAATTGCAGCTGTTCTTGATGGCTGGAGCGCTCCAATTCAACCAGGCGCTGCAGGCAGACATAGTTTGCTCGACCCTTGAGGATGGCTGAGCTGACTTCCATCTCCAAACCGGAAGCTACGAGGGGGATGTCGTGATCGACGACTTGGCCCTGTAACGCAATGGTTGCGGTTGCAATGACGGCTCGTTTGTCCGCGGCAATGATCGGAACAAGGTACGCGAATGACTTTCCGGTCCCGGTCCCGGCCTCGACCAAAAGCACCGAATTATCGGTGATAGTCTGGTCAACGGCCTCGGCCATCTCGCGCTGTCCGGGACGGTCCTCACCGCCCGTGGGGAGTTGATGGGCGACCCTACCTAACTGGGTATGTATGCTAACCACCGACCAGATTCTAGAGACTACTGTACGGACTTAGACCTTGGTGATGCCGAAAGGTTTGAGGACGTATCCCCTTGATTGATGAAACGAACATAGACAGCATGGAAAGCCACGACGATCTCGACGAAGCAGGGCTCTCCCTGTTCGGCGACGATTTCGTGCGCAAAGGCATTGGCCGCGACTACATCCTTGATCTGCGCGAAGAGAAGGAAGCTATGGCAAGGTCCACAGAAGACGCCTCCGCCGAAGCAGAAGATGTTGCCAACACGGATGATCAAGAGATCGCTCAAGAAGAGTTAGTTCCAGCAAGTCTCAACCTTTTTAATCGAGAACCCGGAGAGACGGCCCAGCACGCTGGTGACACCGCAATTGCCGGTGGCACCGTGACTGCTGGCGACGCCGTGACTGCTGGCTACGCCGCCGCGACTACCAGCGAAACAGCCAAGGCTGATGAGCCAGAGAAGATCAGCCTGGACCTCAGCAAAATCTTCGCTGGCAGTTCAGCTTTGACCGAGACAGACCTCGAGATCGATCCAGCAGCCCCCATCTTTGGCAGCCACAAGTCCCTGAGCCTCGGAGCCAGGGATCAGTCGATCTTCAGCCAGGACGGGCCGGACAAGGCTGAGGCAACCATTGCTTTTGTGCCAGCTGAGGAAGTTGCCGAGCCGGTCTGGTGGCATCTTCCAGCTATGGCCTTGGTGAGCCTGTTGGCTGTCGGATTTGTTGGCTTCCAACTGGTGAACTTATTCACTTCCCCCGATGGTGGCAGCGACCTCGCCACCATCAATACTTCGGCGACAACCTCGCTGTCCTCAACAACCGTCTCGGAGCTGCCGACCACCTTGGCTCCGGTCACTCAAGCGCCAACCACCGCAGCCCCAACTACTGAGGCTCCGGTAACTACGCTGACACCAGAGGCAACGGCCATCCCAACAACTGCTGCCGCCTCAACTGCTGCGCCCACCACTCGTCGACCGGCAACGACCCGGCGACCAGCGACCACAACGAAGCCAGCAACGACGGCCAAGCCAGTGACGACTGTTGCTCCATCTACTGAGGCTCCGGTAACCACAACGGTAACGACTGTGGCACCAACGACTGCACCGCCTCCAACCTTTGCGACAACGGCCCCGGCCCCCACGACCGCTGCCGCCCAGACAACCGAGGCTGCAGCGGTCGAGGAATAGCTTTCGTCTGATTGTCGCCCTTGGGGGAACCGGCTCGGGTACGGTTTCCATCAATGGAAACGACAGGAATTGATCAAGCCCTCATCCCATCCCATGTCGCTTGCGTCATGGATGGAAATGGTCGCTGGGCCCAGCGACGGGGTTTGAAGAGGACCGACGGACATAGTGCGGGTGAAGAGGCACTACTGGACGCCATACATGGTGCGCTCGAGCTTGGAATCTCCTGGCTGACTGTCTATGCGTTTTCAACCGAGAACTGGCGCCGTCCAACCGATGAAGTTCGGTTCTTGATGGGCTTCAACGAGTCCTTGCTTGTACGTCGTCGTGATGAGCTCCACGAGCTCGGAGTACGGATTCGGTTCATTGGCAGGCGTGACTGGCGTGTACCGAAGCGGTTGTTGAAACAGATGGATCGGTCCGTTGAGCTTACGAAAGACAACACGAAACTCACCCTGACGATCGCCTTCAACTACGGCGGACGTGCCGAGCTAGTAGACGCGGTGAAACAGCTGGTCGAGGATGGAGCAAAGATAACGGAGAAGGCAATTGCTGAACGACTCTGCGATCCCGAAATGCCCGAAGTCGATCTTTGGATTCGGACTTCGGGAGAGCATCGCATCTCAAACTTCTTGATCTGGCAAGCGGCATACGCCGAGCTGGTATTTGTTGAGACCTTGTGGCCAGACTTCCGGCGAGAGCATCTGGCAGAAGCAGTCCTGGAGTTTCAACGACGCGACCGTCGTTTTGGCGGTCTGAAGAACGAATCGTGACCCTTTACCGCGAGGATGCGGTGGTCCTTCGCAGCTTCAAGCTGGCAGAAGCCGATCGGATAATCGTGCTCTATGGACGCACGCGAGGCAAGATCCGTGCGGTTGCAAAAGGGATTCGTCGAACAAAAAGCAAGTTTGGTGCACGACTGGAACCAGCAACCGTGGTGCACGCCCAGTTCTATGAGGGTCGTAACCTCGACATCGTCACCCAGGTAGAGACGACGCAGATTCATTCGACCTTCCGATCCGACCTTGCTCGCTACAGCAGGGCGGCGATCCTGTTGGAAGCCGTTGACATGGCCAGCGAAGAAGCAGAGCCGTCACCAGCTCTTTACAAGCTCTTGGTTGGGGCGTTAGGCGAGCTTGACCGGGCTGGCAACCCACTGATTGTTCCAGCCTTTGTATCGAAGCTCTTGAAGTTGGAAGGAGTGCAACCAATGCTTGAGCATTGTGTGCACTGCTCAAGCACCACTGGCCTGGTTGCCATCGACCTCTCGCGAGGAGGGATTCTTTGCGATAACTGCCGGTCTGGCGGATTCATGAGCGAGGCGGCCCGGGTTGCGATGCAGCATGTCTTTGACGGCCACGTTCGCCATGTCCTTGACACGACACCAGAACACGTTGCCGATGAATTGGAGAGTCTGGCAACAGTAATGTTGGACCAGCACCTGGAGCGGCGCCTGCGGTCACCAAAGGTACTTCACCAACATCTGCAGTCCGAATAGGCGAGGCAAAGCTACGTGGCGGCTCAAGGACCGGTACCGGGACTGACCTAGTGGAAGCTCCGCTCAGGAGAGGCTCACTGCGGACCCCCGTCTTTAGGAGAGGGGAATCCAGACATCAGCTTCCACGTCGTGGCGCAGCCATTGACCGTGGGTCTGATCCCAATAGATCCAGGCTTGCCAGTCTTCGTTCCAGCTTGGGGTTGTTGACACTGCGGGCCCGTCGCCAACCTCATCCGATGCTTGAGTTGGCATATCGCTAACAATGCTCTGGCTCGCCTCGGCGGGATCCTCGGCCAACTCCGGTTCGGGCACAAGAGCAGTCTCGGCGTCAACAAGTTGGTCAACGTTCAGGGACTGCTCAGCTTCTGGGGACCAGACTGGAGCGGGCTCAGCGGTCGGTGGATCCCACTTAACTGCCCGGTGTAGGGGAGGAGGCGGGAGGGGCTGGGACTCCTCGTCGTCGCCATCAATGGTTGCAGCTACGGACAGGGTGCTGTTGACGGGTTGGCCAAAGCCGAGATCGGGTAACTCATCGATCGGAGTTTCAACCGCGGATTCAAGTGCTGTGCCAGTCTCTGTTGCATCATCAGAAACAGCTGCAACATTGGGAAGAGGAGGATCATCTGAAGCTGCTGCATTACTAGAAATGGTGTCATCAAGATCACTCGACTGGTTCGGCCAAGGGTCAGGGAGGTCCTCACTCACTTCCATTCCGAGGAGACCGCCCGCTTCGACGTCGATTGGCTGATGATCAAGCGTTGTGATTTTTCCAGCCGTGGGGTTCGTGAGGGCTTCGCTGGACGGAACGTCTACAGACGTGTCCTGGGGTAGTACGTCGATGGGCAGAACGTCGATCGGCAAGAGATCGTCTGGTGACCCGACCGGATCGCTAGCGAGATCAATGGATAAGGGGACAGAATTCGTATTGAGGTCGGACTCGCTCGGGAATATCTCATCTGCCTGCCCCGGGTGTTTGGGCACCGAATTGGCACCGTCCTCCGGGCTGGGAGCCGTATGAGTCCTGGAGAGGCGATCATCGAGGTCGATGAGGCTGGCTTCGGGATCGTCGCCGCCGGCTCGACGATCGAGCTGACCCCCATCAACGCCCGTGTCCGCCGACTTCCTTCTGGTACGAATTCTAAAAATCTTCTTTCCGATTGTTGATCGGATCACGGCTGGAATAAGGAGGAAGACGAGTGCCGCGGCCCCGAGCCCAACCAGACCAACCGTGAGCAGGGAATCACGGCTCCAGACATATTCAGTGTTGCCAACCTTTTGCATACGGTTCCAAGAATCCTGGGCGATATCGTCACGTCGAGCTTGATCTACGGTACTCCAGATAGGGAGATCAGAGTCGGACTTGATCTGGTCTGGAATGAACTTCTCAGCCTTAGCCCAAGCGGCTAGTGCTGTGATGCTTGCAACCGTTCCAACGTCGATGAATACGGCGCCGAGGCGCCGAAGCAACACCTGGTTCGTTGAGCGGTCAGACATCACCATATTGTGTCGCTAAATCGGACCGAACATGGGGACCGTCATCGAGCTTTGATGTTGGCGAGTAAAAGAGAGCCGTGTCGCCAGCGCGGTCAGTTACGCTGCCAAACCATGAATACGCCAGATGCCGGGTTGTTCGACAAGATAGTCAATCTTTCCAAGCGCCGAGGGATCGTGTATCCGTCGGCCGAAATTTATGGAGGGTTCCGTTCCACCTATGACTACGGCCCAATTGGTGTCCTGATTCTTCGCAATGTGAAGGACGCCTGGTGGCGTTCAATGGTGCAGAAGCGACAAGACGTCGTCGGGCTCGATGCCTCAATCCTCTCTCCTCCAGCGGTGTGGGAGGCGTCGGGTCACCTCAGCAACTTCACCGACCCCCTGGTCGACTGCCGTAACTGTGGGGCTAGGCACCGTCAGGACAAGTTGGAGAAGCCGGATCAGTGTCCGACTTGTGGCATGTCTGGTCAATTCACCGAGCCCCGCAATTTCAATCTCATGTTCAAGACAACGGCAGGGCCAGTTGAGGGTGCTGGTGCCGAGGTGTTCTTGCGGCCTGAAACGGCCCAGGGCATGTTCATCAACTATGCCAATGTGCAATACACCAGTCGAAAGAAGCCGCCGTTCGGGATTGCCCAGATTGGCAAGAGCTTTCGCAATGAGATCACCCCCGGCAACTTTGTCTTCCGAACCCGTGAGTTTGAACAGATGGAGATGGAGTATTTCGTTGCTCCTGATGAGGCGGACAAGTGGTATGAGTATTGGTGTGAGACTCGCTTCCAGTGGTACCTCGATCATGGCATTCCCGCCGACCTGCTTCGCTTGAGGGCTCACGAAGAGGATGAGCTGAGTCACTATTCCTCGGCCACCGCCGATGTCGAATTCCTGTTCCCTTGGGGTTGGGATGAGCTTGAAGGCATTGCCAATCGTGGTGACTATGACCTCACCCAACACGCCAAGAGCTCGGGAGCGAAGCTGGAGTACTACGACCAGGTCTCCAAGGAGCGATACACCCCTCACGTCATTGAGCCGGCAGCTGGAGCGACCAGAACAATGATGGCGTTCTTGATGGCGGCCTATGACGAGGAGCAGGTGAATGACGAGACCCGGACGGTGCTTCGTCTGCACCACACCATCGCGCCATACAAGGTTGCGGTGCTGCCACTTTCGAAGAAGCCTGAGCTTTCGGTACCAGCGATGGAGCTGGCCAACGAACTATCGGGAAGCTGGATGTGTGACTATGACCAGACCCAAGCCATTGGTAAGCGCTATCGCAGGCAGGATGAGATCGGAACGCCATTCTGCGTTACCTATGACTTTGACACCCTGGAAGATCAGGCGGTGACGATTCGTGAACGCGACTCAATGGAGCAGGTTCGAATCCCGCTGGCTGATGTTCGCAGCTGGTTGAGTGAGCGTCTCGTCCCCTGACCCGATTACTGTGCCAAAGATGGCAATGGGAAACATGGCATTGGGAAGCATGGCAGAACCAACCGGGACCGGAGTGGCCTACAGCCACCACCCGGCATCAGGCGAACGCGGTATTTGCGGACGCTTTTGCCTTCCAGCAGCACCCAACGTCGACACCAGCTGGAACGCTCTCAATGATCTGGCTGACCTTCCCCCTGCCCTGGTTGCACAAGTTCAGCAGCGAGTTGATGAGGCCGAACTAGCTGCTCGGGACATGGTTTGTGTTAGCTACTCGATTCGAGACGGCCAGGTTGTTGCCGAAGCGGGCCAGGCGGCTGAGCGATCGGGGCGCGCCGCGCTGCGAGTAGCCATTGACCTGACCGAACACTCAGAAATTGCCCTCAGCAAACAAGAAGCCGTATTGCTGGTTAGCGCCGGTCACCTCGAACAGGTTTTGCATCCCCAATTCGATGAGCCGGATCTGGACCAGCGACAGGTCTTGGCCAGTGGCCTCGGCGCCTCACCCGGTGCAGCCGTCGGCGGTGCCTACTTCTCTGCGAATGCGGCCATGGATGCCTATGACCAAGGCGAGGACGTCATCCTTGTCCGGCAGGAGACGTCGCCACAAGACGTGCCAGCAATGACAATCGCCGAGGGAATCCTGACCACGAGGGGCGGGCTGAGCAGCCATGCCGCCATCGTGGCTCGAGGTTCGGGCACCCCAGCGGTTTGCGGGGCGGAGCCCTTGACGCTCGGCGAAGACTGGATGGAGGTCACTCTCAAGGACGGTGTGCTCCGGATTGTCGAAGGCGAGATCATCAGCATTGACGGAGATAGCGGCCTCGTCCTTGCCGGCCCAGTCGAGACTTCCGAGGGGGATAGCTCGGCTGATATGGACACGATTCTGGGCTGGGCCGACGAGGTCCGGGGCGACAAGATCGGGGTTCGTGCCAACGCGGACACGGTTGTGGACGCCCGACAAGCTCGGGATTTCGGGGCCGAAGGAATTGGACTTTGCCGGACAGAACACCAATTCTTGGGTGAACGTCTCGGCCTGATCCAAGCGGCCATCCTGGCCACAGAAGCTGAGGAAGAGTCGCTGGCTCTAGAGCAACTGGCCAACGTTCAGCGAGCCGATTTCCAGGAGCTATTCCAGGCCATGGACGGCCTGCCAATCACTGTCCGACTTTTGGATCCGCCGCTGCACGAGTTTTTACCGAGCCTGACAGAGCTCCTGTTGAAGCAGGCCAAGATTGGTCTCACTGAGTCCGATGAACGTCTGCTCAAGGCGGCCCAAAGGTGGCACGAGCAGAATCCGATGTTAGGAACTCGTGGGGTCCGTCTTGGTATCTTGTTGCCACAATTGTTCCGGATGCAGGTCCGGGCATTGATCGAGGCCGCTCAACAACACCGGGCTGCCGGCGGCCGACCGGTTGCGGAGATCATGATCCCGTTGATTGTGAACCGGGCAGAGCTTGATCTTGTCCGCGGCTGGATTGAACAAGAGCTGGATCAGATGACTGACCATGAAGGTCAGTCTCTCGATGTGAAGATCGGCTCGATGATTGAAACCCCGCGAGCAGCGTTGTGTTCCTCAGACATTGCTGGTGGAGCAGACTTCTTCAGTTTCGGAACCAATGACCTCACCCAGATGACCTTCGGCTTTAGTCGCGACGATGTCGAGACACGAATCATGGGGGAGTATCTGGAGCGGTCGTTGCTACAAGCGAACCCATTTGAGACCCTGGACCGGGATGGTGTTGGGCGACTGGTTGCTTCGGCGGTGAAAGATGCTCGGTCGGTCAAGCCCGACATCAAGATCGGGGTCTGTGGTGAACATGCCGGGGACCCAGCATCGATTGAGTTCTTCTGGGAGGTCGGAGTGGACTATGTGTCCTGTTCTCCCTATCGGGTCCCGATTGCCCGGCTTGTGACGGCACACGCAATTGTCAGGACCAACAACGCAACCAAACAAGGCCACTAGCGGTAGGTTTCGAGGGTGGGGATTGTTGATGAGGACATCGTGCGCCTGCGGGAGAGCACAGACATTGTTCAGGTGATCTCCAACTACACCCAGTTGCGTCGGGTCGGCCGTCGTTTCACCGGTCTTTGTCCCTTTCACACAGAGAAATCTCCCTCGTTCTCGGTGAATGCTGAGCAAGGCTTGTATTACTGCTTCGGTTGTCAAGCCAAAGGTGACGCCATCACCTTCGTGCGTGATCAAGAACAGCTGGACTTTGTCGGTGCCGTTGAATGGTTGGCGGCCAAGGCAGACATCACCCTGCGGTACACCGACAAGAATGAGGGTGAGGACCGAAAACGAAAAGCAAAGCTTCACGACACGTTGGGCAAGGCCGTTGAGTGGTATCACCAGCGCCTCATGACTGGCAAAGATGCCGCCGCAGCCCGGAGCTATCTGCGCCAACGCGGCTATGACGGCGACATTGTCCGGGAGTATCAGATTGGATGGGCACCAGATTCTTGGGATCAGCTATCGAAGGCGTTGCGGATCCCCAACAAGGACTGGGTTGATAGTGGACTTGGCAACCTGAACAAGAGGGGCGGCCAATACGACTTCTTCCGAGGACGTGTTCTGTTCCCAATCTTCGATGCGCAGGACCGGCCAATGGGTTTCGGAGGGCGGATCCTTCCGGGTTCGGATGATCCAGCCAAGTACCGCAACTCGGCCGACTCGGGCGTCTATCACAAGAGCCGAGTCCTGTACGGCTTGAACTGGGCCAAGACCAACATTGTTGCCGCTGATGAGGTCATTGTTTGTGAGGGATACACCGACGTCATTGGCTATGGCCAGGCCGGGGTGCAACGAGCTGTCGCCACGTGTGGAACGGCTCTAACCGAAGAACACGTCAAGATGCTGAGTCGGTTCGCTCGCCGTGTTGTGCTCTCCTTTGATGCGGATGCTGCTGGACAAAATGCCGCGGCCAAGTTCTATGAATGGGAAAAGAAACACAACCTTGATGTCGCCGTAGCCGATCTTCCCGATGGGATTGACCCCGGTGACCTTGCTCGATCTGATCCAGCCAGGTTGGCCGAAGCGGTGGCTAACGCCAAACCCTTCCTCGGGTTTCGA
>VAPK010690546.1_pt1 | contig 18479 bp, 16 predicted proteins | sample 3395031 | NCBI WGS metagenome assembly VAPK01 (sample SAMN08290443, study PRJNA428436) | hydrothermal vent metagenome | isolation source: Deep-sea hydrothermal vent chimney 1 | place: Pacific Ocean: Juan De Fuca Ridge
TACTCTTTAAATGAAAATTACCGGAGCTTAATGTGACTGCTGAAGAAGTTGAAGGAAGATCGGAGGGGGGGGGGGCTATAGCTGTGAACCAATTCACAGCTATAGGGTGTTGCTTACTTCTGCTTAGGACTTTGATTCATTATTTGTAGGCTCAGTTTTCACTTTTGGTTGCTGTTTTTCTGTTGGAGCTTTATCTGCTATTACTTCAGCGGCCGAAGTTTGTGATTTTCTTTCAGCAAAATCATTAGTGTAAGCCCTAGTTTTTTCAGCATTGTTAGATTTTTCTTCCTGTTTTTCAGGACTTTGGTTTGCTTGAGATTGGTTATCTTTATTCTGCTCAGGCTTTCTATAATTCGGGTTGCGAGCCCGTCTGCGGTTATTTGGGTTTCGTCTGTTATTCTGCTTTGGAGTCGTATTACCTTGTTCTGTTGCTTTATTTTCCGTAGGCAGGTTTTTCTTGTCAGAGTTCTCTACAGCCTTTTGTGTTTTCGTGGGTGATATTTGTTTTTGAGTTTGACGGTTACTATTATTTTTACGTGCCCCTCGGTTTTGGCTAGTTTTTCTTTCGTTATCATTATTACTGTTTCTGTTCTTGTAGTTTCTATTGTTGCGAGTTTTTTCTTCTGAATTACTTGTTTTTGCTACTTTTTCTTTATTTGTAGTGTGAGTACCGGTTTTTTCTTCAGGGCTACCTACAAGTTTTTGCCAAAATCGATGGATAAGATTAGCAGATGCTTTAGTGTTATGTGTGGGTGCTGGTGCATCAGGTAGAAATTCTTTTATAGCTGGTTTTTCAGCTTTATGGGATGATTTTTGTGCAAATTCAGGAGTTGCCACAGTTTCAGACTTTATTTGCAGGTGGCTTGGTTTTTCCTCTTCATCTTCTGATGATTTAATTCTCTCAATATCATATGCAGGCGTCTCAAGGTGTTTGCTGGGTAAGATGACAACGCTTATTTTATGTTGTGTTTCTAAATCCTGTAATACTGATCTTTTTTCATTTAATAGAAAAGTTGCACATTCAATAGGTAAGTGAGCTACAACTTTTTCGGTGCCTTTTTTCATTGCTTCTTCTTCAACAATACGAAGGACAGAAAGAGCAACAGACTCAATATTACGAATTGCCCCTTGACCTTTACAACGAGGGCAGGTTAACTGCGTTGCATCACCTAGAGAAGGTCGTAGCCTTTGTCTGGACATTTCCAATAAACCAAAGCGTGAAATTCGACTAGTCTGGATGCGTGCGCGGTCAATTTTCATTGCATCGCGTAATTGGTTTTCAACGGCTTTTTGATTTCTATTCGCCATCATATCAATAAAATCAATAACGAAAAGTCCACCTAAATCTCTTAGACGTAATTGGCGTGCAATTTCGTCTGCTGCTTCAAGATTAGTGTTTAAAGCTGTTTCTTCAATATCACTGCCTTTAGTTGCACGGGCAGAGTTAATATCAATTGAGGTTAATGCCTCGGTGTAATCAATAACGATAGAGCCACCAGAGGGTAAGGATACTTCACGGTTATATGCAGTCTCAATTTGAGATTCAATCTGGTAACGGCTGAAGAGAGGAACGTTATCTTGATAAAGTTTAGCTTTTTGTAAAAAGTGAGGCATCACTTGCCTCAAAAAGTTTTGTACTGATTTGTAAGAGGTGGCTTCATCAATCAGAATTTCATCTATCTCATTTCTTAAGTGGTCTCGTAATGCTCTGATAATAACGTTACTTTCTTGAAAAATAAGAAAAGGAGCTTGTTGCTCAGAACTGGATCGTTCCACAGATTCCCACAGTTGTAACAGGTAGTTTAAATCCCACTGTAATTCTTCTGCATTTTTACCGCAACCAGCGGTACGCACGATAAGCCCCATTTCTTCAGGAATTTCTAGAGCAGAAATAACGTCACGTAATTCTGAACGTGTGTCTCCCTCAATGCGCCGGGAAATTCCTCCTGCTTTAGGGTTGTTAGGCATTAGAACTAAGTATGTGCCAGCCAGGCTAATATACGTTGTTAGTGCTGCACCTTTATTGCCACGCTCTTCTTTTTCAATTTGAACAATAATTTCTTGGCCTTCTTTGACCAAATCTTTAATACTAGGACGACCTTCTAATTTTTTATCGGAAGAAGGTTTGCTCCGGTATTGTGCTGATATTTCTTTAAAAGGTAAGAACCCGTGTTTTTCTGCGCCATAATTAATAAAAGCGGCCTCTAGACTAGGTTCAACTCGGGTAATAATACCTTTATATATGTTGGCTTTTTTCTGTTCGTTTGAAGGGAGTTCTATGTCAAAATCATAAAGTTTTTGACCGTCTACCAAAGCAACACGCAACTCTTCAGGTTGAGTGGCATTGATAAGCATTCTTTTCATTTTAGTTTCCTTGTAGTTTATTGCTTCCTAATCAGAGTTACTAAGGAATTGTTATTCCTGAACAGATACTTGTAAAAGGGCGAATATAAATTAAATAATCGCTAAATATCTAAGTTTTTTTAACTTCTTGCCATGTAAGAGCGTCCAGTTTAGGTATGCTCAATATTTTAATGTGGGAGTACACTTTTTGTGTTTACTTTTATTGTTTTTATAGAGTTTTTAGTATCTTGCACTTGTTTAAAATCAGGTATAAAAACGGTTAAAGGTAATCTATTTGAAGTGTAAACCTTTAGTATAACTTGGCGAAATAAGTTCTGTTGCTATAGCTTTAAGAGAAAAATCAAGCTATAAGTATGTTGTTCTGTAGGAACAATACCGTTCATCATGGGTCGAACGATAAAACCCGAAATTCTGTGTATATCTTTTTTGTGCGCTACTTTAACTTAGATGCAAGTTGCCTTGCGATCATATTTATAAGCGGTATGTGCAAAGTATAGTTTGCAAAACAATTTGACTGGTTTTACAAAATATTATGTTGTTACTATTGTCAATTTATAGATAAACCTCCCTAATATAACAATCTTTAGCGATACTATCAATTTAAACCATTATTAAATTGTATATACTGGTATTATTAACGGTATGAATACAGTACAAGAGAGTGATAAACCTAAAGTTAAGTTCATTGAAATTTTCGAAGAGGATAGTGGTCAAAGATTAGATAATTTCTTGATTACTAAGTTAAAAGGCGTACCTAAAACGAGAATTTATAGAATTATAAGAAAAGGTGAGGTTAGGGTTAATAAAGGTCGAATAAACAATAAATATCGCTTAAAACAAGGAGATGTAGTTCGTATCCCCCCGGTCCGTGTTGCTGAAAGAAACCATAATATCGACTTACAGCCTACTTTAAAAAATAGTCTTGAGCATGACATTATTTATGAAGACGATGTGATGATTGTATTGAATAAGCCTTCTGGCTTTGCTGTACATGGAGGAAGTGGTATTAGTTCTGGTGTGATTGAAGCGTTGCGAGCTATTAGGCCTGATGCGCGTTTTTTAGAGTTGGCGCATAGAATAGATAAAGCAACATCGGGCTGTTTATTGGTTGCTAAAAAACGTTCAACCTTAAAAGCCTTGCATGATCTTTTTAGAGATAATGCGGTGAAAAAAACTTACCTTGCTTTACTCGTTGGGCAATGGGAAAGAAAACAAATGTTGGTGACCGCTCCTTTGCTTAGAAGTACTGGAAAAGGTGGTGAGCGTATGGTTAAAGTTAATAAGGCCGGTAAGTTTGCTGAAACTGTTTTTAGGCGTATTCAAAAATATAAAGACTTAACCCTGGTTGAAGCCTCTCCAAAAACGGGGCGAACTCACCAAATCAGGGTTCATTCTGCATGGTTGGGACACCCTATTGTTGCAGATGAACGTTATGGTGACGATAAAGTGAATAAAGAATTAAAAAGTCGTGGCTTTAAACGCTTGTTTTTGCATGCAGAACAACTTGAATTTATACACCCAGGCAGTAATGAAAGAATGCATTTTAAAGCACCTTTACCTGATGAGCTGGAAACTTTGTTGAAACAGCAGGTGATTAAGTAGGGTAGCTGAAATGAAAAATAGATTTGATTTGATTGTTTTTGACTGGGATGGCACCTTGATGGACTCGGTGGACTGGATTGTTCAATGTTTAATGCTCGCAGCTAGAGAGAGTAATTGTAATATACCAAGTGAGCAAGAGATCAAAAATATTATTGGTTTAAGTATTCATAAATCAATGGATATATTATTTTCAGAACTTGGTGGTCTAGCGCGTCAGCAGTTTATAGATAGTTATAGTAAGGCTTTCTTTTCTAGGGAGATTACAGAAAACGACCTGTTTGCAGGTGTAAAAGATATGCTGTTACATTTTAGGCAACAGGGTTACCAATTGGCTGTTGCTACAGGGAAAAGTAGATATGGGCTTGATAAAGCACTAAAGGGTACAGGACTAAAAGATTTTTTTAATACAACAAAGTGTGCGGATGAGACAGCTTCAAAACCTAATCCAGATATGCTTAATATTATTGTTGAAGAGTTAGGTTTAAGTAAAGAGCGAGTCGTACTAATTGGTGACTCAATACATGATATGGAAATGGCAGTTAATGCTGATGTTGTTTCTATTGCGGTTTTATGTGGTGCTAATTCAAAAGCACAGATGCAGGCGTATAATCCCTTATTCAATTTACAAAAAACAACAGAACTATTAGATATTTTATAAAAAGGTTAAGAAATGGAAAATAATCAAGATCCAAATATGGATACTAACGACTTGAATAAAAATACAGCAGGGTGGGAAAGAGAAGTCCTTGAAAAACTTGCCTTGGCAGCCGTGACAGAGCAACGTCGTGCTCGTCGCTGGAGTGTGTTTTTTAAAGGACTAATGTTTGTATATTTATTAGTTATAGGGGTTGTGGCTTTTTATCCTAAGTTTGAAAATGAAATGGTAGGTGACAAGAATCATACTGCTATAGTTGATGTTATCGGAGCTATTGGTGAAGGAGAGACTGCCAATGCTGATACAATTATCGAAGGATTGAGAGATGCTATTGAAGATAAAAAAACTAAAGGGATTGTTTTAAATATTAATTCTCCTGGCGGAAGTCCCGTTCAGTCGGCTTATGTTTATGATGAAATAAGACGGTTGAAAGCTAAGCACCCAGAGATACCCATTTATGCCGTAGTCAGTGATATTTGTGCTTCGGGGGGCTATTACATCGCTTCTGCAACAGATAAAATATATGTTAATAAAGCAAGTATGATAGGTTCTATTGGAGTGATTATGAATGGTTTTGGATTTATAGAAGTTATGAAAAAACTAGGGATTGATAGACGACTATTGATTTCAGGTAAGCATAAAGCATTATTAGATCCTTTTTCTCCGGTTAAGGAAGATGAAGTTAAGCATATGCAGACCTTGTTGGATGATGTGCATCAACAATTTATTAGTGCGGTAAGAAAAGGACGGGGAAATAGATTGCATGAAACTGCTGATATTTTTTCAGGTTTAATCTGGACCGGAGAGCAAGGTGTGAAGCTTGGTTTGGCTGATGGTTTTGGTAATGTAGACTCAGTGGCCCGTGATATTATTGGAGCAAAAAAAATAATAAATTTTACTCCGCAACAAAGATTGTTGGATAAAATTGCAGGCAGATTAGGAGCGTCATTTGGACATGCGGTAGGTCATGTTTTAAGCAATGTATCATTAAGATAAATTGTGAATTCAGTCTGGATTCAGACTGAATAGGCTAATATATACTTCGCGTGGTCACGACTGTGTGAAGTATAAATGCCAAACTCGTGTTTAAATGTCAGCGTGAATTAATTTCTTTTGGATCTATTATGCAAATTTTTGCTAAAACTTTATTATTAACCTTTTGTCTGATTCAGGCTGTTTATGCTGATAAGGAAATAACACTTGCAATGGTGACGCTTGATCAGGCAACTAAGAAAGTTATTGAAAAGGGGGGTAATAAAGTAATGGGAGCAAAGACTGAAATTATGGAAGGAAAAAAGGTGCATATTATTAAGGTGCTTACTTCTGATGGTCGTGTTCAATATATAAAGGTAGATGCTGAATCAGGGAAGTTACTAAAATAAGGAGCTGTAATGCGTATTTTAATAGTTGAAGATGAGCGGGTTTTGAATCAACAAATGCAAAGTTTTTTTTTAAAAAAGGGTTTTGTCGTTGATGTTGCTTTTACTGGTAGTGATGGCTTTTACTTGGCAAAGGAATATCCTATTGATGCTGCTATTATTGATATAGGATTGCCTGATTTCTCAGGAATAGAGTTGATTGAGCAATTAAGAAAAGAAGGTATTAAACTGCCCGTATTGTTATTGACGGCTAGAAGCCGATGGCAAGATAAGGTTGAAGGTTTGGAGGCTGGAGCTGATGACTATTTGGTAAAGCCATTTCACTATGAAGAGCTTTTGGCAAGAGTTAATGCTTTATTGCGGCGGTCAAAAGGTGAGGCTCACCCTATCCTTTCATTTGCCAATATTAAACTGGATAGTTTGGCGCAAATTGTAACGGTCGATGCTGAAAAGGTTGAGCTAACTGCTTATGAATATAAAGTATTAGAGTACTTGTTGTTTCGTAAAGGTGAAGTGGTTTCTAAAACAGTTTTGACTGAGCATATTTATGATGAAGACTTTGATCGTGATAGTAATGTGATTGAGGTTTTTATTGGACGATTACGTAAGAAAATTGATCCTCAAGGTAGCACCAAACCTATTGAAACACTAAGAGGTAGGGGATACCGTATTCCTGCTGATGTCGAATAGCTAATAAGTGAAGACAAACTCCTTAAGTTTTCGGCTTTTGATTTCGGCTGCTATTGTGCTAACTGCTTTTTTTGCTTTAGTGTCACTTATCTTAGAGCAAGGTTTTAAAGAAAGTGCAGAGCAAGCCTTAAAAGAAAAACTTCAAATACATATTTATTCTCTTATTTCAGTGGCTGAACTAACAGATATGTTGGAACTGAGTATGCCTGACGCTTTAAGAGAGCCTCGTTTTTCCAATCCTGGGTCTGGCTTGTATGCCACAATCACACAAGTTAATAATATTTTTGTTTGGCGATCTCCATCAGCTGTTGGAATAAGCTTTCCTATCCCTGAGCAATTAGAACCGGGGAAGTCAAAATTTGTTAAAGATATAAAAGGTCGCTTTGTTCTTCATTATGCTGTGATTTGGGAAAATAAAGATGGGTTTGAACAGTATTATATTTTTTCTGTTGCGGAAGAGGGGGTGTTTGTTGATAAGCAGGTTGATAGATTTAGATTAACACTGAGGTCTTGGTTATTTTTTACTGCTATTTTATTAGTTTTGATCCAGTTTTTAGTATTGAGGTGGAGCTTAAAACCTTTAAGAGGTATTGTCACTGATTTGGAAGCTATTGAGGCGGGAAGCAAAACGCGGCTAGATGGCCGGTACCCAAGTGAGCTTGAAGGTGTAGTAGGGAATCTAAATGCTTTAGTGAGTAGTGAACGTGCTCATTTAGAGCGATACCGCAATACTTTGGCTGACTTGGCGCATAGCTTAAAAACTCCGTTAGCTATTTTAAGAGGTTGTATAGAGCCTAAAACTGTTAATAAGGCGCAAGTGGCAGAACAAATTTCCAGGATGGATGAGATTGTTGAATATCAATTACAAAAGGCCGCAGCTAAAGGGCCGCAAAAATTAACAGGAAAAGTTGATGTTTCTTTAGTGGTAGATAAAATAATTGTTTCTTTGAAAAAGGTTTACTGGGAAAAAGGTGTGGTTTTTTCCTTTAAGTATGATGAGGGTTGTACGATGTATTGCCAGGAGGGGGATGTTTATGAAATTGTGGGTAATTTATTAGACAATGCGGCTAAGTGGTGTGAAAAAAATGTATCTATTAACTTAATTCAATTAAAGAGAGAGGAGGATGAGGGTTTTTCATTTCTTTTTCAAATAGAAGATGATGGACCGGGAATTCCTAATAATAAGTTGGATGAAATTTTGCAGCGAGGTGTTAGAGCTGATGAAAATATACATGGGCATGGTATTGGTATGGCTGTAGTGAATGAATTGACAGAATTATTAGAAGGAAAGTTAATTGCCGAAAGTTCAGAGGCATTGGGAGGGATGTGTTGGCAAATTTATTTGCCATGATTTTTAAAACAGGTATTGCATTATTGAAAATCCTCAAGCATAATAGCCGTTCTTTCAGTCGCAGGCTGAAAACATTATGGTTACTGTGTCGGTCCTCTCGCAACGATACGCTGTAAACTCCGCCAGGCCCGGAAGGGAGCAACGGTAGCAGCAGATTCGTGTGCCGAGATGTGGCTGGCACAGTTTCCGCCCAATCTTTATTTTCCTCAAGAGTCTCTAATGGCTTATCAGGTTTTAGCCAGAAAATGGCGCCCTCAAAATTTTACCCAGCTAGTCGGTCAAGAGCATGTTAGTCAGTCGCTTAGTAATGCTTTGCAGCATAACAGGCTACATCATGCGTATTTGTTTACAGGTACTCGGGGAGTTGGAAAAACGACAGTAGCAAGAATTTTTGCTAAAGCAATAAACTGTGAAAATCTAATTGAATCGAACCCGTGTGGGCAATGTGAGGTATGCGTTGCTTTTGATGAGGGGCGATTTTTAGATTTGATTGAAGTTGATGCCGCCTCAAGAACAAAAGTTGAAGATACCCGTGATTTATTAGATAACGCACAATATGCACCTAATCAAGGTAAGTATAAAGTCTATTTAATTGATGAAGTGCACATGCTCTCAGGGCATAGTTTTAATGCCTTGCTTAAAACATTAGAAGAGCCTCCTCCGCATGTTAAATTTTTACTGGCAACAACCGATCCACAAAAAATCCCTGTTACCGTTTTATCGCGTTGTTTGCAGTTTAATTTAAAGCGCTTGCTACCTGAGCAGATTAACCAGCAAATGCGCTTTATTTTAGGTGAAGAAGGGATGGTATATGATGCTGATGCATTGAAACTATTGGCTCGTTCAGCTGATGGTAGTATGCGAGATGGCTTAAGCTTGTTGGATCAAGCTATTGCATTTGGTGATGGCGAAGTTAGAATAGAGACTGTTACTAATATGCTAGGAACAGTTGCGCAACAGCCTGTAGATGATATTTTGTTGGCATTAGTTGATGGAGATGCCGCTGGAGTATTACAGAAAATTGCAGATATTTCAGCATTGACGCCTGATTTTTCAGAAGTTCTACAGCAAATTTTAAGGGTATTGCATCGAGTGGCCCTGGCTCAAGTAATACCTGGCTTTACTGATAGTCAATTTGAATCAGGCATTATTAAGCAATTGGCAGAAAGCCTTTTTGTTGAAGATGTGCAACTATTTTATCAAATAGCTTTGCTTGGCCAGCGAGATTTAGAATTGGCACCAGACCCACGTAGTGGGTTTGAAATGGTTATGCTGAGAATGTTGGCGTTTAAACCAGGCAATAAAAGCATAGAAGTTGATCTTCCTTCTGTTGCGCGTAATAAGCCAAAGCCAGTGACTACAAATAAATATCAACAACTCGGATCTCTGGGTAAGGTTGCAGAAGTTCAAGAAAATCAGCCGGGGATTAAGAAAAATAACAGAGTAGTAGGTGAATGGGCTGAAATAGTTGTTTCCATGAAGGTGGGGGGAATGACGAGGGAACTTGCAAATAACTGTGTGCTTGACTCTATGGATGATAAAGCATGTTATTTAATCCTGACACCGGGACATAGCCAGCTGATTAGTTCTCGAGCTCAAGAAAAACTGCAACAAGCATTGCAAAAATATTGTGGAAAGCCGATTAAGCTACATATTAAGGCGGAAGAAACAAGTAATGTAACACCTGCTCAACAGATAACAAAGAAACAAGAGGATAAGCAGCAAAATGCTGTAGATTCGATTAATGCTGATGAGGGTGTTCAAGCATTGAAGGATAATTTTGAGGCCAGAGTTATGCCGGGTACTATAGAGCCAATTTCGGGTAATAATAAATAGAGGTGAATAAAACATGAAGAACGGACTGGGTAATATTATGCAACAAGCCCAAAAAATGCAGGAAGATATGAAAAAAGCTCAGGATGAGTTGGCTGCGATGCAAACACAGGGGGAATCTGGTGGTGGATTAGTTTCAATCATCATGACTGGAAAGCGCGAAGTTAGAAAGGTAACAATAGATAAATCTTTGATAGGTGATGATAAAGATATGTTGGAAGACTTAGTTGCAGCTGCCTTTAACGATGCTGTACATAAGGTCTCTAAAATGAAAAAAGAAAAAATGGCTGAAGTTACTTCAGGATTACCGTTGCCCCCTGGTTTTCAGATGCCATTCTAATGCAAAAAAATGGATTGTTAGGACAATTAATCCAGAATTTATGCTGCTTGCCCGGAGTGGGGCCTAAGTCTGCTCAGCGAATGGCTTTTCATTTATTGCAACGAGACCGAGAGGGTGCAAAGCAACTTGCTAATAGCTTGTTGCGTGCAGTGGATGAAATAGCTTATTGCCAAATGTGCAGGACTTTAACAGATACAGATATTTGTAATATTTGTGCTCAGTCATCAAGGGATGGCTCTATCTTATGTGTTGTAGAAAGCCCAGCTGATGTGTGGGTGGTTGATCAGGCGACAGTTTTTAAAGGTTTGTATTTTGTGTTACATGGTCGCTTATCACCATTGGACGGGGTTGGGCCAGATGATATAGGTACTGAATTACTGCAACAACGCTTTGCGCAGGGTGAGGTTAAAGAAATTATTTTAGCAACCAATTCTACCGTGGAAGGCGAGGCCACTGCTTATTTTATTGCAGAGCTAGCTAAAAAACATAATATACAGGCGAGTAGGATTGCTCATGGTGTTCCTATGGGTGGGGAGCTTGAGTTTATTGATAGTGGAACTCTAGCACATGCTTTTAGCGGTAGACGAGAAATGGCTTGATTTACAAGGTATGGGTTGGTTATAGGTGGGTAAAATGAGTGAATGTTTGTTCTGTAAAATGGTGGCTGGTGAAATTAAGCCTGATGTGGTCTACCAAGATGACACTGTTCTAGCTTTTAGGGATATTAATCCACAGGCACCTGTTCATCTGTTAATTATTCCTAAAAAACATGTGGAAACTTTAAATGACTTGGAAGATGCTGATTTGGCAAGTCATTTGTTGAAAACGGCAGTGGATTTGGCTAAGCAAGAAGGTTTAGCGGAAGCAGGCTATAGAACAGTTTTTAATTGTAATAAAAATGGTGGGCAAGAAGTTTTTCATTTGCATATGCATTTATTAGGTGGGCGACAAATGACTTGGCCTCCTGGTTAAAAAGCTGTATTTAAGTGTTATACTTCGCGCGGTCACGACTGCGGATTTCTAACCGCTGAATTTTTGCCGATAGCTGCGTTGCTGAAACAGTTGCATAGCTTGCTATGCGCCTGTTTCATCGCCTTGCTATCGACAAAAATCAGCAGCTTATAAATTCCGCATCCGTGACCGCGCGGAGTATATCTTATTATTTTTGATTAAAGGCTTGTGTTTTTTATCTGAATAGTTATAATAATCAGCTTGATGTACGCGAGCGTGGCGGAATTGGTAGACGCGCTGGTTTTAGGTACCAGTATCTTTTGATGTGAGAGTTCAAGTCTCTCCGCTCGCACCACATTGATTTATTATAGTTGGCGATAGTCATCGTTAACTTCTCAAAAAGTTCAAATTACAAATTTATATTTTGATTTCTCTGTTTTTAGTTGAATAAATGAGAATTGGTTTTAGATAAAAATTGGACGAGTATAAGGATTACCGTCATATCGGTATATAAACATCACACATAGTTTGAGGTAAAGTAATGCAAGTTTCTGTCGAAAAGACATCGGAATTAAGCCGTAAGATGACTGTTAGTCTGCCTGAGGAAATGATTCAGGAAAAAATGGATGTTCGTTTTAAGTCGTTAGCCCGTGAAATTAAAGTCGATGGTTTTCGCCCTGGAAAAGTTCCTGTTCGTGTCGTTAAGAAAATGCATGGTGAACGAGTCAGAGGTGAAGTGATGGGTGACTTGATTCAGTCAACCTATGTTGAGGCATTACAAAAAGAACAGATAAACCCAGCGGGTTATCCGCATATTGATTCTGCGAATAAAGCAGAAGGGTTTGAATATACGGCAGAATTTGAGGTTTATCCTGAGATTTCCTTGGAAGGTGTATCTGGCATACAGCTTAAAAAACCTGTTGCAACAATAGAGCAAGCAGATAAAGATGCTATGGTTGCAAAGCTAAGAGCACAAAAGAAGGAGTGGACAGAAGTTGAGCGTTCATCTGAAAAAGGTGATCGTGTCACTGTGAGTTTTTCTGGTGTATGTGAAGGTGAAAATTTTACAGAGGGTAAAGTCGAAGACTATGCCGTTGAAATTGGCGCTGGAAAAATGATTCCAGGTTTTGAAGATGAAATGATGGGTCTAACAGCTGGTACAAATAAATCATTTGAGGTTACTTTTCCAGAAGAGTATGGGAATGAAAAATTAGCTGGAAAATCTGCTACATTTGATATTGAAGTCTCTAAAGTAGAGCACGCTTCTTTGCCAGAAATTGATGATGACTTTATTAAGGCTTATGGAGTGGAAGACGGTTCCTTAAGCTCTTTTAATGAAGATATTCAAGCTAATATGGAAAGAGAGTTGGCTTTAGCCTTAAAAGGTAAGTTGAAAAATGCTGTGATGGATGCTTTGTATGAAACACTACAGATTTCTGTTCCGAATGTATTGATTGATGAAGAAATTAAAAATGTAATGAAGCCTTATGAGGCTAATGCAAAAAAACAAGGATTAAAGGTTGAAGACCTTGATTTGCCAAAAGAAATGTTTGAAGCTCAAGCTAAGCGTAGAGTTGCTCTAGGTTTGATTTTAGGTGAAATCATTAGGGAAAATGATATTAAAGTTGATGATGCTAAAGTTAAATCAACGATTGAAGGCATGGCGAGTAGTTATGAGAAGCCTGAAGATGTTCTTGAATGGTATTATGCGGATGAAAGCCGTTTAAATGAAGTTAAGCAAATGGTTTTAGAAGACCAGACAGTTGATTGGGTCGTTGCTCAAGCTAAAGTTTCTGAAGAAACTATTAACTTTAATGATGCTATGGAAAAACAACAGCAATAATTACGAGAAATTTACAAGGTTAAATATGAATCAATATAATGACTTAAAGGCATCACTTGTTTCTCCGCTGGCTGCGGGTGGATTAGTGCCAATGGTAATTGAGCAGACTGCTAGAGGTGAGCGCTCATTTGATATATATTCACGTTTATTAAAAGAACGTGTTATCTTTTTAGTGGGTCAGGTAGAGGATTACATGGCTAACCTTGTGGTTGCTCAACTATTATTTCTTGAGTCTGAAAACCCTGATAAAGATATTCATTTGTATATCAACTCTCCTGGTGGGTCGGTTACTGCGGGTATGGCAATCTACGATACTATGCAATTTATCAAGGCTGATGTGAGTACTATGTGTATTGGGCAAGCTGCGAGTATGGGATCTTTATTGTTAACTGCAGGTGCAAAAGGCAAACGATTTTGTTTGCCGCATTCGCGAGTTATGATTCACCAACCATTAGGAGGGTTTCAAGGTCAGGCATCGGATATTGATATTCATGCAAAAGAAATTCTACTGGTTCGAGAAAAATTAAATAATATTTTGTCTTTTCATACAGGAAAAGATATTGAAGCCATTCAGAAAGACACAGACAGGGATAATTTTTTAAGTGCGCAAGATGCTGTGGAATATGGTTTAATTGATAAAGTATTAACAAGTAGAGTATTGGAAGATAGTAAGTAATTACTCATGCATAATTAATTTTACACGGGTTTTTTTATATTCAAGGCGCATAAATGGGAGCATAGCTAGCTACGCAACTATTTATGCACGGCTGAAGATGGAAAAAAGACAAGTAAAATGATAAAGTAATTGTATTTGGGTGCTTGAATATCGCTTTTTTAATTTTCGAAATATGGGTTAGTTTTTTGTTCTATGGCGTGAGGGCTTGATTGATGAGTAAAGGCAAAAAAGGCAGTAAAGATGAAGAGAAATTACTGTATTGTTCATTTTGTGGAAAAAGCCAAGATGAAGTAAGAAAACTAATAGCCGGACCTTCTGTGTATGTTTGTGATGAATGTGTAGAGTTGTGTAATGATATTATCAGGGAAGAGTTAGAAGGTGGCGATGGTGAGCCTGGTGAAGAAAGGTTGCCTAAACCAAAAGAAATAAAGGCTGAACTTGATGAATATGTTATAGGGCAAGAAAGCGCAAAAAAAATGTTATCAGTAGCCGTTTATAATCATTATAAGCGCTTACGTAGTAATGGTAAAAAAGGTAATATTGAACTTGCTAAATCAAATATTTTATTGATTGGTCCTACGGGGTCAGGTAAAACATTGCTTGCTGAAACATTGGCGCGATTATTAGATGTTCCTTTTACGATTGCTGATGCAACAACATTAACGGAAGCAGGTTATGTGGGGGAGGATGTTGAAAACATTATTCAAAAAATTCTGCAGAAATGTGATTATGATGTAGAGAAAGCTGAGACGGGTATTGTTTATATTGATGAAATTGATAAAATAACCAGAAAATCTGAAAATCCATCAATTACTCGAGATGTTTCAGGTGAAGGTGTGCAGCAAGCTTTATTAAAGTTAATTGAAGGTACTGTTGCTTCAATCCCACCTCAGGGCGGAAGAAAGCATCCTCAGCAAGAATTTTTACAAGTTAATACGGCTAATATTTTGTTTATAGTAGGCGGTGCTTTTGCTGGTTTGGATAAAGTTATTAAAGACCGAACTGAAAAAGGGGGTATAGGCTTTTCTGCTGAAGTAAAAACTAAAGATGAAGCTAAAAATGTAGGAGAACTTTTTTCTCAGATTGAAGCTGAAGACTTGATTAGGTATGGACTAATACCTGAATTTGTAGGCAGATTGCCTGTTGTTGCAACGCTGGAAGAGTTAGATGAAGAAGCATTGGTTGAAATTTTAACTAAGCCAAAGAATGCATTGATAAAGCAGTATCAGTATTTATTTGAGATGGAAGGTGCTGAGCTTGAGTTTAGAGAAGAGTCATTATTAGCCATTGCACGCAAATCAATGGAAAGAAAAACAGGGGCTAGAGGCTTAAGAACAATTGTTGAAAATATTCTTCTTGATACCATGTATGAAATACCTTCTACAGAAAATATTAGTAAAGTTGTAGTAGATGAGAGTACTATTTTGGGTGCATCAGAGCCTATTTTGGTTTATCAGGATGTTGAACAAAAAAAAGCATAGGTTTTTTAAACGTTAGTAATAATAACAAGGAGTCTTAAAGGTAAGACTCCTTTTTTATGTAAAAATATATGCCGCTCCCTTTCTCTTGATATTTTAAAATCCCCCCCCATATACACTAATCATAGTACGAATATATAAAGGTTCCTTTGATGGAAGAGCTGACAGATTTAAGTAATATAAATGAATTAACTCCTGTTTTACCACTCAGAGACGTAGTGGTTTACCCTCATATGGTGATTCCTCTTTTTGTAGGTAGGGATAAATCTATAGATGCCATTGAAGCAGCTATGAGAGATGACAAGCAATTGCTTTTAGTGGCACAGAAAGAGGCTGATATTGATGAGCCTGAGTTTGAAAATTTATATTCAGCCGGTACTTTGGCTAATATATTGCAGTTACTAAAATTACCTGATGGAACGGTTAAAATTTTAGTTGAAGGGGAAAAGCGCTGTAAGGTTAATAAGTATCAAGAAGTTAATGGATATTTTTCTGCGCTTGTATCTGATATTGTTGATAAAGTTAAAATATCGGAACAAGAACAAGAAGTTTTACAACGTACGGCAATTAGTTCTTTTGATCAATATGTAAAGCTTAACAATAAAATCCCACCTGAAGTTTTAAATTCATTAGCAGGAATTGATGATCTCAGTCGCTTGGCAGATACAATTGCTGCACATATGACGCTAAAGGTTGAAGAAAAACAGCAAATGCTGGAAATGGATGATATTGCTCAACGTTTAGAGAGCTTGATGACCTTAATGGAAGGTGAGAACGATTTGCTTGAAATGGAAAAGCGCATTCGTGGCCGAGTTAAAAAACAAATGGAGAAGAATCAAAGGGAATATTATCTGAATGAACAGATGAAAGCGATTCAGAAAGAACTAGGTGATATGGATGATGCAACTAATGAAATTGAAGCACTAGAAAATAAAATTAATGTCGCTGGCATGTCGAAAGATGCAAAAGTAAAAGCAGATGCAGAACTGAATAAGTTAAAAATGATGTCGCCTATGTCGGCAGAGGCAACAGTGGTAAGAAATTATATCGATTGGATGATAGGTGTACCATGGAAGAAGAAAACAAAAGTTCGACATGATTTAAAAGTTGCAGAAGAAGTGTTAGAGGCTGAACATTACGGTTTAGAAAAAGTAAAAGAAAGAATTCTTGAATACTTGGCAGTTACACAACGCGTCAAAAAGTTAAAAGGCCCTATTTTATGTTTAGTGGGTCCTCCTGGTGTAGGTAAAACTTCGCTGGGGCAGTCTATTGCAAGAGCCACAAACCGAAAATATGTGCGTATGGCTTTAGGCGGTGTTAGAGATGAAGCTGAAATTAGAGGGCATAGACGCACTTATATAGGTTCTATGCCAGGAAAAATATTACAAAACTTGTCTAAAATAAAAACCAGAAACCCAATGTTTTTGTTAGATGAAATAGATAAAATGGCGGCAGATTTTCGTGGTGATCCGGCATCTGCTTTATTAGAAGTTTTGGATCCTGAGCAAAATCATACCTTTGCAGATCATTACCTGGAAGTTGATTTTGATTTGTCAGATGTTATGTTTGTAGCCACTGCAAATACCATGAATATTCCTTCTGCTTTACTGGATAGAATGGAAGTTATTCGATTGCCTGGATATACTGAAGATGAAAAAATCAATATAGCTTCTCGTTTTTTGCTTTCAAAACAGTTAGAAAATAATGGCTTAAAAAGCACAGAAATTAATATTTCTGAATCAGCAATAAAAAGCATTATCAGATTTTATACGCGTGAGGCCGGGGTTCGAGGCTTAGAGCGAGAAATTTCAAAGATTTGCCGCAAAGTTGTTAAAGGCTTATTGTTAAGCCCTAGTAAAGCCAGAGTGACTGTTAATGAAGAAAATTTATCTGAGTATTTAGGTGTTAAGCGTTTTAGTTATGGCTTAGCGGAAGAGCAAGACCAAATAGGACAGGTAACGGGTTTGGCCTGGACTGAAGTAGGTGGTGAGCTGTTAACAATAGAGACAGCTGTTATGCCAGGCAAAGGTAAGCAATTAGCAACAGGTAAGTTGGGCGATGTCATGAAGGAGTCCATTGAGGCTGCTGTAACTGTTGTGAGAAGCCGAGCACAGGTGCTAGGGATTGATGATGCGATCTTTCAAGAAAATGATATTCATATCCATGTGCCAGAAGGGGCAACGCCAAAAGATGGTCCAAGTGCTGGAATAGGAATGTGTACAGCCATTATCTCAGCATTAACAAAAATTCCTGTGCGAGCTAATGTGGCAATGACAGGGGAAATAACCTTGAGAGGGGAGGTTTTGCCAATAGGAGGGCTTAAGGAAAAGTTATTGGCTGCTCATAGAGGAGGAATAACAACGGTATTAATACCTTCACAAAATGAAAAGGATTTGGTTGAAATACCTGAAAATATTAAGCAAAATTTAGATATTAAGCCTGTTCATTGGATAGATGAGGTGTTAGAGTATGCTTTGCAGTACATGCCTGTACCTGTTGAAAAGGATAAGGAAAAAAAAGCTATCGATTCAAAAACAGGTAAAAACAAAGAAAATAAGATTGTGTCTCACTAGGAGGCTGTCTGAGAATAGAGAACCTGCTACGGAAAAAGTCCTTTTGGCCACTTTCCCCGTTCATTTTTGTTAAATAGCACAACTATTCGCCTCAAATGAACGAAAAAACTGACTCAAAAGGGCTTTCCCTCGCGACGGTTTCTATTCTCGGGCAACCTCCTAGAACTAGATTTGTTGATATGTAACAAAAAACCGGTAAATATTGGTGAAGGATTAGCTATTTAGCTTGACACTTGTTTGTTGCTATTGGTATAAATAATGCCGTTTTACGGGCTTGTTTTTTTTGTTATAACAACTATGATAAAAACTCAATTAACTTTTATTTTTGCTTCGTCATCATAATCGCACGAAGTGTATTAGAAACACCATCACTTTAATTCCTAAGGGGGAATAATGAATAAATCGGAACTTATTGACGCTATTGCTGACAAATCAGAATTAACTAAAGCAGATGCAGGTCGTGCTTTAGATGGCTTTTTAGCTTCAGTTACTGAAGCATTAACTAATGGCGATCCTGTTGCTTTAGTTGGATTTGGTACTTTTTCTGTAAAAGAAAGAGCTGAACGCAAAGGTCGTAATCCTCAGACTGGAGCAGAGATTACTATCAAAGCTGCAAAAATACCTTCATTTAAAGCTGGTAAAACTTTAAAAGATGCTGTAAACTAGGCTTCTTTAGTCGGGTGCTTAGCTCAGCTGGGAGAGCATCGCCCTTACAAGGCGAGGGTCGGGGGTTCGATCCCCTCA
>VAPK010353106.1_pt1 | contig 18444 bp, 20 predicted proteins | sample 3395031 | NCBI WGS metagenome assembly VAPK01 (sample SAMN08290443, study PRJNA428436) | hydrothermal vent metagenome | isolation source: Deep-sea hydrothermal vent chimney 1 | place: Pacific Ocean: Juan De Fuca Ridge
GCCTGCGCCCAGCGCAGGTTAATGCTGCCCTGATCAGACATCAGCCGGTGGCGCGGGGAGCCTGTCTCACCGCCCCGCTATCTTCATTTTCAGATACATTTTCGAGTATCTGAAGCAGCGACCGCAGCTTCAGATCGGTTTCTGCCAACTCCCCCACTGGATCCGAATCCGCCACCACCCCCGCCCCGGCATACAGATCCGCCTGCCGTCCCTGCAACAGGGCGCAGCGCAAAATTACCGACAACTCACCATTGCCACCGCGTTCCAGCCAACCTGCCGCGCCGGTGTACCAGCCTCGGGCAAACGGTTCATGCTGTTTGATCCACGCCTGCGCCTTCGCCGTTGGCGTCCCCGCCACCGCCGGGGTTGGGTGCAGACGAGCAACAATATCCAGTAAACCCACCCCCGCTCGTGCCTGCGCCTTGATCGGTGTCCACAAATGCTGGAGTTGCCGCAACGGCATTACCGCAGGCGTGTTCGGTAGCTGTAGGGATGAACACAGCGGATCAAGGGCACGCAGCATTTGATCTACCACCAGCGCATGTTCACGGCGAATCCGTGGACTCTGCATTAATTCATTCGTCATCATCTGATTATGACCGGCACACTCACTACGCGGCATGGTGCCACCCAACGCATCGCAGCGCAGCTGCCCATCAGTAAACTGCACCAGTTTTTCTGGCGTCGCGGCCACCAGGGTCGAACCACCCAGACCGATACCCAATTGCGTGCAGCCCGGAAACTGCCGCGCCAACTTTTCTAGAATCTGTGTGGGGCGCAAGACTCGGCAAGCCTGAAAGTGCAGGTGACGTGCGGGCACAACCTTGGTGAATTCACCGGCATGGATCGCTTGCCGAACCTGCTCGACCTGCTTCAGCCAGGTTTCATTTTCAGGTTCAGACTGGATCAGTTGCAGGCCAGCGCGCTGATCATCTTCCAGCCCTGCTGACTCTGATGTTAGTAACTCTCGGCATAACCCTAGCCAGTCCTGCACCTGTCGCAAACGTTGCGGCGGCGTACGTAAACATTCTGGTTTCGCACTCAGGTGTAAACTTACCTGTTCGCCATCCTGTTGTAGCAACACCTGCGGCACGCTCAGCAGGGTATTCGGCCAGGCCTGCCAGGGCGCAGCTGCGGCTTCGTCTGCAGCAAACGCAAAGCCCACAAACGCCGCCGCCTGTGGCAGGCGCGTCGAGCCATCCAGCACATGCACCGCCCACCCGGCTTGCAGGCACCGAAAAGCCTGCTGTAGTTCGGCAACACGCGGTGCATCACCGCCGTCACCCGCCGCCGACTCATACGTATACGCACACCCCAGCCCTAACCTGAATCGATTACGATCAGGCTGGGCGCTGTAGAAAAACATTGCATCAGTAGCGGGAAGGTTAAACTTTGGCACTAGCGTCAGCGGCAGACTTAAGGTGCACAGTGCCGCCGTGTCTGGCCAACACAGATCATCCAGTGCCTGGCTCAGTTGAATTTGCAGCGCAGAAAGAAGCTTATTAATAGGGCAAGTTTTCATGGTAAATAAAACACACCGTTATTTGCAAGATACGCCGGGCAGATTTTAACAGGTATAAGTAAAGCCTGATCCTCAGTATTAGCGGTTAACCGGCAATCATCATGATCAAATTGACACGCCACCAGCCACCACTAATAAGCCTATAACTTATAACAGTATGCGATTGATCTGAAACAATGTTCACTCCAGCCACAAACAATAGTATTCTATCATCTATACATCAAATTTCTTTCCCACATGAGCAAAACATGAAAAAAGTCGGCTTCCTGATCTTCCCACTACTACTTCTTAGCAGCGCCCCAGCATCTGCCACTACTGACGCACAACAACAGGCCATCGACTCGCTCGGGCAATTAAATGGCATTGCCCTACAGTGCAAACAAAAGGCAGAGATGCAGCGCATGAAACAGGCGATGGTGGCGAACCTGCCCAAACAACGTCAACTCGGTGAGCGTTACGACAAGGCCACTAATCAATCTTTTCTCGACTTTGCCCGTACTAATCAACACTGTCCACAGAACACCGACTTTAGCCGTCAGATAGACACGGCCATCGACAAATTAAAGCACGCCTTCCACTCGCACTAGCCGTTTTATTATGCCCAGTATGAATTACCGTATCCTCTGCCTGCTGCTTGGTCTATTGGGCAGTGGCCTGGTACAGGCAACCTCCTTGCACATCGTAGTCAGCATCAAGCCCATTCATTCGATCATCAGCGGCCTGATGGAAGGTGTCGAGCAGCCCGAACTACTGATCTCAGGTAACGCCAGCCCTTACACCTACCAGCTAACTGCGGCGCAAAAGGCATCACTAAAAACTGCCGATCTAATTATCTGGACAGGCGCGGAGCTTGAACCCTTTTTGCCCGAGGAGCTAAAAAAACTCAAGGCCCCCAGCAAGATCATTGAGTTATTGAACAACCCGGAGATCAAGGTTCTGCCACAGCGCAAAGACGAAACACGCCGCGATCCCTACCTCTGGCTCGACAGCCGCAACGCCCTGATTCTGCTCGATGCCTTCACCCGTATGCTGATCGATCTTGATCCCGTTCGCACCCATCTCTATGTACGCAACCGCGCTAACATGCTCGCCGTTTTATCCCGCGTTGATCGAGAGCTGGAATATGGTTATCGCGGAATGAAAGCAGGCGTGGGCTACCTCTACTATGACAGTCTGCAATATTTTGAACAGGCTTATGCGCTGAAAATACGCGGCACATTGTTAACCGCACCCAATGAGCCGATTAACACTCAACAACTGCTACAGGCGCATGCCCAGCTCAATAATGGTGATTACCGTTGCCTGTTGGTAGAGACGGACGTTAGCGATGCACAGATTCAATTACTGACAGGGGACGCCAACATCAACATTGGCCGACTGGACAGTATGGGGCGGCAATTCAAACCCGGCGCTGATTTATACGCAAAGCTGATGCGTTATAACACTCGGGTAATAAAAGACTGTCTCGGAATTCAGGATCAGGATGCGGCAGATACACTCACTCAAAACAGCAATGCTATCGCTGGTAATATTGGCGGCCACTTTATTATGGTCAACCATCGTGGCGAACAAATCACGGATCGAGACATGCGGGGCAAATACCAGCTGATCTATTTCGGTTACACCTCATGCCCCGATGTCTGCCCCATGTCTTTGCAGGTCATGTTGCAGGCGCTTAAAAAAATCGGCGACAAAGCCGCTGCTTTTCAGCCCTATTTTATTACTGTTGATCCTGAACGCGATAGCCAGACAGTGATGCAGGACTATGTTAATTACTTTGACCAACGCATCATCGGACTCACCGGCACACCGAATATGACCGAGATCATGGCCCAACATTTCCGTATTCGCTACGAGAAAGTAATCAATGATCCTGAACATCCAGAAAACTACCAGATGGATCACACCTCAAGTATTTTTATTATCGATCCCAAAGGCCAATTTGTTGCCCGCGTCGCCAGCAATATTACAGCCCGGCAAATGGCCGCGCGTTTACTGGAGCTGGTTGATTAATTGCTTTAGCAAATAATCAACCCCACGCTAAGCAGACAGGATATCTGCGTATCTAGGTACGGCTTCAACCGCACAGGAAATTAACCCCGTAGAGACTCACTCAGCAATATAATCATATTTAATAATATGATCTTTGACGATGCCTTTTTTTATCACTTGAATGAAACCATCGAGAAATTCAATGGTGCAAGGGTTTGAGCTGCCACAGTCAAACTGGATCTGACCATCGACTCTACGAAAATCATCAAGGTGTGCAACGACCTGTTTGTCCAGCAAACCGAATGTATCTCGTATATAAGCACTGCCTGCGGTACTGCCACTAGCCGCCGCAAAAACCTTGTTTATCATCTCCGATGAAAGCTGCTTCGAATATGGATAAGGAATGTATAATCTTAGTACTCTGTCACCAGGATAAAATTTCACATAATGGCTCTTGCCAGACATCTCGGCCATCTTGCCATCATTTTCCTGTCTGGAAAAATAACCTGAATAAACGACAATATCTTCCTTTTCCTGCTCCGCGTAGGCGAGCCCCGAAAATAGTATTGATACCACGATAGCGAGCAACGGAAAGGCCCTGGTGACTGTCATCATTATTATCCTCAAACTGTTTAAAATAACGTAAAATTTGGCATAGAATAACACCCGGCAAGATACTTGCGCCAGCAATATAGCAGCAGAAACAAGACCTGAATTATGCCCCGGCGCATGTTCAGAACAAATGCCTGTGCTATACTTCTGTATCTGCAAATACACTGTCAATTTTGACATAAATTTAACATCGCCAGACTGTATTTGACCAACATTCTAAGCGCAGCTATACACAAGATTAATGCAACGATTTTTTAATACTGGCTGGACTTTATCTATTTTTATGGCGCTAATCTGCATACTGGCTGCTCCTGTTAACACCCTCTATGCCTCTGAGCATTCTCCATCCGCTACTGCACGAACATCCACACTGCCAGCAGGCGAACTAGCAACGACGACACCGGCAGAAAATAAAACCTCAGCAGCCAAAAACCCGGAAAGAAAACTCTCTGCTTTTTTTAAAGTTGGCATTGCTATTAATATCGCCATGATGCTTACCTTTGCCTGGTGGGCGCAGCGCCAATGGCGAATGTCTACAAAAAACAAGGATACCTAGATGACGACAAAATCATCTTCGCTCAACAAGAGCCTGTTATTATTTCTCATCTCTATGCTGATCCTCGCGGCAATCGTCGTATTCAGGCTACTACCGTCGAAGCAAATACCCGCCGAATTGCAGGCCGTATTACGCATTCAGCCAGTAACATTAACCGACTTTGAACTCACGGATCAAAGCGGCAAAGCCTTTACTCTGGCGCAACTAAAAGGCAAAAGAACCCTGCTGTTTTTCGGCTATATGTCCTGCCCGGATATCTGCCCGACAACACTAACCACACTTGCTCAGCTGGTAAAAAAACTTGACGCCTATGCTAATGCCGATTTACAGGTGGTGTTTGTCTCGGTCGATCCAAAACGCGACCCACCTGAAAAACTGGCCGAATATTTAAATTATTTTAATCCTAATTTTATCGGCCTTGGCGGTGACAAAGAAGCCATCGATAAGTTTACCCGTCAGTTTGCTGCAGGCTATATGCTGGAAGAAGAACAGAAGGACGGTAATTACCTTGTCTCACATACCAGTTCAATTTTTATGATCGATCCACAAGCCAAACTCATCGCAACATTTTCGCCACCACATCAGATTGATACTCTTGTTTCTCTGTATCGTCAGATCAAGAAAATCTAAATTCGCTTTCGACTGAGCTGATATCTCAATGGACATCATTCCGTTTTTACCGCCATTACAGGCCGGACTCAATGCTTTGTCTACACTGCTGCTGAGTCTGGGTTATTATTTTATTCGCAACAAAAATAAAACCGCACACCGTCGCTGTATGATCTCGGTGCTATTTGTTTCCACCCTGTTTACCATCTCCTATCTGTATTACCATTCCCAGGTAGGTAATGTTGCCTTTGCGGGTCAGGGGCTTATTCGACCGGTTTATTTTTCGCTTCTTATTTCACATATTTTTCTGGCCGCCCTGATCATTCCAATGGTATTAACGACTGTCTGGCGAATCATCCAGCGGCAAACAGAACGACATCGACAACTGGCTCGCTGGACATTGCCCGTGTGGCTGTATGTCTCGGTCACTGGAATCATGATCTACATCATGGCCTTTCATCTTTATCCCACAACATAATTACTGCGACCAAAATAACAGGGCAAAGTAACCGCTGAACAGGTATTATCGAGATTACGCCATTAAACTTACAAGGTACTAAATAATGGAAATGGTTTATTACACCGTGGTTGCTGTCCTGCTCTATCTGGTTTCGGACTGGCTATTGACCCGGATCGAAATTTATAAAGGTGCACGCCTGGCTAACCGTTCAATCTACTTTTTTACAATTATCATGGTGCTCTCAGTCGGGTCGTTCTCACTAATTAGCGCACTGTATGAGAAACCAGTGGTGGAAACGAGTAACACCACAACTGCACCAGCAACAGCCGAGCCCAGCAGCGTTCCTGATTAACCCGGGTTATCTATGTTGGTTATTTCGGGCGCGTGGCTTTGATCACAATAATAAGAAAAATGATGCCACCAACAATGGCAACCAGCCCGCCCATTCCCATCAGTCCCATGCCCGCGACTTTCTCAATTCCATCCAGTCCCTGCGCCGCACCTGCAGTTTTACGCTGCACCCCATAGCCGCCCGACCAGGCCAGCCCGGTCACATGCATCAATTGTCCAACCGCATAGATAACCGGTTGCAGACGAACCATTTTCCCTTCTGGTTTTCTAAAGCCGAGACGCGGCAGTAAATGGTAGGTAATACCCATAAAGGCCAGCGTCACCGCGACAATTGAACCGTGATAATGAGCCGGTACGGTTACATTGCTGCCACTGATCATAAAACCAATCACGCCACCAACGCCGAATAATAAAATCGAACTCAACAATGCATTGGTTTCTGCGCTCGCCATAAGTCGATTGCTACCGACTAACAGGCTATAAACAATAATCAGACCTACTGGCAAGGCCGCCAGTCCTCCACCGTATTGCATCAACCAGGTGATCGCCTGCAGATGATCACCCCCACCCACATCAAACATGAAATAAACAACGGGTGTACTCAACACCGGGATCACACCCAGAGCAAATAAAACCAGCGCCACTCGCGGGGTAAGCCGGGGCACGACGCCTGATATTGTCGCCAGACATAACCAGGCCACCAGCATTAGCTGAATATGAACAAATTGTAATGTGTGCCCACTGCCCCAGAACAGCAGTTCATAATAATGTTTGCCCGTCGCGCTCTCAGGCATCCCGTACCAGGAGGCGAGCAGGGCAAAGACGGCAGTAAATGCGGCAATCAGCGCGGTGTATAAACCAAAGCGTATCGCGCCCGCGCCACTGATAATCGCGCCGATGGAGCGGGAAAACAGCAATCCACGCAGCACGGTAATGCTAAAGCCAATCCCAAACATACCCAGCCCGGTGAAAAAAATCGGATCCTGTAGCACCGGGACATAGTTGTTCATCAGCGGTTCAGCTGCCCCCAGAAACGGGGCGATGACAATAATGCAGGATCCGGCAATCGCCAGCCACAAACCCAACCAACCACATGCCGTGCAACGTGCCGTACTGTTAAGACTCCAGAACATGCCGGCATACCCCAGGAACCAGACCAGCACGGTTAGATCGACATGCACCACCAAGGCGGTATGAAAGAAATCTACCCAGGGAATAATTTCCTGAATAAACGGTGTTCTGGATAACACCAGCAGAATAGTAAACAGACCGGCGACCAGCAGTGAACCAACCGCCAGCATTAACCAGCCTATGCCGATTTGGGTGCTGGCGTGATCATCCGGCACATCCAGTGAAAAACTGTCTAGCAAGGCATTTGGAGTGTATTCTGTTTTCATGTTATCTCGCGTTCGCGTATTGAATCCCGCTAACAGATACCACTGCCAGACAGAAAAAGAGGATTAAAATACGAGGCCGAATGGTAACAAAGTCGGGTTCAGAACGACACAGCGATTGTGGATCAAACCAGCCTTTGCTAAACGCGCTGTTTTAGCTTTCAGCTATTTAATCGTAAACTGACCCGCACCAGAAATGAATTCAACAATAACGTGCTGCTCAGGTTTGAGGTCAACATCCTGCTCAAGTTTGTAGATGGGACCATCAACATTCACATCATCATTAAGCCAGGCAAGCAGGCGATGCTTTCCCGCCGGCACCTTAATGTTGTGATAAATATCGATACCCTGATCTTTAAACAACCCAAGTGGCATGGCTGTTTTATTGAAAATCACCTCACCGTCCATCTGCAATTCCATCGTGATCGACGAGCGCTCACGGCTGCACTCCATAGGCTTGCGCATGTTGGGCGCAAGTTTGAGTAATTCTTCCTGAGTCAAGCGCCTGCATTCATCCACATGTTTGCCCACATGCCCCAGGGTAAAGGTAATCAGTGACTGATCTTTATCAAGTTGATGATAGGTAGGGTACAGGGAAAAATACCACACCAGTCCCATAAACAGACTGTAGTTAAAAATTTGAAGCGGTATCCGTAAAAAAAACTTATTCATGACCAGCCTCACTGGCGCTCGCCTGCTCACGCTTTAGTTGTGCCAGTTTGTGCTGAAATAAATCCAGCTCCTTGCGCAATTTTTTGCAGTCCGTCTCCACCGCCCTGAAAACATTAATGCGCAGGCGATCAGCTCGCTTGCGTAAACTCGGTTGACGCGATCCGTCAAAACGTTCATCAAACCAGCGGTTACCATGGCGGTAATAACAATCACCTGTACGACAACCGGTAACAAAAACACCATCCGCACCCTGCTTGAGGGCGTATTCGATCATCGTGGGCGGGATCATGCCAACACAGAAATAACTAATCACCGCAATATTAGAAGACTTTAGACCGGCAAAATCGATGGCATTATCACAACCAAATACCACTACCTTGTTCTCACCTTGAAGCTGGGCAACCGCCGAGCTGACATGCGTGCGGATATCATTGACCGGTTCCTGCGGCATATCGATACCCGTCACCAGTTCTTTTTTCGCATGTCGGAAAGGATTAGATGAGTGACAGGATCCCACGCAAATTCCACAAGCGGCACACAAATCCTCATGCACAACCACTTCATGCTCCCAGCGCGCGCCATCGGTGCGCTTCTGCACACTGATAGCGTCGAAAGGGCAATCCATGGCACATTGCTCACAGCCATTACATTCATCCAGATGCACCTCGGCGGCGGCACCCGTCTTTTTCGGTGGCAACCAGGGCATCAACATTAGAAACACCGTAACGCCGATAGTTAAAACCCAAACCTGTCCAGTTGACCAGTTATCCAGCAGCGGATAAATATTTAAATAAAACCAGTCAATATTCAGCTCCGCCGATGTTTTGCTAATATCCGCCACCTCGTGACTCACTGCCGGGACTATCAATGAGAGGCTCAGTAAGGCAATAAAACTGCCCACCGCCAGCCCTCTTGGGGCAATAATAGAAACATCGGAAAGGCGCTTAACATGAATCCACAAGGCAAAGGCGAGGAAGACTGGTTGACCCAGTAGGTGCAAAAATCCCATCAGGGTAAAAAAGCGATCATTAATCTGGCTTTCAAGAAAATTGCGTGACATCGAGGCGGGTAAAAGCGGCAGGGCGTCCATCAGCTGGGATGACTTGATCGCAACATAAAACGCCAGCTCATCCCACACCAGCCAGTAACCCGTAATCCCCAGGGTCACGACAAACCAGAGCAACGGTACTCCAGTTACCCAGGAAAACCAGCGAAATCCCCGATAACGATCCAGCGAAAATTCCCTGAACATATGCAAAATAATGGTGATCACCACGGCATCAGATGCATAGCGATGCAGGCTGCGCATAACACCCGCCGCATACCATTGCTCGTTTGTCATATATTCTACGGACGCATACGCACCCGAAAGACTGGTATCAAAAAAGATAAACAGGTAGAGGCCGCTAACAAAGACTACCCAGAAAAAAAAGAAGGCCAGGGTTCCGAGGTGATAAAGTGGGTTCCACTCATTTCCAAAGGAAATATTAAACCAGTTTTCCAGTGCCAGATAACCGCGTTTGGCCGGATTGATATAACTCAAAATCAATGTCCCCTGAGATTGCAGATGTTCATGATAATTCCGAGTAGAATAGTATGGATTTTAGTCGCTGGGACGCAAAGTGTCTTTGATCTTTATCAAATGCCGGGTGGCCGTTTGCCGTACCGGTATTCACGCACAATAAAAACAATCGTGTAGATGATAATCGACAGGCCGATAAACATGCCGATGAAAAGCGAATAATCAAACTGGTAGCTGTCAGTGAAGGGATCATAGGTGGTACAGAAGAAACGTACATCGTCCACCAGGCTGGAAAAAAAGCTCTGACTGGGTTTGGGCTGTCCCAGCACCAGTTCCATCAGGGGTTCAACCAGCAACTGGGTATCAAAAACCTCACCATAGACCTGGCGATAAATTTTACCTGTTGCATCGACCACGGTTGCCTGCACGACATGATCAAAACCATTGGGGGAAGAAAAGAATTTAAACCCCAGTTCTTTGGTTAACGCAGAAATGGTCTTCCTGTCAGCGCTGAGCAAGTGCCAGTTACTGTTGTCGATTCCCTGTTTTTTGGCAAAATTCTGCATCGCCTGTGGATTGTCATATTGCACATCAAAGCCAATAACTGCAACGGAAAAACTGTCATCCCCCAATGCCTCACGCGCCTTCTCCACTACACTCGAAAGGTGGCGAATGGTCATCGGACAGATTGCGTAACAGCTAGTGTAAACCATGCTGATCACCAGCGGCTTACCTAAAAAAATCTCAGTGGATACTGCCCGGCTATGCTCATCGGTCAAAGAAAAATGACTCAGAGTGCGCCCTATCGCATCCTGACTGGCCTGCAAGGCAGACTTGTACTGAAATTTCTGAATAGATTTCTGCGGGGGGACTATATCTTCAGAAGTAGCGTGCGCATACAGCGCAGGAAGCATGAGCAACAGGGCGAGAAAAACTGAACGGATACTGAGAATCAGAGGCCGTGTTATTGAGGTGGTAAAAAACATCAACCACCGTTGGGTCACAAAACAACTACATCAAGAACTGCGAAAAGCAGCAAGCTAACCAGTTGCACCAGTGATGCGAAAAAGTTTCGCATGGCCATCTTGGGCGTGGTATCTCCCACTAGCAGGATGCTCCGATAAATGAAGTAACTGCCACCCAAAAGTGCGCCCGCCAGATAAAGCCAACCCAGACCGTAAAAAAATGGAACCACTGAAACACTTACCAGAAGGATGGCATTCCAGAGAACCGCCTTCGCGGCCGCTTTATCGCCTTTTACAACCGGCAGCATAGGAATGCCCGCCGCCGCATAATCTTTGTGCTTGGCAATCGCCAGACTCCAGAAGTGCGGTGGTGTCCAGAGAAACAGCACCATTGCTAACGTAATCGGAATAGGCCCCAGATTCGGATCAACCACTGCAGCGCCTGCAAGCACGGCAAAGCTTCCCGATGCGCCGCCAATAATGATGTTGATCCAGGTGCGTCGTTTTAACCACACGGTATAAACAATGGCATAGAAAAAAGCACCCAGAAAAATAAATAATGCCGCCATTCCATTGAGGGTGTACGCTGCTGCGCCGATACCCACTACCAGCATCAGTAGTATTGTCGACAACCAGACAGGATTACTACTGGAAAACTCACCCGTAACAAAGGGACGGTTTCGCGTGCGTTCCATAAGCCCGTCATAATCACGCTCATAGTACTGATTAAACGCGCCCGCACTGCTGGAGGCCATGAGTATTGTCAAAGCCAGTACCGCGACCTGCCATGCAGGAACAGCATCCCCAGGGGTAACAATCATCGCAACAACGGCAGTAATCGTCATGACGACACCGATGCGAATTTTGAAAAGATTAATAAGTTGCCCGACCATGTTAGCCTTATATTCTAGTTATATATTCTAGTGTTACTTCTAGCTAGCGTTACTTCTAGCGGTGCAGATAGTACAACTCAGAAGGATATTATTTAAGGACGCTCTGATTAGTCCCGTCGTTCGTGATTCCGTCATTCATGGTGAGCCTGTTGTAAATAACCTCGAACGGGGCTCAGGGAGAACGGAATTAATCAGAGCGTCCCTAAATAAACAGAGGCTGGGCAGCGGTTATTACGCTGCCCAACGCCTGCCTCAACTACTAACCACCCATCGGCCAGACCGAGGCCAGATACTTCCAGTTAATGAAGTAGTAAACCACGAAGGTTACTAGCAGCAAGATCGCCAGGGCGAAGGTTCCCGGAGCCTCGAAGCCAGAGCCGTGATGTTCTTCTTTCGGCTTGGGTGCCATTTCCAGTCTTTCAGGTTTGGCAATATTATAAACTGATGCTGCCAATGGCTTGCCAATGAAGCACTCCAGGAAACCAGCCGAGGCTTCCAGTTTCTTACCGAACAGCAGAGAGCCCACGGTAATCAGCAAGAAGGCACCGCCACCTACAATGGCGAGCACACCACCGATACAGCCAATGGCCATCAGGGTATACGCCATGCCGGAATATTCAAAGGTCAGCAGAGCACCGGTGAAGTCCATATCCCAATGACGACGAGATACACCCAGCGTTCCTGCACCCAGCATGAACAGAATCAAGATGACCATGCCACCACTGAAAATATACGGTTGCAGTTTGGCTAGCCAGGGGAGGATTATCTGGCGACGGAATAATACTGGAATCAACAGATACGTCAGCGCCATAAACGCCAGCGTTGTACCCGTCACCACCGTTGCATGGAAATGCGCAGGCACATAAATCGTATTATGGATGATCAGGTTAATCTGCTCTGTCCCCATGACGACACCGGTGATACCACCAATGAAACCGAAGGTAACCAGCGAGATGAACATGCCAGAGAAGACAGGATTGCCCCAGGGTGCCTTACGCAGCCATTCAAATAGCCCCTTGGTCAGCCCCTTACCACGTTGAGCGACTTCGATGGAACCCGGTACGGTCAGACCATGAATCATACTAGCGAGTACGGCCAGGTACATGGCATAACTGGTGTTGAAGATTTTCCATTCAGTACTCATGCCCGGATCAACCAGGATGTGATGCGCACTGGCCAGCTGCAGGAAGAAAATATACAGCAGGAACGCAAAACGGCTGACTTTCTCCGACATGGGACGCGCACCAAACAGAATACCGGCAAGCAAATACCAGATGGCAACATGTGCTGACACGTTAATCTGCTGTGAGGAGTGACCCAGTGCCCACCAGATCACGCGATACATTTCCGCATCGATGTGATTGATATAACCCACTGACCAAAGAAACGTAGGAACCAGAATAATCGCGCCACTTGCAATGGTAAACACGGCAATGATGGCGGCCACAATCGCACCAAAGGTTACAATCGGCACGGAACCGTCATAGGTCTTTTCCTGCTGCGCAACAACCAGCGTACCGAAAAAGACGAAGACCTGAACCAGCGCGCCGACAGCAAACAGAATCAATCCCAGATAGAAATGCGGTGCCGCCTGCATAGGTACATAGGAAGTCATCATCACACTCGAGTTACCCTGAAATACCGCGACATTGTTCATGATCGCGCCAATCAGCATCAGGAAGAACCCGGCCCATGCCCACCCCGGCGTAGCCAGTCGGCAACGCAGCAAGGTAGTCGAGGCGAAATGCAGGATGGCCATTTCAAAAAAGATAACCCAGAAAATCAGGGCATTGATACCATGCCCCGTCAACACCTGGTAGAAAAGATCAGCCGAAAGTAGATGCACTTCCTGCCAGCGAGTGAGCACAACTCCCAACGCGAGAATACCGGCTATTAACAAAGCAACAACACCGGCAACCGCATTCACCTTCATCAGGCGTTCTGCGTCACGGTTAAAATAAAATCCCGAATCGGGACATTGACGAAATGCAGACATAACTTATTCCCCCACGTAAATCTTGCCAACCATTGTATGGTGGCCAATACCGCAATATTCGTTACAAATAACCCCGTACTCACCTGCTTTATCTGGAGTCATATTTATAACCATTTCATAGCCTGGAATCACCTGCAAATTGATGTTAACGGGTTGCAGGGAGAAGCCATGCTGATAATCCATTGCGGATAAATGAAAACGGTAGCTCTTGTCTTTTTCCAATTCCAGGATCGGCCACCACTGCCACAAACGTCCCAACATGTAGACGTCACTGCCAGCAGGCGGATGCACAACCGGAATACCGGATTCTTCACGCACCGTGTACTTGTCGATCATTTCCTGAACCTTAACCCCGTATGCAGCAGGCGTGGTTTGATAGGCCTCAGTAGAAAGGTTCTGTTTTCCATAAATATGCCAGATAGGCATCATGGCAAACATAATTAAACACCAGATCAGGGCAATGGCAATCCACACGAGCTCCTGACGCCCGACAGGCACATTCCACCAAATTCGGTCAGAAGGCGGTAAAAATGTAGTCATAACTAATTCTCCTCAAAAAGAAACCGGTTGGCTTATGGCGCAACGGGTAAGGTGACGATTTCCATAATTCCCCAAACAGTATAAAAAACTGTCGGCATTGCTACGCCAATAAATAGCAGCAAAAAGGGATTATCTATCAAGGATTGCATCGCGGGGATGCGTTCGTCTTCATTATTATCTGACATAATGGTGGGCTCCTGTTGGTTCAGTATTCAGCAACGATGTGTTGTTATCATTTTTAGTAATATTTGACGCGGATCCGGCAAGTATTACGATTGTTATCAATTTTTCTAGCTTCGCAATATTACATACTGTAATTAGGCAGGCAACTTTGACCTAAATCAATTTAGATAGCTTAATACCTGATTTTTTTAATCAGGGACTCAATATCCCCCTTATTTGTCCACTCAAAACGCAAGGAGAATAAGGCCGGTTAGCGATCACGTTTCAAACAAAAACTAGCGCGTTTCCAAATGCATGCCCCATCTGATAGTATTTTGGCCGTTTTATCTGCAACACGTCAAATGGGAGCTACGCACGACAATGACATTACCCAATCATCAACAAAAAGCTATCGCCATCTGGCTTTTTATCTGTTGCGCCACCATTTTTGCCATGGTCATACTCGGCGGCGTTACCCGATTAACAGGGTCTGGACTTTCTATGGTCGAATGGGAACCCCTCATGGGCATCCTGCCTCCCCTCAGTCACGCACAATGGCAGGACACATTTTCTCTCTACCAACAATTTCCCGAATTCAAGTTACGTAATTACAGCATGAATCTTGAAGAATTCAAGTCTATTTTCTGGTTTGAATATTCCCACCGTCTTTTAGGCCGCGCAATCGGTCTGATCTTTATCATTCCCCTGTTGTATTTCATCATCGCAGGCAAAATCAAAAAATCTCTGATTCCCAAACTGGTAGGCATGTTTGTACTGGGTGGCCTACAGGGGCTAATGGGCTGGTACATGGTAAAAAGTGGGCTGGTGCAGGATCCACACGTCAGCCAATATCGACTAACCGCTCATCTGGCGCTGGCTTTTATTGTCTACGCCTATATTTTCTGGGTCGCTCTGGATTTATTTTTCGCCCCCCAGAATAACCCTGGCAAAACGATAACCGACGGACTCAAGCGATTCTCCCTGTTGCTCACCGTGTTCCTCTTCATCACCATTCTTTCTGGCGGCTTTGTTGCTGGACTCAAAGCCGGTTACGCCTTCAATACCTTCCCTTTAATGGATGGGCGACTGGTGCCTGAAAGTATTTTTGCCCTCTCGCCGGTCTGGAAGAATTTCTTTGAGAATATAGCCACGGTTCAGTTTGATCATCGACTAATGGCAACCCTGCTGTTTATTATTGTGCCGCTATTCTGGCTGAGTGCCCTACGTCAGGATATTCCGGCAAGAGCCCGGATCGGCGTGCACTTGCTCCTGGCTATGCTCGGTATCCAGATTACCCTGGGAATTTCGACCCTGCTATTATATGTTCCGGTGCCACTGGCCGCTGCTCATCAGGGTGGCGCACTCACACTGTTCACCATCATGCTGTTCGTCAGCCATGAATTGAGGCGCACGCCAAACTGAATAATACAACCGCAGATAAAAACAGGGATAATAAACAGCCCCGCTGCAAGCAACGGGGAATAAAACCTAATCGAGATTAAAGCAGCTCGCGCAAGCCATCCACATCCAGCAAGCTAATGTCATTGCCATGCACGTCAATCAGGCCATTCCGGGATAGACGGGTGAGGATGCGGGAGAAGGTCTCTGGCTGAATAGCCAAACGCGATGCGACCACACTCTTGGGCGTGGTTAGGTGAATTTCAGATAGCTCGACAACATCGGTAGGCAATTGATCCAGCAGAAAAACCACCAATCGATAGGTGGCGTTATGTAAGGTCAGATTATTAATCTCACCAATCCGTGAATGCAGCCGCCGACTCATCCCGGCCATCAGATGGAAACAGGTTTCAGTCGACTGCTCCAGTATTTCCTTAAAAATCTGCATACTGAAACTGATCACCTCAGTTTTCTTAATCGCCTCAGCACTTAATGGGTAAACATGCTTCTGCATAAAAATGATGGCTTCAGCAAAGGTCTCCGCAGGATGGATGATTTCCATGACCTTTTCATCGCCCCCCGCCGAAATGCAGTACAATTTTATCTGCCCGGATTTTAATAGATAAAATCGTTGTGCCGGCTGACCCGCTTCGAACAAACTTTCCCTTGCCGCCAGACTGATCGAGGTTGAAGATTGCAACATTTTCGCCATCTGCCTGTCATCCAGCATCTCAAACAGATACACCTCTTTTAACTGTGCAGCAAGCGCCTGCTCTGGCTTCATGTGTAACCCTCAATTAATGCACCTGTTTACTCAGGCAGTATTTCATAAGACGCCATATTAGTGAAAACCCACATAAAAGCAAGCCAGAATAAACAATCTCTTTTGACCTTGGTCAACGACGATTCTCACTTATTTCAATAACAATGATATACCAAAAATTTGGGTCTATCGGTCTTAAATTTTATAGTCAAGTTAAGGATACAGGTGAAAATACAACTTATCATAGCGGGACAGACAGAACTGTCACGAGCCACGAAAAACATATGGCAGACAATATGTGAGGAACAAGGTCTGTCGCTGGAAGTTGCCGACTCGGAAACGCCGGTGGGTCAATCACTGGTCGAAGAACTGGCACTACGCACCCTGCCCGCACTAGTGGTTGATGGAAAAGTTGTTGCTGTCGGCCAACCAGACAAAATCTCTGCGAAAAAAATTCTACTCCCCTTTTCAGAAAAAGCCTGATAGACACCAATTTCACTTTTTAACTCTCTATTTATAGTTCCAAACTATTAATTCAGGTTGCAATACCACTATGAGTAATAATAAACCCTTAATCGAATGGCATAACGATAGCCTCTCAGTTGGCATCACCAAAATGGATGATACTCACAAGGAGTTTATTGATTTAATCAATCGACTGGGACAAGCTCCCGATGAACAATTTCCCGAATTGTTCAATACGCTGATTGAACATACACAGCAACACTTTCAAAGTGAAGATGCCGCCATGGAAAAATCCGGGTTTCCACCCAAATTTATCCATCGTAATGAACACTACCGAATTCTGGATGAGCTTAAACAGCTTGCCAGCACTATGGGTAACGGTAATATCAGCGCGGCAAAAGCCTTTGTCTGCAATTACCTGCCTGAATGGTTTCCCATGCATGCGGCAACCATGGATCGCGCGCTGGCGCATCATTTGAAAGCATCCGGCATGGACGGAGATTGAATATCTAAGGAGTAGATACCGCTCATCATTGTTCCGAGCTATAATCAACCTCCGAACTAAATTAAGTCTTACTCGCACCCTTATGTATTACCGGAGAAATATGCAATGACAACTCGGCATACCTGTTTCTATAGCCTGCCCCTGATAGTCGCAAGCCTGCTTTTCCTGCAAGCCTGTCAACGTGATGACGCTGAAAAGCAGGCAACGGCCAGCCCTTCAACACCAGTGCAGACCGCGCCTTCGCACACTGCAACGCCTAAAGCAGGCCAGGTTCATGGCAAAGTAATCGATATTATTGAAGCCGCCGGTTATACCTATGTGCAGGTCGATACTGGCAGCAGCCAACTCTGGGCAGCCGGCCCCAGCACGCCGTTTAACAAAGGTGATATGGTTGCCTTCGACACCGGCATGCCGATGAATAATTTTCACAGCAAGTCACTGAATCGAGATTTCAACCTTCTTTATTTTGTCGATGCATTTAAAACCGATAAAGGTGCTGCTCAGCCTCGCATGCCTGAACCTCATGGCAAACTTGCTGAACCCCCACAGACCGTACCAATAGCCAACATCAGCAAAGCCAACAATGGACAAACCATTGCCGACATTTATACCAACAAAGATGCACTGGCCGACAAAGCTGTCAAAGTGCGTGGCAAGGTGGTGAAATTTACTGGCGGCGTACTAGGCAAAAACTGGATTCATATTAAAGACAGCAGCAGCGGCACAGATCTAACCATAACCACCGACGGTGTAGCAAAAAGCGGCGACATCGTACTGGTTGAAGGCAAGCTGGGAAGAAATAGAGATTTTGGTTACGGCTACCTCTATGATGTCATTGTTGAAGAGGCCAAAGTGACGGTGGAATAGTTCATTTCAACACAGAGGACACCATCCTCGTAGGTTGGGCTGAGCCATGATCTTAATGGTGAAGCCCAACCAATAAACTTCCCCGTAGCAAGCTGACGAGGTATGAGTGGTAGGTTCGCCTTCAGGCGAACATGTGCGACCCACCTGTGCCCGCAGGGTAGAAGCCCCACCTACGCGGTGCGATTTAAAAAAATCTTTCC
>VAPK010060712.1_pt1 | contig 18443 bp, 17 predicted proteins | sample 3395031 | NCBI WGS metagenome assembly VAPK01 (sample SAMN08290443, study PRJNA428436) | hydrothermal vent metagenome | isolation source: Deep-sea hydrothermal vent chimney 1 | place: Pacific Ocean: Juan De Fuca Ridge
GTCCCATTACTGGTATATGAAAAGTGTGTGCCATAAATATTTTCTCTTATTTGGAGTTATATAAGAGACAAATGTAAAAAGAAGTTCTTTAATAAAGAAAGCCTTTGTTCTTTATTAACTAAATCATTGTTAAAATTTAACAAATAATACAATTTATGTAAGTTTTCCTATTTAATAGGAACCCAAACCTCTTCTGTTGCATTTGGGTCATTCGGATTGTAATTTTTAGCCATAACTTCAAAATGTGGACGGTTATCTAGCTCGTATTTTGAGTTTGGAACCCATTTTCCATAAATATATGCAGCAGTATTATGAAACTCTTCTGGTTTTCCTTTATGGATAAATACAGCATATAAACCCCCAGAAAGGTTGAATTTAGCTAAACCATCAGGAGTGTTTTCAAAATTTTCAACTTCAGTTGCCGCCCATTTTTCAAATATTGTTTTTGGAGTAAATTTTCGTAGATCAACATCATCTTCATAAATCTGAATGGAATAGAAATCAGTGTTAACCCTGTTTTTTACATCTTTTATTTGTGGTTTAAATTGTTGCCACAAGGCTAAAGTACTATTTTCAGCTAGTGATGTTTGAATACCAATGCCAATGAGTTTTTTAGCTGTTAATTTTATAATTTTTGGTGTGTTCATATGTATCGTTAATTTTTGACTAAAATACAGGAAAATTTGTAATGTGTTCAAAAATGATTGATCTGGATTCCTGCTCCCGAAGCTTCGGGACAGGAATGACATACTATCTAACACCTGGTGTAAAATCTTCTGGAGCATTTTGGGGAACATTTGTTGTGCCAGAATTGCCTGTATCATTCCATAGTTGCCATTCACTAAATGTATAGGTAGGATTGCCTTGTGTAACAGTAGCATTTCTTAAGGCTCTACCGTCTTCAAATTCATGATTAGTACCAGAACCGTCTTCACCAATAACTCCAAAAATATCAATGACCAATCCATTAGGATCAACCAATTCTATGGTATCATCACCATTTGAACCTGCCGGTCCATTTGCAGCTCCAACCAAATCTGGTTCAAAGCCAAAAGCAGTTTTAAATTCGATTGCATTGACAGCAATAACAAAGGCTTGTTTGACAGCAAGTGAACTTCCTGTTAAATCTATCGGAGAACCAAAAGTTGTATTGTCATTGGTATATCTTCTAATTGTCCACCCAGTAAGGTCAATAATTTTACCACTGGCATTATAGATTTCTATAAACCGTGCTTTAGAATTATTATTAGGATCAGCCAATTCTGAAAAGAAGATTCGATTGGTTAAATCGCCCATTGGCTCACACCTCTCTTGAGTCATTTCAGAAGTATCATTTGTATCTCTTAACAAAATGACAGGCTGATCATATTTTGAGGCAATACCAATAATTTTCCCGTTACCTGTTGGGTAAGTATCTTTTGCAAAAGTAGCAGAATTAGCCGTGAGTACTGAAACAGTATCAGAACAGTCTGTTAAGGGCTTGTTGCCTTTATAGACACCATTTTCTTCCTCAAATTGAACAGTATTAATTTGTACTAATTGTGCCTCAAAATTACCAGTATTTAGTTCAGATACAGTAATTAAAGTCGGATTAGGCAAGGCAACATTTTCATCAACAAAAAACACATTTTTATATTGTGTGATATTGGCTTGTAGTAAACCTCTTAGATTTCCCAATACGATATCTTTAAGATTAATTTTAACTTTGTTTCCTCTTTTGACAGATGTAGTAGAAGAAAAACGCAAAGCAATAGCACCAGATTCATCTTGAATAAAAGCATTTCTTTCGGTCATATTGTTATGATCTATCCCAGACATGGTAATGACTCCCTCTATAAATACGTCGTCTAATAGTTGAGTATCTGTACCTGTAAATAAGGTTCTTATTTCTGCAATATTAATTTTTGTACCTGAGATGTTTTCTGCAAAACCAATACGTTTTCTTTCTCCGTTTAAACGGATATCATCTAAAGTTCTAGCTAATAACTGATAGGTATTTCTAAATTTTGTCAAGACACCACGAATGGTTCCGTTACCATTAGGCACAACAGTTGATCCGAAATTAGCAAAAGCACTTGTTCTAATATTTATAGAAGTTTCTGAAATATCTTGAATAACATAATTTGTAGCTCCGCCAACATCATTATTGACATCATATAAGGTTTTGTCTAAAGCTGCATCCTCAAATTGTACATCTTTTAATTCGATTAAAGTATTGAGATAAGCATCAGTAATTTCACTTAAAGCTATTTTATTGACCAATTGTTCTTCTTCAATAACATCACAAGTTTTAATAATGATATTTTTAAAATTAGCTACAGGAATTTTACCAATAGATTCTAATTGAGTGGCTTCATCAAAGAAATAATTTCCGATTTCTAATCCATCAAAATGTAATTGTGTATAATTGTTTTGAAGTTGAATGTACACTTTTCTACCTGGGTTAAATATGGTGTACAGATTAGACACATCAATAGGAATACTAAACCCACGAGAACCTTCTAAAGTTTGAAAATGTAAACGTTTAAAAAAATTACCTGCTTGATCGTTTGAAGTCACATAGGCTTCAAGTACATCAGAGTTAGAATATTGTGTAACAGCACTAGTTGAAGTATCGTAAATTTCTTGAATTGTTTTTGTAACGGGAATAGCGACTTCATTACAGTTCTCAATATTCGGTATTTCATAATCATCATCATGTACACACGAATAGAAAACACTAACAAATAGAAGTATTGAGACTAAATATTGAACAGTAGTTTTCATAGATTTAGTATTTATTATTTTTTAATAATCTCTCTTTTGAGGATTTCATTTTTTTAAAGCTAAACGCTAGGTTTATAAAATAGGTTCTACCGAAACCGTACCAGTATTTTGGGCCGAAATTTCGTTGCAGATTACCGTTTGCTGTGTCAGCAACCAAAGCTCCATAATTTGCTGTACGTGATTGTTCGTGACCACCAGATTTATAGGTTTTATCAAATAAATTATGAATACTGGCAACAATTTTAATGGTTGTACCTTTTGTCCACCAAGATTTTCTTGCAGAAAGATCTACTAAAAAATAAGGATCAAATTTTTCTTGTTTTAATAACTTTCTAGCCAAATCAAGGTCAATATTTTGAAAAGGTTGTCCGAAATCATTAGGGTTATTAAAAAAACTAGAGGTACGACTGATGGTAGAAACAGCCAAATAACCATTTGAAAAATAATTACCTGAAGCATTGATTGACCAATGATGCAAATTTTTGTATTCAAACCCTAAAGAATAAGCTTGTTGAGGGCCGTTTGCAACTTTGTAATTTTTGATAGCTGTTTCACCAAGGTTCTCAAAACCGATAGTATTGATTTGGTTTTGACTAAACTCAGCAGCGTCAAAATTAACACCAATAGTTGCGTTATTGGTGTAGGTATGTTGTCCAAAAGAAATAACTGCAGAGGTATTAAAGTTGGGAGTAATTTTATATTCAAGACCCAATTCTACACCTAAATGTCTTTTGTCAATATTAGTGACTACTTCTTGAAAAAAATCTGCACCAGAACCAATTTCGGCAAAAAAAGAATTAACAGTTGTACCCTCTTTAAACTCTGTAATGTATGTGCTTAACCTCCCTTTAATTTTTTCATAATTTATGAGGTAATTTACTTCAGCAGAGCTTATTATTTCAGGTTTTAGGTTTGGAACTAAAGCATTATTTTCTCTAGAATTTATAAATGTGTTTTTTAGCGTTGGAGCTTTGGTTAAATAAGCTAAGTTCATTTGAATTTGATGAAGAGTAGAAAGGCTGTAGTTGATTCCTCCTTTAAATCCGAAAGTAGTAAAAGTCAATTTTTTACTTTTACCTAAAGAGTTGTTTTCAAAAGATTGGTTTAAAAATTTTCCGTTGCGTTGGTAGCTAGTATTGGTGTAGTTTCCTGCAATAAAAAAGTCAAAATTATTAGTTTTAAATCGCAATTGTGTAAAAGCATTGAGTTGATTTGCATTGAGGTCAAAATTGTATTTAATTCTATCACCTATTCTTTTTTGATTAAATCCTAAAATATCATTTTCAACAGGTTTTCCATCAATCAAATTAAAAGGATTGACATCAATATAAAAGGATGATCCCAATAAATCTTTTGGTGTTGCATAATTATCCGATTTAAAACCTTTAAAAGTTAGCCCAATATCCAAATTGACATGAAGGTTTATTTTGGTATTGAAAACAGAATTTATTGTCATCGTTTTATCCTCTTTTAAATTTTCATAGACGAAATAACGAGCAGCTCCTCCGTCAGAAAGATTATCTGTATTTAAGTTTGTTTCATAGAGGTTTAGCCAATTAATTTGTGGGTTTTCGTTAATTACAGGCAAATATTTCCAATAATTAGGATAAGGATTTGGTGTGTTAGTATAATCTAGACGACTACTGCCTTGTTTACCAAACTGATACCCAATACTTGTTGTTAAAGAGGTATTTTCGGTTGCATAAAAATGACTTAATATAAAAATAGGCATTTCAAATTTTTTGATGCTAGAATTTCTCTTTTCACCTTCTTGCCATCCCCAATAAGGGTTGTATTTAGCTCCAAATTCATTAAAAGAACGTTCAGTGATCGCTGTTGTTTGTCCGCTTCTGCTTGGTGCATAAATTGCTGTAGCGTTTACACTGTTTTTTTTGTTTAAGTTATATTCTACAGCAGCTAAAAGACTAAAAGCATCATATAAAGTAGCATTAACATAACCTTCATTTCCCCATCTTCTAGAAGCAGAAATACTATATGATAATCCGTTTTTTTGCAATCCAGAATTATAAGTAGCCATAGCACTACCTGTGTAATTTTTGTTAGAATAAGAGCTAGAAACTCGAAAACCAGGACGCATTTCTGAAGCTCTGGTGTTGATATTAGCAGTACCTAAGAGATTTCCAAATGTAGTTGTAGAAACAGAAAGCCCTTGAGTTACCATTTTATGGCGAGTAATATCATTCAAACCGACCCAGCCTTTCCATTGAGGTCTGCCATCAAAAAGGCTATTCATGTTTATTCCGTTAATCATCATCTCAGTAGTTGTTGCATCATAACCACGAATACTAAAAAAAGTTTGACTAAAATCATAGGCGACCCGTTTTGAAAACACATCTCTTGACGTTGATAAATAAGTTGAATTGTTATCAAAAGGATTTTCGGTCCACTCTATTTGTCCGATTTCATCCAAAACTGTTGAGTCATTGATAAGGTAAATTGTCCCTAAAGTTATCGTTTCATTTTCAGTAAGCTCTAGCGGATAATTCTTAGTTTCATAATCAGTAAGACTAATTTTTAAGATTTGATTACCAGTTGGGATGTTATTTAGCAAGAATTTTCCTTCAATATTTGTAAATTGTACATGTTCCGTTCCAATAAAAAACACTTTCGCACCTAAGAGAGGTTTTTGAGTTTTATAATCGATTAAAGTACCTTTAACAATATTCGTATTTGTTTGAGCGTTAATAAATAATACAAAAAATAGTAGACAAGAGAGTGTAATAAACCGAATAAAGAAGAAATAGCGACAGATATAAAACATATGACTACGAATATATAATGGTTATCAAGTTACAAAATTTATTATATATCTTTACCCCAACAATAAACCAAAACCTTTTTATTATGAAATTTAGAATTTTATTATTAGTAGCAATCATGGCAGTAAGCTGTGGTAAATTAAGTGACAAAGAAAAAGATACTGTAGGTTCTTTAAGTGGAGAAACAGCAGGTGGTCTCATAACCTATAACAATGCAATGATTGATTATATGAATAAAGCAGGTGATAAAATAGATGCAACTGCGAAAGATTATGATAAAATGAGTGCTATGGTAACTCAAAAAAGAAAACCAAGAATGTTTATGGGCATCGCTTTTATAGGAAGTTCACCAACGTTAGAAAAATTCTTATTAGAACCAGAAAATAGCTTACCTTCTGATGTAAAAGAGAAGTTAGTTGGTAATATGAAATCGGCTGCTGAATCTTTTGAAAACACAAAAAAAGCGTATGCAGATTTTAAAACCTATTTAGATAATGAAGATTTCAAAGATGATGATTGGTCAAAAGGAAAAGAGTATACTGATATTATAGAAAAAAATATTACTAATTTTTACGACCAAAGATCAGAAGCATATAAAACAATAAAACCATTGGCAGATGCTGCTGAGATAGAATTATTAAAAGACCACCCACTAAGAGAAACAATTTTAGCTACAAAACAAGATTTAAAATTAGCTGAAGAAATTTTAAATATAGTTTTTGCTAAAAAAGTTGATATAGATGCTTTAAATACTAAATATACAGAATTAGAAAATAACGCTAAAAAACATAGAGTTTTAACTCCTGAATTATTAAAAGAACAAGGTAAAAAAAGATTTTATGTTTCGTTTTACGAAGAGCTAGATGATTTTTTAGGTGAGCTAAGAAAAGATAAAAGAGATGGGCAAATTTCTAAAAGTGATGCAGATGATGTACAAAGAGGATATGGACATTTAATAGATGATTATAATCGTTTTATGTAATTATTTAAATAAACTATAAAATCCTGTAAAGTGTTATTTTAGCATTTTACAGGATTTTTTTTAAAAATCAATTAAGGTACGATTTTTGATTATTATATTATACCAATTTAACCATAAAATGAATCATATAAACCGTTTCTTTTTCACTTAAAATTTGTTAAAAAAAGAAACCATAACAAAGCTATGTTTTATTTTTTTGTCTTTTTAAAGTAAAAAATAATTCAATTTATTAATGACTAATTTTATAACCTAAATTGGTATTAGAAATTAACTCAATTATTTTGGTAAACTCAATTCAATATTTCAAGTATATTTTTATCGTTTTATTTTTAGGAAGTTTTGTTGTCACCGCTCAAGAAGACGATTGGTACAGCTATCTTACTGAAAAAGAAAAAGGAATGATGAGCATTACAACGAACTATAAATATGTGTTGGAAAAACCAAATTATAGAAACTTGTTAATTGTTGGGAGTAATACTAAAAAATGTTTTAAAAACGGAGCCCCTAAAGCTGAAGGCCTCGAAGAAATTTATTCTTTTTCAGATTCTGTTGCACATGTCATAGATAAATTGACTAAAAACAAATTGGTGGGAATTCTAACGTATCAATGTTCTGGATTTGATATTTATTATGTAAAAGATACTTTGAACCTTCGAAAAAGCATCAATACATTATATCAAAATAATTTTAAGAATTCGAAGAATTATATTGTTTTACAAAGGGACAAAAGTTGGAAATATTTTAACGAAGTATTCTTTTCTAACTATTTGTCATCTTTTACGAATGATGCAAACCAAGAATACTTAAATCAGCTGTTTTATGAAGGAGTAGACTTCTCTAAAAAAAAGGAGATTAAACATTGGGCATCTTTCAAAAAAGGAAAAAGAAGACAGAAGTTTATCGAAAAAATAAAAATCCTAAACTTTAAGGTAGATAGTCTTAAACTAAAACAAGATACTAAGCAGCTATTTGAAGTACAATTTTCTAGAGAAGATAATATCAAACCAGATTTTATCAATGAAATGACACGGATTTTAGGTTTATTAGCAACAAGATATTCTGGTTATTATGATGGTTGGGAAATTGAAAACATCAAAGAATAACGATCTAGAATAATTCTTGAAAAACTTCTTCAATTTTAGAAACTAAGACCACTCTTATTGCGTATTTTTTTGAAGGAATTTTATTATATTTTGATACAATTATTTTTTTAAATCCTAGTTTTTCAGCTTCTAAAATTCGTTGTTCTATACGGTTTACAGGTCTAATTTCACCTGCCAAACCAACCTCAGCTGCAAAACAATAATCTTGGGGGATAGGTTCATCTTCATTAGAGGATAAAATAGCGGTAACTACCGCTAAATCAATAGCAGGATCATCAACAGAAATACCACCAGCAATATTTAAAAAAACATCTTTAGCACCTAATCTGAAACCTGCCCTCTTTTCTAAAACGGCTAAAATCATATTTAGCCTTTTGGTATTATAACCTGTGGTTGAACGTTGGGGTGTACCGTAAACTGCCGTACTCACTAAAGCTTGTACTTCAATCATTAAAGGCCGCATACCTTCTAGGGTTGCACCAATGGCCGTACCACTTAAAGAGCCATCTTTTTCTGAAATGAGTATTTCAGAAGGGTTTTCAACTTCACGTAAACCAGTACCTAGCATTTCGTAAATACCCAATTCTGCAGTAGAGCCAAATCTATTTTTTTGAGCTCTTAAAATACGATAAGTATGATTTCTATCGCCTTCAAACTGTAAAACCACATCTACCATATGCTCTAAAATTTTAGGCCCAGCAATAGCACCTTCTTTGGTGATATGACCAATTAATAATACAGGTGTAGCTGTTTCTTTGGCAAATTTTATCAATTCGGCAGAGGTTTCTCGTATTTGAGAGATACTACCTGGTGAAGCCTCAATATAATCAGTATGTAGGGTTTGAATAGAATCAATTACCACCAAATCAGGTTGTGTTTCTTCAATACTTTTAAAGATGTTTTGGGTTTTGGTTTCTGTTAAAATTAAACACTCAGTATTTGTATTTATTAAACGTTCTGCTCGCATTTTAATTTGCGATTGACTTTCTTCACCAGAAACATAGAGGACTTTTTTATCAATACTTAAAGCAATTTGTAAAATTAAGGTCGATTTACCAATACCAGGTTCACCGCCCAATAAAGTTACAGACCCTTTTACCAGTCCTCCACCCAAGACCCTGTTAAGTTCATTATTATTAGTGTCAATACGATCTTCTACATTGATAGCAATGTCAGTAATTTTAAGAGGCTTTGCAATTTTTTTAGAAGATTTACTTTGTTTCCACTCTCTTTTTTCTTCTTTTTGAACGATTTCTTCAACAATAGTATTCCACTCATTACAAGTAGTACATTTACCTACCCATCTGGCAGTTTGTGTGCCACAATTTTGACAGAAAAAGGTTGTTTTTGTTTTTGCCACTTTATAAAATGTTTATTTATCAGTTATAAATATTTATTAGTCAAACACAGCAATTGCTCTTACTGGAGAGCCAGTTCCTCCTCTTATTTTAAGTGGGAGACCTATAAATTGAAATCGACCTCGACGAATTAAAAGATGAAGATTTATCATATTTTCATAATGTGTAAATCCTAATTCTCCGAAAATACGATGAACTTCTTTATTAGAAATTTTCGGAACACCAGGAGACATTGTTTCAACACCAAAAGCTGCTATTTTTTGATTACCAAGCCAACGAGCAGCTTTTGAAGTTATTCCCGGACCATTGCTCCAATTTTCACTTCCATAGGTTTTTCTGTAATGATCAGTATAAAGTAAGACCGTATCACCTTTTTTAATTTTTAGACCTTCATTTTTACAAGCTTCTTCAATTTCTGACGCTTCAATAAGCTCTTTCAGACCTTTATGAGAAAAGTCTAAACAAATCCCCTGAGTATAAAACATAGAGAGAGGCATTGTATCAATTGATTGCTCATTATATTGAGGAGCCATATGATTTAAAGCATCAACATGAGTACCAGTATGTTCCCCTAATTCTAACTTATAAACACTTGGTGTTATAGTATCAGAATCAATAATACCTTCCCATTCTTCATGTGAATTGTGTACAGTCATTTTCACTTCAGGCATTCCTTTATAAACAGGCATTCCCGAGAATATTTCTTGACTTAAATCTACAATTTCACTCATGTTAAATTTTATATTCTTTTAATTCCATTTTTTCTCCATCAAAAACCCCATAGGTAAAATAAGAAATCCAATCGCCAATATTAATGTATTTACTTTGTTTACCTACTTCAATTTCCATAGGTAAATGCCGATGGCCAAAGATAAAATAATCGGTATGTTTTATCTCTAATTTTCTCTTGGCATATTGTACCAACCATTCGTTATCCTCGCCAAGAAATTTAATATCTTCATCACCAGAAATTAATTTATTTTTTGTGGATAGGTATTGTGCAAAACGCAACCCCCAATCAGGATGAACCCATCGGTATAACCATTTAGAAAAAGGATTGGTAAACATTTTTTTCATTCGCTTATAGCCTTTATCATTTGGACCTAATCCATCACCATGACCAATTAAAAACGAGGTGTTATTTATCGTCAATTCTAAGGGTTTGTAATGCACAGGAATATTCAATTCTTTTTCAAAATAATCAAGCATCCATAAATCATGATTTCCTACAAAAAAATGAATAGGTATTCCGCTATCACTAATTTCAGCTAACTTACCTAACACACGTACAAATCCTTTTGGAACAACGGTTTTATATTCATACCAACAATCGAATAAATCACCCAATAAAAAAATAGCTTCGGCATCCTGCTTGGCAGTATCTAGCCATTGTACAAACTTTTTTTCACGTACCAAACTTTTTTTAGGATTTGGTATGCCAAAATGCTGGTCAGAGGCAAAGTATATTTTTTTATGTTCTGATAATTTAATATTCATTAATGAGATTTGACTTCAAAAATAGTTAAAATGAATTAAGCATTTAAAATTTGGGATTTAAAATTTGAAATCAAAGCTAAGAATTGGTTCCCTTTCCTTCGGAGAGGGCGGAGGGAGAGACTTGATCATCAGCAAACCATTCAGCATAAGAATTATTAGTTTCATAAAGTTTTAGAGAATGCAATTTAACAGCATCTGGTAAATGTTTACTAATTTTTTCAGCAAAATCTATGAGCATATTTTCACTTGTAGGCTGATAATCAACCAATAATACCTTTGGTGAATGTGGTTTTATTTTTTCACCCAACGCTGCATGTGGTGAATTTTTATTCAATACAGTTGCATGGTCAAAGACATCAACTATTTCAGATTTCACAATATGTTTTAAGTCGCCAAAATCGAGTACCATTCCGTTTTTTACATGGTTAGCATCGTTGATAGGTGTACCAATAATCGTAACATAGAGTTGATAACTATGACCGTGAATATTTTTACATTTACCATCATAGCCATACAAAGCATGTGCGGTTTCAAAATCGAAATGTTTGGTGATTCTTATTTTCATGCACTAAAAATTTAAACAAATGTAATTATAATGAGGTAACTATCTACGCAGGAATGACAGAAAGTTGTTTCCCAACTTTAATAAAAGCAGCAATCGCTTTGTCTAAATGCTCTTGGCTATGAGCTGCTGAAAGTTGCACTCTAATTCTAGCTTTATCCTTTGGTACGACAGGGAAAAAGAATCCGATGACATAAATACCTTCTTCTAATAAAGCATTTGCCATGTTTTGAGATAGTTTTGCATCGTACAACATCACAGGTACAATTGCAGCATCAGCTCCGACAAGGTCAAAACCAGCACTTTCCATTCCTTTACGGAAGTAGTTTGTATTCCATTCTAATTTATCACGTAATGAAGTATCGTTTTCTAATAAATCAAACACCTTTAAAGAAGCCCCAACAATAGCAGGAGCGAGAGAATTTGAAAATAAGTAAGGTCTAGAACGCTGACGTAAAATTTCAATAATTTCTTTTTTTGCTGTGGTATATCCTCCCATAGCTCCGCCGAGAGCTTTTCCTAGCGTACCCGTAACAATATCAACTCTATCTAATACATTTTTGAGTTCTAAAGTCCCTCGTCCTGTTTTACCAATAAATCCAGTAGCATGGCATTCATCAACCATAACCATAGCATCATATTTATCAGCTAAATCACATATTTTATCAAGACTAGCCACAATACCATCCATTGAAAACACACCATCAGTGACAATAATTTTGAATCGTGTACCAGCTTTAGTTGCTTCTTTTAACCGTGCTTCAAGCTCATCCATATCATTATTTTGATAGCGATACCTGGCAGCTTTACACAAACGCACACCATCAATAATAGAAGCATGATTTAAAGAATCAGAAATAATAGCATCTTCTTTGGTCAATAAAGGTTCAAAAACACCGCCATTAGCATCAAAAGCAGCAGCATAAAGAATGGTGTCTTCAAAGCCGTAAAAACCAGCTATTTTTTGTTCTAATTCTTTGTGGATATCTTGTGTTCCGCAAATAAAACGAACAGATGACATACCAAAGCCATGCGAATCCATAGTGTCTTTGGCCGCTTGTATTATTTGAGGATGATTAGACAAGCCTAAATAATTATTTGCACAAAAATTTATAACTTCTTCGCCTGTAGAAATTTTTATAACTGCATCTTGTGATGAGGTGATGATACGCTCTGATTTATACAAACCTGCACTTTTTATAGTGTTAAGTTCTTCTTGTAAATGTTGTTTGATGTTTCCGTACATGATTATATAAATAAGTAAGTTAGGATACAAAAGTAATTTAAATAAGTCATTTTTATGGCATTGTTTTTGTGAACTTATATGACTAATTGTAAAACAAGTTATCTATGAAAAACAAGTTATTTTTTATCTTTATATTTTTTACTTTTTTAGTAAATGCTCAAAATGGTAAAGTTGAAAAAAGTCAACTTAAACTAAACTTTTTAGTGCCAAGTATTGGGTATGAGGCAGGGCTAACTGATAAAACTTCAATAACTTTTGAGATAGGAACAGGTTTTAGTTTTGTAGCTGGTTCTAATCGAGATACAGAAATTTCTTTTTTCCCATATTTTGAAAGTCAATATAAGTATTATTATAATTTTGAAAAAAGAGCAAAAAAAGGGAAGAGAATAGCAAACAATTCTGCTAATTATATATCTTTTATAGCTGTGATACAAAGTCAAAAACCTTTATTTAAGAATAGCAGATATAATGATCAAGCTGTTTTTATAGCAGGTCCAACTTGGGGTTTTCAGCGTACATACAAAAAAGGTTTTAGGCTTTCTTTAGATTTAGGAGTGGGTTATGCTTATGAAACTTTAAGTAATAATAGCTCTGTTTCTCCATTAATTGATATAGAATTAGGTTGGGTTTTAAACAGAAAGAAGTAAACTATCATTTATCTTTGTGTAAATTTTTTAAAATGTCTAGAGATTTAGAATTAAAAATGAAATGGGAATTGTTGAAATCGAAAATTTCAAAGCAATTTGCTGATGGAGATTCGGTAGATTTAGACGCGATTATTTATTTGATAGGTGTACAAGAGTTGGGTCAAGGTCATCGGAAATTTAAAAAAGATGAAAAAATAAACTTGATGCATATTGCCATTTGTCGCCTATTAGAACCATTAGGTTATTATGAATTTGACTTTTTTGATGAAGATGGCTGGCCACATTACAAGACTATTGACGAATTGCCTTTTTTAAAACCAGGCGAGCAATCTATATTAATGAAAGAAGCTGTAATTCAATATTTTGTTGAAAAAGAGTTTATACCGAATTAGAAGATTTACTGTAAACTGCGACTGAATACTGCCAACTAAACTAGATTGCTTCAAAAATCTTTCCAGGTAAGGGCTTAATAACACCTTTCAATTCTAAAGTCAATAACAAGGTTGCTGTTTTAAAGACTGGTAAATTACAGTGCAATGCAATGAGATCTAATTGTTGTTTTCCTTCTTTTAGTAAGTAATTATAAAGACCTTTTTCAGTATCTGAAAGCTCAATAAACAATTGTTGCTGAATGGCTTGTTTTTGTTTGTCATCTTTTTCCCATCCTAAAATATAGGCTATGTCTTTGGCAGAAGTTAAAACGGCAGCTTTATTGGTTTTAATCAATTGATTGCATCCTCGACTGTAGGCATCAGTTATCCTTCCAGGAATGGCAAACACCTCTCTATTGTATGAATTGGCAATGTCTGCGGTAATTAACGAACCACCTTTATCGGCTGACTCTATAACAATAGTAGCCTGTGAAAGTCCCGCCACAATTCTATTTCTTTTTACAAAATTTTCTCTTTCGGGTTTGGTATTTGACCAATAGTCAGTTATTAAACCTCCATTACTCATCATTTTATCTACATATTTTTTATGGATAGCAGGGTAAACTCTATCCAAACCATGAGCCAAAACAGCAACTGTTTGTAATTTGTTTTCAATAGCCAATTTATGAGCATGAACATCAACACCATATGCCAATCCACTAACAATAACAGGATTGTAAGGTGCTAAATTTTTGATAAGGTCTTCTAATACAGATTTTCCATAACTGGTCATTTGACGAGTGCCAACTATACTTATCATTTTCTGATGATTTAACTGAATATTTCCTTTTTTAAAAAAGAAAATAGGAGCATCAAAGCAATGTTTTAAATACATAGGATAATCATCGTCTTGAAAATATGAATATTGAATAGCATTGGTATTCATAAAATCAATTTCTTTTTCAGCTCTAGTAAAAAGGGTATTATCTTTTAGTGCATATATAATGGCTGTACCAACTCCAGAGATTTTAGAGAGGGCTTGTTTTCTCTCTGCAAAAACTTGAGTTGCACTACCACAATGAGAAATTAATTTCTTAGCCATGACATCGCCAATGCCATTTGCATTGATTAAAGCTAAGAGATTAAGAAGTTCTTTAGTGTTCAAACATTGAAATTTAGGAAATTAAATGTACAAAAATTGTTAATAAAATTAGTAGGTAAAGCATATTTAATCTAAAGTTTTTTCTAAATTTGTTTTTACCAAACACCCCTAAGATTTAATCAACTGAAACTTTCAGAATACATAAGCGATTTATTATACAGGTATGAATGTGTTATTGTGCCTAATTTTGGAGGTTTTATAAGCAGTACTAAATCTGCATTTATTAATAAAAACACCAATACCTTTCACCCGCCTCATAAATCAATTACTTTTAATAGTCATTTAAAGAATAACGATAGATTACTTGCTAATTATATTGCTGCAGTAGATCAAGTGCCTTATGATTCTGCTGTAAATTTTATAAAGTTTGAAATAAAACAATGGTTTGAAACGTTAAAACAAACAGATCTAGATTTAGAAAACATTGGTAAATTTTCGTTAGATGCAAGTAGTACACTAATTTTTGAACCCCAAATAAAAATCAATTATTTAGCAGGATCTTTCGGTTTGGCTTCATTTGTGTTACCAGAAGTAAAAAGAGAAGCATATATCAAACAAGCAGAAAAATTAGAGAAAAAAGAGCCTGTTATTTTGACAAATAAGGAAAAAGAAACTCCAAATTATTTAAAATATGCTGCGATTCTTGTTCTTGGCCTTTCTGTTTTAGGATTCGGTGGAAATTCTATTTATCAAAAACACAAGAGTGAACAACAGTTAGTTGCTGCTCAAAAACAACAACATGAAGTTGAGAAAAAGATTGAAAAAGCAACTTTTATTGTTTCAGAAGCTTTGCCTTCAATAAGTGTTAATGTTACTTTAGATAAAAAACCTTTTCATGTAATTGCAGGAGCATTTAGGTATCCTGAAAATGCTCAACGTTTGGTAAACAAACTGATAGCAAATGGATATAAAGCTAGAATTTTAGGTGTTAATAAATGGGGTTTAACTCAGGTTTCTTACGAGAGTTATACTGAAAGAAACAATGCTATTAATAACTTATATAGAATTAAAAAAACCGAATCTGAAGACGCTTGGTTGTTGATTCAGAATCTTTAAAAGTTTTCTTTTTATAAGCCCTAATTACCATTTTTTAGTGAGTTGTCGTAATTTACGACTAAAAAAACTAACCCCTTTTATAAAATATTTCTTGTTAAAATTTGACAATGGTAAATTCAGGTTGTACTTGAATATTGAATACCTTTGTCTAAAATAAAATACACTTTATGAATACCAAAACACCTAAAGACTCTTTAACTACTTTAACCGATATGGTTTTACCTGGTGAAACAAATGCATTGCATAGTTTGTTTGGAGGCGAAATATTAGCACGTATGGATAGGGCTTGTAGTATAGCTGCACAAAGGCATTCGGGTCAAATTGTAGTGACAGCTTCTGTAAACCATGTGGTTTTTAATAAGGCTGTACCTGTGGGTAGTATTGTTTCAGTCGAAGCAAAAGTTTCAAGAGCGTTTAAGTCTTCTATGGAAGTCTATGCTGACGTATGGACAGAAGATTTAAAAAGTGGACAAAAAACAAAGGTAAATGAAGGTATTTATACTTTTGTAGCTGTTGACAAAACAGGAACTCCTATAAAAGTACCCGCAATTCAACCTGAAACAAAATTAGAGCAAGAACGTTTTGACGGAGCTTTACGTAGAAAACAGTTGAGTTTAGTGTTGTCTGGTAGAATGAAACCCCAAGATGCTGGAGAATTGAGGGCTTTGTTTATGAGGTCTTAGAGTTTTCTTAAGTCATTTTACCAATCCAAGGTTCAGGATTTTGGAACTTATTACTTTTATTTAATATAAAAATTAAAATAGTTTTACCTGTGGTGGCATCAGTATGTATGGTACCTATTTCTTGTTTAGTAGTAATATTCTCACCTACTTTAACAGATACATGATCTAAATTTTGATAGCCAGAAATGTAATTACCATGTTGAATTAAAACTAATTTTTTCCCACCAGAAAGTTTAACAATAGACATAACTTTACCATTAAATACAGCCCTAGCTTTGGTATTTTTTTCTGTTGCTATATGTATTCCGCTACTTTGAATGGTAATTCCTGCAAGAGTAGGGTGAGGCTGTGTACCAAACCGTCTAACCACAACGCCTCTTTTGGTTGGCCAAGGTAAAATACCTTTGTTAGCTACAAAGTTAGATTCTAGTTTCTTTGCCTCGGGTGTTAAATGAAAACTAGAAGAAGATTTTTTACCAGTACCGGTTTTACCTTTTTTAGATTTTCTAATAGCCTCTGCAATTAATCGTTCTATTTTTTTATCAATTTTCCGTTCTTCAGTTTGTATATTTTTTATTTGAGTGATGTACTTTTTCTCTTTTTCTTTTACTTTACCAACCAATCTAACTTGAGAAGTTTTTTCACGACCTACACTGTCTTTTTGTTTTAAATAAATACCTAATAGCATTCTCTTCTCATCTTCTTTAACACGTAAAGAATCGGTCATAACAATTAATTCGTTCGCTGAAATTTTAATTTTCTCACCTTGTTGTTTTCTATAATTGGTATACTGTTTCATGTATTGCATCCTTTTATAGGCCTGCGTAAAATTTTCAGAAGAAAGTAAAAACATCAACCCGCTTTGTTTGTTTTTACTTTTATATGATTTGACAATCATATCAGCATAATCCTTTTTTAAAACAGTTAAGTCTTTTTCTAATTGGCTAATTTCATTTTCATTAGATGTGATTTCATCTGAAAGTTTTTCAGCCTCAGCATTAATGGTTCTAATCAACCGTGAACGCACACTAATTATTTTATTTAAATCGTCAAGTTCAGAAAGTAAGGCTTCAGCTTCTTCTTTAGATTTAAAAAGAAGGCTTTGTGTTTCTCTAATTTCTTTTTGTAGTTGTTTTCTTTTTTTCTCTAATTGTTTTTTTGTTTGACCGAACGAAGTCAAAGAGAAGAAAATTGAAAATAGGATAAAAATGACTACTCTTAAATTCATAGTACAAAACTATATTTTTTTACTTAAACTATATTTTTAATATTGAAAATGTTTCAACAATTTAATATTGTTTATTTTAATTCTACTTTTTCGTAGTTTTCAGGTATTTTAAAAGGAAAACTAACAGGTTGATCAAACTCAACAGATTTATAATTAACAGAAATGGAAGAAGTGTTTTTCACATCAGAAGCTTTAATATAAATTTCTTTCGGGAAAATTTCACCATCAATAGTCGTATATTTAGGGTAATTGATAGTTAAAATATTGTTTTTATCTAATTGTTTAATTTGTTGACTGTTAATCTTAAAATTTAGCGGATTGATTAAAAACAAAATATCATATATACTATTTGCAACTTTAGGTTTTAATAAATAGTTGTTTTTATCAACTTCAAGATTGAAAGATTCTTTTTTTAGATTTAACAATGCTTGACCGAATAATAAGTTTTGCACTTTTTCAAAATCTAATTCGGTACCCAATAAATTACTTATCAACGTAAAATCTCCATCAAAATAGGTTCTATTAATTTTTTCGTAGAAACTAACCCTATTAGGTGTTATTAATACCTTACCTATAGGGAAACCTAACTTGGTTAAGCTAATCCAAATAGTTTCATCCTTTTTTATTCTTAACGAAGCTGTGATGCTAGGCAAACTTGATTTTCCACTATATTTTACTTTCAATTTCGCTTTTACAGTTTCTTTATTAAAAGTATTGATATAATGATTTTTAATCACTTTTTTTGAAGACAGACCAGTATCCATATTTTTATTCAAAATTTTAGTTGTTTTACAAGAATAGGTAGCTGTAAAAAGTACAATTAGAAGGATAACTTTTTTTAAGATCATTATATTTTTTGATTTAAATCAACCGATTTATTATAATATTTTGAAGCTTCAATATTTCTATTTAACCCTCTATAGCTTAAACTCATTTGCTCATAAAAGGATGCTTCAAGTAAAGTGTCATCAACAATATAGTCTAAACCACTTTCTAAAACTA
>VAPK010602473.1_pt1 | contig 18442 bp, 33 predicted proteins | sample 3395031 | NCBI WGS metagenome assembly VAPK01 (sample SAMN08290443, study PRJNA428436) | hydrothermal vent metagenome | isolation source: Deep-sea hydrothermal vent chimney 1 | place: Pacific Ocean: Juan De Fuca Ridge
AATAAAAGAGCCGCCTAGGTAGGCGGCTCTTTTATTATTTTCAAGTGAAAAATTACTTCTTCTCTTCTTCAGCTGTATCTGTAGCCGAATCTTCTTTGGCTTCAGCTTTGGGTGCTTCTTCCTCATCGGCAACAGCAGCTTCAGTTTCGGCAACAGCATCCTCTACGGGGGCCACTTCAACAGGATCTTTAGCTTCCGGCTCTGGAGCAGCTTTTTCTTCTACAACAGGTTCTGTTTCTTTCACTGCTTTGGCTTCTGCCCTTTCTTCAACTTTTACAGTTTTGTCAGCTGTAGTCTCTTCCGTTTTCTTACCACCTCTACTACGACGACGTTTTGATTTTGATTTAGCAGCTTCATTTCCGGAAAGCAGATTTTCATTATAATCTACCAATTCCATAAAAGCCATATCAGCATTATCGCCTAGGCGTTGACCTAATTTCAATATTCTGGTATATCCTCCGGGCCTGTCACCTACTTTTTTTGAAACTTCACGGAATAACTCAGTAACCGCTTCTTTATTCTGAAGGAAACTGAAAACAATCCGGCGGGAGTGAGTGGAATCGTCCTTAGCTTTTGTGATCAGAGGTTCAACGTACATTCTCAATGCTTTAGCCTTGGCAACTGTTGTTGTAATTCTTTTATGTAAAATCAACGAAGAAGCCAAATTTGACAACATTGCCTTACGGTGTGAACTGGTTCTTCCAAGATGGTTAATGCTCTTTCTGTGTCTCATCTTTCTTAATCCTTATCTAATTTATACTTTGCTACATTCATACCGAACTCCAGACTCTTTGAGCTAACCAATTGTTCAAGTTCGGCCAATGATTTTTTACCAAAATTCCGGAATTTCAACAAATCGTTTTTGCTGTAAGAAACCAATTCACCCAACGTTTCCACATCAGCAGCTTTGAGACAGTTTAATGCCCTAACGGAAAGATCCATATCTACTAGTTTTGTTTTCAAAAGCTGGCGGATATGCAGCGTACCTTCATCAAACTCTTCAGCGGCAGCTTTGTCTTCATAACCAAGGGAAATTTTTTCATCTGAAAACAGCATAAAATGTTGAATCAGAATTTTTGCAGCTTCTCTTAAAGCGTCTTTTGGATGAATGGAGCCATCAGTATCAATATCGATAACCAATTTTTCGTAGTCGGTTTTCTGTTCGACACGATAGTTCTCGATTTGATAGTTCACATTTTTTATGGGTGTATGAATGGAGTCAATGGCTATAGTTCCAATTACAGCTTCGGGATCTTTATTTTCTTCAGCAGGAATATAACCTCTTCCTTTCCTAACAGTAATTTCCATGCTCAATTTAACAGAAGGGTCGAGATTGCAAATAACTTCTTCTGTGTTAAGCACCTGAAAAACAGAAAGAAATTTATTAATATCTCCTGCTTTGAAAACTTTCTGATCACCAATAACGATATTTACCTTTTCGGTATTCTCGCCTGGAATCTGTTGTTTAAAACGAACCTTTTTAAGATTCAGGATGATTTCGGTAACATCCTCAATAACACCATCAATGCCTGAGAATTCATGAACCACTCCATCAATTTTAATGTTGGTAATGGCAAAGCCTTCCAGTGATGACAGCAGGATTCTACGGAGTGCATTACCTATAGTAATACCGAAACCTGGCTCAAGAGGGCGGAACTCAAAGACGCCTCTGTAGTCATTGGCTTCGTTCATTATAACTTTGTCGGGCTTTTGAAATGCTAATATCGCCATAGTATCAGTTTAGCTTTATTGATTTAATTGTAAAAAAAATTATTTTGAGTACAACTCAACGATCAGGTTCTCTTTAATTTTTTCGGGAATTTCTTCACGAGAAGGGTAGTTGAGGAATGTTCCTTCAACCTTTTCACTATTCCATTCCAACCATGAGAATGATTTATTGTTGGATGCCAAAGAATCTGTAACTACTTCCAGATTTTTTGATTTTTCACGTACAGCAATGACATCACCGGCAACCAGCATAAAAGATGGGATGTTAGTTACTTTACCGTTTACGGTAATGTGCCTATGAGAAACCAACTGACGTGCAGCAGCCCTGGTAGGAGCAATTCCCAAACGAAAAACGGTATTATCCAACCTGGATTCGATCAGCATCAAAAGGTTTTCACCAGTGATTCCCTTTTTACGCGAAGCTTTTTCAAATACATTACGAAATTGTTTTTCTAGAATCCCATAGGTATACTTTGCCTTTTGTTTTTCCTGAAGCTGCATTCCGTATTCCGATTGTTTTTTCCTTCTTCTGTTTTGGCCATGCTGACCTGGAGGAGTACTCCTCTTTGCCAGGGTTTTGTCTGCACCGTAAATTGGTTCGCCAAATTTGCGTGCAATTTTAGTTTTTGGGCCAATATATCTTGCCATAATAAAATAATTTGTCTGTTAAACTACGCTTTATTAAACTCTTCTTCTTTTGGGAGGACGGCAACCATTGTGAGGAATGGGTGTAACATCAACAATTTCAGACACTTCAATTCCAGAAGAATGAAGTGTCCTGATAGCTGATTCCCGTCCAGCACCAGGTCCTTTAACATACACTTTTACTTTACGCAAGCCCAAGTCGTATGCGACTTTTGCACAATCCTGAGCTGACATCTGCGCTGCATAGGGAGTGTTTTTCTTAGAGCCTCTAAATCCCATCTTTCCAGAAGAAGACCAAGAAATGACCTGCCCTGAATCGTTGGTCAGAGAAATAATAATGTTGTTGAAAGTAGCCTGAATAAAAGCCTTTCCTAACGGCTCAATTTTTACTACCCTTTTTTTTGTGCTTCTGGTCCTTTTTGCCATTTTTGTTATATTTCCTGAAATATAAAATCTGTTATTTCTTACTTAGTAGCCTTTTTCTTGTTGGCGACAGTTTTCTTACGGCCTTTACGGGTACGTGCATTGTTCTTAGTTTTCTGACCCCGTAACGGTAGGCCGATACGATGACGGATACCACGATAAGAACCGATGTCCATCAAACGTTTAATGTTCATCTGAGTTTCAGAGCGCAGCACACCTTCTACCTTAAATTTCTCACTAATAACAGAACGAACACTGTTTTGTTCGTCGTCGCTCCAATCCTTGACTTTTTTATCCCAATCAATCCCGGCTTCTGTTAAAATTTTCTGAGCACTGCTTCTCCCTACTCCGTAAATGTAGGTCAACGCAATTTCACCTCTTTTGTTTTGGGGTATATCAACTCCAGCAATTCTTGCCATAATTCAAATTTTTAATGATTAAACAAGTAATTAACCTTGTCTTTGTTTGTATTTTGGATTCTTTTTGTTAATGATATACAATCTCCCTTTTCGACGAACCAATTTATCTTCAGGAGTTCTCTTTTTTATTGATGCACGTATTTTCATCCTTTTAACTATTTATATCTAAATGTTATTCTTCCTTTTGTTAAGTCATACGGCGACATGGCCAACTTTACCCTGTCCCCAGGTAAAATTTTGATATAATGCATCCTCATTTTACCTGAAATATGAGCTGTAATAACATGTCCGTTTTCCAACTCCACCCTAAACATTGCATTTCCCAACGATTCTCTAACCGTCCCGTCTTGTTCAATTGATTGTTGTTTTGCCATAAAATGACTATTTTTTATTCAGAACTTTTTCAATTTTTTCAAAACTTGACAAAATGTCTGCCTTCCCATTCCTTATTGCCACATCGTGTTCAAAATGTGCTGAAGGTTTCCCGTCGACAGTGCGTATTGTCCAGCCATCATTTTCCTGAAAAACTTCTTTTCCACCGAGATTTATCATCGGTTCAATTGCAATACACATGCCAGGTTTTAGCTTTGTACCGGTACCGCGCCGTCCATAATTAGGCACTTCCGGATCTTCATGCAGGTTTTTCCCAACGCCATGTCCCACCAAATCTCTCACCACGCTGTATCCAAATCCTTCAACATAAGTTTGAATGGCATAGCCTACATCGTGAACCCGCTTTCCTGCTTCGGCCTGCTCAATGCCAAGATAAAGTGACTGTTTGGTTCGTTCTAGCAACAAGAGTATTTCCTGATTCACTTCTCCAACAGGAAAAGTATAAGCTGAATCACCATAAAAACCATTCATAAACGTACCACAATCTATCGAAACAACATCTCCATCTTTCAACTCGGTTTTATCCGGGATTCCATGAACAACTGCATCGTTCAGAGAAATACACAAGGTTGCCGGAAATCCACCGTAACCTTTAAAACCCGGTACTGCACCGTGATCCCTGATAAACTCTTCAGCAATCTGGTCTAATTCAATGGTTTTTACACCTGGTTTAATCTTTTTAGCCACTTCGGCTAAAGTTGAGCCAACAAGTAAAGAACTAAGTCTTTGTAATTCTATTTCTTCGTCTGTCTTTATATATATCATCCAATGTCACATTAGATTCCGCCACCAAAACCAGATCTACCTTTTATCCTACCGGATTTTGTAAGTCCATCATAATGACGCATTAACAGATAACTTTCAACTTGACGCAAAGTATCCAAAACAACTTCCACCAGGATGAGCAATGATGTGCCACCGTAAAAAGCTGCAAAAGCACTATTTACTCCAATCAGTCTTGCGAACAAAGGCAAAATTGCGATCAATCCCAGGAAAATAGAGCCTGGCAAGGTGATCCTGGATAAAATATTGTCCAAATAATCAGATGTCTTGCGTCCTGGTTTTACTCCGGGAATAAATCCGCCGTTTTTCTTCAGGTCTTCAGCCATCTGGCTTGGGTTGATGGTAATTGCCGTGTAAAAATAAGTAAATATTATGATAAGAACGAAGAAGGTAAAGTTATACCAAAATCCGTTAAAGTCTGTCATTGCAGATGCAAATCCGCTTAAGCTGGGCGAGTTGCTTGCAAATCCAACTAGTGTAAGGGGCAGAAACATGATAGCCTGAGCAAAAATGATCGGCATTACACCTGCAGCATTCACTCTCAATGGCAAGTACTGGCGAACTCCACCGTATTGTTTATTTCCAACAATTCGTTTTGCATATTGAATCGGCACTTTCCGAGTCCCCTGTACCAACAGAATGGTAAATAAAATAACAAGCACCAGAATAACCAATTCAACAAGAAAATAAACCATTCCCCCATTCACTTCAACAATTCTGGAAACAAATTCCTGAAACAATGCCCCAGGTAGACGTGCGATGATCCCGATCATAATAATCAGGGAAATTCCATTTCCAACTCCTTTATCGGTAATCTTTTCACCGAGCCACATCACAAACAACGTTCCCGAGATCAGAATGATGGTTGATGACATCCAGAAATATACTGGAGGATGGGTAATGGCAGCACTAAAAGGTGTAATTGCTTCTGCCGGAACCTGTGATACAAGGTTTGCAATGTAAGCCGGGGCCTGAAAAGCAACAATAACGACAGTAAGATAACGAGTAATCTGGTTGATTTTTCTGTTCCCACTTTCGCCTTCACGTTGAAGTCTTTGAAAATAAGGAATAGCCATACCCAGAAGCTGGATGACAATCGAAGCAGAAATATAAGGCATGATACCAAGAGCAAAGATAGATGCATGTGAGAATGCACCACCTGAAAACATATTCAGTAAGCCCATAAGGCCTGAACTGCCCTGATTTTGCAGATTGGTAAGCATGTTGGGATCAACACCAGGCAGGACCACATATGATCCCAAACGATAAATTAAAATTATTCCCAGCGTATAAAGAATCCGATTCCTCAGCTCCTCAATCTTAAATATATTTCGTATAGTTTCGATAAACTTTTTCATCCGCTCTTAAATTATAATGGCATTACCTCCATTGGCTTCAATTGCTTCCTTCGCTGATTGAGTAAAAGCATTTGCACTTACTTCAAGTTTTGCTTTTAATTCACCCCTGCCTAAGATCTTTACCAAATCATTTTTGGATGCCAGACCGTTTTCGATGAGAACGTTTTTATCAATAGCAGTCAATTTTTTCTCATCGACTAACTTTTGCAAGGTATCTAAATTTATACCTTGATATTCTTTCCGGTTAATATTTTTAAATCCAAATTTTGGTACACGGCGAAATAATGGCATTTGTCCGCCTTCAAAACCAATTTTCTTTTTGTATCCGGATCTTGACTGGGCGCCTTTATGTCCTTTTGTTGATGTACCACCACGTCCAGAACCCTGACCTCTGCCAATTCTTTTTGTGTTCTTTACAGAACCCTTTGCCGGTTTAAGATTGCTTAAATCCATTGTTTCTTCGTATTTTAAAGTTCTTCAACCTTTAATAAATGCTTCACTGTGTTGATCATACCCATCATCTGAGGAGTTCCTTCTACTTCTTTGGGATTGTTCAGTTTTTTTAACCCTAAAGCTACCAGGGTTCTTTTTTGCCGGGCCGGTCTGTTGATGGCACTTACAACTTGTGTAATCCTGTACTTTTTCATTTCAATATTCTCCTATCCGTTAAAAACTTTATCCAAATCGACACCACGAACCTGAGCTACAGTATAAGGATCCTGAAGTTTGCTCAATGCATCAATGGTTGCTTTGACAACAGAATGCGGGTTTGACGAACCCTTTGATTTGGCCAACACATCGGTAACGCCCACACTTTCCAGAACAGCACGCATAGCACCACCGGCAATTACACCGGTACCGGGAGCTGCTGACTGGATATAAACCCTTGCGCCGCTGTATTTTCCTGTTTGTGCGTGAGGAACAGTTCCTTTTAAGATCGGGACTCTTATCAAATGTTTTTTCGCATCGTCGATTCCTTTAGCAATGGCAGCCGTTACTTCCTTGGCTTTTCCAAGTCCATAACCCACAACACCATTTTCGTTACCCACTACAACAATGGCAGAAAAGCTAAAAGTTCTACCTCCCTTGGTAACTTTGGTTACTCTCTGAATGCTTACCAGTCGATCTTTAAATTCGATTTCGCTGGATTTAATTTTGTTTACGTTTGCGTTTGACATAATCTCTTAAAATTTAAGTCCTCCCTCTCTGGCAGCATCAGCAAGTGATTTTACCCTTCCGTGATATAAATACCCATTTCGATCGAAAACAACGCTTTCGATTCCGGCAGCAATGGCACGGGCGGCGACTAAATTACCAACTTTTTTAGCTTGCTCAATTTTAGCAACCTTTTCTCCTTCAAAGCTTTTATCGCTTGATGAGGCAGAAACAAGGGTTTTTTGAGTCGCATCGTCAATCAACTGAACATAAATTTGCTTGTTGCTTCTGAAAACGGTCATACGAGGCCTGGCAGAAGTGCCGGTCACACTTTTTCTGACCCTCATTTTTATCCTGTTCCTGCTAAATACTTTTTTATTTTTGACGCCCATTTTCTTAATGGTTTTTTCAGTTTACTAACTAATGTACTATTTCTTTTCAGCTGATTTTCCTGCTTTCTTTCTGAGTTCTTCGCCCTGGAACTTAATACCTTTCCCTTTATAGGGTTCAGGTTTACGTAAAGAACGAATCTTAGCAGTTACTTGTCCTAACAATTGCTTATCAGACGATGATAATTTGATCAATGGATTTTTACCTCTTTCGGTTACAGTTTCCACTTTAATTTCTTCGGGAATCTCCAAGTAAATATGATGCGAATATCCCAGCACCAATTCTAACAACTGGCCTTTGTTGTCAGCTTTATAACCAACACCTACCAACTCCTGAACTGATGTAAATCCTTCGCTTACACCTGTAACCATGTTGTTTAGCAAAGAGCGGTACAGACCGTGTTTGGACTTATGATCTTTACTTTCACTTTTACGTTTCAGAACGATGGTATCTCCTTCCAAAGAAATTGTGATGTTAGGATCTATATCTTGTTTTAATTCTCCCAGTTTTCCTTTAACAGTTACTATGTTGTTATCGCTAACTTTCACTTCTACTCCCTGGGGGATCGTTATTGCTTTATTTCCTATTCGTGACATGGGTATATCTCCTGTTATATTAACTTACATAACAAATTACTTCGCCTCCAACACCTAATTTACGGGCTTCTTTGTCTGTAATCACACCGTCTGAGGTTGAAAGAATGGCAATTCCGAGTCCGTTCATTACGCGGGGAAGATTGTCAGCATCAATGTACTTTCTTAACCCAGGGGTGGAAACCCTTGTAATGTTGCTAATGGCCGGCATTTTGGTTACGGGATGATACTTCAGGGCTATTTTAATAATACCATAATTATCATCAACGAACTTATAGTTTAAAATATACCCTTTTTCAAACAGAATTTTGGTAATATTTTTCTTCAGGTTAGAAGCCGGCATTTCCACCATACGGTGTTTAGCTGCTACAGCATTTCTGATTCTGGTTAAATAGTCTGCTATTGGATCAGTATTCATCTTGAATGTATTTTTATCTTAATCTTACCAACTGGCTTTTTTTATACCCGGGATCAGGCCTTTATGAGCCATTTCCCTAAAATTAATCCTCGAAACGCCAAATTGTCTCATATATCCTTTTGGCCTTCCGGTCAGCTGGCAACGGTTGTGCAAACGAACGGGTGATGCATTTTTGGGTAATTTCTGCAAACCTTCGTAATCACCGGCTGCTTTTAATGCGGCTCGTTTTTCGGCGTATTTGCTAACCATTTTTTGCCTTTTAAGCTCACGGGCTATCATTGACTCTTTTGCCATGCTTATTTATTTTTTTGATTTTTAAATGGTAATCCAAATTCTTTCAACAAAGCAATTGCTTCTTCATCGGTTTTTGCAGAAGTCACAAAAGTGATATCCATACCATTGATGCGGCTTACTTTATCAATATCAATCTCCGGAAAAATCAATTGTTCAGGAATGCCTACTGTATAATTTCCACGTCCATCAAAACCTTTATCATTGATTCCCCTGAAGTCCCTAACACGAGGCAAAGCAACAGATACAAGTCTGTCTAAAAACTCGTACATTTTATCACTGCGAAGTGTGGCGCGGACTCCAATGGCGCTTCCTTTTCTCAATTTAAAATTGGAAACATCGTGTTTTGAAATAGTAGGAACGGCTTTTTGGCCGGAGATAGCGGTCATTTCGGTAATACCTGCATCGATCAGTTTTTTGTCTGCAATGCCGGCGCCAATTCCCTGGTTCAATGCAATTTTTTCCAATTTAGGAACTTCCATAACACTTTTATAGCTGAACTTTTCAGTAAGTGCGGGAACAATTTCCTCTAAATATTTTTTTCGTAATCTAGGTTGATATTCCATTATTTAATTACCTCCCCTGATTTTTTTGAATAGCGTATTGACTTTCCACTGTTCTCATCGCGTTTTCTACCAATACGGGTTGCGTTTCCGGCACCATCAATCACTTTCAGGTTCGACAAATGAATCGCAGCCTCTTTCTTTATGATACCCCCATTGGGATAGTCGGCATTGGGTTTGGTGTGCTTTGAAACCATATTCACACCTTCAACAATGGCTTTGTTCTTTTCTGAAACAACAGCAAGCACTCTACCGGAGCGACCTTTGTCGTTTCCCGCAATAACCCTCACGTTATCACCTTTCTTTATATGCAATTTTGCCATAACTCTTTGTTTTCGATATTAAAGCACCTCGGGTGCCAGTGAAACAATTTTCATGTATTGCTTTTCGCGCAATTCCCTGGCAACGGGGCCGAAAATACGCGTTCCCATCATTTCACCTGTACTGTTCAGCAACACACAAGCATTATCATCAAAACGAATATAACTTCCGTCGTTTCTCCTCACCTCTTTCTTAGTCCTGACAACTACCGCTTTTGCGACGGCACCCTTTTTGATATTACCGGAAGGTAAGGCATTCTTTACGGCAACAACGATCTGGTCACCAATAGAGGCATACCTTCTTCCTGTTCCGCCAAGGACCCTGATTACCAATACTTCTTTGGCCCCGCTATTATCAGCAACTGCAAGTCTTGATTCTTGTTGTACCATGGTTATTTAGCTCTTTCAATAATTTCTACTAATCTCCAATTCTTATTTTTGCTCAGAGGACGTGTTTCCATAATGCGCACAGTATCACCTATATTGCATTCATTATTTTCATCGTGGGCAATAAATTTCCTGGACTTTTTCACAAACTTCCCATACATGGGGTGTTTGAGTTGGCGTTCTACAGTAACTGCAATAGATTTATCCATTTTATTGCTTACGACGATGCCGATTCGCTCTTTTCTGAGATTTCTCTTTTCCATTATACTGATTCCTTAATGTTTTTTGCCTCTAATTCTCTTTTCCTCAATTCTGTTTTCATACGAGCAATTGTCTTTTTACTATCGACAATTTTATGAGGGTTATCTAACGGAGAAACAGCATGATTTAGTTTTAACTTAGTCAGGTGTTTTTCTTCTTCAACCAACCTTTCAACGAGGTCAGCGGTACTCATTTCTTTAACAACTTCCTGTTTCATTGCTTTCTAATTTTCGACGTAATCGCGTCTGACAATAAATTTAGTTTTTACAGGCAACTTCTGAGCAGCCAATCTGAGTGCTTCTCTTGCAATATGCAATGGAACGCCTTCGGCTTCAAACAGGATTCTTCCTGGAGTGATCCGGGCTACAAAATATTCGGGAGCACCTTTACCTTTACCCATACGGACTTCAGCAGGTTTTTTGGTTACAGGTTTATCAGGAAATACCCGAATCCAAATCTGTCCTTCACGCTTCATATAACGGGTTACCGCCTGACGTGCAGCTTCAATTTGCCTTCCAGTCAACCAGGCCTGCTCAAGCGTTTTGATGCCAAATGACCCGAAAGCCAATTCCGCTCCACGGTGAGCCTCACCCTTCATTTTGCCTTTTTGCTGCTTCCTATATTTAGTTTTCTTTGGTTGTAACATTTCTATAACCTTTATATTTTATCAATGCTATTATCTTCTGCTTCTAGGGCGTGGTCTTCCACCACCTTGAACAGCAGGGCCTCTGTGCCGTGGTGCAGACTGAGTCTGAGGAGCACCTGAAGGTACCAGCTCAGGTTTTCCGTAAATCTCGCCCTTAAATATCCAAACTTTAATACCGATACGGCCATAAGTAGTGTGAGCTTCAACCAAAGCATAGTCAATGTCGGCACGCAACGTATGCAAAGGAATACGACCTTCTTTGTACATTTCACTACGAGCCATTTCAGCACCACCAACACGGCCGGAGATCACAACTTTAATTCCTTGTGCTCCCAAACGCATACTGGATGCAATTGCAGTTTTAATAGCACGCCTGAAAGACACACGACCTTCAATTTGTTTGCTGATGTTAGATGCAACAATTTGTGCATCCAATTCAGGACGTCTGACTTCAGAAATATTGATTTGGACCTCTTTCTTGGTAAGTTTCTTCAGTTCTTCTTTCAGTTTGTCGACTTCAGATCCACCTTTTCCAATGATAATACCCGGACGGGCAGTAAATATTGTTACTGTAACCATTTTCAGGGTACGCTGAATCATAATTTTAGAAATACCGGCTTTTACAAGACGTACTTCAAGATATTTACGAATTGCGTCATCTTCAATGAGTTTCTTAGAAAAATCCTTACCGCCATACCAGTATGAATCCCATCCCCTGATGATGCCTAACCTTAGTCCTATTGGGTTGATTTTTTGTCCCATTAATCTATATTATTAAAGAAAAATTATTCGTTGCTTGTTTCTGTTTCAGCACTTGCTTTCGCTGCTTTCATCTCTTCGACCCTATTCCCTAGAATAAGTGTAACATGGTTCGATCTTTTACGGATACGGTGAGCACGTCCCTGAGGAGCTGGTTGAATCCGTTTCAAAACTCTTCCACCATCAACCATAATTTGTTTAATGTACAGTTGGTTGTCCTCTATGCGGGCGCCTTCGTTTTTAACTTCCCAGTTGGCAATAGCGGAGCGCAGCAAATCGTAAACTTTACCAGCAGCTTCTTTTTGAGTATGCTTCAAAACATTCAAGGCTTGCTCTGCTTCCATACCTCTTACCAAGTCAGCTACCAAACGCATTTTCCGAGGTGATGTGGGCACATTCCGTAAACGGGCAATGTACAATTTCTTACGTTCCTCTTTACGCTCTTCAGCAGTGTTATGTTTTCTAGATCCCATTGTTTTGTGCTTTATTTTCTACCTTTATCTTTTTTACCGGCATGACCTCTGAAAATCCTGGTGGGGGCAAATTCGCCCAGCTTATGACCAACCATATTTTCTGTTATGTAAACAGGAATAAATTTATTCCCGTTGTGTACCGCGATCGTCTGGCCTACAAAGTCCGGTGAAATCATGGATGCACGTGACCAAGTCTTGATGACGGTCTTTTTTGTAGATTCCACATTGGCCAACACTTTCTTTTCCAATTTATAGTGAATGTAAGGTCCTTTTTTTAATGAACGGCTCATATCAGTATCAATTTAATTCCCCGATTACTTTCTTTTTTCAATAATATATTTGCTTGAAGCCTTTTTAGGAGACCTGGTTTTATATCCCTTAGCAGGCAAACCTTTTCTTGAACGGGGATGTCCGCCAGATGCGCGACCTTCACCACCGCCCATTGGATGGTCAACAGGGTTCATAGCAACGCCACGTACTCTCGGGCGTCTTCCCAACCAGCGCCTACGACCTGCTTTTCCAGATTTTTCAAGACTGTGTTCCGAGTTGGAAACCATACCTATAGTAGCCTTACATGTTTGGAGGATCATGCGGGTTTCTCCGGAGGGCATTTTCAAAATAGCAAATTTCCCTTCACGTGTATGCAACTGAGCATAGGAACCTGCGCTTCTTGCCATCTTGGCTCCCTGACCGGGACGTAATTCGATGTTGTGAATCACAGTACCAAAAGGAACTTCACTAAGATACAAAGTATTCCCCAAATCGGGAGAAACACCTTTTCCGGAAATTACCTGCTGGCCAATAGTCAGCCCCTGAGGAGCAATGATGTAGCGTTTTTCACCATCAGTATAATTGATCAAAGCAATACGGGCAGTACGGTTAGGATCATACTCAACGGTTTTGACCACACCGGGAATTCCCTCTTTATCCCTTTTAAAATCAATAGTTCTGTATCTCTGTTTATGACCACCGCCAACATTGCGAATCGTCATTTTACCTTCTTTGTTACGTCCACCTGTATTACTTTTTTTGCTTAGCAAACTTTTTTCGGGTTTGCTGGCAGTAATGTCATCGAAGGCGCTTATGATTTTAAAGCGCTGACTTGGTGTTGTCGGTTTATATTTCTTTAGAGCCATGTCGTCTATATGTTGCTAAAAAAATCAATGGTTTCTCCATCGGCCAGGGTTATAATAGCCTTTTTAAAGGCATTGGTCCTGCCGGATATTATTCCTCCTTTGGTATTTCGCGACTTGCTTTTACCGGAATAGTTCATGGTATTTACAGAAATAACCTGAACATTGTATAGGTCTTCAACAGCAGTTTTAATCTGAATTTTGTTGGCACGTTTGTCAACAATAAATCCAAATTGGGCTAGTTTAGTACCCATAGCTGTCATTTTTTCTGTAATAACCGGTTTCAATAATACACCCATCTTTTTCAGATTTATTTTTTTGAAAACAATTCTTCTGTGGTTTTTAAGGCACCTTCCATAAAGACAATTCTATTGGAATTAAGAATGTCGTAGGTATTTATAGTTTCTGCCTTTAGCACCTTGGCACTTGGAATGTTACGTGCAGAAAAATAAAGATTTCTGTCAGCTTCATTCACAACCAGCAAAGTTTTCTGATTTTCAATATGCAGATCATTAAGAATTTGAAGATAGTTTTTCGTCTTGATCGTATCAAACTTAAAATCCTCAATGATTAAAATTTCGTTGTCTTTTACTTTGTAAGCCAAAGCCGATAAACGTGCCAGTCTTTTCAGCTTTTTGTTGAGCTTCATATTGTAATCACGTGGGTGGGGTCCGAAAACTCTTCCACCGCCGCGAAATACTGGGTTCTTAATATCGCCGGCACGGGCAGTACCTGTTCCTTTTTGCCTTTTAATCTTACGGGTACTTCCAGATATGTCACTCCGCTCTCTTGAATCATGAGTCCCTTGTCTTTTATTGTTCAATATCTGTTTTACATCCAGATAAATGGCGTGATCATTGGGCTCAATCCCAAATACAGAATCGTTCAAAGCAATTTTCCGACCCGTATCTTCTCCGTTAATTTTTACTACCGTTAGCTCCATCTTTCCAGAATTACATATGAATTATTAGGTCCTGGTACGGCACCTTTTACTACAATTACATTCTTTTCAGGAATAATTTTCATAACCTTGAGGTTAATCATTTTTACCCTGTTGCCGCCAGTTCTTCCTGCCATACGCATCCCCTTAAAAACTCTTGCAGGATATGAAGAAGCACCTAACGAACCGGGAGCTCTAAGTCTGTTATGCTGACCATGAGTAGCATCGTTAACCCCGGCAAAACCATGACGCTTAACTACCCCCTGAAATCCTTTACCTTTGCTAGTACCTACCGCATCAATAAACTCTCCTTCAATAAATACATCAACGGTAACTACTTCGCCAAGTTTTTTCAACTCTTCAAAACGGGTAAACTCTGCAATTCTTTTCTTTGGAGCAGTATTTGCTTTGGCAAAATGTCCTATCTCTGCTTTGTTACTATGCTTTTCCTTCTTATCTTCATAGGAAAGCTGAATAGCAGAATAGCCGTCCTTATCAGCGGTTCTAACCTGCGTCACCACGCATGGGCCAGCTTCGATAACGGTGCAAGGAACGTTCTTTCCTTGTTCGTCATAAATGCTGGTCATCCCTATTTTTTTTCCAATTATTCCTGACATCGCTTTATTCTTTAAGCCTTAATTATCAAACTTTGATCTCTACTTCAACACCACTGGGCAACTCTAGTTTCATGAGTGCGTCAATAGTTTTTGAAGTGGAATTAAAAACATCCATCAACCGTTTGTAGGTACTCAGCTCAAACTGTTCTCTTGACTTTTTGTTAACAAAAGTGGAACGGTTTACGGTGTACACCTTTTTATGCGTCGGCAATGGAATAGGTCCGTTAACCACAGCGCCGGTTGATTTAACCGTCTTTACAATCTTTTCAGCAGATTTATCTACCAAGTTGTGATCGTAAGATTTGAGTTTTATTCTGATTCTCTGGTTCACTTTATATAAAGTTTTTAACTAACAATACCTTTTACTTTCTTAACAACTTCATCTGAAACAAATGCAGGTGCTTGCATATAGCTGTGAAACTCCATAGTTGAAGTTGCACGTCCTGAAGTGAGAGTACGCAGCGAGGTAACATAACCAAACATTTCCGACAAAGGCACTTCGGCTTTTACTACCTGAAAACCCACCTTAGCAGTGATGTCTTTCAAAATAGCCCTACGACGAGTCAAATCTCCGGTAACATCTCCCAAATAATCATCGGGGGTAACAACCTCTAGCTTCATTATAGGTTCAAGCAATACTGCCTGAGCCTTCTGTGCAGCGTGTTTGAATCCAAGCTTAGCAGCCATTTCAAAAGAAAGTTGATCTGAATCAACAGGGTGATAACTTCCGTCTATCAAACGGACACGCATTTTCTCAAGCGGATAACCTGCCAAGACACCATTTTGCATGGCCTGCTCAAAGCCCTTCTTAACCGATGGAATAAACTCTTTCGGAATATTTCCTCCTTTAACACCATCAACAAATTCCAAACCTTTTTCATTTCCTTCGGCAGGTCCAATTTCAAACTGAATATCGGCAAACTTACCACGACCACCCGTTTGTTTTTTATAGACTTCTTTGTGTGTAGCCGTTCCTGTAATAGCTTCTTTGTACGAAACCTGCGGCTGGCCTACGTTGCATTCTACTTTAAATTCACGTTTTAAACGGTCGACCAGGATATCTAAATGAAGTTCTCCCATCCCTGAAATAATGGTCTGACCAGAATCCGGATCAGTATTTACTTTAAAAGTAGGATCTTCTTCGGCCAATTTCCCCAAAGCTACTCCCATACGATCCATATCGCCCTGTGTTTTGGGTTCAATGGAAATACTGATTACAGGGGCCGGGAAAGTCATAGATTCCAACACAATGGGGAATTTTTCATCGGTAAGGGTATCACCGGTGTGGATGGTCTTAAATCCTACTGCAGCACCAATATCTCCAGCTTCAATTTTTTCCAAAGGATTTTGCTGGTTAGCATGCATCTGCATGATACGACTGATCCTTTCTTTTTTCCCGGTATTCACATTCAAAACATAAGAACCAGCACTCAGTGTGCCTGAATATACGCGGAAGAAGCAAAGTCTTCCGACATAAGGATCGGTTGCAATTTTGAAAGCCAGTGCCGAGAAATGGTCACTGGGTTCTGGAAAACGCTTTTCCTTTTTATCTGTTTTGGGATTAATGCCATCAACGGCATCAATATCCAACGGACTGGGCAAAAATTCAATAACTGCATTGAGCAACATTTGAACCCCTTTATTTTTAAAAGCGGAGCCGCACATTACAGGGGTGATCTTCATATCAAGTGTTGCCCTGCGAATTACCCGAACCATTTCTTCTTCAGTGATGGAATTGGGGTCATCCATATATTTCTCCAGCATCTCATCGCTTTCTTCGGCAACTCCTTCAATCAACTTCATCCGGTAATCATACACGGTATCCTTTAAATCTTCAGGAATCGGAATCTCAACAATTTTCGTTCCCTGGGTAGAATCATCCCAGATAAAAGCTTTGTTTTTAACAAGGTCAACCACACCTTTGAAGTCTTCTTCAGCACCTATCGGAACCTGAATCAAAACCGGGTTAGCACCCAGCCTGTCTTTAATCTGGTCCACGACACCAAAAAAGTCGGCACCCGAACGGTCCATTTTATTAATAAAACTGATCCGTGGGACTTTATATTTATCGGCCTGACGCCATACTGTTTCAGATTGGGGTTCAACACCACCTACTGCACAGAACAGGGCCACAGCTCCATCGAGAACCCTGAGCGAACGTTCCACTTCAACAGTAAAGTCAACGTGTCCAGGGGTATCGATTATGTTAATTTTATGTTTTTTTCCGAAAAGTTCCCAAAAAACGGTGGTTGCAGCAGAAGTAATGGTAATTCCACGCTCCTGTTCCTGAACCATCCAGTCCATAGTAGCAGCCCCCTCATGTACCTCACCGATCTTATAATTCTTTCCTGTATAGAAAAGAATACGCTCGGTCGTGGTAGTTTTGCCCGCGTCAATATGAGCCATAATCCCGATATTACGGGTCAAACTCAACTTATTATTTTCCTGTACTGCCATCTCTTATTCGTAGTCCTTAATAGCTTGTATAGTTATCATTAAAATCTAAAGTGTGAAAATGCTTTGTTAGCTTCAGCCATACGGTGTGTATCTTCTTTCTTTTTGTAAGCTGCACCTTCTTCTTTATAAGCAGCAAGAATTTCGCCGGCTAATTTTTCGCCCATGCTTTTATCATGGCGCTTACGTGAAAAATTAATCAGGTTCTTCATGCCTATAGATTGTTTCCGGCCAGTCGGTATTTCCGAAGGAATTTGAAAAGTAGCGCCACCTATACGACGGCTCCTTACTTCTACAGCAGGAGTAACATTAGCCAAAGCTTTTTTCCAAACGTCAAGTGCATTTTCCTCTTCACCAATTTTGGTGGAAACAATACTCATTGCTTCATAAAAAATATTGAATGCAACGCTTTTCTTACCGCTTAACATGATGTTGTTAACAAATTTCGTTACCAAAATATCATTAAATTTTGGATCGGGAAGAATAATTCGTTTTTTTGGTTTCGTCTTTCTCATTGTACCGAGAGATTAAAATGCTTTATTTTTTACTTTTTTTGGGACGTTTGGTTCCGTATTTAGACCTGCGTTGTGTACGTCCTTCAACTCCTGATGTATCGAGTGCACCTCTTATAATATGGTAACGAACACCGGGAAGGTCTTTTACACGACCTCCTCTAATCATAACAATAGAGTGTTCCTGAAGATTATGCCCTTCACCAGGAATGTATGCATTAACTTCTTTTCCGTTGGTTAACCTCACCCTGGCAACCTTACGCATAGCAGAGTTAGGTTTTTTAGGTGTGGTTGTATATACCCTTACACAAACACCACGACGCTGTGGGCATGAATCCAATGCAGGCGACTTACTTTTGTCAACCAGTTTCTTGCGACCTTTTCTTACTAACTGTTGTATTGTCGGCATATCTATAATTTATTAATCTATAAACCCCTATTTTAGGAGGCGCAAAAGTACAAATTAAAATTACTCATGCAATTACTTTTACAAAAAATTTAAGGAATGGTGATAAGGCTGGTATTCAAAACGGCGGTGGACTATTTTTGAAAACCTCCCATCGCTGAAACCTATATCGTTTTACCTTATCAGGTTCCTTATAACTATGTCTGATTCAATTGCTTTATTAAAATTCGCTATTAAATCGGGGTGCAAAGGTAAAAATTTTTTTTAAATAAACAACTTTTCAATAAAATTTGACAGGGCAAACGCATCATAAATTTAACACCTTCAAAAGATATTGATTATCCCAGCCGGCTTTCAGCCTTCTTCCTTTTACCC